>Ga0315912_10005991_pt1 | contig 11008 bp, 9 predicted proteins | sample VfabasoilMG_FD_204469 | JGI IMG/M metagenome (GOLD analysis project Ga0315912, IMG submission 204469) | Garden soil microbial communities collected in Santa Monica, California, United States - V. faba soil | ecosystem: Environmental > Terrestrial > Soil > Garden | place: USA: California...
GCCCCGCCTGTGGCACCTGCGACGGATTCGCGTGCGCTGTACAGGCCAAGAACGACGTCTCGGTGATCTTGATTCCGCGACTGGTCCAGGCAGGACTCGAACTCGTCGTGAACACGACGGTCGTGAAACTCGAGTACGCGAACGGACAAATCGCCGGTGTTGTTGGCGTGCAGCGCGATTCAACTCAAATCGTGCGCTATCGCGCGCGCGCCGTCGCGGTCGCCGCTGGCGCGCTCTCCACGCCGCGCCTCCTGCTCGGCTCGGGCCTCCAGACCGCGAATCCCGCCGGCGATGCGATTGGCCGTTACCTCATGCGCCACTGCAACGCGGTGGTCATGGGCCTGTTCCCCACCCGTCCGGCGCCGCGCGGCGAATTCCACAAGCAACTCGGTATTCACGATTACTACTTCGGTCATCCGTCGGTCTCGGCACCCGCGGGACGGCTCGGCTGCATGCAGCAATTCGCCACGCCGCTCCCCGACATCGTCAAGGTCAATCTGCCGTACGGGTTCGGCCGCGTGATCGCGCCGTTGGTGTCGCGCACCACGGGCTTCATCGTGATGGCCGAGGATCGGCCGCGCGCGGACAACCGCGTGACGATCGATCGTGCGGCGTCTGATGGCACGCGCCTGCCGCCGGCGACGATTACGCACGTGTATGACGATCGAGATCTGGCGGCGCGCAGCGTGCTGATCAGGGCCGCGAAACGGGTCCTGCGGCGAACCGGCGCGCTCGTCATGTATTCCCATCCAATCAAGACGTTTTCTCATGCGCTCGGCACCGTGCGGATGGGCGTGAATCCGCGCACGTCGCCGCTGGACGAGTGGGGCGGCTTTCGCGGTGTGTCAAACCTCTACGTCACGGACGCCAGCGCGCTTCCGCGATCGGCCGGCGTCAATCCGTCGCTCACGATCGCGGCCAACGCACTGCGCACGGGCACGCACATCCTGGAGCGCCTCTAGCCATGCGACTCGCCTTTCTCGGCACCGGATTTGTCACGCGGCTGCATTCGCAGACGATGAAGAAGGTGGCGCCGGATGTGGAGCGCTGGTACGCGAGCCGCGACCGCGCGCGTGCGGAGGCCGCCAGCGCGAAACTCGGGGGGCGCGGTGCGTATGGCAGTTACGCGGACGCGATCGCGGATCCTTCCGTGACCGCGGTGCTGATCGCATTGCCGCCCGCGTTCCACCTCGAGTGGACGCTGCGCGCCCTCGACGCCGGCAAGCATGTGATCCTGGAAAAGCCGCCGCTCCTCCGATCGTCGGATTTCGATCCCGTTGACGCCGCCGCCAGGCGCGCAAAGCGCCAGGTGCTGGTCGCGGAAAACTATGTCTACAAGCCGATGGCCGTGCGACTGCGCCGGATGATCGCACAGCGGGAATTCGGCGACCTTCGCATGATTCACGTGAACGCCGTCAAGAGACAGAAGACCGGCGATTGGCGCGACGACCCGAACCTTTCCGGCCACGGCGCGTTGTTCGAAGGCGGCATCCATTGGATCGCGTTCCTGGCCGGCCTGGGCCTGAAAGTGACCCGCGTGCGGGCCGCGCGCGCCGGCGCCGGAGGCGGGCTCGACCGCAGCGTGGTCGTGACGATCGAATACGCCGAAGGCCCGGTGGCGACGCTCGCATATTCCTGGGAGCTCGCCGGCTGGCCCAACGGCGTCCGATGGTCGGCCTGCTACGGCACCGAAGGCGCGCTCCATTTCGAAACGAACGGCATTCTGGCCACGCAAACCGGCCGTAAGACGCGGGTGTTCGTGCCGGGGCTGTCCGATCTGTTAGGCTACCGGGCGATGCTGGCGGATTTCTTCGAGGCTATCCGCCACAATCGCGCGGCTGCGTATACGATTGATGCGGCCCGGCGCGATCTGCGGCTCGTCGAAGACGCATACGCCTCGCTGGACGCTCGCTGACTTGAACCAAGGCTGACCAGGCAAGACTGACCAAGCAAGACTGACCAAGGATGATGACGTGCCCGATTTATTGATGGCTGCCGCCCTCGGCGCGGCTGCCGGCCTCCACACCGCCACGTGGGGGATGTACAAAGATTCAATTCACGAAGGATTTTTCTGGCCCCGCTACTTCCGCAGCCCGATCGCGGGCGCGGTGATGGCGACGATTGCCTACTTCATCGCGAAGCCCGATCTCAGCACCGTGGGCGCGCGCGTGTGGTTCTTCGGCGTCGCCTACGTGCTCGAACGCGGCCTGATTGAACTCTGGAAAACGTTCCTCCGCAACGAGGACCAGAGCAAGTACTTCATCCCGATGCAGTTCGCCATTTTCGGCCGCGTGGTCCAGAGCCAGGCGCGGCGGCTGGTGATCGGCGCCATCATCACGGCGGCCGTCTGCGGCACGTTCCTCATCATTCATTACAGCGCGTCCCGGCTGCCGCTGCTCGACTCGCCGCTCACGGTGTTCCTGGTCGCCAGCATCAGCGGATGGATTTCCGCGTTTCTCGGCGCCTGGAAAGACGCGCCGGTCGAAGGCTTTCAGCCGCTGAAATTCGTGCGCAGCCCGCTGTGGGCCGGCTTCTGGGGTTTGTTGATTGCGCACTTCACGACGAGCATTCTCGTGGTGATGATGGCCGGACTCGGCTTCACCATCTTCACGCTTGAAACGTACAAGACGTTCTTCTTTCCATCGAAGCCGCGCGGCAAGTTTGCCGGCAAACCGATTCTCTACCCCGACATGCTGAAGCGGCGTAACGCGTTCGTGCCGCTCTACGCCGCGATCTGGGCCGGCGTGCTGCTCGGTTTCTATCTCGCGTTGACCGGGCCGCATCAAGGCCTCATCCACGTGCTGTGACGGAACAACCAGCGGTCGCGTTCACACTGTCGCTTCCCAGTGAACGGCGACGTTATCGCAACGCCGCGATCGTCTCGGCGGTCGCGATGCTCGTCGCCTCTGCGATCGCCGCCATCGTCTGGCCGGCCGGCCGCGAGCTTGTGGGCTACGCGCTCTACGCCGTTCCCGCTCACCTGCTGATCTCAGTCCTCGCGAACGAGCCGGTGCTGCTCGCCGCGGCCAAGAGCTATCCGCCCGCCATGGTCGCCATCGCCGGCACCATCGGCTGCATTGTCGCCATCATCATCGACTACTCGCTGATCGGCTGGCTGGTGAACCAGCGGTTGATCCGCCGCGAGCTCGACGATTCCACATGGTTTCGCTGGTCACAGAAGGTGTTCGGGCGCGCACCGTTCGTGCTGGTGCTCGGTTCGGCGTTGATGCCGGTGCCTTTTTACCCGGTCAAAATCCTGGCCATCGCCAGCGACTACCCCGTTTCACGCTTTTGCGCAGCGCTGATCCTCGGGCGCCTGCCCCGTTTCTACCTGCTGGCGCTAGCGGGGCAGAAGGTCCAGGCGCCCAAAAGTGCCTTACTGTCCGCCACAATCGGCCTGGGCGCCATCGCGCTCTGGGGCCTCTGGCGGACGTGGCGACGAAATCGGCAGCAGGCGTAACTCCCTACTTACGCAAGTCTTACAAACGACACGGCTTAACCCTGTTACCTTTTGACTACGATGGCCCACATTTCGGACCACTCTGTGACTTCAGCGGCCCCGGCACTGAAACGCTCCGGCGGCACGGCCACGATGGCCGGCGCCCGTCCGGGCCGCTACAACAAGTTCGCGTTCATCACCTGCTTTTTCATGACGCTTTTCCACATCGGCGCGATCTGGGCGCTGATTGATTTCACGTGGTCGGGCGTCGCGGTGCTGATCGTCACCTACTACATCTCGCTCGCGTGGGGCATCGGGATGTCGTATCACCGGCTGCTGACGCATCGGTCGTACAAGACCTCGAAACCGATCGAATATTTCCTCACGATTTGCGCGACGCTCGCGCTGGAAGGCGGCCCGCTCTTCTGGGTGGCGACGCACCGCCAGCACCATCAGCACTCCGACGCCGATCCCGATCCGCACACGCCGCGCCACGGCGGATTCTGGGCGCACATGGGCTGGATCATGTTCGGCAACATGGAGCACAACGACGTGCAGCGCACGTCGAAATACGCGCCCGACCTCGCGAAAGACCCCTTCCACCGTTTCATCAGCCTCTATCACTGGCTGCCGCTCACCGTGCTCGGTCTGATCCTGCTCGCACTCGGCGGCTGGAACTGGGCGCTCTGGGGCGTGTTCCTGCGGACGACGCTCGGACTGCATGTGACGTGGCTGGTCAATTCGGCGACGCACATGTGGGGCAAGCGCCGATTCCAGACGCGCGACGACTCACGCAACAACTGGTGGGTGGCGCTGCTCAGCTTCGGCGAGGGCTGGCACAACAACCATCACGCACATCCCACGTCGGCGGCCCACGGCCTCGCGTGGTACGAACTCGACATCACGTACCTGCACATCCGCGCCCTCGAAATGCTCGGCCTCGCGACCAATGTGCGCCGCGCCCGCATCGACGAAGCGGTGGAAGAGGCGGCCTAGCCGACCCCGCGACCGATCGGTCACCGGACCGATTTTGCTATCTTTGTCAGTGAATGCCCAACGTTCCTGGCCGCCGGGGCGCGATCACCTTCTTTGTCATCTTCGGCGTCTGCCTGGTGGCACTGGCCGTGGCGCTCAACGTCGGCTGGATGGTCATGACGTGGCGGCTGATTGCGCCATTGATCGTCGGCGTGTTCGTGTTTGCCGCGATCATTACGGGCCTCATTCTTAACACCGCCTTTCTCGTCCGCGAAATCCGGCGCAACGAGCAGCACGACGCGTTTGTGAACGCCGTCACGCACGAGCTCAAGACACCGGTCACGTCGATCCAGCTGCACCTTGAAACGCTGATGAAGCGCGGCGAGACGTTGCCGGAGGCGAAGCGGCGCGAGTTCTATTCGGTGATGCTCGAAGACAGCCATCGCCTGCTGCAGACGATCGAGCAGGTGCTGCGCACCGGCCAGGCCGGCCGCACGCCGCTGCATCTGGAACGGCTCGATTTGACCGCGCTCGCGGCCGAGTGCGTGGCGTTCACGCGCTCGCGGCTGCGCCTGCCGGAGCCGGCGCTGCGCGGTCCGGACGCCGACGTGATCGAGATCATGGGCGATCGAAACGAACTGCGCGGCGCCATCATCAATCTGCTCGACAACGCGGTGAAGTTTTCGGGCGATCACGTGGACGTGCAGGTGGGCGTGGCGCGCAACGGCGACCGCGCGCTCGTCCGCGTGCATGACAAGGGCCCGGGCCTTCCGCCCCTGGAAGCCAAGCGCATCTTCAAGCGTTTCTATCGCGTGCCCGGCCCGCTCACCCAGCGCGTGAAAGGCACCGGTCTCGGCCTGTTCATCGTCCAGAGCGCGGCCAAGCGTCACGGCGGCCGCGCGTATGCGGAAAGCGCCGGCCCGGGAACGGGTTCGACGTTCTGCCTGGAATTGCCGGCCGCACCGGCGGCGTCGGCGGCGTCGGCGTAGCGCGATGGCTTCCCTGCTCGTGGTCGAAGACGAACCGCACATCGCGTCCGGCCTGCGGTTCAATCTGGAAGCCGAGCAACACTCCGTGGACATCGCGGACACCGGCGAGCAGGCGCTCCAGCGGATCGCCGCCAATCCGCAGCATTACGACTGCATCGTCCTGGACGTGATGCTCCCCGGCATTGACGGGTTCGACGTGGCGCGCACCGCCCGATCGCGCGGCTGGCTGACGCCGATCCTGATGCTGACCGCGCGCGGCCGCGCCGAAGACGTGTTACGCGGATTCGAAGCCGGCGCCGACGACTATCTGCCCAAGCCGTTCGAGTTGTCGATCCTGATCGCGCGCATCAACGCGCTGCTTCGGCGCCAGGCATGGCACCAGGAGCAGACACCGCCCGGCGATACCGCGGTTGCGGACACCCGCGCCTCAGACGTGTTTACGTTTGCCGACAAGACTGTGGATTTCGACGCGCAGGAATTGCGCGTCGGTTCAAAAACGCATCCGCTGACGTTGATGGAAGCGAACCTGCTTCGATACCTGATCCAGCACGAAGGGCAGGTCGTGTCGCGCAAGAACATGCTCGAGGATGTCTGGAACCTGCACGAAGACACGGACACGCGCGCCATCGATCACTTCATCGCGCGCCTGCGGAAGTACATCGAAAAGCAGCCCGCGGGCCCGAAACATCTGCTCACGGTCCGCGGCGTCGGCTACAAATTCCTCAGCGCGCCTGACAAGAAAAAATAGGCGTTTACTTCGCCAGGTCGGCCATCGCTCTGGCGAACGTGTCCACTTCTTCCACCGTCGTGTAGACGTTCGGCGTGACGCGAATGCCCTGGAACGGGAACTGCTGGCCGGGCATCGCGCCTTGCGCAAGACCGGCCACGACAATCCGGTTCTTATCGAACAGGGCGCTCGTAATTTGACCGGCCGTCATGCCCTGGATACCGACGGTGGCCATGCCCCATGTCTCGCCCGGCTTCAGGCTGGAGAACATCTGAATCTTCGGCAGCTTGCGCAGCGGTTCGGCCCAGCGCATCGTCAGGTAATACAGGCGCGCGGCTTTGCGCTCGGCGCCGATTGTGCGATGAAACGCGATCGCGTCCGCGATTCCGGCTTTTACTGCCAGCGGCTGCGTGCCGGTCTCCTCGAACTTGCGGATGTTGGCGTCGCTCACCGCCGGCGCGGCCTGCAGCGGCCACACCTTTGGAATCTGGTCCTTGCGCACGAACAACAGTCCCGTGCCGAACGGCGCAAGCAGCCACTTGTGGAGACTGACGCCGTAGCTGTCGCACTCGAGGTCGCGGATCTTGTACGGAAAATGCGCGCCGGCGTGGGCGCCGTCCACGATCGTGAAAATCCCGCGCGACCGCGCCAACCGGCAAATCCGCTGCACGGGGAAGAGCTGTCCTGTCAGGTTCGTGATGTGACAGAAGTGCAGCACCTTGGTCTGCGGCGTGATCGCGCGTTCGAATCGTTCGTAGAGATCGTCGGCGGTCGTCGGCACCGGAAACTGCAGACGCGTGATTTTCAACTTGTCGCGCCGCAGCCGCTGGTCCCACGTCGTCAACATGCGTGGATAGTCCTGCTCGGTCGTGATCACCTCGTCGCCGGCTTTCAGGTCGAGTCCGCTCTGCAGGATCTGCAGCGATTCGCTCGCGTTGCGCGTGATGGCGACTTCTTCCGACTCGCAGCCGAACTCCTCGGCCAGCATTCGCCGGACGGTCTCGACGTTCGCGCCGATCTGCGAGGCGTATCGCACGGGCAGCAGATTCTCCATGCGCAGGTACTCTTCCACCGCCCGCGCAACCATCCGCGGATGCGAGCAGTGATGACCGGTGTTGAGATTGATCATCGTCCGATCCAGATCGAACTGGTTCTGGACCTGGCCCCAGTAGCTCTGGTTGGTGGCGGCCTGCTCGGGCGCCTGGTTCTGAATCTCGGCGGACGCCGCGATCAGATCGTCAAAGCTGCTCGTGGCAATCGCGGCCGCAGCCGCGCCCGCGCCGGTCGATCGTAGAAACGCGCGCCGGCTCCAGTTCCCGTGTGATTTGGCCGCCATGCCACCCTCCCGGACGGACTATTTACCAGCGCCCTTCGCCGGTGGCGCCGGCGGCGCAACCGGACGATCGGAATTCCACGTGTCGCGGATATACAGCCACTGTCCGGATCGAATGCTGGATTTGGGAGTCATTGCCCGGCATTCTACTCCTGGACGGACTCGTCAGTTCGTCCATGTGCGCCAGATCGGGTGCGCCTCGGTGTTGAACGTCACCGCGTTGTAGTCGAGCGCCGAGGCCGGCGCGAACAATAGATAGAGGTACTTGAACGTCTCGGCCAGCAGAAAGCTGTGCATCCGATCGGTCTTTTCTTTGGTGACGACGCTGCGGAGCGTGGTGTAACCGTTGGCGACGCGGCAGTGCGCCACCAGATCGCGGAACATCTGGCGCCCTTGCGCGAGGTACTGCGCATCGCCGGTCGCGCGATACAGGTAATACGCAGACTCGGCGTTTTCCGGCCGCAGCGCGTAGCTCGCGGACACCACGCGCATCTGCGCGTAGTCGAACTCTTCGGGCTCGATGCCGGCGTGCGTCCACATCTTGAAGTTGGATTCCTGCAGGCGTTTGGCGCGCGGCAGGTCGCCGTTCAGCACAAACACCGTGGGCAGGAACGCGTGGAGCGACCCGTAAATCGTCGCGGTGCGTTTGCCGCTGTTCATGTCCGCTTCGCCATACCAGAGACCGCTCGCGACGTCGTCTTCCAGATGCTTCTTGATCGCCTCCACACCCGCGCGGCCGATCCGGCCGCAGTCGGCATCGCCAAACAGCCGTTCGCACTTGAGCAGGTATTCGTAGTACGAATCGATGCCGCCGCCGATGTGGCTCTTTGGATTCGTCCACTGCCCGCTCTCCACATCGATCCCTTCGCCGAGCAGGCCGGTTGTTTTCGACGCGCGGTTGCTGAGTTCAACGATCGCCCGCTTCGCGGTGTCGAAGTAAATCGGCTTCTTCGTGAGCTTTGAGAGCGCGCCGAATTCAAGAATCAGCGTGCCGATCTCCGCCGGATTGCTGACGCGCCCGTTCTTCACGCCGGTGCGCAGGTGCACAAACCGGTACGGCATGCCGGTGGCGGATTGAAATGCCGGCAGCAGGCGCCTGCCCAGATCCTCGGCCAGCGCGAGATAGCGCGGCTCCTTCGTCATCTGGTAGGACGTGATCAGGCCGCCGAGCAATCGAATCGTGACTTCAAAGACCTGGACTGACGCATCCAGATCAAAAGTAAGGCGCTCAAGAATCACGGCCTGCGCGTCTGCCGCCTCCGCGGTGAGCCCCATCATCAGCATCGTGTCGAGCGAGTCCACCGGCGTCATGTACACGACCGATGGCGGATACCAATCGTGCGGCGTGGCGCTCACCGGCTTCAGTTCATCGTGTCCCCAGGCCAGCTTTCGATATCCGGCCCACGCGTGCTGAAACTCCTTCTTCACTTCGGCCGCCAGCGCGGTGCGTTCCGCGTCCGTCACGGTGGCCGACAGTTGCCGGCCCTTTGAGGCCGGCACCGCGATCGACAAGGCCAGCAGCACACAAACGGCGGCCGCGGCGAGCGCAATGGAGCGAAATCCCAGAGCCATGCCGGGAGTCTACCGTAGGCGCTTGGCCAACGCGCGAGCCGCGATTAGGATCGGCTGCGCATAAAGAGATATGGCGATCAACCGTTCATCGAGCTCCCGATTCCTCCTGATCACGGCCGCCGCGATATTGATCTCGACGACGTTGCTCGCCGCATCCGTGACGTCCGGTGCGCGCCGCGCCACCATCGATCATCTGGTGGTCATGGTGTTCGATCAGATGCGGCCGGACTACGTCGATCGATTCGATTTGCCGAACTTCAAGCGGCTTCGCGCGTCTTCGCGCCACTATCCCGAGGCCTACGTTGGCCATCTGGGTTCGCAAACCGTCGTGGCGCATGCCGTGATTCCCACCGGCCTGCGGCCAGGACAACTGCCGTGGCAGGACGAAGCGATGGTCGACCTGGACGGCGCCATCGGACGCGCCGGCGCCGTCTACAAGACCGGCGAGTTGTCCCGCACCCAACTCCTCAAGTTTCTGTCGCCGATGCCACGCACGCAGTTTCTTGGCGCGCGTGTGCGCGAGACGCATGGCGGCCGTGTGTACTCCGTGGGCAGCAAGAACTATTCAGCCGTCCTCTTCGGCGGTCCGTACGCCGACGGCATCGTCACGCTCGAAAAAGACGGCACACGCTGCCGGCCGGACGGCGTCAACGTTCCAACCTACATTTCGAGCGACGACAGGTTTACGGTGAATTGTTCGGACCCGCACGGCACCGGTTTCACCACAATTTATTCACTCGACGGCGATCACTACGTGCCCGGGCGCGATCCCGCGCATCAGGGTGGTGATGTCTGGACCGGTGACGCCGCGCTCGCGGTCATGCAGAACGAGCCGTGGTCGGGCATGTTCCTGACGTTCGGCGGCATCGACAAAGTGGCGCACATGCTCGGCGAACAGGATGGACCGGGTCTTCAAAGCGTGGCGAGCGAGTATCGGCTCGCCGATGTGCTCAAGATCGCGGACCACCAGCTAGGCCGCGTACTCGCGAAGATCGAGGAACAGAAATTGACCGATCGCACGCTCGTGATCGTCACCGCCGATCACGGTGGACAGCGCAACGAGTTCTATTTCGGAAACAACACCTTTCAGAGCTGCTGCCCTTTCGAAGGCTCAGCGTCCGCGGATCCACCCTACTGGCTCAAGCACCTGGGGCAGATCGGCAAGCTTCGCACGGGCTACGTAGACACGTTCATGACGCTGTGGCTCGCGGATTCGTCTGCCGCGAACGAGCAGGCCATCGTGCGCGGGCTCTCGGACATGGCGGGCGTCACGGAGGTCTATGCCCGGCGGGCGGACAACGCCGGCGTGAGATACGTGCAGGTGTTGTCGCGGCTGGAAACGCAGACGTCTCGATTTCAGGCGTGGGCGAGAAAGCACAGCGCGGAACTCGTGAACACGATGGCCGGCGCATCGAGCCCGGACCTCGTGGCGCTGCTCGCCGATGGTTATGGCTTTGGCCGCATCGGCGGCCACGGGGGCGCGCAGGAAAAGGTCCAGCGCATCCCGATGTTGATCCGCGTGCCGGGCGAGCGGCCTTCCAGACGGAACGACGGCTTCCGCTTGATGGACATCGCGCCGGAGGCGGCGCGGATTCTCGGCCTTCCGCCGTTGAAATAAACCGACGCTACTTCTTCGACGGATTCGTGACGGGCAGCTCCGGCTTGGCGGACCAGTCTTCGAACGATCCGTCATAAAGCGCCACGTTCAAGCCGAGCGTGCGCGCCGCAAAGATCACGGCCGTGGCCTGCTGGCCGATGTGGCAGTAGACGACCACGTTGTCGCCGGGCTTCACACCGGCGGCGGTGAACATGGCCTGGAGCTCATCCGCGGATTTCAGTTGCCCCGATGCGCTGAGCGTATCGACGTAGGGAACGTTCTTCGCGCCCGTGATGTGGCCGGGACGATGCGGCTTGTCTCCCGATCCGCCGGCCCGCGCGCCGCTGTAGAACTCCGGCGTGCGGCCGTCGATCAG
>Ga0315912_10005992_pt1 | contig 11008 bp, 9 predicted proteins | sample VfabasoilMG_FD_204469 | JGI IMG/M metagenome (GOLD analysis project Ga0315912, IMG submission 204469) | Garden soil microbial communities collected in Santa Monica, California, United States - V. faba soil | ecosystem: Environmental > Terrestrial > Soil > Garden | place: USA: California...
CGTGAATGCCGTGCGCGAGACCGCCGTCACGCCGCCGGGCACGGCGCGGTTTCGATAGTCGACGCCGCCCGGCCGGCGCTCATAGGCGTGCGCGACGGCCATGCGGTCGAGAATGGTGTTCGCGGCGTTGACGCGCTCCACGTAGTGCCGGCTGTAGCGATGACCCGGCACATAAGCTTCGCGCGGGCCGAGCGGGAACCACGAGACGTGACTGCCGTACGAGCCGCCCCAGCCGACGAGTGCCGGCGCGTACACCGGGCGCACGTGGCGCGGTCCCGGTACCCAACACCAGCGATGGCGCGCATACGCCCACCGGCCGTAGTGAAACGGCGCGTAGCCCCACGGTGCGTCGTCGATCCAGGTCCAGCCCCACGGCGAGATCGATACCCAACGGCCATACGAGTACGGCGCCCAGCCGACGGCGACATAGCTCGGCGTCCACACGTTGCCGTACTCGGGCTCGTTGCTCCACGTGCCGTATTCGTTGAGATCCTGGTAGCCCGTGACCTCGGGCGATACGTATTCGGCGGTGCGCGAAATTTCGGCGCGATCGTCGCGCCGGTCGCGCTCGAGACTCCACGAATCGAAATCGTCGGGTGCGCCCAGCGTTCTGACTTGCGCGACCAGGTTGTCCGTGCCCAGGAAAGTGACCGCCTGCTGGGCGTACACCACGGTGTCCTGCGAGGGGCCCGTCGCCTGCAGCGAGCCTTCGCTGACTTTCACGACGGTGGCGTCGCCAGCTTCGTTCACTTCGATGCGGTAGTTGCCGGCGCGCAGCAACGACAGCGCGATGTTGGGGGTGTCGATCTCGATGTGTTCGCGATCCGCAAGATCGCGCACGCTCACGTTGATGACGCCGGCGGTGACGCGCATCTGGATCGTGCTGTCATCGACGTTCATGAATGAGAAGCCGGTTTCGCCATCCAGGCGGACGGCCGCCGGGCCGGCGTAGATCTCGGCGCGCGAGTTCCTTTCCGTCCACAACTTGTCGCCGGTGGTTAGCGGGCGATTGACGAGGGCGGGCGTCCAGTCTTCTTCGCCCGAGGGCTGTAACGAGACGTCGCCGGATATGAAACTCAGGCGCGCCGCGCGTTCCGGTGGGTCTTCGGAGTACGGCTCCACATCCTGCGCACGGACCAGTCCGCAGAGCAGGCCGAGTAGCAGAAATACCGTGGCCTTGAAGGCGGGAAGGGGAGTGCGTGCCATGGTGCCCATCATAAGACTGGCCACTGAACGATCCCTGAATGGGACCCAAGCGGGGGCGACAACGGCACGGCAGTTAGGTACCTTAATGTCAAATGAAAACAAAGATCAGACGAGTCCTACTCTGGGTTTTTGTTCTGCTCATCGTGGCTTTCGTGGGCCTGCTGTTCCCGTTCAACCCGCCCAAGTGGACGGCCAGCGAAATCAGCGCGCGGGTCGACCTGCTCAATGAGGTGGCCGGCGTCCAGACGCCGCACATGAAGCTCGGAAAAAAGACTCGCGAAGCCCACCTGCCGCTTTTCGAGAAGGTGGAGCAGGGGCAGGTCCTGAGCGACGAGGAGAGCGCGACCTATCGCGTGCTCTATCAGGGCATCCTCAATGAAAAGCAGCACGAGCTCTCGCTGCTGGATGACGAACTCACCGTGCTCACCAATTACAAACCCGAGGAAAAGAACAACGTCGGCACGCTGGGCATCCCGGGCAAGCACGATCATCACGACGCATCCGCCGGAGCGAACCTCGCCGCGTTGCGGCAAGACCTAGAGCGCCTGCAGAAGTCGAGTGGCACAACGCAGTCTTACACCCGCATCCGTGCCGCGCTCAGTGCCTACAAGGATCTCAACGACGTCATCCTGCACATGGCCACGGCGCCTCAAACCAAGTCGGTGCCTCGAGTGCCGGAAGCGCCGGCCGACGAGCTGCAGGCGCAGTTCGAACCGATGATGCTGCACTTCAAGCGCGCGCAGTTCGAGCCAGTGAACTCCGAGGCGTATGCGAACGAAGTCCACCTGGCGCTGGACAGCTACGACCAGCTCGTGGCGATCGTGCAGGACCGCGTCTACGCGCAATTGAATGCCGTCGAGCGGAGCCTCGTGGGACGCTGGAGCACGTGGCGCTCGCTGTCGCCGCCACTCGGGGGTGTCACGGCCAATCGCATTCCCCGAAAGCCGCTGCCGCCGACCTGAAGCTTCTCTAAGGAGAAAATCCCTCCACGGGAGCTACTTCACATATGCGCGCACGATGCGCTCGAGGAAGTCGCGGCCTTCATAGAGCGAGGTGACGCGGATTTTCTCGTCGAGGCCGTGTGCATTGTTTTCACCGGGCACGGCGAACATGCCGCTCATGCCATAGGTCGGAATGCCTGCGCTCATGAGGAAACGCCCGTCGGTGGCGCCGGCGGTCATCGAGGGCGCCACCGGTACGCCCGGCCACAACTTTGCCGCGGCGGCACGCACGGGCTTCATGACTTCGTCGGTGAGCTCGGGCGGGTTCGAGCCGTTGCGGCGACGCACGATCTCCACCTTCACCTGATCGTCCGCAATCGCCTTTTCGAGCGTGTCTTTCACCTGTTCCGGCGTCGTGCCCTGCATGACGCGGCATGACAACGTCGTGGTCGCACGTTGTGGCAGCGCGTTCGGCGCGTGACCCGCCTCGACCTGCGTGGCGACGCACGTGGTGTGCAGCAGTGCGTTGTAGCCCGGGTCATTCCTGAGCGTGGTCAACGCGGCTTCATCATCGGGCTTCTTGGCGACCGCCGACATCGCGTCGCCGATCTCTCCGCCGAGCGTAGGGCCCGTGACGCGAAAGTATTCGCGCACGACGGGCGTGATCTCGATCGGGAATGAAAGCTCTTCGATCGAAAGCGTCGCGCGAGCGAGGCGGTAGATGGCGTTGTCGCGTTCGGGACGCGAGGAGTGCCCGCCCTTGTTGGTCACTTCGAGCGAAAACACCTGGTGGATTTTTTCGCCAGCCTGGACCTGCAACACGAGATGCTTCGAGCCGTCCGAGGAGAGCAGGCCGCCCGCGCCTTCATTGATCGCGAACGCGGCGTCGATGAGCTCGCGCCGGTTCTGCAGCAGGTAGTCGACGCCGTTCACGCGGTTGGAGGTTTCCTCACCGCAGGTGAGCGCCAGGATGAGGTCGCGTTTCGGCTTGAAACCGCGCTCACCCTTGAGGCGGATCATGAGATCGAGAAAAACCGCGGCCATCGCCTTGTCGTCGGCGGCGCCACGGCCATGGAAGAAGCCGTCTTCCTCGATGAGCTTGAAGGGGTCGCGCTGCCAGTCGGCGCGTTTCGCAGCCACGACATCGATGTGCGCGAGCAGGAGCACCCCCTTCTTCTTGGCACCCGGTGCGTGGATGCGGGCGACCAGATTGCCGTCGTCCGGTTTGCCTTCGGGAATCACCACGTGGACATCGTCGGCCGTGTATCCGGCGGCGAGCAGCCTCGTTTCCGCGGCGCGAACCACCTTCGTGCACGAGCCGGTCGTGGCCGACGAGTCGATTTCGACCATCTCCCGGTAGATCTCGCGGAATGCAGCCTTGCCTGCGTCAGCGGTTTGCGCATCCGCGTGTAAGGAGGCGACGAGCGTAAGAAAGACGACAACTGTTGTTCTCATGTTCCTAGCCTCTCACACAAGGAACGGCTACGTCTTAGCCGCGCGACGTCGGCCAACATCTGGTGAAAGTGTTCCGGTTCGCTTGCCGGGCCGCGCCGGGACTTCCGGTACTACTACAGGCGTAGCAATTGCAATCAGGCAGGAACTCACATGAGCAAAATTTTCAACCAAGCGGGCGCTGTCGTCGTCAGCGCACTCTTGCTTCAACTCACTGGCTGCGGAGGTGGAGGCGGCGATTCGCCACCGTCTTCGGAAGCCAATCCGCCGGCACCCGTGCCTCCAGCACCGCCGCCACCGCCACCACCGCCTCCGCCCCCGCCGCCGCCTTCACCGGACCCGGTTCCGCCGCTGTCATCGGTGATCACCAACATCGACGCAGGTCAGACCATCGGCACCGCGCACTGGCCCAATGGGGATACGTCGACGGGCGGGCAGGGCTCGGCAGTCGAGGGCCTGGAATGCCAGGTCAACCTGTCCGAGGTCTATCACGTCCACGCCCACGTCTCGATCATCCTCGACGGCACCGCGCTTGCGTTCCCTAACAACGTCGGCAGGGTGTCCATGACGCCCAACGCGTGCTTCTACCCCATCCACACGCACGACTTGTCGGGCAAGATCCACGTGGAAGCGCCGGCGCCCGGCACCTTCACGCTCGGGCAGTTGTTCGCCATCTGGGGCCAGCCGCTCCAGAGCGACAACGTCGCGGGGCTGACGGGCAAGCCGATCGTCGTGTATTCGACGGACCAGGGCACAGTCACGAGGGTGGACACGGACTGGAAAGCCATCGAGCTCACGACTCACAAGCTGATAACCATCCAGGTGGGAACTCCGATCACGGAAATTCCCAACTTCAGCTGGAGCGCGAACTGACGTGAGTCAGGTTGTGGCGGGCCGCATGGAGCGCGCCCGCCACAATGCGTTGCCTGCGTAGATGGCGAGACCGATCCAGATGAGCGCGAATCCCGTGATGCGCGCGGATTCGAAAGGCTCGCCGAATACGATGAGTCCGCACGCGAGCTGCATGCTGGGCGCGATGAATTGCAGGATGCCGATCGTGGAGAACGGCACGCGTCGCGCGCCGTAGGCGAACAGCACGAGCGGGACCGACGTGACGATTCCGCCCGCGAGCAACAGGCCATCGACCAATGCACCGGTGTGTCCGAACACACCGATGCCCTGTGCCTGGCACCAGATCAGGTAGGCCGCGGCGAACGGCGTCAGCAGTATCGTTTCGACCGCGAGACCCGGCAGCGCTTCGATGCTGACTGTCTTGCGTATCAATCCATAGAACGCGAAGGACGAACCGACCATGAGTGCGATCCATGGCGGGTGGCCGGCGACGAACGTGAGGTAGACGACACCGGCGGCCGCGAAGGCCACGGCCACCCATTGCGCGCGATCCAGCCGCTCCGCGAGCACGAAGATTCCGAGCAGCACGTTGAGCAGGGGGCCGATGAAGTACGCGAGGCTCACCTCGAGCACGTGGCCATGGTTGACCGCCCAGGCGAATCCGAGCCAGTTGACGGCGATGAAGAACGCGCTCGCCACGAGCCGCACGAGTACGCCGTCGCGTCTCACGGCGTTGCGCAGCTTCGCGAGATCGCCGGTGACGGCGAGCCATCCGAGCACGAACACACACGACCACACGATGCGGTGTGCGGTGATCTGCGTCGCGGACACCCGCAGGAGGCCTATTAGATAGAGTGGGAACAAACCCCAGATGACGAACGCGGCGATTGCAGCCGAGTAGCCTCGCCCGTCAGAGGTAGCTGCTTGATTCATGTCGGCATTCTGCCGAATAGCCGGCCGGCTAGCGTCTACCTAAGGAGGGACGAGTACCCCTCCGGTCCCGAGAGCGAGTCCAAACAAACAACCGTCCTTCATGGCGGGCACTGTCGCTGCACGGCGTCACAAACCGTAAACTCTCCTGTCCGCCTACATTTCCAGGCGCCTGTTTTGCTAATGTTCGCTTGGCTTGCTCATTTCATGGAGACCTACCAATGAGACTCTCACTGTGGCGAAAGACCTCGATCGCCATACTTTCCGTCGCGATGCTGAACCTTGGCTTCGTGGGCGCCACGCAGGCGGCCATCGTGGATACCGCTGCACTGGTGACCACCGATCGTGAAGCGGACCTGAGCACGGTTCGCGCCCAGCTCGAGCGCGCGGAAGTGCGTGCCAAGTTCGAAGAAATGGGCGTGGATGCCACGGCGATCGATCGCCGCGTAGCGCAGTTGAACGATCGCGAACTGCACCAGATGGCGGTCGACATCCAGAACGCTCCCGCGGGCGGCGACGTGGTCTGGATCATCGGCGCGGTGTTCATCGTGCTGATCATCCTCGAGCTGACCGGCGTCATCGACATCTTCAAGAAGACCTGAGCATCTTTCCGATGCGCAAGCGCGCAGCCTTCGCGGCTGCGCGCTTCGGTTTCCTTCTCCCCCTCATCCTTGTCCTGTCCGCGTGCGTCGCGCGCGGGCCTTTCATCGCGCCGAGCATGGCGGAGGGCGCCCGCACGAGCGTGGAGCTCGATGCGACGCCATTCTTTCCCCAGGATCGCTATCAATGCGGACCCGCGGCGCTCGCAATGACGCTGGGCGCCTCGGACGTCACCACCACGCCGGAAGAGCTCGTGCCGCTGGTGTACCTTCCGGCGCGCAAGGGTAGTTTGCAGGTCGAGATGCAGGCGACGCCGCGAAAGTTCGAGCGGCTCTCGTACGTCCTTTCGCCCAACTTCGATTCGATCGTGGCGGAACTCAACGCGGGCCGGCCGGTGCTCGTATTGCACAACTACGGTTTGCCAGCCTGGCCGAAGTGGCATTACGCGGTGGTGATCGGCTACGACTCCGCGCGTGACCGATTCATCCTGCGCTCCGGAACCAAGCGACGCGACGAGTGGCGCGCCCGCACGTTCATGGTCGCTTGGCATCACGCGCACCGATGGGCCATGGTCGTGTTGCGACCGGGGGAGATTCCGGTGAACGCCGATCCCAGGCTGTACCTGCAGGCGGCCGCGGATTTCGAGCGAGGCGCGAGACCGGAAGCCGCGCTGCGCGCCTTCGATGCCGCGGTCAAACGATGGCCGGCGGAGCCCGTCGCGTGGATCGGCCGGGGCACCGCGCAGTACCGCGCCGGAAGATTGACGGAAGCCTCGCAGGACTATGCCGCCGCCGTGCGCATCGACGCGAACCACGCAGGTGCTCGAAACAACTATGCGCAGGCGTTGCTCGAGCTCGGTTGCCCGCGGCGCGCGCGCGAGCAACTCTCGGCCATCGACGGGAGTTCGCTGCAATCGCCGTTGCGCGAGGCGGTGTCCGACACGCGCGTACAAGTGGATGCAGCCGTCGCGCAGACGACGGCTGACAGTCCGGAATGCACCATTCCCGTAGGCGGTTACTGAAACTGTCGCTACCTGCCATCACCCGTCGATCGCGAGCAGATTTCGCGCGTCGTCCGGTTGATCCGGGGATTCTTGTAAACCTTTCCACCCCTTTGTCGTCCTGGCCCGACTTTTGAGGCGCCGCTCCCGATCTTGTCGCGTCGTGGCGCCAGAAATTCCCGCGGCGCCTGCTTGCAGAAAACCGTTCTTCGTTTGAAGCGCCCCGGGCGCGGGCCGCAACGTCGCGGTCATGAAAAATTCTTCTCTGTTCTTCCTCTTGATTCTTGCCGCCGGCGCCGCTCAAGCGCAGACCGCAGGTGTTGTCACGCTTCAGGCGAATGCGACTTCCGCCACCGGCAGCATGACTCCGGTGCTGACCTGGTCCACGAGCCCCGCGGCGAACAGTTGCGTCGCGAGTGGCGGCTGGTCGGGCACGAAGGCCGCGTCCGGAACGCAGACGCTGGCGTCCATCAGTGCCAGCACTAACTACACGCTGACCTGCACGTGGGGCTCGGGATATGCGCGCGTTGGCTGGATCGCGCCCACGACCAACACGAACGGCTCGCCGATCACGAATCTCTCCGGCTTCCGCGTGTACTACGGCACGAGCACGAGTTCGATGACGCGGGTCCAGCAAGTCAACGACGTTGGAGCGACCTTTGCCACCGTGAATTCGCTCGCGTCCGGCACCTGGTATTTCAAGGTCAAGGCCGTGAATTCGAACGGCGCCGAGTCGGCCGACAGCAACACCACCTCCAAGGTGGTCAGCAGTGCGAGCGCGGCGCGCACCATCGGCATCACGATCAACTCGCCGACGACTCCCGCGCGCCGGACGATCGCGACGTCGGTATACGACCTCACCCGCAGCAGTACCACCGGCAAATGGATATTGGGCCGGGTCGTCGGCACTGCTCCCATCGGAACTCCGTGCCGCACCTACTACCTCACCGGGGATTACTACGGTGTGCAGACGGGCTACGTGACCCTCACGCGCGCTATGCGCGGGAACACCCTCGTGGCGCACTGCGCGGCGCCCTAGATCGGCAAATCCGTGATGCGGGTAGCAGTCCCGCGCGCGGTGACGGGGGAGCATGGTGCGCATGAGTGTGCGCACCTCCCCCAGATTCTGGGCTTACTCGCTGGGCGCCATCGGCGCTACGGCCGGCTTCTTCGGGCCCATCTTTCTCAATCCTGAATCAAGCCAGGGTCCGTTGCTCGGGCTGCTCATCGCCGGGCCGGTTGGTGCAGTCGCCGGGCTCGTGCTCGGCTTCCTGTTTGGCGTGCTGCCATTCACCGACGTCCTGCGTACGCAGGCGCTGCTGCTCTGTTGCATGTTGTTAGGGGTGGGGACGCTCTGGTACTGCCTGCCCGAGCCCAAGGTCGTATCGCGCGTCGTCGAGGGCACCATCGGCCGATGTCGAACGGCGACGCCCGGGGTCGTCGTCGAGCTCAACGTCGCGCGTACCAACACGATTCTCGAGCAGCGCAATCCGTGGAACCGGGGCGAGCTGGCGGCGCAAGGCTGGAAACGCACCGGAGACTTCCGCGAATACCAGGGCGGCGGCACCTGCGAAAGTTATCCGAGAGGCAAGGAAGTGCTTCTCGCGCGGACGGGCGAGGGCAGCGGCCTGCCCGTCCTCGAGGCGATTCCGGAGCGCTATCGCCGGCTGATCGCCGGCACGTAAACGGGGTCTGACCGCATCATTCGATCGTGAACCACTGCACCTCGACGCGGCGATTCTGAGCGTTGTCGGTCGCGCCTGTCGGTTCTTCCCAACCACGACCCACGGCTTCCACGCGTGACTTGTCGATCTCGGGGAATTTCGCGAGCAATGCGTCACTGACAGCAATGGCACGCTGACGCGAGAGTTCCATGGCCTTGAGCGCCATGCTCTGCACGAGCTGATCTCCACCCGACTGGCGGAATTCGTTCACGCGCGCGTTGTCGACGTGGCCGCGCAGGAGCACGGTGGAACCGGGCGACACCTGCAGGAAGCGCTTGATCGTCTGCAGGTACTCCTGGTTCTGCGCCGCGTTGCGGTCGAGGTTCGAGGAGTTGGGCTCAAAGAAGAAGCGGATGTCCTTGCTGAGCAGCGGGTCGCCTTCGAGCGCGGCCTGTGTCGACGTGCGGATAGGCGCGATGGCTATCTTCTGCTCGGAGAACGGACTGCGCTTGGCGAGGGCATCGACGAAACTGGAGTCGACGAAGCGCGCCGGGTCCGCGGGGTTCTTGATGACGCTGCCATAGGCGAGCACCGAAGACTGGAAGATGCCGCCGAACGAGCCCGCCGAGTCGATGGTGCCCGCGAAGAATGCGCGATTCTCCGGCGCATTCGACAGGTGCACATGCGCGAGCTCGTCGCGCGCGTCCGCTTCGCTCCACTTGAACGCCTTGGCGACCACGCCGATGTTCTCGGCCTGGTTGTCGCGCAATCGACGGTTGCCTTCGAGGATGCCGTGTACGAGGCCCTTCACCATCTCCGGGTGAGCCTTGGCGAAACCCTTGTTCACCGCGAGCACGTCCGCGACGACGAGCAGGTTGCGGTTCGACACCAGCGCCTTCGCGGCACCCTTGCTGGCTTCGATGACTTCGTCGGTCTTTGGCGTCCAGCCCACGCAGCCATTCAGGCGGCCCGTGCCATTCGCGAGTTCATGCTGATACGCGTCGCAGGCGACGAACGCGTCTTCATAGAAGACCAGGCCAAGCGATCCGGATGCCGGTTTGGAATCGAGATCGCGCAATACGGTCACCGGTACGCCGGCTTCCTGTGCGAGATAGCGGATGAAGAACTCGCTCTCGTTGAACTGCGAGGCCGCGAGTGTCTTGCCCTTGAGCGCATTGACCGAGACGATTCCGCGATCGACGACCACCATGTCGGCACCGCGCGAATAGCCGATCTGCACGGGCACGATCGCATCGAACTGCCGGCCTAACACGGCGAGTGCGTCGGCCGTGGTGGCGGTGGCGGCGAGCTTGCCGTTGTTTAGCGGGCCCCAGGTTTCGCTCTCGCTCATCGAGATCGCAACCTTGAAGCCGTATTCGCGCGCGAAGAAGGAATCGGCGTTTGGCTCGAGGCCGCCGTTCGCGACGATGAGGCCGCCGTAGCCCGCGTATTCGCTGATGTCGATGCGAAGGATGTTGTCCTTCGGCACAAACGTGTTGGCGGCTTCGAGCGTGGGTGTGCCCGTCACCGGCTCGATCGGAACCGGCGCGTCACCCTCGGGTTCTGCGATGCCGGAGTCGGAGGTTGCCGGGGCGCTCGAAGTCTGCGCTTGACCCGCGGATTTCGGCGCGTCTTTCTTGCTGAGCCACAGCCAGGCACCCAACGCGATGATGCCCACGAGCAGCACCAGGGTGATGACATTGCCGGCGGCGGAGCCGCGGAAATTACGAACGGACATGTGCGCATCTCCTTTGAACATGACGCTCACTCAGAAACCTTCGACGAACGCCGCGAGGTGGCGCGCTTCGAAGCCAGAAGATCCGCCGGGGGCGGTTCGTCGGTGAAATTGTCGAGGCCCGCGAAGAGCTCGCGCTGATCCTTGAGCCAGCGATTCGCTTCGTTGAGCGACGCGGAGAGCGCGTCCAACGACTGCGCCATGTTGCTGTCTTCGGTCGCGAGCAACGCCTGCTCGCGAACCAGCGACACCTGCTGGCGGAGGCGGCCGAGTTCGGCGTCGACCAGTTCCAGGCGGCGCTCGGCATCCGCATGCGCCGCATGCCGCGACTTGATGACTTCGAGCTGCTGTTCGAGCGAACGACGCAGTTCGCCGTCGGTGTCGGTGGCTTCGAGGCGCGCGCGGCACCGACGTTCCTGCTCGTCGAGCTTCTTGCGCTCGCGGTCGGCGGCAGCGACCACTTCGGCGAACGAGTCGCGCGCGGCCAGCAGCTTGAGATGCAGCCACGCCATCTGGCGCACGTCATCGATCTGCGATTCGTGGGCTTCGCCCCGCTGCAGGAGCTGCACGATCTCCGCGGCCTCCTGCTCGATCTCGTACTGTTGCCCCTGCGCCGAGGAATCCAGGT
>Ga0315912_10005993_pt1 | contig 11005 bp, 6 predicted proteins | sample VfabasoilMG_FD_204469 | JGI IMG/M metagenome (GOLD analysis project Ga0315912, IMG submission 204469) | Garden soil microbial communities collected in Santa Monica, California, United States - V. faba soil | ecosystem: Environmental > Terrestrial > Soil > Garden | place: USA: California...
AGCGGCATCACCATCGTCGCGATCGGTGGGCTGCTCTTGCCCGCGTTGCTCAAGGATCGTTACCCGGAAAAGTTCTTTCTCTGCCTGGTCACGACCGGCGGCGCGCTCGGCATCACGTTCCCGCCCTGCCTGCCGCTCATCGTCTACGGCATCGTCGCCGGTCTGCAGGAGGTGCCGCCCGGTCACGAGCGATTGGCACTCGACAAGTTCTTGCTGGCAGGGCTCAAGCCGGGAGCGCTGCTCATCGGCCTGCTCGTGGTGTACGCGATGATCGTCGGCGTGCGGTCCAAGGTGCCGCGGTCGAAATTCGATTTCGCCGAAGCGCGCGCGGCCCTGTGGGAAGCCAAGTGGGAGCTGATGCTGCCCGTGTTCCTGCTCGGCGGGCTCGCGACGGGCGTCTTCAGCCCGGTGAATGCCGCCGCGTTCACCGCGTTCTACGTGCTCGTGATCGAGGTGTTCCTGTACAAGGATCTCTCGCTCACGCGCGATTTGCCGCGCATCGTCCCCGACTCGATGGTCCTCGTCGGCGCGATCTTCGTGAAGCTCTGCGCCGCGACGGTGCTCACCTTCTACTTCGTGCAGGCGCAGACGGCCGATCGCCTGTTCGAGGCGCTCACCTGCGGCCCGCCGGCGAAAGAGTACCTCGCGGCCCATGCGGAGACGATGTCGACCTGCCGCGAAGCCGTCAACGCGCTCGCGGAAGTCGGCAAGGGCGCGGGCGGCCTGATCGATTCACCCACGACGTTCCTGCTCGCGCTGAACGTGTTCCTGCTGGTCGTGGGGATGCTGATGGACATCTTCTCGGCCATCGTCGTGATCGTACCGCTCATCATGGGCATCGCGATTCACTTCAACATCAACCCGTATCACCTCGGCATCGTGTTCCTGCTCAACCTCGAGATTGGGTACCTGATGCCGCCCATGGGTCTCAACCTCTTCATCGCCGGGTTCCGCTTCAACCGGCCCGTGCCCGACCTCTATCGCGTGGTGCTGCCCTTCATCGGCATCTTCGTCGTGGCGCTGCTCATCACGACCTACGTGCCCAGCCTGACGGTGGCCGAGGCAGCGGAACCGCCCCCGCGCCCGCCTGCGGCGCTCGAAACGGCGTCCGTCCCCGTGCCCGCATCTGCCTCCGCGCCTGCCGTGCCCTCGGGAGCCACGGCGCCGCCCGCCGGATCGGCCGCGGCACCTCCCGATTGCGAGGAGCCGAAGGACGGCGAGTCGTTCGCCGACTTCGACAAGCGCTGCAACGTTACCGGTGCTGCGCCGCCGGCTTCGGCCGCGCCGTCCGCGTCAGCGCCGCCTGCGGCGAGCGCTGGCGGTGCGGACTGTGAAGCGCCCCGCCCGGAGGAGTCGTTCGCCGATTTCGACAAGCGGTGCAACGTCACCGGCGCACCGTAAAGAGCCAGATCACCGTCTATCCGGCGGATTGAGCCGAATCGCGAGGTCTCGCGGAGCTCGGTTCTCGCGGTCGCCCTGCACGCGCGCTGGCTCGATGCGATCACCCGACGCGAGCGGCGGGAGCCGTTGCGGTGCAAGACGAGCGTTGCCCCTTGCGCGCGAGGGCCAGTCGTTCCGAGAGTATCCCCATGCCGTCGATGAAAGCTGCGAGCGCGTCGAAGATTTTGGTTGGATCGGGCCGTGTACCGATCTTGGAGGGGGCGGACGCGGCGCTCGTGAGTGAGAGCGCGGAGCGTGGCGTTTTTCTGCGCGTGCGGCGCGAGACGCCGAGTGCGCGGTTCGTGGTGGGGCTGGGGAAGCCGCTGGGGTGGCGGCGGATGGTGGCGCTGTTTCGTGAAGAGCCGTTTTGGATGCGGCCTTGCGTGGAGACGCGGGTGGAGCGCGTGCCGGTCGATACGCAGTTGTTGTTCGTCGAGCTCGAGCAGGGAGGCTATGCGGTGGTGGTGCCGCTCGTGAAGGGCTTGTTCCGAGCGAGTTTGCAGGGGCGGGTCGCGAAGCCGGCCGCCGGGGCCGGCGCGAGTGTGGGCGACGGCGAGTTGACGGCGGTGCTGCAGACGGGCGATCCGCAAACGCTGGGCGGCGATGCGCTGGTGGCCTACGTGGCGGTGGGTGAGGATCCGTTCGAGCTGGCAGAGGCGAGCGTGCGCGAGGTCGGGAAGGCGCTGGGCACATTCGATCTGCGCGGCGAGCTGAAGGCCCCGGCGTTTGCCGATCGGTTCGGCTGGTGCACCTGGGACGCGTTCTATCAAGAGGTGTCGCACGAGAAGGTGCGCGAGGGGTTGCAGAGCTTTCGCGACGGCGGGGTGGAGCCGCGTTTCTTGATTTTGGACGATGGTTGGCAGTCGGTGGCCGCGACGGGCACCGGCGAGACGAGGCTGACGGGCTTCGACGCGAACGACAAGTTTCCCGAGGGTCTGCGCGGGACCGTGACGCTCGCGAAGGACCAGTTCAGCGTGGACACGTTTTTCGTGTGGCACGCGGTGTACGGGTATTGGGGCGGTCTCTCGAACGAGGTGTTCGCACGCTACGGCGCTCAGACGTCGCTGCGTTGGTTTTCGCCCGAGACGTTGAAGCACTGGCCGGCCGCCAATTGGGATTGGTGGGGCGCCGCGGTGGGACGGCCCGATCCGGATGCGCTCGGGCAGTTCTACGACGCGTATCACGCTGCGCTGGCATCCGAAGGCGTGGACGGCGTGAAGGTAGACAATCAAGCTTGCATCGAAGGCTTGGTGCAGGGTGTCGGTTCGCGCGTGGAGGTGGCTGAAAAGACGCGCCGAGCGCTCGAAGCCAGTGTGGAAAAGCACTTTGGCGGAGAGCTGATCGCTTGCATGTCTTGTTCGAATGACTTGCTGTTGCAAACCCGTTCGTTGCCGGTATTCCGCTCGTCCGTCGACTTTTGGCCCAACAAACCAGAATCGCACGGCGCGCATGCGTATGCGAATGCCTGGGTGAGCGTCTGGTTCGGACGGATCGGCATGCCTGATTGGGACATGTTTCAGTCGGGGCATGCGGCGGGGCGCTTCCATGCAGCCTTGCGCGCGGTGAGCGGAGGGCCGGTGTACGTGTCCGACCGGCCCGGGGCACATGATTTTGCGCTCTTGAAGCAGCTCGTGCTTTCGGACGGGACGGTGCTGCGCGCGAGTCAGCCCGGTCAACCCACTCGCGATTGTTTGTTCGTGGATCCGCAGACCGAGGCCGTGCTGTTGAAAATTTGGAACGTGAATCGGCGCCCTGGCGTCGAGAGCGATGCGAGCCAGGGCTCGACTTCGGGCGTCGTGGGGGTGTTTCACGCGCGCTATCGGGCGGGCGAGCCGGATCCGATCGAGGGCTCGGTGGGCGTGAGCGACGTGCCGGGGCTCGAGGGTGACGAGTTCGCGCTCTATTTGCACGAAGAGCGACGGTTGGTGCTGGGCGGGCGAGATGCGCGCGTGATGCTGACGCTCGCGACGCTGGAAGCCGAGCTGGTGACCATCGTGCCGGTGCAGCGCGGGGTCGCGGCGTTGGGGCTCGTGAACCAGCTGAACGGTGCGGCGGCGATCACGGAAGCGGCATGGCGTGGCCCGATCTATCGCGTGGCGCTGCGCGACGGTGGGACGTTCGGCGCGTTCAGCGCGAGGAAGCCAAAGCGCATCCGCGTGGACGGGCGCGACGCCACGGACGTGGACTACGACGGTTCGCTGCTGCGCATCAGGCTAGCCGCGGGTGGCGCGCGCGTGCTGGAGCTCGACTACTGAGCGCGAAAGCGAACCTGAACGTCCGTTGCCGTGTGGTGGCCCTGGGGGTGCGCCTTCCGTCGCTCGGGCGGAGTCGGTGAAACAGCGACTCCCTCGCACGCTCTGTCTCGTGCTAGTGCATTTTCTGGGAGGACGCACGATGATCAGGTGGGAATCACACTACGTTTTTGCACTGGCGACGATGGCTTGCAGCGCACCGGGTGCTGAGCCGCTCGGGCTCGAGCAATCCGCGGAGAGGTGTGGCTCGACGTACGAATCACAGCATGTCGAGCAGTACGACGGCAGCTACGGCGTGCCGACTTGGATGGTGGGTTGGGCACAAGGCCCGGTCGGCTACTATCTCAAGACCGACACCAACCCCGACGAGATCTGCTCGGGGACGCTGATCGCGAAGGATCTGTTCCTGACTGCCGGGCACTGCAATCCGCACGCCAACGCGGACGAGGTTTGGTTCAACTACCAGGTCGACCCCAACAACGTCGCGCGAACGCCGCTGAAGTTCCCCGTGCTGAGCGTCGTCGAGGCACTGAACGACATCACGGTTGCCGACTATGCCGTGGTCCAGCTGACCGGCAGCCCCACTTTCGAGCTCCCTTACACGCGGCTGGCGGACGACGAGGCCAGGGTCGCGGGACTATTGACCATCGTGGGGCATCCGCCCGTTTCCTCGCCCAGCTACAAGCGCGTGAGCACCGGACCCTGGGTGCCGGGCGAGCCCGACATCCCCAACGCGAACTGGTTTCTCCACCAGGTGGACACGCTCCCCGGCAGCTCGGGATCCGGCGTGCTCAGGCGCGACAATCTGATGGTCGGCCTCCACACCGACGCCGGCTGTCAGGACAGCGACCTCCTCGCGAACGGCGCGGTCCGCATGACCGTGCTGCTCGACGAGTCGCCGATCTTGCGCCAGGTCGCCTCGATGCAAGGCGTGCGCTTCGCCAACGTCACCGGCACCGGCGGGGCCGATGCCATCGCCATCAATTTCGGCTCGACTTACGTCGCCACCGCCGGCACGAGCGCGTTCGCCTCGGCCAGCAACTGGACGACGACGCCATTCTACGGCGATCGAGAGACGCTGTTCGCGCAGATCACTGGCGACAGCAAGCCGGACATCATCGCGATCAACGGCAGCAGCGTCAAAGTCCGACGCTCGACGGGCAGCGGCTTCGCCGCGAGCCAGACCTTCTTGAGCTCGGGGTTCTTCGGCGAGCGCGCGACCTTCGCCGTGAACCTCGGCGGCATTTATGCGGCCATCGTCGCCGTCAACGACAACAACGTCAAAGTGCGTACGTCGAACGGGGCCGGGCTCGGTGCGGCGGTCACCTGGTGGACCGGAGCTGCGTACGGCGAGCTCGGCACGCACATGGCCGACGTGAACAGCGACGGCAGGGCCGATTTGATTCTGGTCAACACCGACCGGATCCAGGTCAAGCTCGCGCTGAGCAGCAACTCGTTCGGACCGGCCACCAACTTCACGACCGTGCCGTTCTACGGCGAGTTCGGCACCTTCTTCGCCGACGTGAACGACGACCTCAGGGCCGACGCCATCGTGGTCAACAGTACCGGCATCACGGTGCGCCTCTCCGATGGAACCAAATTTTTCGGCCCCACGAGCTGGACGACGGGCGCCTACTACGGCAATCTCGGCACCACGTTCGCCGACGTGACCGGAGACGGCAGGGCGGACGCCATCGTGGTGAACCACAACGGCGTGACCGTGCGCCGCTCGGACGGGACCAAATTCACCGCCAACGAGACGTGGACGGCGGGGGCGTATTACGGAGCGCAGTAGCGCGGCGCCTTGCGACCGTCACGCATCGGCGCAAGGCTTCCGCCCGCTTGGACGAGCCCAGGACTTATCTCAGCCGGCGCGACTGCCTGAAGGTCGTGATTGCCGGCGGCGCCATGGGGCTCGCTCCGGCTTGCCGGCACGCCGAGCGCGCCCGAAAGGCACCCGAGTCGGACGCCGCGGTACCGGCAGAACCGGCGGCGAACGCGCCCGGACGTGGCCGACCTCGCTTGCACGGCGAGGACTTCACGCACGGACACGAAAAGCGCGACGGGGTCGCGTTCCGTCGCGCCGAGCGTGCCGAGGCGTGCGAGGTCGTGGTCATCGGCGGAGGACCGAGCGGGCTGTGCGCCGCGCACCTGCTCGCGGACCGCGAGGTCGTCTTGCTGGAGAAAGAGGACCGCTACGGCGGTAACTGCTCGAGCGACGAATGGGAAGGTGTGCCGTATTCGAGCGGCGCCGCGTTCTACAGCGAAGGGGACACGGAGCTCGTTTCCCTGCTGCAAGCAGTGGGCGCCCCGGGCCAGAAGGTGGTCGGGGGTGATTCGCTCATCATCGCCGGGGAGCCTCACTTCGATTTCTTCGGCGCGGGGGCAGGGCGCCTGCCGTTTCCCGAGCGCGTGCGCGACGACTTCAAGCGCTCCTTCGAGCGCGCGCTGCACTTCCACCGCTCGCGCGACAGCGGTGAGCTCGACCGGCTGTCCTTTGCGGAGTTTCTTGCGCCGTACGGCGCGGAGCTGCGGGAGTTCTGGCAGCGTTACGCGGGCTCCAACTGGGGTGGCGCGCCGGAGCACACATCGCTGCGCGTGGGCGTGCAGGCTTATGGCTGGCTCGAGGGCACGGAAAAGCGTCTGACGTATCCGGGCGGCCTCGGCGTCGCCACGCAGGCGCTCGCGCGCTCGCTCGAGTCGAGGCTCGGCGCGCGCATGCGGCGGCGCTCGTTCGTGCACCACGTCGAGACCGATGGCCGGGAGGTGCTCGTGCACGCGGTGACCGACGGGGAGCCCTCGCTCTTGCGAGCGCGCGCCGTGATCCTGGCCGTGCCGAAGTTCCTCGCGGCGAGGCTCGTGCCGGAGCTCCCCGCAGCCCAGCGCGAGGCGATGCAGGGCTTCCGCTACTCCCCCTACGCCGTCGTGAACGTGTGCCTGAGGAGCCGCGGCCCCGAGCCCGCTTACGACAACTGGTTCTTGGACACGCCGTTCGCGGATTTCATCCCTGCGGATTGGGTCACGCACGCCGGCAAGGGGCCCGAGCCCCGCAAGACGGTGCTCACCGTGTATCACCCGCTTGCGGAGCCGCGCCGCGCCGAGCTGCTCGACGACGGCCGCCTGGTCGAGCTGGCCGAAGAGACGGTGCGTCACCTCACTCGACACTTCACGGGCCTCGCAGAGGAGGTGGTCGAGGTGCGCGCGTTCCGGCGGGGTCACGCCCTGCCCATCCCGACCCCCGGACAGCTCGAGCGAGCCGACATCGCCGCACGCTCGCACGGGCGCATCCTGTTCGCGCACAGTGACAGTCGCGGTGACGTTTCTTCGCTACCGGGCGCTTTGCGGGCGGCGAAGCAAGCCGTACGCTCGTTCGCAGCGCTCGAGCCCCGCAGCAAGGTCGCCCCCCACGCCGTCACCGGCTGAGCGCGTCGCGCGCCGAAGCTAGCGAGGCGCCTTCCTTGCGACGCCTCGCCGAGAACCCAGCGGGCCTCACGCGTCGATGAGCGGGAGCTCGCCGAGGTAGTCGTTCTTGCCGAGCTCGACCCCGGACTGACGGAGGATGTCGTACGCGGTGACGACGTGGAAGTAGAAGTTCGGGATCTGGCGGGCCAGGACGTAGTCCTGCGCGCGCAGGCCCTTGTTCGGCGGATACGCGAGCTTGATGGGCTTGTCGGGCGTCGTCGCGGCGAAGTCGGACTCGCTCACGCTGTCGATGAACGCGAGCGCCTTGCCGATGCGGGCGTGGAGCTCCTCGAACGTCTTCTCGGTGTCTTCGTGCTTGGGCGCGGCCTTGCCCGACAGGTTCGCGGCCGCCATCTTCGCGTTGTCACAGGCGATGCGGATCTGCGCCACGAAGGGCAGCATGTCGGGAGCCAAACGCGCGCTGAGGAGGTTGTTCACGTCGAAGCCGCGCTGGGTAGCGTAGGCCTCGGCCTTGCCGAGCACCGTGTCGAGGTTTTTCAGGGTGCGCGCAAACTGTCGAATCGTCAGGTAGTACATGCCCGAGAGCCTGGAGCCCCACCCGGCACTCGGCAAGCCCCCCGCCAATCCTGGCGGGCACGGCCGTACGGTGGCAGGCTCGGCCCGCTCAGAAGCGCCCGACGAGCGTCGCGCCGCCGCCCTCGCGGCTCACGTTCGGCACCACGTAGGCCGCCGTCGCGTGATCGCCCGAGCCGGCGAAGCTCATGCCGAAGAGCACCAGGCCGCCCGCCTGCGCCAGGCCGAGCGTGAACGCGATGAGGCGATAGCTGAGCTCGGTGTTCTCGGTGGCGCCCAGGATGAAGGACCCCGCGACGGGGATGAAAGAAAGTTCCTTCGAGTCACAGCCACGCCACGAGCTGCTCTCTGCGCACACGCCGTAGTTGATGCCGATCGTCGCGCCGTAGCCGACCGCGAACAGCGCGAGGCCGCCGCCCAGAAGCCCGGTGTTCGGACCGCCGCCCCCTGACGACCCCTCGTCCTTCGGGGGCGAAGCTGCTGGCTGGGCGACCACCACCACTGCTGCGGGGGGCGGGGGTGAAGGCGGAGGAGGCGGAGGACCGGGGGCAGCCTCGGCCGAGACCAGGCACGTGCCGTCGGGCGCGACCTGATTCGAGGGGCATGGGGCGCTTGCGGCCGTGGGCGCCGGTGGTGGCGGTGCCGCCGTAGGACCGCACTGGCAAGGCTCGAGAGCGCTGCCCGCGGCGTTGCACTTCTGCGTGCTCGCCGCGCCGCCAGCGCAGCCGCACGCGAATTGCTGCCCGGGGACGCAAGCTTGCGGTGCGGTCTGCGCCCGAGCCGAGCCCGCTCCGAGGAACGTCGCGCCGGCGAACAGGGCGCCGGCGATCGCGGCTCGGGTCGCCGCGCGACGCCGCTTCATCGATGCTCTCCGCGACGGGGACGGCGGCGTCGCAGCGCGAGCGTCGTCACCGCCAGCAACGCGAGAACCCCGCTGCCCGCGGCGCCGTGCGCGTCGCCTTGTCGACACGTGCAGCTTCCTTCGGCGGGCCAAGACTTGTTCGAACCTTCGTCGTCGTCGTCGTCACCGCTGCTCGTCGACGAACCGCTCGATCCGCTCGATCCGCCGCGCGCGCTCGAGCCGCCCGACCCGCCGCGCGCGCTCGACCCGCCCGACCCGCCCGACCCGCCGCGCGCGCTCGACGCACCGGAGCCTCCGGAGCCTCCGCGCGCGCTCGCGCCGCCCGAGCCACTCACGCCGCCCGAGCCACTCACGCCGCCCGAGCCGCTCGCGCCGCCCGAGCCGCCTGCCCCGGCATTGCCGCACGAGCTCGAGGTCGAGCAGGTGAGTCCGGGGCAGCAGTACGGGTAACCCGACGGGCAGCAGTAGTCGTTGCCGCAATCGTAGGCGCAATCGCTGCCGCCCGTGCCACCGCTCCCGCTCACACCGAGGCACGCGCCGTTCGAGGAGCAGGTCTGATCCGCGGGGCAGCAGTACGGGTGCGTACCGGGGCAGCAGAAGTCGGTGCAGTCGATCTCGCAGCTGCTCGAGCCCCCCGAGCCGCCACTCCCGCCCGTTCCGCCCGTGCCGCCGCACGAGTCGCTGGAGGAGCACTGCTGATCGGGACAGCAGGTGGGAAAGCCTTCGGGGCAACAGAAGTCGCCGCAGTCGATCGGGCACTCGCTGCCGCCGCCGCACGAGCTCGAGGTCGAGCAAGTGAGATCGGCGCAGCAGTGCGGGTATTCCGACGGACAGCAATAGCCATTGCCACAGTCGACGTCGCAACCGCTGCCCGAGTCGCACGAGCCGTCGCTCGAGCAGAGGTTGTTGCCGCAGCAAATGGGCGCGTCGCTCGGGCAGCACGTGCCGTCCCCGCAATAGTAGGGAAAGCCAGGCGGGCACGACTGCGCGCGGGCGCTGCCGGCGGACGCGACGAGGACGGCGAGTGACGCCGAGAGTAAACCCGCCCAGCGCCACACGTGCGCGGTAGCAAGCCCAGGGGCGAAGCGTGGCGCCAAGGGACCCCCAGAATACACGAGACTTCGGCGTTCGGCCATCGGCCAGCACGCCTCGGTACGGGCACGGCTTGCCAGCCGAAGGGCGGGTGGGGAAGAGTGCGCCGGTGCCCGCGCCCTTGCCCCGAGCTCTGCGTCTGACCCGCGGGCGTCTGATCGGCGCGCTCGCTTTCTGCGTCGTGCTCACGGTTGGTCTGGTGCTCTGGTGGCGCCTCGGCGATCACACGACCTTTCGCTTGCTCACCGAGTCGCCCTTCGCCGGCCGTTGCAACAAGGAGCTCACGCGTGCCCCGATCGTGCGCTCGCTCGAGCTCGGGACGCGCTTCATGCTCGCGCACCAGAAGACGGCGGGGAACTTCGACTACGAGTACGATTGGGTCGAGAAATCGTACACCGACGACGACAACGAGGTGCGCCAGGCGGGCGCCTTGTGGGGCCTCGCGCTCCTCTATCAAGATCGGCCGACGAGCGAGCTCGCTGCGGCGGTCGAGCGCGGCCTCGCGTTCTTCGAGCGGCACTCGGTGCGGACGCCGTCGGGTGCGCGTTGCGTGGCCTATCCCGACAAGGCGAGCCCCGGCATCGGGACCGTCGCGCTCGTGGCGCTTTCGTACATCGAGTACCTCGGCGCTGCGCGCGAGCTCGCGCCGGAGCGCCGTGCGTTTCACGAGTCGCGCCTCGCTGAATACCTGAACCAGCTCGTCGCCTCGGTGAACGCCGACGGCCTCTGGTCCGGCAACTACGACCCGCACACCTGCGTCGCGAGCGGCGCTCCTTCGCCTTACTCCGACGGCGAGGCGCTGCTCACCCTGGTGAAGGCGGCGCGCTACGCGGGCCACCCCGAGCTGCTGCCGCTCATCGTGCGCACCGCCGACGCCGGCCATCGCCTCAACGTCGTCGAAGCGCTCGCGCGCGACCCCGATTCCGACACGACGAAGGGGTACTACCAGTGGAGCTCGATGTCGTTCTACGAGCTCGCGACGAGCGGTTGGCCCGACACCGAGCGCTTCGGCAGCATCCTGCTCTACCTCGCCGACTGGCAGATCGACGTCCACAAGACGCTCACGCGGCTGCGGAACACCGGCTACGCCTACGAGGGCATCATTCCGGCCTACGATTGGGCCAGAAAAAAGGGTGACCCGCGTGTCGAAAAATTTGCATGCGTGATCGATCTTGGTCTTGGCCGTCTGCTGTCGTGGCAGGTGGGTGGCCCTCTGGCTTCGAGCTTCACGCGCACGGTCGCGCCAGGTGAGCGGCTGGCCGTGGGCGGCGTCCAGAACGAAGCGCGCGAGCCGGCCTTGCGCATCGACGTGACCCAGCACCAGATGCACGCGCTGATCTTCGCGAAGAACCTCGTCTACACG
>Ga0315912_10005994_pt1 | contig 11003 bp, 8 predicted proteins | sample VfabasoilMG_FD_204469 | JGI IMG/M metagenome (GOLD analysis project Ga0315912, IMG submission 204469) | Garden soil microbial communities collected in Santa Monica, California, United States - V. faba soil | ecosystem: Environmental > Terrestrial > Soil > Garden | place: USA: California...
TTGGAGTCCAAGACGGCCAGCTTGCGCATCAATCCATGTTGCTGAGTGAAGACCTGCGCCGGCACATAGGACCCAAAGTTGGGCGTACCCAGCATGACGAGGCGACCACCGCGCGCGACCACCTTGTTCCAGATCTCAGGATGTTCCCAGATGAAGGTACGACTCACCAAACCGCCCATGGAATGAGCCAGGATGCGAATGGTGCGGTTTTCAGCCAGGGCCTTTTCGATGGCCACCTTGAGCAACCGAGCGGAATCCACGATCGGAAGCCGCCAATCGAAGGGCAACAGGCGCACCTCGTTTTTGGTGTTCAAGTACTCAGCGAGGCCCTTGTAATAACCGCGCACCACCCCGTCGGGGACGACCCCGGGGCGACCCAAGCGGATCTTGTCCAAACCACCGAAGGTCAGGTTCCACAGGTCCACCCAGATGCGGTCGAGCTTCTTATCGTTGTCCTGCTGACCCAAGTGCGACCCCATGATCCCCGGCAACAGGAATACGACGGGCTTGCCCGGCTGAGCTGCCAGGTCGTCTTGCTCGAGTTTTCCAAACCCGAACGCGCCCCCGCGGGTCTCGGCAGTCGTCCCCAAGCTGTCCAGAGGAACGAATCGATGTCCCTCGGCACCACGCAGGTACTTCGTCATGTCCTCGCGCAAGCGTTGGTCGCTGAAGTAGCTGAAGTGATTGGCCTGTGGAGCACGATGGTAGATGCCCACAGGCGCCGTTCGACGCACCCCTCGCAACATGGACGCCGAATCGACGACGAAGTCATTGGCCTCGTTGAAGTAGAGATCGGCAAAGAAGGCCTTGATGCGATCAAACGCGTTGCCGCCTTCCACGTCCCCCGCCACCACGGCTAAATTGCTGCTTTTCGCGTCCGTCTCTTTTACGGCATTGAGAAACGGAACGAGCCCGCGGTCCAGATGCGGCATCATGGCTTCGAGCCCCGGACAGACATTCACTTTGGTGCGCGCCTGCACAATCGTCGTGGCGATGGCCTTCACGAAGCTAAACCACGGAGCATTCGATGAGACGACCTTGCTCAACACACTCAAGACGACGTTCAAGTACTGGTCCAACCGCTCAGAGGCCAAGAGCGTTCCCGCGGCGGGTGCCGCAACACGGACGAAGCGCCCGATCTGCAATTGCAGGGGAGTGAGCACCTCGCTCAACGCGGCCAATTCTTCACGTATGGGCGCGTAGCGGTCGTCCGCGCCCACTTTACGGAAAAAGTATTCGAGCGACTCGGGCTCGGAGTTCCACGGGTGACGGGCAAGGAGCTCACCAATGAGGCCGCCGCGCGAGTGCGACAGCAGGTGGAGCTGGGCCCCCTGGGGCAATACTCTGGCCAAGTCGAGGGCGTGCTTGACGGGGCTCTCACGGACCGTGTGCTGCTCCAGAGCGATCACTCTCCCGCCTTGCCGAGTGTAGTGCTCGTGCACAGCCGACCACTCGTTGCTCCCCAAAAGATCGGCAAACCCCGTGGCCGTGCTGCTGAACGTGCCGTGCAATAGGGCCAGGATGGGACCACCCCCGGACAGGTTGCCTGGCTTGATTTCATCGCCCAACTTTCCAGACACGCGCACATCAAACACCCCCGGATGGGGCATGTGTTTCTCTTCGAGCTGACGAATGGCGGACGGGAGAATCAAACCGGTCGCGGCCTCCGTTGCTTTCAGCGCAATGTGCTCGATGGAGCGAAGCGGAAGGCCCTCTTCGCCGCGCACCGTCGATTTGAGTGAGTGCCAGGCCGGCAACTCCAGTTCCTCGCCGGAGCGGCGCAGTTGCCCCGAAAACCGCTCGCTGAGATCGGAGACGCGCACCAGCTCAACGACGTCATCGCCCCAGCGGAGTTGAAGGACGTCCTGATCTTCCGCATCGATGACGGAGTGTTCCATCGCACCGCCGCGGCGCACCTCTGCCACGATGGTCTTCGCCGTGACCGCCCCGCCCACGACGGCCAAATATTCATTGAGCTCACTCGGGGCGTGGACCTCACTTCGCTTCTCACCCGGTAGACGCAGACGGACTCTAGACACGCGATTCTCCCTTCGCTCCTAATCCGCCACCTTAACAAGCCCCAGCGAACCACCCAAGGGAAAGTTGAGAAAGTTGTTAGACAGGCACCGGCCGGAGCGCCGACCCCGACCCCAAGTTACTCGGGTCGGGGGGCGCCCCGGTTCACGGTCGTTCAGTTGAACTCAACCTGTCTCAGTTGAACTCAACGTGAGACCACTGGTAGCTGCCGTTCAAGTAGAGGTAATAACCTCCATTGATCTTCGCCGGATAGTTGCTTGCACTGATCCAGAAATTCGCAGCATTCTGACCGTTGAGATTCACGCTGTTCATGTTCCAGCTATTGATGTGGCCGTTCAGCGTCCCCGTGATGAAGTAGCAGGCGTTGGTGACCCCGTCCCGCACGAAGGGAGCGCTGGCTTGCGTCACTGTGCTGCAGCCGCTGGGGCACGTGCAGCCTGGCCCGGGTCCCGACACGGCACGGAACTCAATGTAGTTGACGTTGATGTAGTTGGTGATCATGAACAGACGCACCACGTGATTCCCGGCAGTGAGGGGGATGCCCGTTATGATGACGTCGCTGTAGCTCTGCCAACCCTTGACCGGGACGCTGCGTGTTCCGGTGACGTTGACCCCATCGACCTCGATACGGAAGCTCTTACCTGTGTTCTGTGTGGCTACGCGCGCGATGATATCGAAGCTCTGTGCGGTCGGGACGGTGATGTCATACTCCAGCCACTCACCAGCGTCGGTCCAACCAACGTTGCAGCCGCCACCGGCACTGTCGCCGGTCACTTCCTTGTCGACGTTGTCCCCCGTGATGCAGCCGCCGCCTTGATTGCCAGCCGTGGTATCGTTGTAGCGGCGATAGTCTTCTGCCTGGATCCGAGCTGGAACTACCACCGCGCTCGACGTTGCCGCCCCCGCGTAGACGATCAAGTCGTCGACCAAGAAGCCTGTCTCGTTGTTGTCCCCGGGACTGCCGGCGTCGAACGAGAACTGAAGCCGAATGTTCACCGGTCCGCTTGCTGGCAAAAGATCGGAGATCTCAACACGCACGGGTTCCCACGCGGTCGTTTCATCCAAGAATTGTGCAACTGTGTCTTCGTCGTTGCTGGCAATGACTTGAAAGTCCCCGCCGTTTACGGACATCAAGACCTCGACGAAGTCGCTGCCCGGACGCTCGGTCCGCAAGTAATAGTTGAATCCGACATCGACCACCGCAGGGTTGGCGATGACAATGTTGGGCGAGGTCACCCAATGACGATTGGGAACGCTGGTCGAATGATTGCACTGGTCATCCCGTCCGTAATAAAGGCTACCTGGTGACGAATGACCGGCTAGAGTATCCACACAAGCGGTCGTCTGATGCCAGAGGTTGTCAAAGTCTGAGTCATCGACAATGAAACCTTCGAGTCCGTCGTCGAAGTTCGCCGTGTAGATGGGCTGTGGAGCACCCACGCGGAGATGTGCTTCGCGGGTCACATTGCCGACGCCCGTCGTGAGATTGACGAAGTTGATATCGGCCGCGTACCTGCCGTCCGCGAGCGCGGCGGCCTGGGCTTGATTGATGCTCACCGTGACCGTTGCCTGTGAGCCAAGGGCGATGGTGCCACCGGTGCTACTCACACTCAGCCAAGTTGCGCCCGAGGGCACCTGCACCGCATAGGACAGATTTTGCGAGGGCCCCAAGTTGTACAGCGTGTAAGTAAAACTTGCAGGTTCAAACGGGCCGTCACTGAGCCCGCTCGATTGCACATCGTCACCGTGCACAACGAGACCGTCTACGACGGGGGGGCAATCCATGCCGTGCAGGCCAAAGCCCGTGCAGATCTCCTCATAGTGCGGGGTGCCGTTTTCAAGCAACGTATCGTCATCGTCGAGTGTGAGCAGATCGATAGCGATCGACGGGTCGATGCTCGTGCCCGTATGCATCGGGATGGAGTTAAACACCAACGAGCGGATCACGTCGTCGGCATTGGCCGGATCCGTCAACTTCAGCTGCTGCCAGATGTCCCAGACTGTGCCCGAAATCAACGCACCGCACTCGTAAATGCCGGGGCCACACGAGGAGCAGTCAGCCTGACTGTATTGGCAAGTATTGACGGCACTGCGCAGCGACTCGTTGCAATCAAGTCTAAACCCTACACTGAGCTCTGGGTTGCCGGAAAAGAGCATGGCAATCGTATCCGCCATGCCTTCACCGTATTCCTGCTGTTTGCTGCCACCGGACGCGACGATGTGGTGGCCATACTCGTGATGGATGACGCCACCCATGGCCGTGTTGGTGCGACCATCGGTCCGCTGACAAAAGTTGATGCTCCTGGGCAGTCGATCATCGTCGTACCAGGCGCCGCCCGTGGTGGCGCACAGGTCCCTAGGTGAATCACCGGTATGATTGACGTTGACCTTGAAGCCCAGCTCGGTCGCGATGGTGGGGTATTCAGGCACATGGCTCACGAGCAGATCACGAAGGGCATTGACCTGCTTGTAGGCGTTGAGCTGCGCCAACACGATTTCCGGTGGCGAGGCGAGATCTTGATGGAGAAAATTGGCCGGCCCAGGCGGAGTCACGTTCAGCGTGAGCGAGCTGGGGTTGCCGCTCATGTCGGTCACGTTGAAGTACTGACCACTGACCGTGGACACGACACTGACGACGCCGCTCGCGGACCCCGGGATGCTAAATGCCCCGCTTTGGTCCGCAAACGCATCGCCCACCGTCGAGCTGACCTTGGCATGGGCGAGCGGCGCCGTGGCCAGCGTCCCACATTCCATGGCCTCGACGCCCGCGACGACTTGAGCGTTGACTGTACCGTTGATGATGTGGTGCTGATTGCTGGTCACGTGCAAGACGTCACCGGTTGTCGCATCGGCAACAAAGGTCCAACTGCTCGGGCTGTGCTCATCCCGCGCCGTGTACTCGAGCGCCATGCGCGGCGCAGTCACCTGGTCCTCGACCCCTGCAAAGATCGTCGGGATCGGCGTACTGAACTCCACGAGTGCCTTGGGTGCGACCAAGCCCTGCGCGGCCAAACCAGGATCAGCCTTCAGCGCTGCCAGCGACTTGGCCTGGTCCACCGTGTCCAGCTTGACGTCGGTCGGTACCGAAAAGTCCCCGAGGGGGCGCAGATCGGTGTTGGCCCAAACAACGGGATGGTCGCCGTCGGCGCGCACCAAAGTTCGGAGTTCCCCACCGAAGACGGGCACGCCGTTGCGCTGTTGCTCGTACGTATAGAGTCGGAACTTGTAGGTCCCCGTCTTGGGGTTGAGCATCAAGCCTAGACCTGCAGACTCCGTCGTGGCTGCCTTGGCGGAAGACGCTGCAGGTGAAGCAACAACAGCAGCTGCAACCGCGGGGACCTGCAGCACGAGCTCGACCGGCTCGACTCCCAGGTTTTTAGCCGCGGTGAGACGAAAGTTGTCCGCGGCCGCATCGGCAGAGCTGCCCTGAGAAAGCACGCCATGACGGCGCTTGCTCGTTCCGCCCTGAGAGCTGACGGAATGTGACTTCCTTGTTCGCGCAGCTACTGACGATGGGGAGCGGCTTTGCTTAGAGTCTTGGGCTTTTGAATCAGGAGTCGAGCCAGGCTCAGCAGACGCCTCACTCTCGTCTAATTCTGCCTGTTCAGCGCTACCGCAGCCCGTGAGGCCGAAAATGGCTACCAACGCGATGAAAAGGGGTCGTCGCGGGTGCCTGAGTTTAGTTAACATTGTACTCACTTTTATGTCCTGGTTGGTCGTCGTTGAACGCCAAGCCGACCCTCGGTGGCGCGCTAGCGCACGCGCCGGGTCTCAGCTCAAACGTTGAGGTCGGCGACCATATCCACGCAATGCTCCCGTTGCCAGTGGAAATTTTTAACCCCAGCATCATGATGCTCAGATCTTGAGCGCTGTCGCGGCCCGCGCGGGCAAAGTCATCCGCGTTCTTGTTGTTTCGCGCGGCGACAAGCCGCTGAATCCTACGTGCGGAGCCGCTCTGCCGAGCGCCCGTCATCAGCCCCGGCTCACCTGGTGGGGGCACCACCGTCAGGCGCAATCCCGTAAACCGGCGCGGTGCCCCCGTCATCTCCACCGCTTCCAAGCGGAGAGATCCCATAGACCGTACCGGCAGTCTCCCCTCCGGTCCCCGCTGGAGGAACCCCGTAGACCGTGCCACCGATGCCCTGCCCGCCTGTGCCTTGATTCTCACCGCCGCTCGCCGGAACGCCGTACACCGCCACCCCCTGGTCTCCACCAGAACCTTCAGCACTGGCGCCTCCAGTCGCTTCCGTCCCACCAGTGCCAGCGTTCAGACCACCCCCGGACGCGGTATTTTGTCCTTGATCATCGTCACCTGCGCAGGCCGTGAGGGGGACGCTGGAAACGACCGTACCCAGGGCAAGAAGAGCCGCTCGGCTCAGTCGACCCGTGGGAAGGCGTGGCGCAGGCACCGCATCAAATGCGCCCGCTACGTCAGCCTCGCAAAAAGGACAACTAGCTTCATCGGTGCGGATGTGACGCTGACAATGAGGGCAAGGGTGAAGGAAAGCAGTCATGGCAATTCGTCCTTGGTAATTGGCTTACGGATGGGATGATTCTTATTGCACGGAGTTGGTTGGTTGTTCGCTCACGATGGGCTCCTCGACGATCTCAAATCGGCCCTGATCAAAGGGCTGACCCGGCGCCGCTTCGACCTGAACCACGCGCTCGCGTTTGCCCATGCGCTGCATTTCTAGAGCGCGATGATGGCAATAGGGGTTGTTTCCAGGGCGCCCCAATAACATATCGCTCATCCAGGTGCAGCCAGCTCGACAAGTGTCAGCGTAGTAACACTTGGCGCAGTAACCCCATAGATCGGCCGTTGTACGGGTGCGGGTGTAGCGCAGCGGCTCGGCACGCGTCCAAATCGCCTCCAGACTGGCATCACGCACATTGCCGCCACCCCATTTGACGGTGCCAAGTGATGGGCACCCCTTGATGGTTCCGTCAGCTTCAATGCCCAAGGTCGTTTTGCCAGCCCCGCACGAGCCCCCGTGTCCGCGCGGCGTCCAGCCCTGAAACAAACTCTCATAGGGGCCAAAGTAGCCGAGGGTATTACCCCGCCAGATGGTGACGCCCGCTTCATCAGCGCGCGCCTTGATGCGGGCGAGCACAGGGAAAACCTCCAGAAGATCGTAAGGTTGCAGGAGCACATCGGGTTCGTCCGCCGCGCGACCCATGGGTACGGTGACCATGATCTGCCAAGCTTCAGTGCCGTGGGCGATGAGCGTCTCAAAGAGCTCGGGAAAATCAGGGATGGACAGGCGATTGATTTGTGAATTGTTATACAGGTGCAAGCCTGCGGCTTTGATGTGCCCCATGGCGCTGAGCGCTGAAGCAAAGGCACCGTGCACCGCGCGCAACCGATCGTGGGCCTCGCGGAGTCCGTCGATGGAGACACTGGCGGCTCTGAGCCCGGCGTCTTTGGCGGCCTGGGCGATGTCGCGCGTGATTCCGCGCCCACCCGTCGCGATCGACACCGAAAGGCCAGCTTTGGCCAGAAAGCTTACGATTTGAAGCCAATCGCTCCGTAGGTAAACCTCCCCGCCAATCAGGGTGACCTCCTTCACGCCTAGATCGACGATCTGCCTGCAGAGCTCGAGCGCCTGGCGTGTATCCAATTCTTCTGGTCGTGCTCGTCCCGCCCGCGACCCGCAATGTCGACACGCGAGATCGCAAGCCAGCGTGATTTCCCAAACGCAGTACACCGGACGCACTTGGTCGACTGCGGTCGCCTCGTCACGCAGGGGGAGCTCACGCCGCGCTGGGGGGGCATCCACAATGATGGGCAGCAAGCGAGGCCGTGGAGCGCGACGCAGTTCATCAAGACTCGGCCTCTGGGGCGGGGTGTCGACGAGGCTCGCCATAGCTGGGTATGGTACTCTTGGGCTGGATGGGGCGGCAAGGCTCTCGCGCCGCTCCGCGGTCTCTCCGTCCGCTCCGCTTGCGAAAGCTTCACTCGGGGTCGAACGTTTGTGCACTCAGGCGAGAAAGCCCCGCTCCGCCGTCTGCGACGGCTCCACGCGGCTTTGGCGCGCCCGAGTGGATTCGTAGTCGAGACTCGCGGAACGCGAGCCGAAGACTCGCTGCCAAAGGCAGCCACCCACGTTCGAAACGTGCACAAGCGCCGACGAAGTTGGCGCGCCCGGCACGATTCGCCACTCGAGGCTCGCGAGACGCGAGCCGAAGAGTCGCTGCCGAAGGCAGCCACGAGTGGATTCGAGCCACTGACCACCTGCTTAGAAGGCCGGCGGATGGTGATGAGAATGATCCTGGCGGCGGATGACTCCCGGAACTATCCTAGAGGCGTGCGAACCAAGTTGGCCGACCCCGCCTACGAACCCACGGACGACGAACTCAGAGCGCTGAGTCGAGCCGCCTTCGCAGACGTCGCGTCGCGCCATCAGACAGCCCTAGCCAAACTGTTCAACCTCATCGAAGTGCAACGTCAGCTGCAAGGCCCACCCCTCGTCGAGAACACTGCCGCTTTGAGCGGCACATGAAGCCGGTACTGATAGTTGTAGCGGGGCCCAACGGCGCCGGTAAAACTACCGTCACGACCCGCATCCGGGCGGACCATTGGAGCGACGGGGTGACTTACATCAACCCCGATGAAATCGCAGAGCAGCGCTTCAACGGCTGGAACGATCCTGAGAGCATCAAGAAAGCCGCTCAATGGGCAGAGCAAGAACGACACCGTTTGCTCACCGCAGGCGAAAGTCTCGCGTTCGAAACAGTCCTGTCCATGTCCGACAAGCTGTCCTTCGTGCAGAGCGCCAGGGCAAACGGATACTTCGTCCGGGGATTCTTCGTCAGCACGACGGACCCAACCATCAACGCCGCTCGCGTAACGCGACGGGTGATGGAAGGCGGGCACACGGTTCCGATCGAAAAGATTGTTTCCAGGTACGCCCGATCCATGGCCAACCTCGAGCGGTTCATCGAGAGCTGTGATCGCACCTATGTTTATGACAATTCGGTCGATGAGCAAGAAGCTCGGCTCATTGCAAGGTACAACGACGGAGCACTTCGAAAGGCCTATGGAGCGGTGCCCGACTGGGTCGTTCGCTTGACCCCGAACATTCCCCAACATGCCGATTTCGAGGCTTCTTGATTATTCCACCTGTGCAACGCCGTCGATGCGTCCCTCGGCCGAGATTATCGCGGCCCTAATCGGAGTCTAGCCGGGTACGCTGGCCTTGGGGTGACCATGAGTAGTGATCAACCAGCCTTCCATGGATACTCGGCCTCGCCGGCTCTACTCATTGCATAACGGCTCCGGGCCCGCATTCCACAGTGGCAAAATCCTTTGACAGTCCCCGAGGCTGTCTGCCAGGCGCACGCTGAGAGGGCCGATCAGCACTTCCCCACAGCTGCAAGGTATCTCGCCCACCCCCGCCCATGCTGGATAGGTGTCCTCAGATACTTCATCGCAGTCGAGCGCCGCATAGCAACGGTTGTATTCTTCCACCTGGAGGAGACACCGGCTGACATCCTCCATTTCGGCTTGTTCAATACGTCGCCAAAGTGCAGGTGCCAACTCTTCAGGTCTGTACTCGTCGAGAGCGCGGAGGACATCTCGACACTTGTGTTCCTCATGGAGTTCGTTGGAGAGCAGGAGATCATACAACTCGTCGCGGTCGGTCCTCACCTGCCCGCCGCAGGAGACGCAGAACGCCGCGCCAAAAAGCGCTATCAACCTCAACTGCGATCTCGAAGAAGTTTCTACCATGATGTCTGTTGACCTGTAGCCGCTCGATTACGTCAACTCAATTCAACTGCGACTCGCGAGGCGCGAGCCGAGAGTCGCTGCCGAAGGCAGCCACGAGTGGTTCGATTCCGCGCGTAGCGCCACCCTCGTGGCGCGCCCGAGTGGATTGACTCGATTCCTACGGAATCGCCCTCCGTAAGCGGAGGGACGTCTCTCTCACTGGATTGCGTCTGCGCCTGCAACTCGGAGGTCTTACCGATTCCGGCTTCACCCAGCACGACGACACACGAATTCTGCAACAAGCGCGGCCACGAGATCGCGGAGGCGCGTTCACGGAGCTGACCCCAAACCGACAGGTCTCGGCCATGCTCCGAAACTGGAACAAAGGTTCGGTTGAGCGGGATGATCGGACTATCGGGAGATCCCATGGATACCCATGCGAGCAGGTCGATGCGTTCGCGTAAAGTATCGATGAACCGATCGCACTGGTCATCAGTCTTTCTTGATTGAAACATCGCACGAACCGGGCAGACTGGCCTAATGACCTCGCCCTTAGGACCACCACACCGGAAGCACAGGCTCGCGACGCTCCTCTTCAGCACGAGCTGCTTGCTTGGCTGCTTTGGTCGCGTCAGCGGCGACGGCGCAGGCGGCGGCGAGTCCGTTGGCTCTTCGGGCGGAGCCAGTTCGTTTGAGCAGCCCGATGTGGTCTGCCAAAGACCGGACGGCGCTTATTGCTACGAGGGGACAACTTGCGATGCGTACACCGGCTACGCCATCGACGAGGCAGCAGGTTGCTACGACGCAACACCCATGACTTTCTGGGTGTGCGTCCCGCCGAACACTGGGTGTGGCGGCGCCCCATCACTTGGCCGAAACTCTCGCGGTCAGCTTTGGCACTTCGAGAATACCTGCGTGCCACCCCTCTTTAAGGAAAAGGGCTTTTCCCCATACCAGCCCTGCACCACCAGTGGTCTAGGCGGCTACGGTGGCCTGGGCGATTCTCAGTAGTCGCTCACTGATAGGACCACGTCATGACAGAGCCACGTCGGGTTCGGTCCGAGGTCTAACGCTTCCTAGATGGTGTTGCACAATTCAATGGTAACTCTTCGCCGGCTCACGTCGGGCAAGTCAAGCGGGCGTGATGCAGTCTCGCGGGCATGAGAGATCAAGAACGCGAAGCATTGAGGACCGCAATTGTCGTTAGTAGGCGTACGCGGCGAGGCCCATTTTCTAGAGAATTGCGTGAGCGACTGAT
>Ga0315912_10005995_pt1 | contig 11003 bp, 10 predicted proteins | sample VfabasoilMG_FD_204469 | JGI IMG/M metagenome (GOLD analysis project Ga0315912, IMG submission 204469) | Garden soil microbial communities collected in Santa Monica, California, United States - V. faba soil | ecosystem: Environmental > Terrestrial > Soil > Garden | place: USA: California...
GGCCTGGACCTCGAACATCAGCAGTTCTCCGAGCGCGCGTTACGTAGCATGGAGATCCTACCGGCGGGGACTGACAGCCACTGAATGCCGTCGAGGTCGAAGGGGTGCCGGGCTCAGCCAGCGACTTGCTCGAGGGCTGCCTCGAGCTTGCGGATCGACACCGGCTTGATCAGATGCATGCTGAAGCCGGCTTCCTTGCCGCGCTCGACATCGGAAGCCCGCGTCGAGCCAGTCACGGCGATGCCCTTCATCGGGTAGCGCTGACGAATCTGCGCCATCAGCTCGTAGCCCGACGCATCGGGTAGGCCGACATCACTGACGAGCACGTCGAACTGTTCCTGACTTGCGAGCGCGAGTGCGTCGGTTGCCGAGGTCGCGACCTTCACGACGTGGCCGTGGGTCTGCAGCAGCTCCGCGAGGAGCTCGGCCGAATCGACATGATCCTCGACGAGCAGTAGCCGTAACGACCGACCCATACCTGAAAGGCAGTCAACCATGCTCGGTCGATCGCAGCAACGACAATCGCGGGCACAACGATGACATTCTCGTGTGGTGATCGGTCTCGGCTGTATGCGTCTGTCGACCGCGAATGATCGCGACGACGATCGCAGCCGCGCCGTGCTTGCGGCCGCTCTCGCCGCTGGCATCCCGCTCCTCGATACGGCCGACTCTTACGCGAGCGACGACGCGGACATCGGCCACAACGAACGTCTGATCGCGAACGCGATCGGGACATTCCGTACGGCAGATCACTCAAATCCCGCCTGGCGACCCCCGACAATCGTGACGAAGGGCGGGCTGGAGCGACCTGACGGTGCCTGGGTGCCCAACGGGCGGGCAAAGCACCTTGCCGCCGCAGCTCGCGGCAGCCGCGAGCGCCTCGGGAGTGATGCAATCGACGTGTACCTCCTCCACGCGGTCGATCCCCAGACGCCGCTCGCGACCAGCGTGCGAGCGCTGGCCAAGCTTCGAGAGGCTGGGATCGCGCGTGCGATCGGGCTCTCGAACGTCGGCGTCCACCAGCTCGAGCAAGCGCTCGCGATCACCCCGATCGCCACGGTCGAAGTCGAGCTTTCGCCACATCGGCTCGATGCTCTGCGCAGCGGGCTCGTCGCGCGCTGTCGCGACCATCGCATCCAGCTGCTCGCACATCGCCCGCTCGGCGGCCCGGCGGGCGTGCGGCGTCTCGAACGTGACGGTGTCGTCGCGGACCTCGCAGCGCGGAGCAAGCTCACTGCATGCGAGCTCGCACTGGCCTGGCTCGCGCAGCTCGGTGTCGTACCGTTGCCCGGCGCGACGCGCATCGAAACCGTGCACAGCATCGCGCGCGCGGCAGCCGCGACGCTGGCGCCCGAGGTCATCAGCGCTCTCGATACGCACTGGCTGCATGGCGGCGACGCCACCCCCGCGCAGGCAACGGTCACGGTCGCGGATCCGACACGCGAGGTCGTGATCCTGATGGGCATGCCCGCAGCCGGAAAGTCGACGCTCGCCGCCGACTACGTCGCGCGCGGGTATCTACGCCTCAATCGCGACGAGCGCGGCGGCACGCTCGCAAACCTCGCGCGCGTGCTCGCAACCGAGCTCGCCGGTGGCGCGACGCGCGCCGTGCTCGACAACACGTACGCGACGAGATCGCTCCGAGCACCCGTCGTCGTCGCCGCCACCAAGCACGGCATACCCGTGCGGTGTGTCGTCGTCGAGACGTCGCTCGAGGACGCGCAGGCCAACGCGGTCGCGCGTCTCCTCGCCAAGCACGGCCGGCTGCTCGAACCGGCGGAGCTGATGCGTGGCGGTGAGATCGGACCGAGCGTGCAATTTCGCTATCGGCGCGACTACGAGCCGCCCGCGCTCGACGAAGGCTTCGCGAGCGTCGAAGTGATTCCGTTCACGCGATCGGCAACGACGGGTAAGCGTGCACTGATCGTCGAGCTCGACGATCTCGTGTGGCGCAAGCGCCCGCGCAGCCCCGACGACATCGAGATCATCCCGCTCGCGCGCGAGCGCATCGCGACGTTCGCCGCGGCCGGCTACGTCGTCGCCGGCACGACGTGGCTCACGTCGCCAACCCTCGACACAGCGCTCGTCGAGATGCTTGGCGTACCACTGATCGTCGCGCGCTGCACGCATCCTGCTGGACCGCCGATCTGCTGGTGCCGCAAACCACTGCCTGGCCTCGCGCTCGCACTCGCGCACGCGCACGGTCTCGATCTCGCTGCGAGCCTGCACGTCGGGCGCGGCCCCGCCGATCGCGGCTTCGCCGCCCGCGCCGGCATGCGCTACGCCGATGTCGCCGACGGCTTTCCGCTGCCCGCGTAGGCGAACTTCCGCAGCCCTAGAAACCACCGCAGCTTCGCCTCGAACGTCGGGAACGTGGCGTTGAGCCCGCTCGGGTTCGGCACCACGTACAAGCGCGCTCCCTCGACGAGCTCGCGCTTCGCACCCGGCCCCGGGGATGCCTTCGCCGCGGCAGGTCCGCACAGCCGCGGATACAGCGTCACACCGACGAGCGCGACCACGCGCGGCTGCATCGCATGGATGCTCGCGAGCAGCTTCGTGCGGCCGCGCGTCAGCTCAGCGCGCGACAGCTCCGACGCCGTCTTCGTCGGCCGTGCCGCCATGTTGACCAAGCCCATCCCGAATTCAGGCAACCGACCGTCCTCGTCTGCGCGCAGCTCGATTGGCGTCAGCTTCGCGGCATGCAGCAGCTTCCAGAACGTGTTGCCTGGTCCGGCGAAGTGATGACCGACGCGTCCCGACGTCGCGCCCGGATTGATCCCGACGAACAAGATCGTCGGCTCGTCGCACACAATATCGCGCGGTCGCGGCACGTCACCGCTTCAGCGGGCGACGCCAGGCGAAGTACGAATTGATCGTGAAGATCGCATCGGCGACGGCTAGGACCCAGTAGCGATACTCGATGTGAAACGTCGCGATCACGAAGGCCAGGCCAAACCCGATTGCGGATGGTCGTAGCGCACGATCGACCGTGATCGCGCCGATACCGGCCGACACGAAGTAAAGGAACAGCATCATCAGCTGCGTGTACGCAATCGACACGCCGAGCCGCCACAAGCACGCGACGGCGAGCGCCTGCGCAACGAACATGAACGTCAGCGCACCGAGCAAGCGGCGGTTGACGAGTGTCGTGGTCAGCCTACTCCTACCAAGCCACGTCCAGATCGACACGACCAGCACGAACAGTACCGACCACCCAATGTGCGTCGCGTGATGCTCGAAGGCGGCCCCCCACGGCGTCGCGAGGAACAGCGGGGCGAGCACGAAGAACACTCCGATCGTCGTCGCGAGCTTGCCGCGGTCGAGTCGACCGACCGCGAGATCGTGCGCGTAGTCGAGCTCCTCGAGGGCCTGCTGTCGATCTGCGTGCTGCGCCGCGGCCGCACGCGCCTTCTCGAGCAAGCTCGCCGGTGGGTCATCGAGCTCGCCGAGAAGCGTAACGGCGGAGTGCGCATCGCCCGTGGCGAGCTCGTACTCCGCAACCGCAACCGTCGCTCGTCGCAAGCCGGTCTTTGCCGCGGTGTTGTCGTGCCATGCGGCAAGCGCCTCGTGAAAGCCAAATCGGCATGCGCCGAACAGGCGGTACACCTCCTCGCGATGGCGAAGCCGATCGTGCGGCGGGGTCGCGAGCACGGCCGCGAGCTCGTCGAGCCGTGCCTTCGCGCGCGTCACGATCTGATCGGAGCCGCGATGCTCGACGTAGCTCTGCAGCGCGTGCCGGACCGCTTCGGCCGTCTCGTAACGTTCGCTCGGATCCGATGCCATTGCCTTCTGGCAGATCGCGCCGAGCTCGCCCGGCACGTCATCGGGCAGCTTCGGCTTCGAGCTCATCACGCTCGTCATCACCTCGAGCGCAGTCTTGCCCTCGTGAGGCGGCCGACCCGCAATGATCTCGAACAGCACCGAGCCCGCGAGATACACATCGGTGCGCTCCGAGAGCGGCACGTCACCGTCGGGCTGCAGCATTTCGGGCGCCATGTAGCAGGGCGTGCCAGCGATGTACGTCGCCTCGTTCACGCTCGGTAACCGTCCGGTCGTATCGCGAGTGCTCACCGCGACGCCCCAGTCGAGCAAGTACACCTCGCCGAAGTCGCCGACCATCACGTTCGCCGGCTTGAGGTCGCGGTGCAGGATGCCGCGACTGTGCGCGAAGCGGATCGCGTTGAGCACCTGCATCAGGATCGACAGATTCCACGCGAGGAGATCGGCGGTCGCGTAACGGCGTTTCACCTCGGCCGCGTCGCGAATCAGCTTGCTCCACTCGACGCCCTCGACGCGCTTGAGAACAATGGCCGGCAGCCCATCCGCATCGAGCCCGAGGTGGTGCACCGGCACGACGTTTGGATGCTCGAGCGACCCGGTCACCCACGCCTCGCGCAGCAGATCTTGCGCCGCTTCAGGCGAGCGCTTGTCCGGCTTCACCGTCTTCACCGCAACCGTCCGCCCGAGGGCGACCTGCTCCGCTTCGCGCACGATGCCCATCCCACCCTGCCCGATCACGGCGCCGGTCTTGAGCTGAATCGAGGCGAGAAGCGACGAACCCGCCATCTGCTCGAGAAGTCCGAGTGCCTGCTCCACGCCGAGGGGCCGCGGCACGATCGTCGTGCTCGGCGCGGTGTCGCGAATGTCGGCCTGCGTTTCGAGCAGCGCGGCAAGATCGCGGGGCATCTCCGCCGACTATATCGCGACGACGTCAGTGCAGGTCGGTCAGCTCGACGCGTCCGTCATGCGAGCGCGTCTTGCCATCCTCGAGCAGCGTCTTCATGCGCACGAGGTCCTCGTCCATTCGCGCCTTCGGATCCCAGCCGAGGATGTGTGCGATGGCGTGTCCGACCATGCCCATCGGTGGCCGGTAGCTCAGCATCACATGCAGGCGAGTGCCGCCCTCGACTTCTTCGAAGCGCACGCGACCCTCGTGCTCGATTGTCTGCTTCGGCAGCGTGCGCCACGCGATCAGCCGATCGGGCTCGAATGCGACCGTCTCCGCTTCGAACTCGAGCTGCGTGCCCGCTGGTCCGTCCACGATCCAGTGCGTCTTGCGACCGCCGATCTCGATGTCGACCTCGCGGACGTGCTGCATGAACAGCGGGAAGTTGTCGAGCCGGCTCCACAGATCGAACACGATGTGAATCGGCTGGTGCACCGTGATCGACTTCTGCACCGTGATGGTGCGTTGCTCACTGCCGCCGAGACCGAACAGTGCCGAGAACGGCCTATTGAGCGAGCCGCGAACGGCGAGCACGAGCCCCCCGAGCCCGACCACCTTGCCGACCAGCCCGCCACGCATGAGCCCGTACGCGAACGCCGCCACGCCCGCTGCGCTTGCACCGAGCTGGCCGGTGGGCGTCCACACGTCGCGAATCCGTTCCTTGGCCACGAGCTTGGGTGTGTTGCCCTCCCCCTGCAGCTGCGGAATGCGCCCCGCCGTGAGGTGCCGCTCGAGCCGGTCGATGACCACGCGAACTCCCGGCGTCGAGCGCGTACATGCGACCGCCTTCGGCGCCTCGTGCGCGAAGATCGCGCCGCGCAGGATCGCGCGCCCGTCGACAACTGCGACATCGACCGCGCGTGGATGCGAGATGACGCGACCGAGACGTGAGCGCACACGATCGACGACGACCTGATCGGGAACATCGGTGGATGGCCGATGCATCACGCGCTCGGTGAGACCGTGCATCCGATGACGTGCGTCGCGTGCCGCCCTGCCCAGCAGCTCGCGTTCATGACGCTCCGCCTGGTGCACCGCCTCGAGGATCCGTGCGCGCCGGCGCCGACCGCGTACCGGATCGAGGAGATACATGAGCCCGGCGCCGAGCAGCAGCCCGCCGGGAAAACTCGCTAGCTTTGACATGTCGCCTCCACCAGAAGGCGTCGCAACTTCCGCGCCGGATCTCGCGGCGTAGGCGTAAGCGTAAGCGCAAGCGAGCGAAGCGTTGAGAATCCCGTCCGAGGAATGGCGTCCTGGCACCATTCCCATGCGCGACACGCTGCAGGCGTTGTCTCGCTTACGCTTGCGCTTACGCTCACGCGAAGATCTAGCAGTCGTCGCCGTGCGAGTACGCGAAGCCCACGTTGGACTTCGCAAGGTGCTCGATCAGGTAGAAGCCCCACGGCTCGACGTCGTACGGCGTGCACTGCCGATGGTCGACGATCTTGCCGCAGCCAGTCGCCCCGGCATAACCGCACTCGACTTTCTTCGGCAGCATGAACGCGATGACAATGCCGATCAGAAAGGCGATCCGCCTTCCACTCGACGTCATCTTCGGATGGTTCACGCGACCAGTGTAGCAGCTAGTTGATCGTCCACTGACGATCAGGCGCCATCGACGCCCACTGCTCTTCGCAATCGCGCACGACCGTCGACATCTCGACTGGGCACAGCTGGGTCGCCTGAAGCGCAAAGCGCTTCTCGACGATGCATGCACCGCGCGAGATCGCGGCAGTCGCGATTGCACCGCCGGCCGACCGATCGGCGACGCCGACGATCGAGCCATGTTGCTGCAGCTCGTCGAGGCCTTCGAGCTCGACATCGATCACCGACTGCACCAGCGCGATGCCACCGCTTCCGTTCGCGTGCACGGTGGCGACGACCTCGGCGAGCTCGCTCGGCGATGCCGTACCGACCTGCATCACGAGTGGCTTGCCCGTGCGGGCGGCGGCAGCGACAAGCTCGAGATCCGACCAGTCGAACGCGAGGTAGAACCCCTGCGAGCCAAGCCAGTCGAGTCGCTGGAGCATGTCTTCGTCGAGTGCCGTCGCGAGCAACGTCAGGTTACGAGCCTCCGCGCGCTGCATCAGACGCGCGCCCCACTGCAGCGGCATTCCGGCAAGCTTGATCGCGTCGACGCTGCTTTTCGCCGCGATGTCGATCGCAGCGAGAGCGTTGTCGAGAGTCACCAACTCCCGACAATCCAGCGCTGCAATGATGAATGGTGGATGAGCCACCCCTACCGGCCGTCCAAATTCCATCGGTCTCATACTCCCCCGAGTAGTCGGCCAACCTTGACCGACATTGAGACGTGTGCAGACGAATTGTCCGTTGCGAGAACAGGCTCGCACGGATTCGTAGTGAGGACCGGTTAGCTACGGGGATTCACGTAGCTCCGATCAGCTGCGAGTTGTTCTCAGCTAGAAGCAGCAGGAATCGCGGTAGCCGCACTTGAGGCAGCGGTAGTGCGCGTGCTCGGGACGCATCTCCGAGTCGCACTGCGGGCACGTCGTCGATAGATCGCACTGCTTTACCGGGTCGGGCGCAGGTTCTGCGGCTTCGGTTTCAGGCTTTCGCTGGGCGACGCGCGGCGGCGCGGACATGGCCGCCGGGATGAGCGTGGCCACGGCTTCGAACGCGGAGGGCGGCATCGAACCTCGGGGGAATCGCTCCATGAGATTGGCCTAGCAGAGGGGTATGACATCCCTCCTGCTACGCTCTCTACGAGGGCCATGCGCGGCGAGCTCCACTACACGCTGTCCCAGGTCGAGAGCGTTCCGGTCGAGACCGGAGTTGCGCACGTTTGCGACCTCGCTCCCCGCTACAACATCGTCCCCGGGCAGACCGCCCCGGTCGTGCTCGGACGCGGCGGAATGCGGGTGTGCGAGCAACTCCGCTGGGGCCTCTTGCCGCGCTGGCGCGGACGCGGTGGCAAGCGGGGACCACTCGTGTGCACCGCACCGCTCGAAGCCGTCCCCGCGATGCCACAGCTGCGGGACGCATTCAAGAAGCAGCGCTGCCTCGTGATGGCGGATGGCTGCTTCGCGTGGCGCGAGCTCAAGCAACCGATCTGGTTTCATCCGGTGCCGCCGCGGCCGATCGCGTTCGCGGGCATCTGGGACGAGAACGATGACGATGGTCAACCGAGCTTCGCGATCCTGCTCGGCCCGCCCCTGGTCACGCGCGTGAAAGAGGCGATGCCGATCGTCCTCGATCCGGACTGCTATGACGCGTGGCTCGATCCGGCGATCAAGTCCGACGAAGCGATCGAGCTACTCGGAGGCTGCGGCCTCGCGGGCTGGCGCGCGGATGCGGTGTCGACGCGCATGGCGTCGAACGCGAACGACGATCCCGATTGCATCGCTCCGGTCGGCAATCCGAATCAGGGCGAGCTCTTTTGAGCCGATCCTGATCCGGCAGCGGAGGCTGATGCCGACGATGCGGAGCCGGATCCAGAACCTGACGGTGGCGGCGCCGGCGCCTGATGCGGCTCGACGGAATCTCCATCGAGCAGCGTCGGCACCACGATCTTGATCAGCTTCTCGTCACCCGTCAGCCCGGTCGCGACCCATAGCGTGGCGCCGGTGTCGCGCTCGATCGTGATCGGCACGAACCTCACGCGCTGTTGCGCATCGACCGTGGCGACGCGCACGCCGTTCGCGTCGCTGTACAGCGCCGTCGACGGAATCTCGACGACGCGGTGCGGAACCGGCAGGTTGATCGCGACCTGTACGTACATGCCCGGCAGTAGCGCGTTGTCGGCGTTGGGGATCTGGATTTCTGTCGACATCACGTGCAGCTCGGGGTCGAGAGCGCCCGACGCGCGGGTGACCTTGCCGTCGAACGTGCGGCCCGCATACTCGCGCACCGTCACCTTCGCAGGTGTGTCGACACGAACGCTCGGCGCAACGCTTTGCGGAACGTCGACGAAGATGCGCACCGGATCGGTCGCAACGAGCGTGTACATCGGCGTGGCGCCGCCTTCGCCGACCAAGGTTCCGCGATCGATCGTGCGCGCGGTGATCGTTCCAGAGAACGGCGCGGTCACCTTCGAGTACGCCTGTAGCTCGGCGAGCCGGCGTACGTTCGCTTCCTGTGCGGTAACGTTTGATTCGGCGGCGGCGACGTTCGCTTCGTCGGTCGCGGCCTGCGACTGCCGCTGCTCGAGCTCGGCACGCGAGACGAGCTTCTGCTCGGCGAGCGACTCGTAGCGAGTTGCGGTCGATTTCGCGAAGTCGCGCGAGGCGATCGCTTGCTTGACGTTCGCGCGTGCGGTGGCGAGCTGGGCGCGCGCCTGCGCGAGCTGGGCGTCGAGCTCGGGAGTATCGATCTCGGCGAGCAGCTGGCCCTCTTTGACCTTGTCGCCGATGTCGACGAGCCACTTGCGCACGTAGCCGGCGCTGCGCGAGTAGATCTTCGCTTCCTCGAGCGGCTTGACGACGCCGGGTAACGCGAGCGCCTGGTCGCTCGACAGGATGTTCGGCTTCATCACCTCGACGCGAACCGGACCGGTCGCTCCACCGAACGTCACCGGGTCGTGGCCGTGAGCCTTGCTCCGCTGCATGTAGCCGAACGCGAGGGCACCGCCGACGAGGACCACGAGCACGACGATGACCTTCGCCATGCCGCCTTGCGCAGGCGGCGGCAGGTCGAATCCGAGGTCGTCTGGTTGGTCGCTCATACGAGTACATCCTTGTCAGCCCGCGGCTGCTTGCGCCGCAGCAGGCTGTACATCACTGGGACGAAGAATAGCGTGGCCAGCGTCGCGAGGCCGAGGCCACCGATCACTGCGCGTCCGAGCGGTGCGTTTTGCTCGCTACCCTCGCCGATGCCGATCGCCATCGGAACCATGCCGATGATCATCGCGAGCGCGGTCATGATCACCGGACGCAGGCGGGTCATGCCTGCGGCGAGCGCAGCGCCTCGTGCATCGCGCCCACGCCCGCGCTGCTCGTTCGCGAACGACACGACGAGGATGCTGTTCGCCGTCGCGACGCCAGCGCACATGATCGCGCCGACGAGCGCGGGAACGCTGAGGGTGGTGCCGCTCAGGAACAGGATCCACACGATGCCGGCGAGCGCGCCGGGCAGCGCCATCAAGATGATGAACGGGTCGAGCCATGACTGGAAGAACACGACCATCAGCAGATAGACGAGCAGGACCGCGAACACGAGGCCGTTGCGTAGACCGATGAACGAGCTGTCCATGCTGTCGGCTTGGCCCTTGAGCACGATGCGCGTGCCGGGCGGCGCCTGCTTGCGCAGCTGGGCGACGACGCGATTGATGTCGTCGACGACGGCACCGAGATCGCGGTCTTCGACGTTGGCCTGGATGTCGAACGTGCGCGTGCCGGCGTCGTAGTGCGTGATGTTCACCGGGCCCGTTCCGCGCGTGATCGTGGCGACGTTGCCGAGAGTCTGTGGCTCGCCACCGCCCGTCGACAGCGGCGTCGCCTTGAGCGCCTCCATCGAGTCGATCTTGTATTGCGGCGTCTGGACCGAGACCGTGTATTGAACGCCGCGCTTGTCGATCCAGTACGACGGCGCGACCTGGCCACTCGACGACAGCGATACGAGCAAGTCGCTCGCGACATCGCGTTCGCTCAGGCCGGAGCGCTGTGCCTGCGTGCGATCGACACTGATGTTGAGCGTCGGCGCGCGCGACACCTGTGCGAGGTGAACATCGACGGCGCCCGGGACTTTCTTGATGCGCTCGTTCACCTGCTCTGCAAACGCGAGCGTCTTGTCCTCGCTGCCGATCGGACCGATGACCTGAAGGTCGATCGGCGCGGCCAGGCCGAAGTTGAGAACCTGCGTCGAGATGTCCGGTGCGAGGAAGAAGAACGTGGTGTCCGGGTGAACCTTCGGCAAGCGCTGCCGCAGCGCACGCACGTAATCGCTGGTCGCGCGGTGGCCGGGCTTGAGTGCGATGTAGATCTGCGAGTCCGCCGACGAGATCAACGCACCTTCGGAGAGCGACAGGTTGATGCTCGAGTACGGCGTGCCCATCACGTCGAGCATCGTCGCGATCTCCGACGGCGGAATGACGCTCTGGATCGTGCGCTGGATCTGCGCGACGTGCTTCTCGCTCTCCTCGAGGCGCATGCCAGGGGCCGCACGGACGTGCAGCTTGATGAGGCCGGCGTCGACGGTCGGGAAGAAGTCGCGGCCGAGCATCGGCGTCATCGAGAGCGAGCCGGCGACGAACACGACGAATGCCCCCACCGCGAATGCGCGGCGCTGCAGCGCCCATGCGAGCCAGCGGCCGTACGACATG
>Ga0315912_10005996_pt1 | contig 11003 bp, 10 predicted proteins | sample VfabasoilMG_FD_204469 | JGI IMG/M metagenome (GOLD analysis project Ga0315912, IMG submission 204469) | Garden soil microbial communities collected in Santa Monica, California, United States - V. faba soil | ecosystem: Environmental > Terrestrial > Soil > Garden | place: USA: California...
TATTAATAGCATCAACTACGGAAGTGACTGTATCTCTTTTAACCTCTTTTCCACTGACAGGGGAATACGTCTTTCCAATGCGGGCAAATAAAAGTTTCAGGTAGTCGTAGATCTCCGTAGTAGTTCCGACTGTTGAACGGGGGTTTCTAGTGTTTACCTTTTGTTCAATAGCGATGGCCGGGGAGACACCCTTTATATAATCCACTTCAGGCTTTTCCATTCTGCCCAGGAATTGACGGGCATAGGAACTGAGACTCTCCACATACATGCGCTGCCCCTCCGCAAACAGCGTATCAAAAGCCAGTGAAGATTTTCCAGAACCCGAAAGGCCTGTGATTACAACCAACTTGTTTCGGGGAATGGCGACGCTCAGATTTTTCAAATTGTTTACCCTTGCCCGTTTTATTATGATATAATCCTTTGGGCTGAGATCGTCAATGGAGGAATCGGTCGTAGTTAGTTGGGTTTTGCTCACGGTGCTTTGATAAACGAGACGTCAAAGTAAATGAATGATCCCGACAATGGTATAACTAATACGCGTTGACGGAAAATAAGTAGCTAAGGGTTCATGAGTAAGTAACAAATAGCTGAGAAACAAAAACACCATCGGATCGGATGGTGTTTTTGGTTCTGGAAAAATATTTATTTAGTTGTCAAAATCGGGATCATAGCTCGCTTCACGGCCTTTTCTGGTCCCCCCGCCTTCTTCATCAAAGTCGGCATCGTCTTCGCTATCACTTCCGGCGCTTTCAAAGCCATCGCCGGCATCAAGTCCGTCCTCTGCTTTATCAAACTCAGTATCTGGTTTAGCCTCAACATCGTATTCGCCATCACTGTTCTTCGTCACAGGAACTTTAACCAGGTAAGTTGCATCCTCCGTTTCCAGCGGAAATACAAAGATTGGCTCGCGCTTTGCATTGGTAATGCGGGTAATATTGCTCTCATACCCGTTTGGGTATTGATTATGAACGAGTTCGAGCAAATCGCCTGAAAGATTTTCGAGACTCTTGATTACTTTTTTCTTACTGAGTGCCATACTATAGTAGAACGAGAAATTAGCGAGCAAATAGCTAAAGAAATTATATGAGAGGCAAGATATTTTTCAAAATTTTTTGCACTTTTTCAAAATCTTTCTATCTTTTCCAACCATTTTGTTCAACTAACCCCAACAATATCGACAGAGACATCTACGTTACCTAAATGTGAGACAGAATGATTGACAGCAGATTAAGTGACAGCCAACTAGTGTCGCTCTATCAGAACGGTAACCAAGAAGCTTTCGAAATGCTCTTAAACCGACACAAATCCAGAGTTTATACAGCAATTTATCTGATCGTAAAGGACAGATATACGGCTGAGGATCTATTGCAGGAAACCTTCATTAAAGCCATAAACACCATTCGAGGTGGCCGGTATAATGAAGAAGGGAAGTTTTTGCCATGGATTAGCCGAATTGCCCACAATCTGGCTATTGATAACTTCAGGAAGAACAAACGCTATCCGGAGATAGTGTTAGAGGATGGGAGCAGGCTCTTCAATTCAATGGAGTTCGCTGAAGAATCGGTCGAGGATAAGCAGATTTTTAGAGATACCAGGACGAAACTCAGAGCCTACATCAAGGAACTGCCGGTTGAGCAGAAACAGGTATTGATCATGAGACATTACCTGCAAATGAGTTTTCAGGAGATTGCGGAACGTACGGGGGTGAGTATCAATACAGCGTTAGGAAGGATGCGGTATGCGCTGATCAATCTGCGTAAACGAATGGTGAAACACAGAGCCTATGATAAAAACCTTTACTCAAACGGACTTGATCAGGTATTTATACCAAGAGACTACGGAGAAGGAGACGAGGGAGATTGATAATGCCCTGATCTGCGACAGTGAGTTGCAAGCCCAATACGCCGAGCTATGCTCTATGAAGAATAGCATGGATGCGTCACAGCTGGAACCATCTTCCATTACAGTACTCAATATTCTGAGCTACGCGAAAAACCAACTTGGAAGGCGATCGTCAGCCCATTCAGAACCTGCGAATTGAGCAGGTTCTATAATTCTTTTATTTCAACCTGACGCCACCGCACTTTTACACCCCCACCATCGTGTATCTGAAGGGCGATCTTGCCAGTTGCCGATCCAATTTTTTCATCCTTGAGTTGTATCATCTGGTGGCCGTTTAACCAGGTCGTAACCTCATTGCCGACCATCCTCACCACCATCGTATTCCATTCACCCTCAATCAGAAATTTTTCGTCAGCAGGATCAGGTTTTATCAGCCAACCTCTGCCGTAAGACTCATAAACACCGCCTGTGCTGTGATTCAAAGGCGCGACTTCGGCCTGCCATCCACTTATTTTCGTGCCTTCGATCGAACAATGGAAAAAGACTCCACTGTTTCCGTTAGACTCTTGTTTGAATTTTACCGTAAGTTCAAAATCCTTAAAATCCCGATCAGAAACCAGGTAGCCATATTGTTTGTCAGGACCACTTTCACATATCAGTTCACCCTTTTCAACATACCATTTTTCTGTTCCATGGACTTTCCATCCCTTAAGGTCTTTACCGTTGAAAAGTTTAGTTTGCGCAAAGCAGGCACTAATTGACATCAGAAGAATAAATGATGCCGCAATTTTCTTGTTCATGGTTGTTTCTATTTTGTTGGTAAACTACAAATCAAATGTCATTAATAAAATGGATACCTCGTCAGGCCATATTGGTAATTGATCAGCGGTCAAATTTTATTGAATCGGGTCTTTTCCAAACTAATGAGGTTGTACGGGTGCGATCGTGCTAAAAAAAAAGTGCCCAGGGACGGCCATCCGTGAAGTATTCTTTTCTTTGCACCGTGAAGGTCCTGATTCTCCATCAACATTTTAATACTCCCGGGGAGGGGGGTCCGTTAAGGTCGTTCTATCTGGCTAAAGCGCTTCTAGAAAGTGGAATGTTACCTGTCGTCATCACCGCAGGACGCGAGGATTCCTACCGCAAAGTAAACCACGAAGGAATTGAGGTACACTATCTACCTATTGCATACGATAATCGATTTGGTTTTTGGAAACGCAGCATTTCATTCTTGCGCTATGTGTGGGGTTCTGTGAGAGTAGCCAGGGAATTGTCTTCCATCAAAGTGTGCTACGCGATTTCCGTTCCTTTAACCGTGGGATTAGCGGCTCAAATCATAAAGTTTCGATACAAAGTTCCATACATCTTTGAGGTTGGCGACCTATGGCCCGATGCCCCGATTGAATTGGGCTTTGTCCGCAACTTCTTTTTCAAATGGGTGCTGTATAAACTTGAACGATCGATCTATATAGGGGCCCATTCAGTTGTAGCCCTTTCAGAACCTATCCAATCCAGGATATTGAAGAAAGTACCCGGTATCCATACGCATCTTATTCCAAATATGGCAGACACGGATTTCTACCGTCCAGAGGAAAAGAACAGAATACTGGAAGAAAGATTTGGTGTGGAAAATAAATTTGTGATTTCCTATATCGGGGCAGTTGGTTTTGCCAATGGATTGGAGTATTACATCGAATGTGCCAGGGCAAGTCAGCAGGCGAAACTTCCCCTGCATTTTTTGTTATGTGGAGATGGAGCAAGGCTGATCGAACTTTGTAAGGTCGTTGAGGTGTATGGATTGGACAACTTCACTTTTGTCCCCTTTCAGGATCGTAGTGGTGTACGTGAAGTAATGAATGTATCGGATGCAACATTTATTAGCTACAAACCTGTACCAATTCTTGAAACAGGGTCACCGAACAAATACTTTGATGGATTGGCGTCAGGCAAACTGATCATTATCAATTTCGGAGGATGGATCAAAAAGGAGATTGAGGCAAAACAATGCGGAATCTATGTTGATCCTGCAGACCCTGGCGATTTTGTGAAGAACGTGAGCGTTTATGTAAACTCTCCAGAGTTGTTAGTAAAATGCCAGCAGGCAAGTCGTGAGCTGGCGGAATCCAAATACTCTCGTGTCATTCTGAGCAAAGAGTACACAGAGATATTTCGCTCCCTTGTTTGATCTGTTTTATTGGAAAGGTGTTGCTACTGGATTTCCCTCTCAAAGATTTTTCCCGTGGTCTTGTTTTTCAAAATCAATTTTTTAGCTCCGTAATGGGTGACCTCCTCCTTTATCAGGTAGTGGTCAGCATCGAATTCCAACAAGTGTTGATCTTTTGATATGCCGGTCTTTCCCCTCCAGATCTCAAGATTGACGGGTTCCCACAGCTTTGTTTTAGCTGACTTGTACGCCGCATCGAGCACGGCATTGACCACATATCCGTCATAAAAAGTTTCCTTGGGCGCTGTGCCCTTTTCCATCGAATTGAACATGTCCATGAACATGTGGTTGTAGCCAAGTTCATTTAACTCATCCCCTACTGGAAAAAGCCATCCGGAATTACTTTCGGCTTTCTCAGCGACGTATTCAGCACTTTTGCCTGTTGTAAACATTTCAAATCCTGTTCGAAGAAAACTGTTTATCCAAATCGTGCCTTCCGTTCCCATTACTTCATCGCGCAGGTCAAGCCCGCCGCGGAACGTCCAACTTACTTCGAACTGTCCAATGGCGCCATTTTCATACTTCACAAGGCCTATGGCATTATCTTCCGCGTCAATGGGTTTTACAACGGTATCAGCCCAACACATAACTTCAATAGGCTTGATGTCTTTCCCGATGTAACTTCGGGTAATCTCCACGCAATGGCAGCCCAGATCAAGAATACATCCACCACCGGCCTGCTCAAGGTCCCAGAACCAGTTGCTATGAGGTCCAGGGTGTGTTTCACGTGATTTCGCCCAAAGTATTCGTCCCAATGCACCATTGTTCACACTTTCATGGGCTTTGATAAACTTTGGAGTGTAAACTAAATCTTCCAGGTAACCATTAAAAATGCCGGCCTTTTCCACGGCCAGCAACATACGCAAGGCCTCAGCGCCGTTTCGACCGAGAGGTTTTGTGGTGATCACTGCTTTCTTATGTTTGCAGCACAACATGACGGCTTCTTCATGCAGATTATTCGGGAGGGCTATACACACCACCTCAACGTCAGGCCGGTCTATCGCCGCTTCCATATCTGTCGTTGAAAAACCGACTGCATAGTCATCAGCAAACTTTCTGGAACTTTCTTCCCTGCGGGAATAGATACTTACGATTTTGTCCATACTTCTGTACCCTTGCAGCGAATTCGCATAGAAGCGACCGATAAATCCCGAACCCAGCATCGCGATATTCATATTTCTAAATGTTTGATGGTAGTTTGAAAAAAGTTTTTAGATTCTCCGGTTACACTGTCCAAGATATCTAATCTATTTTATTCGTACAAAATCGTGAAGACACCTTTGGATAAAGGGTGACAGGTCCGTCTCTATGGTCAGTCAATTACTTTTTCAGTAGTAATAGTGCTGACCAGTTCTCTCGTTCATCGCGCCTCAGTTCGATTAAGTTATACAAACTTGCTTCTTGCAGCAAGTCGGGGATATCCTCTGTATAAAATCCGCTGAGCAAAAGTAGTCCATCAGTCGCGAGGTACTCCTGATAGAGTTTGATCTCATCCAGCAAAACATTTTTATTGATATTAGCCAGGATGATATCGAATTTTCCTGTGAACTTCAGATCACTGAGTTTACCCTGCTGATGATGAATGTTTGAGCAAAGGTTAACTTCAATGTTTTCAGTTCCATTGCTGACGCTCCATTCGTCAATATCAAAGGCCTCCACTTCTTTTGCGCCCAATTTGGAAGCCATCACGGAAAGTATAGCCGTGCCACAACCGGCATCCATTACCCTTTTATTTCTGTGATCGATATCCATCTGACTTTTTACCATCAGATAAGTTGTCTGATGATGCCCGGTGCCGAACGACATCTTAGGGGTGATAACGAGTTCGTAGGGATACTTTTTTTCGATGGTGTGAAACTCCGCCCGTATCAGACATCGGTCATCTACGATAATGGGCTCATAACTTTTTTCCCACTCTTCGTTCCAATTTTGCTTTTGAATCCGGTCCTGATAAAAAACAACGCCTGACGGTTGGTATTTTTCTCTCAGGACAATCAGATGCTCCTTGTCGTAATTCTCCAATTCAACATAGGCTTCAAATCCACTATCCGTTTCAAGGAAACTGTCAAAGCCAAGCTCACCAACCTCGGCCATGAGGATTTCAGAAATTTCTGTGTCGCAGATTACCTTGAGGCGCGTGTAATACATGGGCAAAAGAAACTTTTTATTTATCTGACTTCCAGATAATCAAGACATAAACACAATTATACTGATTCGACGTAACCCTAAATTGATTTTATTATCTCGGTAAATTCTCTGGACTTCAATGAAGCTCCACCAACCAAACCACCGTCAACATCCGGACAGGCAAACAATTCTTTAGCATTTGCTGCATTTACGCTGCCCCCGTATAAGATGGAAATGGTATCCGCCACCGACTGACCATATTTCGAGGCAAGGTGTTTTCGAATCACGGCATGCATATCCTGCGCCTGTTGAGATGTAGCCGTCTTGCCGGTGCCAATAGCCCAGACAGGTTCATAGGCAATCACAACTTTTTGTACGGCAGATTCATCCAGATGAAAAAGACTTTCTTCTACCTGTTTTTTTACCAGGGCTTCATGGCCACCTTTTTCCCTCACTTCAAGCGGCTCTCCGCAGCAGAAGATGGGTATCAGCTGGTGCTTTAATGATACGTCAACTTTTTTGGCAAGCAGTTTGGCATCTTCACCGAAATACTGCCGACGTTCACTATGGCCAAGAATTACATAGGGGATTCCAATGGATTTCAGCATGGGGGCAGACACTTCACCGGTATAGGCTCCGGATTCAAACTCGCTGCAATTTTGTGCCGACACGGAAATGTGATTATCCTTACCCAGCAGATTGTTTATCGTGATCAGGTAGGGGAATGGTGTGCATAGAATTACTTTTACGTTGCCCTTTACTTCATCGGCTACCATTCCTTTTACTTCGGAAGCGAGTATCGTCGCTTCTTCCAGGGACTTGTTCATTTTCCAGTTACCGGCTACAATTTTTTGTCGCATATTGAGAATTAGGTTTTGATAATGTTTTCAAAGATAATGAAGCATTCCACTTCAGACTATCGCTTTTTTGGTTTATAGGAGGACTCTTTAAAAACCTTTTGAGCGTCTTCCTCCTGCATGAGCGCCGGAAGACTTAGCTGAGGATGTCTTTCCGCATATTTATTGACAATCTGCCAGCCAATCCATTGCCCAATCCGCCCGGGACATTTTTCACCCACCTGAATGGTCACAGGACGCTCACCCAGGTAGTCTTGTTTGATTTTATGGTTGGTGGCATACAACACCTGACTTTCAATAAATCGTGCCCATATCAAATTCTCATTTTGGCGTGATCCCTTTATTTCTTCCGGGGTATACCAGATAAAGACGCTGTCCGGAACACACGGCAACATATGTTTGGCAAAATAGAAAGACTTGCCATATGTAATCATGTCGGCAAGAACGGTCTGATCTGCCAGGTCATTTTTATTAAAACGTTTGCTGATGCCATAAATCAATAAACAGGAGGGTACGATATCATTTGTATCATATTTCCTCAGGAGATAGTCGTACATTTTTGGCCGGTACTTTGCGCCTTCGCCGAGATAGAAATCAAGGCTAACGATGATCAATGAATCCGAAACAAATAAGTCGGTATCAAGTCCGGAAACAACCGTCAGAATTTTCGGCGGAATAAAATCGGGATAATAGTATTTCAGGTTTTTGAATGCCTCTTCAAATTCATTTTGTAACCCCTGCAGGTTTCCGAAAACCCGGTTTGTTTCATCAAGTAAAGTATCCAGGTGTGGGTTGCTTAAACGTGCATATAGCTCATTAACGAAGATGGAATCAGACGGATATTCAGCTCTTCTGAAAATCTCATCGCGGACGACAGGGTATTGTGTCAACAACTCGACGAGTTCTTTTTTAGAGCCGACGTTCACGAAAGAATGCTGTAGCGCCTCGAATTTCAAGGTGATATCGATGTTCTCCGATTCCGGGATAAACGCACATTCTTCTTTTTCCGAGTCGCAGGCAGCCAGCATGCACAGAACAAGCAGAAGGACAAGATGTACTTTCTTCATTGGAACTGAAATTTTGCGTGAAGATGGCATAATTTGGCAGGGACTAAAAGCCTTTCTTCAATGTTGATGTTTTTGATTTTGTTGAGTTACTTAATGTCAAAGGTCAGCTTGTCTGTCGGTATATTTCGTGTGAGTCTCAGGCTCCGTACGGTCTCTTTAACCGTTACATGAACAAGATTGGATTGGTCGTTATAAACCTCCATGATAATGTCGTTCTGTACATGAATAGTTTTCCATTTCTTGACGTTTGTTACTTCGATAAAAAAAATAAAAGCGTCACCTTCCTGTTCATGGCCAAGATACTTTGTTGTCTGGGGTTTGTCATCAAGGGAGATTTTGAAATGGGAACTCAGGTAAGCGCCCATCATCTGGTTCAAGGTCGCTTCTTTTGGATCTAAAATGTCAAGTTCCGGGTATCTGAATTCTTTCCGAAGGGTTACCTCAAGGTCGTCCATAAAAACCCGCATCATGATTTGAAGCCGCTTTTCAGTTTCATTCATCTCAATTTCAGTAACTGACACATGCAAAGGATGGAACGAGGTTGCCAGGAAGAAGGCAAATGGAATGGAGAAAGAAAAAAGAATTGGCATACGATGGGTTGAATTGCAAATATTGCCTTATTCAAGAATAATACCGAAAAAAAGAATATTCAAAAAATGTATTATTTACAATGGTTTTGGCCGCCTATCCGGGAAAGGCATCCGTCAGGTGGTTGCGGGTGTTATTAGTGAAAATATTCTGTTATAATTGCAGCCTTTTGTAGCAAAAACCGTCGGGCGCTATGTCTGAATTTCACCTGTATTTTGACCTGGGGAGGGACCACATACTGGACTATGCCAATGGATACGATCATATTTTGTTCGTTGTCGCTTTGTGTGCCTTGTACATTAGCAGGGACTGGAAAAAGATCCTTATTCTGGTAACGGCTTTTACGATTGGACACTCGATTACATTGGCCTTATCAACCTTGCGTATTGTTTCTGTAAAAGCGGAACTGATCGAGTTCCTTATCCCGCTGACCATTTTTATTACTGCGGTGTCAAACCTTTTTAAAAATGAGAATAACATCTCAGACGGCCCCATGCAGATGAATTACATTTTTGCGACGTTTTTTGGATTGATCCATGGACTTGGTTTTTCAAATTATCTGAAAAGCCTGCTGGGCAAAGATCAGGGAATTATCACACAACTTCTGGCGTTCAATCTGGGGCTGGAGTTTGGCCAGATTATTATTGTTCTCCTTTTTATGTCAATTGCTTTTGTGCTGGTTGACTTATTTGGGCTGAACCGAAGAGATTGGAAAATGGTTATATCTTCTGCGATTGCCGGGATTTCACTCGTTCTGATGAAGGATAACATGTATTGGATAGATTAACTAACAACAAAATTGGCATGAGGCTTTTTAACCGTATCATTTTAATTATTCTTGCAATTTCTGCGATAACAAATTTCGGTTTTGGTCAGACCCCGGCATGGCAGGGGAAGTTTGAGCAACTGGATCAAACCCTTCCAACTCCCAATGAGTACCGCACAGGTTCCGGAACTCCCGGTCCAAAATACTGGCAGCAAAAAGCAGATTACGTTATTAGTGTTGAATTAAATGATGCTAATCAAAGCATCACGGGTAAGGAGACTATTACGTATACAAATAACTCTCCTGATGTATTGAAGTATTTGTGGTTGCAGCTCGACCAGAATATTCTTTCCGCCGACAATTCACTGGCCTCCACTACCACAGATGCAATACGCGATTCTGCAGCAGCCAAAACGTTTGCCGACAAAGTATCTGACTTCAAGGCCGGATTTGTTATTAAGAATGTAACGGAAATTTCGGGTAAGGCGCTTCCCTATCTCATTAACAACACGATGATGCGGGTGGATTTACCCCAGCCACTCCGTTCAGGAGAAAAGTATTCATTTGGTGTAGAGTGGTCTTATAACATAGTAGACAGAAGTATCTTCCGTCAACGGAGCGGGATGGAATTTTTTCCTGAAGATGGAAACTACATTTACACCATTGCGCAGTTTTTTCCCCGAATGTGTGTATACGATGATTATGAAGGATGGCAGAACAAACAATTCCTGGGTCAGGGTGAGTTTACACTCCCCTTTGGTGACTACAAGGTTAAAATAACCGTACCTGCTGATCACCTGGTTGGTGCTACTGGCGTATTACAAAACCCGACAGGAGTACTATCAAAAACCGAACTTGAACGATTTCAAATTGCAAAAACTTCGTATGACAAACCGGTGATCATTGTTACGCAAGCGGAAGCGATACAACGCGAAAAAACAAAATCAATTGAAAAGAAAACCTGGGAATTTCATGCTGAAAATGTGCGCGATTTTGCGTTTGCCAGCTCTCGTAAATTCATATGGGATGCGCAGGCTGTAAAAATCGGAAACAAGGTTCCATTGGCAATGTCTTATTATCCCAAGGAAGGGAATCCTCTATGGGAAAAGGAATCTACCAAAGCCGTTAAGAATACACTTGAAGTATATTCGAGGTACACGATCGACTATCCTTATCCGGTTGCGATTTCTGTTCATACTGCAAGTATAGGGATGGAGTATCCTATGATCTGTTTTAATTACGGACGTCCCAATAAAGACGGCAGCCATAGTGCACTGACCCGACAAGGTATGATCGGTGTGATTGTGCATGAAGTTGGTCATAATTTTTTCCCAATGATTGTGAACAACGATGAGCGCCAGTCAACCTGGATGGATGAAGGGATCAATAGTTTTGTGCAATTGATGACTGAATTGGAACACTATCCTGATATCAAGTGGTCGCGTGGTATACCGGGTGAGTTAGTGCCGTATTTGAAAGGAGACCCCGGCAAGAAACGTCCGCTGATGACGAATTCCGAGCAGGTTATCGAG
>Ga0315912_10005997_pt1 | contig 11003 bp, 6 predicted proteins | sample VfabasoilMG_FD_204469 | JGI IMG/M metagenome (GOLD analysis project Ga0315912, IMG submission 204469) | Garden soil microbial communities collected in Santa Monica, California, United States - V. faba soil | ecosystem: Environmental > Terrestrial > Soil > Garden | place: USA: California...
CGAAGCGCGCCTGGCCCGTTTGGAGTGCCGGCCGGATACCCTCACCCGTTTCACCATGCCGCCGGGCGGGGAAACGATGGCGAAGGCCACGCTCGTGAATCGCTCCGACCGGTTGTTCGCCGGCCGGGCCGATGGCTCGATCCTCGGGTGGCGGCGCGAGCGCACCCTTCATGTCGTCGATGACGAAAAGTGGGAGATGCCGTTCACCCTTCCGCCCGACATCGACCAGGTGACGTTCGAGGCAAGCTTCGCCGAATCGCTCTACCAGAAAACCAGCGACATCACCATCGGCATCCTCGACAAGAACGGTGTGGCGCTCAACCGCACCTCGTTCGACGTGCTGACCGGCACGATCACGTTCGCCAACCCGGCGAAGGCCGGAGGCGAGAGCGGCTCGTACCGCCTCGAGCTGCGCCCCGGCTTCGTGCATGCCGCGTCGGCGGACGACTGGTCGTTCCGGCTGGCGGAGTCGTGGCGCCGGCGCGAACGCGATCCGGTCACGGTCACCGCCAATGACTCGGAAGTGCTGACGCTCTACCCCGGTGCACCCGTTGAACTCAAGATCACGATGCCGGTGCCGCCGCGCGAGGCACCGGACGGGGCCTTCAATTACGGCGAGATCGTGGTCAAGGAAGACGCGACGAAGAAGACCGGCGTCGTCTGGCCCATTCGCCTCCAGGGTCGATGAACGAGCCCGATAGGGACGCGGGTCGCCGCTGGCTGCGCCTCGGCGCCCTCTCCGCCTTCCTGGCCGTCGCCCTCGGGGCATTCGGCGCCCACGCCCTGAAGGCCCGCCTCACGCCTGAAATGCTGGCAATCTTCGAAACCGGCGTGCGCTACCAGATGTATCATGCTCTCGCGCTCCTTGCCGTCGGGATCCTGGCCAGCCGGCCCGGGTCCTTTGCCGGCCGGAGCGGCCTCGGTTTCGCGCTCGGCACCCTGGTCTTCAGCGGCTCCCTCTACGCGCTGGCGTTGACCGGCCAGCGCTGGTTCGGCGCCATCACGCCGATCGGCGGCCTCCTGTTCCTGGCCGCCTGGCTCAATCTCATCCTGGTGTTCGGCCGCCGCACCCCGGAGTAGTCGATGCGTCGTCTCGCGGTACTGGTTCTCATCCTCACGGTCACCTTCCTGTCCCCCCAGCCGACATCGGCGCAGCCGCCACAAGAACAACGGGATCCCGCGCCAGCCCCGCTCCTCCTCGACGACCAATCAGGCGGCCCCGTCCTCGGCCCCGACCGCATCCGGGTGGATGCCGAAGCCGGGACGTTCGTCGACCCCTCCAGCGACACCGTCTTTCCCGCCGCCATGACCGTCGTCACCCGTTCGGGCGGCGTGGTCCATCTGGCGGCCACCGGCTCCGGTGTCCGCAAGAAACTCGTCTTCAAGGTGTACACCGCCGCGCTCTACGTCGACGCCCTGGCGCCCCTGGGCACCGTTCCGGTCAACACGATCGCTTCCGCCAACATCGCCCGCCGAATGGTCATGGTTTTCCTGCGCGACGTGGACGGCAACCGGCTGAAGGAGGGGATGCGCGAGAGTTTCGAGAACACCATCTACAAGGGAAGAAAACCCGATTCCGAACTGGCCACCGAACTCGACCCGTTCTTCTCGTGGATGGACGCCGGCATCAAGGAAGGTCAGACGATCGAGCTCACCTACCTCCCGGACGAAGGCCTTTACACCACGGTCGCGGGCGTCATGCATCCGGCCATCACCCGCCCCGACATCGCGCGCAGCATCTGGCTGAACTGGGTGGGACTCGAGCCGATCTCGGGTGAATTGAAAAAAGATCTGGTGAGGCTGCTGGGGGAAGAGAAGAACCGCTGAAGCCACGGCCACGCTAGGGCTAGAAATGCCGACGCCGATGCCGTTAGTTCGAGTTCAACCACTTGTCATAGCCCAGTTATTCAGATGGGCGGCTGCCCTAATCGAGGCGCGTCTTGATCCCACTCCACGTCGCGGTGACGACGGGTACGCCCGTCAGGATCTCGAGCGGGACGATCATCTCCTGGAGTGGAGCTCCCTGGCTGGTGACCGCGTTCCATCCGATCAGAAATCCGCCGGAGACGCGATAGGTGCCGGGAAGGACCGGGAGATTGGGGTTCCCCCAGTGCGGACCGCTCCAGTTGGCGGTGTAGGTCAGGCACTGCCCTGGAGCCACCGACGTCGGCACTCCGAAGAAGAAGACTCCCTGGGGCCAGTAGAACGGGGTGGCGGCATGGCACCCCTCGGGCTCGTACAGATTGTCGCAGGTGTCGGGGAGCACGGCCCAGGTGTGGATGGCGCTGACCTGACCCGGATTCGGGATGACGACCGTCGAGGGGCCACTGTTGTAAACCGAGAGGTAGAAGTCGACCGCGCCGCCGACCGGTGTTTGGAACGCGGACACCCCCATGACAAATACCAGATCTCCGGCCACGTACGACGTGGAATTGATGATGGCGGGCGGAAGCGTGCACTGGGCTGAAGCGGTTGGTGCGACAAAGGTTACGAGGATGAGCAGGGTCAGGATGGTCCGTGCGGGGGAGAGGTAGCGGTTCATGAGGTATCTCCGCGGGGCCAAGGTCCAGGGACGGTCCACGAAGTGAGTGCTTCCGGGCACTTATAGGAACGGTTTCATGGTGCCGCTTGGGTGGGCGGGAAAAAGTTGAGGGCCGGCGTTTCCGCCGGCCCCTGTTTTTTCATCAGACAGCTTGGTGCTGAATCACATGTTTCGACGTCGGCTTACGCCGACGCCGATGCCGCTAATTCGAATTCAACCACTTCTCATAGCTCTCGAACCCGAAATCCCGCCCGAGGAAGTCCTTCACCAGCTCGGCCGCCGGCTTGGATCCGCCCGGATCAAGAACGGCCTTGCGGTAGGCCACCGCCATCTTGGGGTCGAGAAGGTTGTTCTGGTCGAACTTGCTGAAGAGATCCTTCGCGATCACCTGGCTCCACATGTAGGTGTAGTAGATGGCGCTGTAGCCGTTCAGGTGGCCGAAGCCGGTCTGCATGCTGGTGCCGGGCACCTGGTGGAAGGCCGAGTACTTGTCTTGCAGGCCTTTCACGAATTCGGTGGAGTTGCCGATGGTGGCCGGGTCGCGGTTGTACAGGTTGAGCGACAGGCCGGCGTAGAACATCTGGTGGCGGGCCTGGAGTCCCTTGCCGTATTCGCCGAAATCGCGGGAGGCGCGGAGCTGCGAGATCATCTCGTTGGGGATCGGTTTGCCGGTCTCGTAGTGCCTGGCCAGGCCCTGGAGGGTCTTGGGATCGGCCGCCCACTCCTCGAGGAACTGCGACGGGGCCTCCACGAAGTCCCACTCGGTCGAGACGCCGGCCTGGTCGATCCAGCGCTGGTTGCCGCCGAAGACGTGGTGCATCAGGTGGCCGAACTCGTGCAGGAAGGTTTCGAACTCGTCGTGGCCCATGAGGCCCTCGCCGGGCTTCTGGTCCTTGCCGCCCGGGAAGTTGCACACCAGGACGCCGATCGGCGACTGGATGTCCTTCACGCCGTTACGCATGGTGAACTGGGCGGCGTGGCCGTACTTCCCCTCGCGCGGGTGCAGGTCGAGGTAGATGCGGCCGCGCAGGGCGTTGGCCTCGAAGACGTCGTACACCTCCACCTCGGGATGCCAGGTGGTGGCGTCGTTCACCTTGCGGAACTCCACGCCCCACAACGTGGAGACGAGGTTCAGGATGCCGTCGCGGACGATGGGAAAGTCGAAGTAGGCGCGGGCCGCCTGGCTGTCGAAGTTGTACTTCTCCTTCTTGAGAATTTCGGCCAGGAAGAACTTGTCGTAGTCCGCCACTTCCTTGGCGTTCTCGTCGAAGCGCTTCTTCACGGTCATCATTTCCTGGTATTCCTGCTGCGAGCGCGGCGTGGCGGCCAGGTTGATCTTGTCGATGAACGCCTGGGCGTTCTCGGTGGAGCCGATCATCTTGTCCTCGGTCATGTAGTCCGCCCAGTTGGCGTAGCCGAGGGTGGTGGCCAGCTCGTTCCGCTTCACCACCAGGTTGTTGAGCGTTTCGAGGTTCTTCGGATTACCGCGCTTCATGAACTCCATGTAGAGCTTGCGGCGGACGCTCTCGTTCTTGGCGTAGGTGATCACCGGGAAGTAGTCCGGGTATTCGGTGGTGATGGTGATCTTGCCGCTCTCGCCCGGCTTGTGGTTCTCGATGTAGTCGGCGGGAAGTCCGTCGAGCTCATCGACCGAGTCGAGGGTGATCGAGCGCTTGTCGTCGCGGATGTTGCGGTCGAACTCCTGGCCGATCTTGACCAGTTCCTCGTTCAGCGCCTCGATCTTCGTGCGGGTGGCCTCGTCCTTGTCGACGCCGGCCCGGCGGAAGTTGCGCAGCGCTTCTTCCATCATGAATTTGGTCGACCGGTCGGCCGATCCCAGGTCCACCGAGGTCATGGCGTCGTACAGCTTCCGGTTCAGGCCGAGCTTCGTGACGAACTTGCTCACGTCCTGGTTGGCCGTTTCGGCGGCCGTGCGAACGGCCGGATCGGGGTGGACGTTCTCCATGAGCCCGGCCATGCTGCCGGCCAGGTCGAGCGCGATGCTCATGTTGTTGTACGGCACGAGCGTATTGTCGATCGTCCGCTTCCCCGTCACCGCCAGGAGCTGGTCCAGGCTGGCCTGGGCCTTGGCCAGCTGGTCCGCCACAAGTCCCGACATCTGATCCGGCGTGTTCGGGATGGGAGGCGGGTCGGCGTAGCCCGCGAATGCCGGGCCGGCCAGGAGGACGAGGGCCAGGAGGGGAGCCACCACGGCCCCCTTCCAGGAGATCCGGCCGTTGCGGGCCGGGGCGGACAAGCGGATCGATGCCATCAGGCGCCTCCATGCGGGGATTTGGACGGTGACCAACTCTCAATGGGGGGTGAGCGGGCACCACAATAAGGTACGGTCCTTGCCTAAGTCGACAACAGACCGCGGAGTAGACGTGCTGACCGGCTTGGACGTTGAGTCAGTGGGGTTTACAACGCGCCGGACCGGGGCCGAACCCCGTTTCGGGCCCGCCGGCTCCAACCCCGTGAGCGCTCCACCTTTTGCCGAATACGCCATCGTTCCGTTATCATCTTGGGTTCAAACGAGTTGACGACCCTTCCCGAGGTTCCCACGTGACACCTGAAGCCACCCCCTCCGCGGCGCCCCCGGCGCCGGAGGCCCGCGTGCAGGGCGCCGCCGAAGCGGCGCTCCGGGCCATCATGGCCCGGCGCATCGCCATCATCGACGGGGCCATGGGGACGATGCTCCAGCGTTACAAGTTCGCGGAGGCCGACTACCGGGGCGAGCGCTTCCGGGGTCACCCGACGGCGCTGCTCAACAACGCCGACGTCCTGAACCTCACCCAGCCCGACAAGGTCGAGCGGGTGCACCGCGAGTACCTCGAAGCCGGTGCGGACATCATCGAAACGAACACCTTCAGCGCCACCGCCATCTCGCAGGCCGACTTCGGCCTGGAAGCGTTCGCGTACGAGATGAACCTCGAGGCGGCGCGCATCGCCCGGAAAGCCGTGAACGCTTTCGTGACGCCCGCCACCGGACCCCGGTTCGTGGCCGGCGCGCTCGGGCCCACGAACCGCACGGCTTCGCTGGCCATCGACGTCAACCATCCCGGCAAGCGGACGCACTCCTTCGAGGATTTCCGGGCCGCCTATTACGACCAGGCTCGCGGCCTCCTCGACGGCGGCGTCGATTTCCTGCTGGTCGAAACGGTCTTCGACACGCTGGTGGGGAAGGCGGCGCTCTTCGCCATCCAGCAGCTCTTCGAGGAGCGGGGCGCCTCCGTGCCGCTGATGCTGTCGGTCACGATCGTCGACCAGTCGGGGCGGACGCTCTCCGGGCAGACGGTGGAGGCGTTCTGGAATTCCACCAGCAACGTGCCGCTCTTCTCGGTGGGGATCAACTGCTCGCTCGGCCCGAAGGAGATGCGGCCGTACATCGAGGAGCTCTCGCGCGTGGCGCCGCTCCCGGTGAGCTGCTATCCCAATGCCGGGCTGCCCAACCCCCTGGCCGAGACCGGCTTCGACGAGACGCCGGTCACCATGGCGCCGCACCTTGGGGATTGGGCCCGCGAGGGCTTCCTGAACATCGTGGGCGGCTGCTGCGGCACCACGCCGGAGCACGTGAAGGCCATCGCCGAGGCGGTGGCGGGCGTGGCCCCGCGGGCGCTCCCGGTCATCGAACCGACGCTCCGGCTCTCCGGCCTCGAGCCGCTCACCGTGCGCCCCGATTCCAACTTCCAGATGATCGGCGAGCGGACCAACGTGACCGGTTCGCCCAAATTCGCCCGGCTCATCCTGGAAAGCCGGTACGAAGAAGCGCTGGCGGTGGCGCGCCAGCAGGTGGAAAACGGCGCCAATCTCATCGACATCAACATGGACGAGGGGATGCTCGACTCGGTCGAGGCCATGCGCACGTTTCTGAACCTCGTCGGCTCCGAGCCGGACATCGCCCGCATTCCGATCATGATCGACAGCTCGAACTGGGCGGTGCTCGAGGCGGGCCTGGCCTGCCTGCAGGGGAAGGGCGTGGTCAATTCGATCAGCCTGAAGGACGGCGAGGCCGAGTTCCTCCGGCGCGCCCGGATCATCCGTCGCTTCGGCGCGGCGGTGGTGATCATGGCCTTCGACGAACAGGGGCAGGCCGATACGGTCGATCGCAAGGTGGCCATCTGCACGCGGGCCTACCATCTTCTCACGAAGGACGTGGGCTTTCCGCCCGAGGACCTGATCTTCGATCCCAACGTGCTGACCGTGGCCACCGGCATCGAGGAGCACAACGACTACGCGGTGGCCTTCATCGAGGCCACCCGCCGGATCAAGGCCACCTTGCCCGGCGCGCGCGTGTCGGGCGGCATCTCGAACATCTCGTTCTCGTTTCGCGGCAACAACCCGATCCGCGAGGCCATGCACGCGGCGTTCCTGTATCACGCCATCCAGGCCGGCCTTGACATGGGGATCGTGAACGCGGGGCAGCTGGCCGTGTACGAGGAAATCCCGAAGGACCTCCTCGAGCATGTCGAGGACGTGCTCCTCAACCGGCGTCCAGACGCCACCGAGCGCCTGCTCCTGTTCGCCGAGACGGTGAAGGGGAGTGAGAAGGCGGCCGCCGTCGAGGATGCCTGGCGGAAAGGCACCGTGGAAGAGCGCCTCTCCCACGCCCTGGTCAAGGGAATCGTGGAGTTCATCGACGCCGACGTCGAAGAGGCGCGCCGGAAGTATCCGCGCCCGCTGCACGTGATCGAAGGGCCGCTGATGGCCGGCATGAACGTGGTCGGCGACCTGTTCGGCGCCGGCAAGATGTTCCTGCCCCAGGTGGTGAAGAGCGCCCGCGTCATGAAGAAGGCGGTGGCGATCCTCCTCCCCTACATGGAAGAGGAGAAGGCGGCCTCCGGCGGCCTCGGCGCGCAGGGCACCATCGTGCTGGCCACGGTGAAGGGGGATGTCCACGACATCGGCAAGAACATCGTGGGCGTGGTGCTGTCGTGCAACAACTGGAACGTCATCGACCTGGGCGTCATGGTGCCGTGCGAGAAGATCCTGGCGGCGGCCAAGGAGCACGATGCCGCGCTCATCGGCCTGTCGGGCCTCATCACGCCGTCGCTGGAGGAGATGACCCACGTGGCGCGCGAGATGGAACGCGAAGGCTTCACCACGCCGCTCCTGATCGGCGGGGCCACGACCAGCCGGCCCCACACCGCCATCAAGATCGCCCCGGCCTATTCGAAGGCCACCGTGCACGTGCTGGATGCCAGCCGGGCGGTGGGCGTGGCCTCATCGCTCACCAGCGAGGACCAGCGTGACGCGTTCGTGGCCGAAAACGCGCTCATCCAGGACGAGGCCCGGCGCACCCACGCCCGGAAGCAGGAACGGGTATCGCTCCTGTCGATCGGCGAGGCGCGGGCGCGCGCCCTGCGCACCGACTGGGCCACCGTGGACATCCCGATGCCGGCCTTCACCGGCGTGCGGCGCGTGGACGACGTGTCGGTGGCCGACCTCATCTCCTGGATCGACTGGACCCCCTTCTTCATCACCTGGGAAATGGGCGGCCGCTATCCGCAGATCCTCGAGCATCCCCAGATGGGGGAGAAGGCGCGCGAGCTCTACGCCGACGCCCAGGTCATGCTCGAGAAGATCGTGTCCGAACGGTGGATCACGCCCCGCGGCGTGTACGGCTTCTTCCCGGCCGAAACCATCGGCGACGATATCGTGGTGACGCCTCCCGGCGGCGCCCCGGTTCGGCTCCATACGCTGCGCCAGCAAACCGAGAAGGATGCCGGCAAGCCGAACCTGGCCCTGGCCGACTTCGTGGCGCCGGCCGGTTCCGGTCGTCAAGACCACGTCGGCGCCTTCGCGGTCACCTCGGGACACGGCGTGGCCGAGCGCGTGGCCGCCTTCAAGAAGGACAACGACGACTTCAACGCCATCCTGCTCGAGTCGCTGGCCGATCGGCTGGCCGAGGCCTTCGCCGAGTGGCTGCACGCCAAGGTCCGCCGTGAGTGGGGCTACGGCGCTACCGAGAACCTGGCTCCCGAACAGATCCTCCGCGAACAATATCGCGGCATCCGCCCCGCCCCCGGCTACCCGGCCCAGCCCGACCATCGCGAGAAGCGTGCCCTCTTCGCCCTCCTCGACGCCGAAGTGGCCACCGGCATCACCCTCACCGAGTCGCTCTCCATGTCGCCCGCCAGTTCGGTCAGCGGCTTCTACTACGCCCACCCCGACAGCCGCTACTTCGCCGTCGGCCAGCTCGGCGACGACCAGTTGGCCGACTACGCGGCACGGACGGGGGCGACGGTCGACGAACTCAGGCGCTGGCTGGGGCTTTAGTCATTCGGCTGACGGCCCGATCCGGAAATCCGTCTCCCAGGCGGTTTCAAGCGTGTCGCCGCTGGCCGATCGCGCGGCTGTGGTGAGGCGCGCGGTGACGATGTCGCCCGGAACAAGGTTCGACGGGCGAAACTCGAAGTAGCGATCCGCCTGCACCCAATCGGTGTTGCCATAGACCACCAGGCCGGAAGACCGGGTGATTTCGAAGGCTCCCTCCACGGCCGTGCGATCCATCCGCGCATTGAATGTGAGCCGGACGCTGTCGGTTCGTGTGAGGACGCTGCCCCGGCGCGGATACGACGTCAGGATCATGAGCGGCAGCACCTCGTACACGGCGACGAAGTCTTCGGCCAGCGCGAGGCCGTCCCCCAACGGCACACCGGCCAGGACCCGCATCGAGCCGGTGGCGCCCGCCGGGAGCATGTTCGGCTGGTCGGGATAGAACCGGTAGTTGGACACGGCGAAGTTCTGGCTCAGTTCGTACCACTGACCCGGGAGGGGAGGCTCGAACTCGACCGCCGCGGGCAGCCTCGCGACGTCCACGTGGTAATTGAAGCTGAGGCTGAATTCGATGGGATCATCCGGGTTCACCTTGCCCGACCCGGTGAAGTTGGGGCCCGCGCTCGTGATCGTGGCGCCGACCACGCCGATGGCCTGGGTATGGATGGGTACGACCCGCTCCTGGCCCAGCCGGCCTCCGTCCAGCGCCATGAGGTCCGGCGAGAGCCGCAGCACATAGTCGGTTGCCGGCTGAAAGTTGCTGAGCTGGACCTGGATCTTGAGGATGTGGTTGCCCATATGAGTCGGTAGCGTCACGAGCTCCACGTCCGGTCCGGTCGGGATGATCGAGAGGCCCTCCTCGAAGGACGCAACGTCCACGTACGTGTTGTACATCTCGCTGTACACGAATCCCGAGTAGCCCGGGGGAAGATCATCGAGATCCTGGTACTGCGTGGCTTCCACGACCGAGAAGGGCTGCGTCCTGAGCAGGATCGTCTCCGGCGCGGCGAGGGGGTCGCCGTTGAAATCGTGGATCTGGGGACCCATCGTGATCCGAAAAAGCGTTCCGCTCGGCAAGGGGCTGGCCACGTCGAGGCGGATGGCGGTCGGGTTTCCGGTCCCGATCGGCACGGCCGTCACGTTCAGCCCGGGGCTCGAAACGCCGCTGGAAATGGTCGAAGGGTCGAGCGGCATCGTGAAGTGGACAGTGGCGACCGTGGCCTCGCCATTCGGCGGCAACGGCGGGAAGTCCTGCAGATCCCAGTTCTCGGAAGCCTCGACGGCGCCCACGACGAACGGCAGCGTCCGGATCGGGAACGAGAACGTCTCGCCCCAAGGTTCGCCGGCCCTCGTCAGGAGCCCCGGCAGGATGTGGACTTGGTACTCCCGCCCCGCGCCCAGGGAGCGTAAGGCCCGAAACCGGAAGTCGGTGCCATCGGGACCCACCCGGAGCCACTGCCCGGCCACTTCGGGCTCGAACCGGACCTGGGTCAGGAAGCTGGTGGCCTGCATGGGCGTGCTGAAGTGGAGCATCGGCACGATTTCGGTGGCGATGGCGGCCGGCGCATCCCGGGCCGGCGAGTAGGAAAGGAGGATTCCCGGCGCGTCGATGAGGGTGACGATGCCCACCGACACGCCGTCCTGCGGCCCGACCGACACCTGGGGCACCTCGCCGTGGTAACCGGACGGGGAGTCGATCACCAGCCGGTAGATGCCGGGCTCGAGCTCGCGGAGGGTGAAGTAGCCCGCCGAGTCGGCGAACGTGAAGGCCCGTTCCTCGGCCTGCCAGGCGGCGATCCGCACTTCCGGCACGGCCGGCGACACCTGGCCGTAGATCGCATTGGGCGGGACATTGTTGATGACGGTGTCGTCCCCCTCGCAGGCGGCGAGGGCAACGAGGAGCGGGAGCGCGAGCAGAAACGGAAGCGTATTCGGGCGAAGAATGCCGGAGCGGCCGTGCATGGTTTCCCCCTGTCAGCCCGGTGCCTCCCGGCTGGGGCCAGTCTATCCTGAATCGGGGCCCGGCCATACTGCTTTCCCTCCGCCCCATGTGCTATGTTCCCCGGCGGTTACAGCCTTCGCATTGCGTTCGAATAAAGGGCGGCAACGGCAATCGTCGAAGGCTTCGTGTTGTCCGCCCCGCCACTCTCATGCCAGGGAGGACACCCCGACATGAACCGATCCG
>Ga0315912_10005998_pt1 | contig 11002 bp, 9 predicted proteins | sample VfabasoilMG_FD_204469 | JGI IMG/M metagenome (GOLD analysis project Ga0315912, IMG submission 204469) | Garden soil microbial communities collected in Santa Monica, California, United States - V. faba soil | ecosystem: Environmental > Terrestrial > Soil > Garden | place: USA: California...
ACAGCTGACTGATTCGTAGCGGTAAGAATTAAGTTAACATAAAGCTGCGCATCGTTCAATCCTTCCGCGCTTTCGGCGTGATCGCGATACCGGAATACTTCTTCAAATTGGTCAACGAGGAAAAAGGTGTTTTCACCTGCATTACGGTGAAGGAATCTGGAGATTTCTATAAGTCCGTCCGATCCACTTCTCAGTACCGAGTTCACGATGGCCTTATAGATATCCGCATCGCCAACGTCGATACGATTGGACCTGATCATAAATTCAACGATGGAATCTGCCAGGGAATGAAGTGGCGAAGAGCCAGGCCGGGTAGTGATCACATTCCATTGTGAACCCGAATCAGTTATAAGTCCGCCGTATAACACAGGGACAAGGCCGCAATACATCAGAGAGGATTTACCACTCCCTGAGTAACCCATTACCGTAACAAAGCGATTTTTTGCGACCTTCAGGAGTATATCATCAATTTGTCCTTCACGTCCAAAGAACAGATGGGCATCTTCTATTGAAAATGGGCGTAATCCGGGGAAGGGGTTTTCGACCCCGATCTGAACGTCAGTCGAAACATCGTTCGTATAATGTTCAGGCACATCGGTATGTAAAGGCTTATTCAGCATTGACATAGAATTGGGTAACGTAAATTAGAAAATGATCCTGAAAGGCTAAGCTGTAACACCCGTTATTAAGTTAAAAAAATAGCTTCTTTCTTAAGTTTAAAAAATATTGTGGTCAATTTAGGCTAAAAATCCATAAAAAAAAAGGGGCATTGCGCCCCTTTCTCAAAAGTAATCGTCTCGTCAACAGCTATTTCACTTCGTTGACCAATGTTTCAAAAGTTGAAGGGTGATTCATCGCTAAATCAGCCAGCACCTTACGATTCAGCGAAATGTTAGCCTTGTTTAATTTCCCCATTAATTCCGAGTAGGAAAGCCCATGGAGACGTGCTGCTGCATTAATACGCGCAATCCACACCCCTCTGAATTCTCTTTTCTTCTGCTTTCTATCACGGTAAGCATAGACCAAACCCTTTTCAATTGCATTTTTTGCAACTGTCCAGACGTTCTTCTTGCGACCAAAGAAACCTTTGGCCAGCTTAAGCATTCTTTTGCGTTTTGCTCGTGACGCTACACTGTTTACTGATCTTGGCATTTTATTGCATTTTTTGGCTGATGGCGCTCCCGAAACCAATCGGGAATCTTAGGTGCCAGCACCCGGTTAAACATTGAACCATTAAAGAATAAGCATTGCTTTTACGTTGTTCAAATCCGCCTTCGAAACCAAAGCCTTGTTGCCGAGTCTCCTCTTTTGCTTGGTCTCCTTCTTGGTCAGGATGTGATTCTTAAAAGCACACTTACGCTTAATTTTACCAGTGCCAGTCACTTTAAAGCGTTTTTTGGCTCCTGATTTTGTTTTTAATTTAGGCATCTTATAAATATTAATACTACTTCTTTAATGCTTTGGCCATTACGATCATACTCATCCTTTTCCCTTCCAGCTTCGGCAATTGTTCCACTTTTCCAAACTCTTCCAACCCCTGCGCGAACTTGAGGAGAAGAATTTCCCCACGCTCCTTATACACAATTGAACGACCTGCAAAAAATACCGTCGCTTTTACTTTCGCTCCCTCTTTTAGAAAATTCTCTGCGTGTTTCAACTTAAAGTTAAAATCATGCTCATCGGTATTCGGACCGAATCTGATTTCCTTGAGGACAACCTTCAGGGCTTTAGCCTTGATTTCCTTCTGCTTTTTCTTCTGCTCGTATTTAAACTTCGAATAATCTACTATTTTACATACGGGGGGATCAGCATTAGGGGAAATCTCCACTAAGTCTAATCCTTGATCCTGCGCCATCTTTATGGCTTGCTGCACAGGGTAAACATCTACCTTTATATCCTCACCAACCACCCTTACCTTAGGGGCTGTAATCCTTTCGTTAATCCGATAGGGTTCTTCCGGTCGCTGAGGGCCTCTTCTAAAAGGTTTGTTGAAACTGGGTTTGTTAAAGATTGCGATACTTTTAAATTTTAAGTTCTAAAAAACAGGGTGCAAAGATCGTTATATTTTTATTTTTTCAAAATATCAATTTGGCGCGGCACACTCGATCCTGAAACGACCAATAAATTCCTCGAGATTAACGCTGCCCTGATCGCCCTGGCCATGTTTACGAACGGCTACCAGGCCCTCCGAGACCTCTTTTTCCCCAACAATGAGCATATACGGTATTTTGCGGGTTTCGGCATCACGGATTTTTCGGCCAATTTTTTCATCCCGGTCATCCAATAAACCTCTGATATCCTGCTCTTTAAGTTTATCATATACCATTTTCGCGTAATCGTTAAACCGCTCTGAAATCGGCAAAACGGCGATCTGGTCAGGAGATAGCCAAAGCGGGAAATTCCCTGCGCAATGTTCGATCAAGACCGCTACAAAACGCTCCAGTGAGCCAAATGGCGCCCGATGGATCATCACCGGCGTATGTTTTTGGTTATCTGAGCCTACATATTCCAGCTCGAACCGCTGAGGAAGCTGGTAATCGACCTGGATGGTGCCCAATTGCCAGTTTCGACCCAGCGCATCCTTAACCATAAAGTCGAGCTTAGGACCATAAAAAGCCGCTTCTCCCTTCACAGAGACCGTTTTCAATCCCCGTTCGTCGGCAGCTTCCTGTATTTCAAGTTCGGCGCGGTCCCACAAATGATCCTGGCCGATATATTTTTGTTTATTCTCAGGATCTCGTAAGGAAACCTGAGCTGTAAAGTTTTCAAATCCCAACGACCGGAATACATGCAGTACCAGGTCGATTACTTTGATAAACTCATCTTTTACCTGTTCCGGACGGCAAAATATGTGCGCATCGTCCTGTGTAAATCCCCGCACCCTGGTAAGACCATGAAGCTCACCACTCTGCTCATACCGATAAACGGTCCCGAATTCAGCTAACCGAATAGGAAGGTCCCTGTATGATCGTGGCTTTGTCTTGTAGATTTCGCAATGATGAGGACAATTCATTGGCTTAAGCAAAAACTCCTCACCTTCATCAGGTGTGCGAATAGGCTGAAACGAGTCCTTACCATATTTTTCATAATGGCCTGAAGTAACATACAACGATTTACTTCCGATGTGAGGCGTAACCACAGGATCGTAACCGGCCCTTATTTGTGCCTTCCGCATAAATTGTTCCAGTCTTTCCCGAAGAATGGTTCCTTTCGGCAACCAAAGGGGTAAACCCATACCTACTTTTTCAGAAAAGGCAAACAATTCCAGCTCCTTGCCTAATTTCCGATGGTCTCGTTTTTTGGCTTCCTCCAGGAGATGAAGATGCTCGTCCAGTTCCTTCTGCTTTGGAAATGTAATACCATAAATACGGGTAAGCATTTTATTTTTCTCATCCCCCCGCCAATAGGCTCCCGCTACGTTCAGGAGTTTCACGGCCTTAATAAACCCAGTGTTAGGTATATGGGGTCCCTTACACAGGTCTACAAAATTTCCTTGTTCATAGAAGGTGATCTTTCCATCTTCCAAACCAGAAATCAATTCAAGTTTATACGGATCACCCTTCGTATTAAAGTATTCCAGTGCTTCCGATTTGGTAACATCTTTACGGATATAAACACTTTCCTTCTTTGCCAGCTCCTTCATCTTATTCTCAACGGCTGCCAGGTCTTCGTCGCCGAATGGCTTACCTCCCAGATCAACGTCATAGTAGAATCCGTTCTCGATAGGCGGTCCTATGCCGAATTTTACCCCAGGATACAACACCTCGAGCGCCTCCGCCAGTAAATGAGCTGAAGAGTGCCAGAAGGTTGTCTTTCCTTCTTTGTCGTTCCACGTAAGAATTTTGATACTCGAATCCTGGTTGATCGGACGGGACAAATCCCAGACTTCTCCATTTACCACTATGGCTAACGACACGCGGGCCAGGCCTTCACTTATACTTGATGCGATTTCGGAACCTTTTATCCCTTGCGGGTAGTCTCGGACACTCCCATCGGGAAGAGTAATTTTTATATTCATCTGTTGAACTAAACTACAAAATTAATTCAGGGCACAAATATGCAACTTTTAATCAGGATAACACGATTTGGAATCCGATGGAGAAATATTCTTCGTCGATAAGATCAACAAAGGCGGGCGGGTTACAAGGTGAACTGAAAGCCAAATAAAACGGCGAATTTACGGACGTCTGGATTATCCAGGTAGCTAAGCCGGTGGACAAAGTCGATACGTAAGAATTGGAAGATATTCTCAACACCGTATCCCACTTCAACGTATGGTCTTTTGTCAAAGTAGCCAATAGGAAGTGTCTCCTCTCCTTCAGGTGTTTCCGGTGCGTTGATATCTCTGTTAGCCTCACTGAGACCTCCGTAAATGACATTCGCTGTCCCTACCAACCTCCATTTTAATTTTCGTATAAGTGGTATTTTGTTGAGCAGGAACCCTTCGAAATGCTGCTGGTATTGAAGTGTGGCATACCGGTCGCTGCCAAACTCACCGAAGTTCATCAGGTTATAGGTGACGGGGGAATAAATCACCGTTTGATTACCCAGGTGAAGTCCAAGCAACGGATACGGTAGTGTTCCGAAGATATATTCACCAGCAAGGTCCACGTATCCCACACCTAGAGGCCCCATTTTGATTCGTTTGTACAAACTCAGGCGTACTTTGTCATAGTCAAAATCACTTTCAAATATCCCTTTAAAGCCTTTGGTATATCGAAGGGTGATCACCGGCCACTTGGTAGTCCCCAGACTGTATCGGTCGTTGTCCGATTGAATAAACAATTCATCGCGGGCGTATCTGGATTCCAGGATCAGTTCGGACGTTTCATAACTTTGCCGGACTTGTGAGTTCAGTACATCACTCGGATCCTCATAATAAGCGAAATTAAATGTCGGATCGAAAGTGCTATACCGAAACCCGACACGCTGCGTGAATCCCTTGAAGACCTCTCTTCTGAAGTCGGCACGTGCCTCATTCGTATAATATCCTCGTCTGAAATTACCAAATCGCTGTGATGCCGACAGTAGAAAATTGTCGCCGGCTGTTTCCTCATCAATACCAACCCGGGCTAAATCACTCTTCGCCTTAACGGTCAGGGTAGTCCACGGATGCCGGGAGAGAATACGCTGTACATACGCCATATATTTGATCCGCTCATCGCCGAAACCATATCCCAACTGGCCACCCAATATCCATTTGTTGCTAAACTTATAACTGGTTCTGAAACCGGGTTGAATTCTGACCCCTTCAATATTATTTATAGCTAATATGGATACGTATGGGCCCAGTTCAATTTTTCCTATTTTATAATACCCATTGACCATGATCTTGACAATATCGGTATAGGTACGGACCACGGGAATGGTCTGAAGGGTATCTATCATTTTATAAACGTTCTTCTCCGTCGCTGACAGCGGTTCGTGACGCAGTGAGTCCCAGAAATCATCCTCTTCATTCATTCGGGCATCCTCCGCCATTAAAATCGGGAGTTTATAAAAGGACGGCTCGTACGGTTTGTTAACTGTAAAGTTTTTGTTGGACGTATAAAACTTCGCCAGCATACCTGCACTTGTGTTTGTAAGTTCGCCGACATCGATCAATACGCGGTTCTTCTCCGGCAGCCAGGCACCGCCTTCGATGGGCGTTAGTTCTTGTTGAATCTTTATTTTTTCGACAAAGTTTATATTTGCCTGTTTGCCCATGGTGGCATCAATTTGTTTAAGGGCATAGTCGTCTCGTGTAATCCACATACTTCCTGTAAAGGCCAGGTCCTGCGGGCTTTTCGGAAAAAAGTCTATCCGGTAGCAATAGTGATCCCCGACATAGAGGCTGTCCATGAGATCGTATTCATAATAAAGTCGCCACCCATCGGCTATTGGTGATGCAAACTCCTTGCCTACGATGTTCAGCCAGTTTTGATAAAAATTATACTCCTGAAAAGATGATCCTACTAATTGCGTTACCATCGCACCATCTTCCACTCCTACACCATTAATCTTGGAACGAAGGATATTTTCATAACGAAGAGATGGGTCGTCCCTGTAATAGACCTTGGAAATACTTTCCGTTATCAACAGCGGTAATATTGGCTTGCCATCCTCACCTGCAATGCGCTCAATACTATCCAATACACTGGTGATTTTCTGAATAACTTTCCGCTGCCTGAACTTGTCGGTTATGTGATCGACGTCAATTTCGATCTTCGTGTAGGTATCGTATTCATACGCACTCAATTTTCGTTTGTCGTTTTTCGATTTGTTTTTCACTACTCTGCGCAAGACTTCGAACGCAGGGTTCTCGCCCGCCAGAAAGACCACTTCCTGCAGGCTCGTAATATCTTCATCAACCTGAAAGTTTATAACCTGCCGGATACCCTTGACGACTACTTTCTTTTTTGCCTTATATCCGATATAAGAAACCATAATGGTATCCGACGGATTGGATGTACGAAGCTCATAGTTGCCGTCAAAGTCGGTAGTGACTCCGAGCGTGGTGCCCAGAAATACAACATTAACATACGGTATAGGGTCGCCGGTACCTGCGTCGGTTACTTTTCCCAGCACAATCGTTTCCTGCGCCCAGGTCCAGCCCGGCAGGAGACAACAGAGTAAAAGAGAAAGCAGATTGATACGAAAACGTCCGTTTTTCAGGTCTTTACGCACAAATTGAATTTGAGTCAAAATTAATGATAAAACCGAAGTATTGACAGTAAGGTTTCATCTTCGCTAAAAGAGGTCTATCTTCTCTTTTTCGCCTAAAAAACGGGGCGAAGTCTTCAGAATGTACAAATCCAGGATCGCTTTCGTCCGCGCAAAGTATTCCCGCACGCGTACTTTGAATGAATCCTCAACGGCAGGTTCATCGGCAACCATCGCTACAGCATCCATTCCATAATAATGGCTAATGAACAAAGCGCGATAGCTGTGAAAGGGTTGCGTAATAATGGTAATTCTGTCCTGACCGAAAATTTCCTTACACCTCACGACCGAATCAAGTGTTCTCAGTCCGGCATAATCCAGTGTAATGGCAGTTTGCGGAACGCCCAACTTTATCAGAGCCTTGCTCATTTCCATTGGCTCATTATAATACATAGACCGGTTATCGCCGCTGACAATAAGGTGATCAACCTTTCCCATCTTGTATAACCACGCTGCTGTTTCTATACGTTTCTGAAAATACGGATTAACGCTTCCGCTGATGGTCTTGTTGCTGGTTCCAAGCACAAGGGCGACTTTGCGATCCGGAAGTTCCCTTATATCGGTAAATACATCAGGTGAGGTACTGTTGACAATCCAAAGATTTGAGAAAACAATGAGAAGTATAAATACCGATAAAACAACAAGTACAATTCTCTTCAACCAGCGCATCCCTATAGACATTAACAAAGCCTTACAAAGCTAGTGAATTGTACGCAGAAACTCGCGCTCAATCAGATCTGACTTCCTTACAATTTTCCGATACCAGTGCAATCGAATTATATCTTTTTCTGCTTGTGTTAATGAAGTGTTCATATCCGTAAGCCGAAGTTTACTCATTAACGCACCCAGACACATGGCTACACTGACAGAAATATTCAGACTCTCCGTAAATCCATACATGGGAATTTTTATTTTATGATCACAATTCTTAAGTGCTTCTACTGAGGCACCGCGCAGTTCATTACCAAATAACAAGGCTATTTTCCCTTGAGTGACGTCAATTTCATGTACTGAAATACCGTCTTCTGAAGGATCGGTTACCAGGATTGTATAACCCTCAGATCTGAGTTTCTCAAAACACACCTCCGTGTTATTTTCTTTCTTAGACGTGTAATGCGAAATATTCATCCACTTATTCGCCCCCTTTAAAACACGGGGGTTGATACTGTACTTGCTGATATTTTCGATAATGTGAACTTGCTGAAGTCCCATACATTCACAGGTACGGATAACGGCGCTTGCATTCTGCGACTGGAAGATATCTTCCAACATCACCGTGACGTACGTAGTCCGCAGGCTCAATACCTTTTCAACGCCTTGTTTCTTATGATCTGAAACAAACTGTGCAAGATGTTCAAGTACCCGCTGTTCCGTTGGAGTTAGCATGCCTGATGTGCACTGAACTTTTTCATGCGGTAATAATATTACGGTACCTCTGCCACGCTGATTTGCTCACGAGTTTGTTGGAAATCATTAGCTGAACAGTGCTCCCGCGATGGTTCCCGACATCATCGTTGCAAGAGACGCCGCCAGCAAGGCCTTCATACCCAATCGTGATAAGTCTGCCTGTCGACTCGGAGCCAGTGCCCCTACTCCACCAATCTGAATAGCAATAGAACTAAAGTTAGCAAATCCGCACAACGCATAACTGGAAATGACAATGGATTTCTCTGACAACAACCCGGTCTCCATCATTTCCGACAAGCTCAAGTACGCCACAAATTCATTGATTACCATCTTCTGACCCAAAAGGCTACCTACCTGGAGACCTTCAGTCCAACTTACTCCCATGACGAATGCAAAGACCCGAAATACCTGACCGAAAATATACTGCAAAGAAAAACCGCTGAAGGCTCCGTTTGTTGACTGTACAACCCACTCATTGAGTCCTGTCCAGGCACCAATTCCGTCAACCAGTATCCAGTTCATGGCATAAATAATGGCTATAAATGCTAAAAGCATTCCTCCAATATTCAAAGCGAGTTTGATACCGTCTCCCGCTCCGCTCGCAACGGCGTCTATCAGATTCACTCCAATTGATTCTTTATTTACTTTCAACTTTCTGTCAATTTTATCCGGTTCATTTTCTGGCAGGAATATCTTTGACATCACTATAGCCGCGGGAGCATTCATTATTGAAGCGCATAGCAGGTAAGTGGCAAACTTAACCAATTGAGCGGGGTCAGTACCTCCAAGAAAAGTTATGTAGGCGCCCATAACACTGCCGGCGATAGTGGCCATACCTCCCGTCATCAGACATAGTAGTTCAGATTGGGTCATGTTAGCAATAAAGGGACGCACCAGCAACGGGGCTTCTGTTTGACCCAGAAAGATGTTGCCCGCGGCAGATAAACTTTCCGCTCCGGATAACCTCATCGTTCTGGCCATGATCCATGCAAAAATGAACACAATTTTTTGAAGGATACCCAGGTAATAAAGGCCTCCCGTTACTGCTGAGAAGAAGATGACTGTGGGAAGAGCCTGGAAAGCGAACAGAAATCCAAGATTATGTTTCGAGCCTTGGATCACGTCGCTGTTTCTGGCCAGGTCACCGAATAAAAATTGAGCGCCATCGGCAGCAAACCCCAAAAACTTTACGAATCCACTTCCGATAATTTCAAAGGCGCTCCTCACAACGGGAACCTTGGAAATAATTATCGCAATACAGATCTGGAGTACGATACCGGTTGCAACGAGCCTCCAATCAACTTTTTTTCTATGGCTTGATAACAAATAGGCAATCAGAATAAGAACGGCGAGGCCGATCAGTCCGCGTAAGTAATCCATCCCATCTTGGTTATAAGGCGTTAAACAAAAAAAGCAGAAATATTCTTTTATGAAGTTTCTGCTTGTCGGTTTAAGCTAGTTTCTTTTGCTCAACTCATCGCGAATTTTTGCAGCCCGCTCATAGTCTTCTTTGTCGATGGCGTCTTTCAGCAATTCATTCAGTTTTTCCAGCGAATAATTCTTGAAGTCCTCCTTCTTGGAACTTTCCTTTTTTACTTTGGCCTTAGCTTCAGTCTTTGGTTCAGGTTTATCCTCCTCAACCTCGTCCGTCAGCACAATACCCGCTTCAGCAAGAATATTCTCATAGGTGTAAATCGGAGAATCAAACCGTAGTCCGATGGCTATGGCATCCGAAGGCCTTGCATCAACTTCACTTTTCTTCAGTCCGTCGGAGCACACAATTTTGGCAAAGAAGACACCTTCCTTGAGGTCAGAAATAATAATCTCTTCTACAGTAAAATGAAAATTATTTGCAAACGCCTTAAAAAGATCGTGCGTCATGGGCCGGTTGGGAATGATCTTCTCAATCTCAATAGCTATTGCCTGAGCTTCGAACATGCCAATAATGATTGGCAGCCGCCTGTTGCCCTCGGTCTCACCCAGGACCAACGCAAATGAACCTGTTTGTGATTGACTAGAGGATAGTCCCAGTATTTCCAGTTTTATTTTCTTCACTTACTTCGCAGCTTTGATCGCCTCTGTCAATTTAGGAATTATTTCGAAGGCATCTCCAACAATGCCATAATCTGCAGCCTTAAAAAAAGGTGCTTCGGGGTCTTTATTTATAACAACGATACATTTGGACGAATTAACACCAGCCAGGTGCTGAATCGCTCCCGAAATACCAACGGCTATATAGAGCTGAGGAGCGACTTTGACACCCGTCTGACCAACATGCTCGTGATGAGGCCTCCAACCCATGTCAGATACCGGTTTGCTGCACCCGGTTGCTGCATGCAGGGTCTTAGCAAGCTCTTCCAGAATCGACCAATGCTCGGGTCCTTTCATCCCTCTGCCACCTGAAACAACAATATTCGCTTCTGGTAATAGTACCTCACCGGTGGCCTTTTCAGCAGAAGTAATTTTTGTGGTAAAATCAGCGTCAGAAAGAGTCACTGAGTAAGGAGTGACTTGCGCCGCGCCAGCAACCTCCTTCATCTCCGCGGCATTCTTCCGGATGGTGATTACCTTCTTTTCATTTGTGAGTTCAACCCACGCAAAAGCTTTGCCCGTATAGATACTACGTTTAACAACAAACCCCGCTGAGGTGTTCGGTAGTTCAATCACATTTGAAGCCAGACTAGCACCTATCCTGGCGGCTATTCTTGCAGCTACTGGTGTTCCCAGGGATGAATTGGCCAAGACCAACATGGTTGCATTTTCGTCCTTCAGAGCTTGTTCGAGTACAGCGGCATAAGCCTGAATGATACCCTGACTAAGTCTATCATCGGATACATGAAGCACCTTTTCAGCACCATATTTTCCAAGTGCCTCCAGTTCACTTTTTTCGGCC
>Ga0315912_10005999_pt1 | contig 11000 bp, 13 predicted proteins | sample VfabasoilMG_FD_204469 | JGI IMG/M metagenome (GOLD analysis project Ga0315912, IMG submission 204469) | Garden soil microbial communities collected in Santa Monica, California, United States - V. faba soil | ecosystem: Environmental > Terrestrial > Soil > Garden | place: USA: California...
CGCGGGGTCGCGTCTGACATGGGTGACGAGATAGAACACCAGTATCGTCGCGGCGAGCGCGAGCCATTGAAATGCGTAGCCGTAATGCCTGTCCATGCCGAGATTGGGCGGATCCCACTCGCGGGCCAGCCCGTCGTCGAGCGTGTTTTCCTGCTGGATCATCACCGGCTGCAGCGGGAGGGAAAACGCCTTCCGGTAGCGCTCGATCGTCAGGTTCTGCCATACCCTGCCCGCGGTCGAGGTCGTTGACAGCTCGAAAAAGCGCCGTCCCGGCACCACCGCCAGACCCGTGACCTCGATCATCTCTTCCGGCGTCCTCACCTCAGGCAGCTTCGAGCGGTCGGGGTTCCCCGCGATCCAGCCGCGGTTCACCAGCACGTAGCGCCTGGCGCCACCGCTCGCCACTTCGAGCGGCATCACGACGTGATAACCCGCCATGCCCCGGCGGGTGCGGTTATCGATCAGCACGGCGTAGCGTGCATCAAAGCGCCCGCGCGCAGACAGTTGCCGCCATTCCACGTCCTGCGTCTTCACTTCGGCCGCCCCGAGCGTGACCGGCGGGTCCTTCGCAAACGCCGCGAGCCGCGCCGCCAGGGCCTCCTTCTCGTGGGCGCGGCCGAGCTGCCAGCCGGCAAGCGCGAGCGTGAGCGCGATGCCGGCCACCGCGGCGAGCGCGGGAATGAAACGGAACCGGAAGCGGTAGCGGGCGGCCAAAGTAGTCAGTGGTAAAGGCTTCGGCTACACTGAAACGACCGTGAGAATCCTCGTCATCCTGTTTCTCGTCTTCATCGTCGGCAGCCTGTTCTCGGCGCTCTACTTCATGGTCCGCGACAAGGGCAAGGGCGAGCGTACGGTGCGCGCGCTGACGGTGCGGGTCACGCTGTCGGTGGTGCTGTTCGCGCTGCTGATGCTCGGCATCTACACCGGCGTCATCACTGGCAAGTTGCAATAGCGCCGAAAAAAACGCCGCGCCGATATTGAATCGGTCGCGGCGCGCGGATTCGCCGTCGCCGGGCTCAGAGCATGTAGACGAAGATGAAGAGCCCCAGCCACACCACGTCCACGAAGTGCCAGTACCAGGCCACGCCCTCGAAGCCGAAATGGTGGTCCGGCTTGAAGTGCCCGGCCACGATGCGGAAGAGGATCGTGGTCAGCATGATGCAGCCCACGGTGACGTGGAAGCCGTGGAAGCCGGTCAGCATGAAGAAGGTCGCCCCGTATGCGCCGGTAGTGAGCTTGAGATTGAGGTCCGCGTAGGCGTGCATGTACTCGTAGACCTGGCAGGCCAGGAACAGCACGCCCAGGCCGATGGTGGCGAACATCCACGCGATCAGCTTCAGGCGATCGTTGCGGATCAGCGCCCAGTGCGCGAGCGTCACGGTGACGCCGGACGTGAGCAGCAGGAAGGTGTTGAACGCCGGAATGCCCCACGCGCCCATCGGCGTGAAGATCTCCGTGATGCCGGGGCCGGTCGCCGGCCACGCCGGGTTGAAGCTCGGCCACAGCAGCTTGTGCTCGAGGTCGCCCAGCCATGGCACCGACAGCACCCGCATGTAGAACAGCGCGCCGAAGAACGCCGCGAAGAACATGACCTCGGAGAAGATGAACCAGCCCATGCCCCAGCGGAAGGAGAGGTCCACCTGCTTGTTGTACTTGCCGCCCTCGCTCTCGGTCGAAACGGTGTGGAACCAGCCCACGATCATGTAGGCGAGGATCGCGAAGCCCGCGAGCACGATGAACTTGCCGGGGGACCAGCCGTTGAACCAGGAGGCCGCGCCCGAAGCGAGGCACAGCAGCGCGATGGACCCGGTGATCGGCCAGGTCGAGGGGTCCGGGATGTAATAGCGTGAGGACTGGTTCAACATCTCTTTCTCTCCCTATTGGCTGGTGACGAAGCGCACCAGCAGGATCAGGCTCAATACAAATATCGCCGCGAAGATGATGCCCGTGATGATCACCTGCAGCGGCTTGATCGTCACCGCGTCGTTTTCGTGCGCCGTGCGCTTGCGGATGCCGATGAACGCGGACAGCACCGCCTTCGCCACCTGCAGCGGCGAGGCCTTGCGTTCCGGCTGTTGCGGCTCGGTCATCAGCATCAACTGCCCTTCCCCGCCTTGCCCTCGACCTCGAAGAAGGTATAGGACAGGGTCACGGTATTCACGTCCTGCGGCAGACCCGGCTCGACCACGAACACCACCGGCATCATCCGGCTCTCGCCCGGCGCCAGGGTCTGCTGGGTAAAGCAGAAGCAGTCGAGCTTCTTGAAGTAGCGCCCCGCGAGCTGCGGCCCGAAGCTCGGGATCGCCTGCCCGGTGACGGGACGGTCGGAGCGGTTGCGGACCTCGTAAGTGACCTGCGTCAGCGCACCGGGATGGACGCTCAGCTTCTTCTCGACCGGCGTGAAGGTCCACGGCAGGTTGCTGCGCAGGTTGGCGTCGAACTCGATGATGATCGCGCGCCCGGTATCAACCTGGGTATTGGTCACCGCATCGGCCTTCAGTACGTTGTTCAGGCCCAGCGCATCGCAGATGGCGCGGTAGAACGGTACCATCGCGAAGCCGAAGCCGAACATGATCACGGCAACGACGAGAAGCTTGACCAGCGTCTGCTGGTTGGCGGGAAGCTGGCTCACCATACCCAGTGCCGAATCACGACCCCGATGAAGAAAGCGGCCGCGATCGACGCCAGCACCAGCGCGGTCTTGAGGTTGCCGTTCATCGCGGTGTGCATCGCGTCAAACCGCCGCTACTTGACCGCCGGCGGGGTCTCGAAGCTGTGGTACGGCGGCGGCGAGGACAGCGTCCATTCGAGCCCCTCCGCGCCTTCCCAGACCTTGTCGGTCGCCTTGTCGCCGCCCTTGATGCACTTCACGATCACGTAGACCAGGATCAGCTGCGACAGCCCGAAGCCGAACGCGCCGACGGTCGAGATCATGTTGAAGTCGGCGAACTGCATGTTGTAGTCCGGCACGCGCCGCGGCAGGCCGGCGAGCCCGGTGAAGTGCATCGGGAAGAAGGTGATGTTGAAGAAGATCATCGACAGCCAGAAATGCAGCTTGCCGGCCGCCTCGTTGTACATGTGCCCGGTCCACTTCGGGATCCAGTAGTAGACGCCGCCGAAGAGGGCGAACAGCGAGCCGGCCACCAGCACGTAGTGGAAGTGCGCCACCACGTAGTAGGTGTCCTGCAGCTGGATGTCCACCGGCGTGATCGCCAGCACCAGACCGGTGAAGCCGCCCATCGAGAACACGAAGATGAAGCCGCAGGCGAACAGCATCGGGGTCTCGAAGGTCATCGAGCCCTTCCACATGGTCGCGATCCAGTTGAACACCTTCACGCCGGTCGGCACCGCGATCAGCATCGTCGCGTACATGAAGAAGAGCTGGGCGGAGGCCGGCATCCCGACCGTGAACATGTGGTGCGCCCACACGATGAACGACAGGATTGCGATCGAGGCCGTGGCGTAGACCATCGAGGAGTAGCCGAACAGGGGCTTCCTCGCGAAGGTCGGCACGATCTGCGACACGATGCCGAACCCCGGGAGAATCATGATGTAGACCTCGGGATGCCCAAAGAACCAGAAGATGTGCTGGAACATCACCGGGTCGCCGCCGCCGGCCGCGTTGAAGAAATTGGTGCCGAAGTGGCGGTCGGTGAGCAGCATCGTCACCGCGCCCGCGAGCACCGGCATCACCGCGATGAGCAGGTAGGCGGTAATGAGCCAGGTCCACACGAACAGCGGCATTTTCATCAGCGTCATGCCCGGCGCGCGCATGTTGAGGATGGTGGTGACGATGTTGATCGACCCCATGATCGAGGAGGCGCCCATGATATGCAGCGCGAAGATCGCGAGATCCATCCCCGGCCCCATCTGCGTGGACAGCGGCGCGTAGATCGTCCAGCCCGCGGCGGTGGCGCCGCCCGGCACGAAGAAGGAGGCGACGAGCAGGATCGCCGCCGGCGGCAACAGCCAGAAGCTCCAGTTGTTCATGCGCGCGAACGCCATGTCGGGCGCGCCGATCATCATCGGGATCTGCCAGTTCGCGAATCCCACGAACGCCGGCATGATCGCGCCAAACACCATGATCAGCCCGTGCATGGTGGTGAGCTGGTTGAAGAACTCGGGACGCCAGAACTGCATGCCCGGCTCGAACAGCTCCAGGCGCAGCATCAGCGCGAGCAGCCCGCCGACGAAGAACATCGTCAGGCTGAAGATCAGGTAGAGCGTGCCGATGTCCTTGTGGTTGGTCGTGGTGACCCAGCGCATGAACCCGGAGGGGTGGTGCGCGTGGTGGTCGCCGTGGCCGTGGGTGTGTGCCGCTTCCATAACGTTCTCCAATTAGCCTGTTCGTCGCCTACTTCCGGGCGGCCTTGACCTCGGCCGGGGTGACCATGTCGCCGGTCTTGTTCGCCCAGCTGTTGCGGGTATAAGTGATGAGCGCCGCGATCTCGAGGTCCGAGAGCCCCGCCTGCGGCGGCATCATCGAGGTGGGCGTGAACTGGCCCTTGCGGCCGTTCAGCACCAGCTTGATCTGTTCTTCTTTCGGCCCTGTCGCCACCTTCGAGCCCGAAAGTGCCGGGAAATTGCCCGGTATCCCCATGCCGTTCGCCTGGTGGCAGGCGCCACAGTTGCCGGCGTAGAGCTTCTCGCCCTGGGTCTTCAGCTCATCCAGCGTCCACTGCTTGCCGGGATCGGGAGCGGCCGCAGCGACCTTTTTCTTCTGCTCCGCCACCCAGGAAGCGTATTTTTCCGCGGACACCGCCTCCACCACGATCGGCATGAAACCGTGGTCCTTGCCGCACAGCTCGGCGCACTGACCGCGGTACGTGCCCTCCTTGTCGGCGCGGAACCAGGTGTCGCGCACGAAGCCCGGGATTGCGTCCTGCTTGATGCCGAGCTGCGGCACCCACCAGGCATGAATCACGTCGTTGGCAGTGGTGATGATGCGCACCTTCTTGCCGATCGGCACCACGACCGGGTTGTCCACCTCGATCAGGTAATTTTCGCCCTTCTTGGTGCCCTTCCTCTCGTAGTCCTCGATCTGCTCGCGCGGCGTGGACAGCGAGCTGAAGAAGCTGATGCCTTCCTGAAGGTAGTCGTAGCCCCACTTCCACTGGTAGCCGGTGGCCTTGATCGTGATGTCGGCGCCAGAGGTGTCCTTCATCGAGATGATGGTCTTGGTCGCCGGCCAGGCCATGCCGATCAGGATGATGAAGGGGATGACCGTCCAGATGATCTCGACCGTGGTGTTCTCGTGGAACTGCTCGGCCTTGTGCCCGACCGATTTTCGGTGCATCACGATGGAATAGGTCATCGCGCCAAACACCACCACGAAGATGCCCACGATGATCCACATGATCAACGTGTGCAGATCGTAGATCTGGTGCGCGATGATGGATTGCGGCTCCTGCAGGTTGTAGCGGTTTGCCAGGGCCGCCTCCGCGGCGAGCCACGCCGCCACGGCCGCAACCGATCTGAACCCCTTGCTGATCATGCTTCCCTCGCCTGTGAAACTACGTTGTTCTGTCCGTGGGCCATTCTCACCGCAGCGCCGTGCGCAACTCGCGCGCGAGCACGAGCCGCTCGTCGTCATTCATGTGGCGGCCGATCTCCACTTCGCGCCCGTGGGAGCGTAGCGCAAGCCGCCCGCCTCCGGGCGCAGCCACCAGTTGCGCCCAGCAACGATTGAACTCGTCGCGCTGCGCACGCCCGGCCTCGAATCGCTCGATCTTCACCTTGTCGCCGTCGATCGCAATGCGCTCGTAGTCCCGCGCGTGCCGCTCGATGCAGCGGAACGCCCAGTAGAGCCCCGCCATCTCAAGCCCTGCGAACGGCAGCACCAGCCACGCGCCGCATGCCGCGAACGCACAGGCGATACCGACCGATACGACGAAAAGGAAGGCGAAAACCAGGAGCCTGCCGGTGGAATCGAGCGAGTTATTGCGCCGCGCAACCCTCAAAAACTCGGTCGCGTTCGCCGTTTCGCTGCATTCCATTCCTGCGGTCATTTTTCGCTAGCAGTGGCGTCCGCGTCGAGCGTGTGGACTTTATCACAGGGACCCCATACAGGCAACCGAGCAACCGGGCAAAAACATCAACGCGCCCCGCAACTTAGCGCTACTGAGTCACCCCAATTTCGCGAGGTCCAGAAACACCGCGACCGGACGGGGTTTGGGATCGCGCGCGAACGGGATGCGCGCGATCAGCGGCGCCGCGATGCGCGCTTCGAGCGTGCTCACGTTCTCATCCGCAGCGGACATTTCCGGATCGACATGGTTAGCGACCCAGCCGGCCAGTACGAGCCCTTCGGTCGCAATCGCCTGGACCGTCAGCAACGCATGATTGATGCAGCCCAGGCGCATGCCTACCACCAGCACCACCGGCAACGCGAGTCGCGCGGCGAGCAGCGCGGTATCGGCGCCCGGTCCGAGCGGCACCCGGAAACCGCCCACGCCCTCCACCACCACCGTCTGCGCACGCGCGGCGAGGCGCGCGTAGCTCTGCACGATGCGCTCGAGTTCGATAGTTGTTCCGGCGCGGCTTGCGGCGATGTGTGGCGCGATCGGGGGCTCGAAGCAATAAGGATTCACGTCGTTGCGCGGCGCGGCAACGTTGCCCGCCGCGATCAGCCGCTCCACGTCGTCACTGACGAGGCCGCCGCTGCCCGGTTCGGCGCCGCTCGCAACGGGTTTCATTCCCACCACCTTCGCACCGCGCGCGGCGAACGCATGGAGCAGCGCACAGGCAACCAGCGTCTTGCCCACACCGGTGTCGGTCCCCGTCACGAAGAAACCGTGATGGGTGATGGGTGATGGGTGATGGGTCATGCGCTATCGCGATTTGATATCGATAACCGGGTGGCCGGTGGGGCTCGTGCGCGGCGCGGGCTTCCAGGCGTGACCGTAGACCACCTCGAAGGTGGCGGGCAGCCGGCCATCGCGACGGAACGCTTCGTATTTGCGCCCCACCGCCTCGAGCAGCGTCCTGCCCGCCAGACCCGCGCGGCGTCCCTGCGTCGAATTGCGCGCTCCGATCGCCTTGAGATCGCGCATCAGTTCGCGCACGCTGGAATAGGTCAGGGTCAGCACTTCCATGTCCATCACCGGGTCGGCAAAGCCGCCGGCAACCAGCATGTCCCCCAGGTCGTGCATGTCGATGAAGCGGTGCACGTGCGTGTGCGCGTCGACACCCTGGAACGACGCGCGCAGCTCCTTCAGTGTATCGGGCCCGAAGGTGCTGAACATCAGCAGCCCGCCGGGGGCGAGCACGCGGTGCGTTTCGGCGAATGCGCGCTGCGGCTCCACCATCCACTGCAATGCCAGGTTGGACCAGACGAGCCCGGCGGCGCCTGCGGCAAGCGGCAGCCGCTCGATGTCACCGCAGACTGCGGCGAGCCGCCCGCCGCGCCCCGGCACAAGCCGCCCCCACCATGGCAGCCGGGCACCCGAGCTGCGCGCCATGGCAAGCGCCATGTCGAGCGCGACCACGCGCGATCGCGGATAACGCTCGAGCAATGCCGGCAGCGCATTGCCAGTCCCGCTGCCCGCGTCCAGTACCACCGCCGGCTCGACCTTGATGTACTCGAGCCTCCCCAGCATGCGCCGGCAAATCTCGTTCTGCAGCACGGCCGCCGCGTCGTAGGTCGTTGCAGCGCGCTCGAACGAGCGGCGCGCGAGGCGCTTGTCCAGGACGAACGGATCACTCATCGAGAAACGCCCGCAACAACAGCGCCACGCGCCGGGGTTGCGACAGGAACGGCGCATGCGCGGCGGAGCGCACCGGCACATAGCGCGCATGCGGCAGCATCGCGGCAAGTCGTCGTCCCGCAGCAGGCGGCACGATGCGATCGCGTGCCCCGTGCAGCACCAATGCCCGGTGCGGTACGTGCCGAACCCCGCCGCGCAAATCGGCGCGCGCCAGTATCTCGAGGCCCGAGGCGAGAACCGCATCCGAGGCGTCGTCCGCCATCGCCGCCTGCAACGCAGGCGTCACGCGTCGCGCGCGGGAGTCCCCCTTCGCCTGCGCCGCAACGAATCGCGCAAGCAGCCCGCCGCGGTCGGCCGTGAGCCTCGACCGGAACTCCTCCAACGTGGCGGGCGCGGTCGCGCACGACCAGCCGGGCCGCCGCGCGAAACATGGCGTTGTTGCAATCAGCGCGAGTCTCGAGACCTGGCGCGGCGCGCGGCGCGCCCAGGCGAGCGCCACCTCGCCACCGAGCGACCACCCGACCACATGGCACCGCCGCGGTGCCGTGCCCGAAAGGCTCTCCACGATCGCATCGAGCGAGCCCCGGGGGCAGTCCGGCGTCTTTCCGTAGCCAGGAAGGTCGGGCGCATGCACGCGATAGCGCGGCGCAAGCCTTCGCGCCAGGGCCGACCAGACGGCACCGGACGCGCCCCAGCCGTGGAGTAGCACGACGTCGCGCACGCTCATTGCAGTGCATTCAATGCCGAGGCCAGCCGTTCGATGTCACCCGCGCTGTGCGCCGCCGACAGCGAGATGCGCAGGCGCGCCGTGCCGCGCGGAACGGTTGGCGGCCGGATAGCAGGCACTAGCAGGCCAGCGCGCGCGAGCGCTTCCGAGACAGCGACCGCTTCCGCGTTTTCCCCGATGACAAGCGGCTGGATGGCGGTAGCCGACCGGAAGAGGCGCCAACGTTTTAAATTAACTAATTGATTTAATTGAATAATAAGTTCTTTTATCCGACCACGGCGCCAGTCTTCCCGCTCGATCAGCTCGATGCTCTTCTGCACCACATGCGCGAGCAACGGCGGCATTGCGGTGGTGTAGATGTACGGGCGTGCGCGCTGCACCATGGTCTCGACGATCTCCTCCCCCGCTGCGACGAACGCGCCGGAAACGCCCGCTGCCTTGCCGAGCGTCCCCATATAAATCAGACGCTGCGACCGCACCCCGAAATGCTCGAGCGCGCCGCGCCCGGTGCGGCCAAGCACGCCGAAGCCGTGTGCGTCGTCCACCAGCAGCCAGGCGTCGAAACGCTCGCACAACTCGATCAAATCCGGCAGCGGGGCAATGTCGCCGTCCATGCTGAACACCGCGTCCGTGATGACGAGCCGGCGGCGCGCCCGCGAGGCGGAGAGCAGGCGTTCCAGGGCCGTGATGTCGAGGTGCGGGTAACGCCGGAAAGCAGCACGCGAGAGCAGTGCCGCATCGTTCAACGATGCGTGGTTCAACCGGTCGGCGAACACGGCGTCCCCGCGCCCGGCGAGCGACGTCACGGCCGCCAGATTCGCGAGGTAACCCGAGGAATACAGGAGCGCTCGCGGCTGTCCGACGAACGCCGCCAGCTGCCGCTCGAGCTCATGATGCGCCACAGAGTGCCCCAACACGAGATGGGAGGCGCCCGCACCCACGCCGTAGCGCGCGGCGCCGGCACGCGCCGCTTCGATCAGCTCCGGATGAGCGGCGAGGCCCAGGTAATCGTTACTGCAGAACGCGACATAGTCACGACCGTCCACGGTTACGCGCGTGCCCTGCGGCGACTCGAGCACGCGTCTTCCTCGGCGCAGCCCGGCGCTGTCCAGTTCCGCCAGCCCGGCCGCAAGCTCGTGCTGCAGTCCCGGGCTCAACACCGCAGCGGATGGATTCCGAGCTTCGCGAACAGCGCTCGATCCGCTTCGACGTCGGGGTTGCCGGTGGTGAGCAGCTTTTCGCCGTAGAAGATGGAGTTCGCGCCCGCGAAAAAGCACAACGCCTGCACCGCCTCGGACATCTCCTGGCGGCCCGCGGAGAGCCGCACCATCGCCTTCGGCATGGCGATACGGGCGCAGGCGATGGTTCGCACGAATTCCAGCGGGTCGAGCGCCTCGGAGCCGTGGAGCGGGGTGCCGGGAACCTGCACCAGATTGTTGATCGGCACAGACTCGGGGTACGGCTCCATGCTGGCGAGCTGGGCGATCAGCGCCGCGCGCGCGCGCCGCGTCTCCCCCATCCCCACGATGCCGCCGCAACAGACGTGGATGCCCGCGCTTCGCACGCGATCCAGCGTCTCGAGCCGGTTGTCCTGCGTCCGCGTGGTGATGACCTGGCCGTAGAACTCGGCAGAAGTATCGATGTTGTGGTTGTAGTAGTCGAGCCCCGCGGCCTTGAGTTGCTCGGCCTGGCCTTCCTTCAGCAGTCCGAGCGTCGCGCAGCTCTCGAGCCCTTCGGCGCGCACCGCCTTGACCATTTCGAGCACGCGCTCGAGGTCGCGCTGTTTCGGGCCGCGCCAGGCCGCGCCCATGCAGAAGCGCGTCGCGCCATTCGCCTTGGCCAGGCGCGCCGCGGCCGCCACCTGCTCCACCGGCATGAGTTCCCCGTCGGCAACGCCGGTGTGATAACGCGCGGCCTGCGGGCAGTAGCCGCAGTCCTCGGGGCAACCCCCGGTCTTCACCGAGAGCAAGGTCGAAAGCTGCACCGCGTTCGGGTCGAAATGCTCGCGGTGCAGGCGGTGCGCGCGGTCGAGGAGATCGTTGAACGGAAGATCGAACAGCGCCTCGACTTCGCGCGCGCTCCAGCCGCGCGCGGTGTCGGCGGCGGCCCGGCGTGATTCGTTAAGGGAGGAAGTATCCATGAATGCGACCATGCGAATGGGAAAATCCAGCGTTTTGAAACACTTGTATCTTCGGCCGGGGTCCATGCCTTGTCAAATTCCATATTGCATTTGTTAAACCAATGCTGTCGAATTGGGCAGCATTTCCTGCCCCAGGATTGCCAGCTATGCGGCGCGGATTCAGCCGGCGCTGCGTTTTGCGCGGCGTGCGCCGACGATCTGCCCTGGCTCCCGGCTTCACGCTGCCGCGTATGCGCGGTGCCGCTCGCGAGCGGTGCAGTATGCGGAGCCTGCCTCGATCGCCCGCCGCGCTTCGACCGCGTCGAGGCGGTATTCGCCTACCGGTTTCCCGTCGATTCACTCATCTGCGCATTCAAGTACGGCGGGCGGCTCGCGCTTGCGCGCCCGTTGGGCGAGATGCTTGGCCGCCTCGCGTCGCGCAACGTGG
>Ga0315912_10006000_pt1 | contig 10998 bp, 11 predicted proteins | sample VfabasoilMG_FD_204469 | JGI IMG/M metagenome (GOLD analysis project Ga0315912, IMG submission 204469) | Garden soil microbial communities collected in Santa Monica, California, United States - V. faba soil | ecosystem: Environmental > Terrestrial > Soil > Garden | place: USA: California...
GGAAGCACGACGTACAGACCATGATCGAGGGGCCGGGCCACGTGCCCATGCACCTGATCCAGGAGAACATGGAGCGGCAGCTCAAGGTTTGCCACGAGGCGCCCTTCTACACGCTCGGGCCGCTGACGACCGACATCGCGCCGGGCTACGACCACATCACCAGCGCGATCGGCGCGGCGCAGATCGGCTGGTACGGGACGGCGATGCTGTGCTACGTCACGCCCAAGGAGCATCTCGGCCTGCCGGATGCCGAGGACGTCAAGCAGGGAGTGATCGCCTACAAGATCGCGGCGCACGCGGCCGACGTCGCCAAGGGTCACAAGGGCGCCATCGCGCGCGATCATGCGCTCTCGAAGGCGCGCTTCGAGTTCCGCTGGCAGGACCAGTTCAACCTCGCGCTCGACCCCGAGACTGCGCGCGCCTACCACGACGCGACTCTGCCGGCCGACGGGGCCAAGACGGCGCACTTCTGCTCGATGTGCGGGCCGCAGTTCTGCTCGATGCGCATCACCGAGGACGTGCGCAAGCTGGCCGCGGAGCGGGGTCTCTCCGAAGCGGAGGCGCTGGCGGCCGGGATGGCCGCCAAGTCCGAGGAGTTCCGCGCCGCGGGTTCGGAGCTCTACCGCCCGTAGCATGATCCAGAAGCTCGCTCGCGCGCTGCTCCTGGCACTGCTGCACACGTTCTACCGCATCCGCGTGCGCGGTCTGGAGAATCTGCCGCGCGGCGGCGCGCTCTTGTGCGTCAACCACCTCTCGCACGGCGATGCGCTCTTCGTGGGTGCCGCGATCCCGAGGCGCGTCTACTTCCTGATGCACCGCTCGTTCTTCCGCGCGCCGGTCGTGGGCTGGATCGCGAAGCTCTTCGACACGATTCCCGTCGCCTCCGAGGACTCGGCGGCGGAGAAGCAGGAGTCGCTGCGGCGCGCGGCCGAGCTCGCCCGGCGCGGCGAACTGGTGTGCATCTTTCCCGAGGGCGCGATCTCGCGCACGGGCCACCTGCTGGGCTTCAAGCGCGGCCTGGAGACGATCGCGCGCGACGCGAACGTACCGATCGTGCCGGTCGTGCTCGATCGGGTCTGGGGCTCGATCTTCAGCTTCTCGAGCGGGCGCCTGTTCTGGAAACGGCCCGAGCGCCTGCCCTATCCGATCGACGTGATCATCGCCCCGGGGCTGGCGGCGCAGAGCGAAGCCTGGCAAGTGCGCGACGCGCTCTCGGCCGAGCTCGCGGCGACGCGCGTACGCCGCGCGGCGGAGTCGCGGCCGCTCTCCTATCGCTTCGTGCGCAGCGCGCGCGCGCACGCGCGGCGCGTGGCACTCGTCGATTCCTCCGGTGCGCGCGTCACGTACGGCGAGCTGCTCCAGGCCGCGCTCGAGCTCGCCGCGGTGCTGCGCCGGGAGATCCCCGCCGCGGAGGTGCGCGTGGCGCTGACTACAGGGACCGACGCGGTGCTGCTCTACGTGGCGCTGGTGCTGGCCGGCAAGACCGCGGTGCCCGTCAGCCCGTACTTGCCGTCCGAGGCGGCGATCGACGCCGCGCGCCTCTCCGAGCTGCGCGCGCTGGTGCGCGAGGAAGAGCGCGCCTACGCGGCGCGCATCGGGCGCATGCGCAGCCGGTCGGCAGCGCTGGCGGTCGACCCCACGCCGGCCGGGGAGCGCCTCGCGGTCCTGATCCACAGCAGCGGCTCGAGCGGCGCACCCAAGTGCGTGATGCTGACGCAGGCGAACATCGCCTCGAACGTGCAGAGCGTCAGCCAGGTCTTCGCGCTCGGGCCCGAGGACGGCGTGCTGGGCGTGCTGCCCTTCTTCCATGCGTTCGGCTACACGGCGACCATCTGGCTGCCTCTGCTCTCCGGCGCGCGCGCGATCTTCCACCCCAACCCGCTCGACGCTCCCGGGATCGCGGAGCTCTGCCGTCGCGAACGACCGACGATCCTGCTCGCCTCGCCGACGTTCTGCCGCGCCTACGAGCGGCGCATCGACTCGAGCGACTTCGCCAGCCTGCGCCTCGCTGTCTGCGGCTCGGAGAAGCTCGCCCCCGAGCTCGCGCGAGCCTGGGAGCAGAAGTTCGGCCAGCCGCTCTTCGAAGGATACGGCGCGACCGAGCTCGCGCCCGTCACCGCGGTGGCGCTGCCCGACTTCGAGCGGGGCCGCTCGCGCCAGGAGAATCATCGGCCGGGCAGCGTCGGACGCGCGCTGCCCGGCGTCGCCCTGCGCGTCGTCGATCCGCACAGCGGCGCGCTGCTCCCGCCCGGCGAGCCGGGTCTCTTGCTCGTGCGCGGACCGAACGTCACGCCCGGCTACCGCGGCGACCCCGCGCGCACGGCCGAGGCGCTGCGCGACGGCTGGTACACGACGGGGGACATCGGCCTCTCCGACAAGGATGGCTTCCTGACGATCACCGATCGGCTGGCGCGCTTCAGCAAGCTCGGCGGCGAGATGGCCTCGCACGGGCGCGTGGAGGAGGCGCTTCAAACAGCGCACACGACCCTCGCCGGTCCCTCCGAGGTGGAGCTCGCGGTCGTCGGGGTGCCCGACGAGAAGAAGGGCGAGCGTCTGGTCGTGCTGCACGCGCACGCGCGACTCGCGCCGCCCGAGTGGCTCGAGCAGCTCGCCAAGGGCGACTTGCCCGCTCTCTTCCGGCCGCGCGAGGCGGACTTCGTCGCCGTCGAGTCGCTGCCGAGGCTCGCGACCGGCAAGCTCGATCTCGCCGCCGCGCGCGCGCGGGCGCTTCAGCGCTGAACGATCCAGTCGAAGCGGTATTCGAGCGTCCCGCTCCCGCTGGGCACGGGTTCGAAAGGCAGACCCAGCTCCTTCAGGGGCGGGGCCTTGCCCGAAGCGCCGCCGGGTAGCGCCGCGAGTTCCTTCCCGATGCGCAGGCGATCCCCGCCCTGCAAGAGCAGCAGGCGTCCTTCGCGGAGGTCCGCGCGCGAACGTCGAGCATGCGCGAGGTCGAAAACGGCCGCACAGCCCGTGCCCGCGATGTCGGCCTCCTCGCCGCCGCGCATGATCCAGGCCACCGGACCGGCGAGGTACAGGGCGCGCGCGTTCCCGAAGTGCTGCGCGGCCTTCAGCAGGCGCAGCGCGCCGCCGGCGCTCTGCTGCTCCGAGGTGTCGAGCATCCAGCCTTGCGCGAAGTCGAGCCCCGTGACGAGCAGGTTGGGGTCCTCGGCGCGCGGGTTGCGCTGCGTGCGCTGGAGTTCCTCGCGCGTGACCAGCGACCAGGTCGCGCAGTAGGAAGCCGCGGCGCCGCTGGCCACGACCGTACGGCCGGCGCGCAGCGCCGCGCGCAGCTCCTGCTCGAGGCGCGCATCCTTCTGCTCGGGCGTGAGGTGCTGCCAGCAAGCGAGCCAGCTCGGCGAGCTGACGACGATGGCGCGCGTGCGCGCGAGCTCAGGCAGGAGCTGCGCCTCGCGCTGCACGCTCCAATCGCCGGACAGGTCGGGCCGCACGGCGGCCGAGCCCGAGCGCGCGAGCGGATCGGCGCCCGGACCGCCGAACTCGAGCACGAGATGCGGCGCGTCGCCGGCGAGCTCGCGCGCCAACGCCTCCGGGAGCTCGAAGCGCTCGCCGAGCAGGACCAGCGTCCCGCCCTGCACGAGCGCCAGCGCGAGGAGGAGCGCGCTCATGGCTGTCGCAGGTCGAGCACGCGCGCGAGCGCGGTCAGGACGAGTGCATGGCGCAGCGCGCCCGAGCGCACGAGCCCGGGCACCTCGTCCAGCGGGATGGTGGCGACCGCGATGTCCTCACCGCGATCGAGCTCGAGTTCGTGCGTGCGCTGCGCGTCCTCGGCCAGCCAGTGGTGGCAGAGGTTGGTCTGGAAAGCCGGATTCGGCTCGACCGCGCCGAGGTAGGTCCAGCGCGAACTCGTGTAGCCGGTCTCCTCGCGCAGCTCGCGGCGTGCGGCGGAGGCATGCTCCTCGCCCGGGTCGAGCACGCCGCCGGGGATCTCGGTCGTGATGCTGCCGCTGCCGAAGCGGAATTGGCGCACGACGATCAGCTCGCGCGCGGGCGTGAGCGCCACGACGTTGACCCAGTCGGGCGCCTCGAGCACGACGCGCCGCAGCACCTCGTCCGTGCGCGGGTTGCGCAGCGTGTCGAAGCGCGGACGGAAGATCAGCATGTGCGCGCCGGGCTCGCTCGCAAGGCGCGGCCAGGGCCGCGGAGCCGTGTCGTCCGGATCGTGAGCCATCGGGCCCCGAGCCTAGCAACTGGATGCGCCGCCCGTCGCGGGCTAGCGTGGCGGGATGGAGGCCGAGGCGGTCGAGGCGCGCGCAGGGCGCGGGGAGTTCGCTGCGCACGCCGCACTGTCGGCGGTGCAGCTCTTCTTCGCGCTCTTCCCGGTCTTCGGCAAGCTGGCCTTCGCCGGCGGGACCTACACGCCGCTGGCTGTCGGGTCCGCGCGCATCCTGTTCGGCGCGTGCACGCTCAGTGGACTGGCGTTGGCGCTGCACGGCAAGCGGGCCCTTCCGCCGCGGCGCGAGTGGTCGCGCATCGGCGTGCTCTCGATCCTGGGCGTCGCCGCCAACATGACGCTCTATCTCGAGGGCCTGAAGCGCTCGACGGCCGGCAACGCGACGCTGCTGATCTGCGTCATCCCGGTCTTCACCTTCACGATCGCCGTGCTGCTCGGGCACGAGCGCTTCGGCGCGCGGCGCATCTGGGGCCTGCTGCTCGCGCTGTGCGGAGCGGCCGTGCTGATCTTCGGCGGCCAGGCGGAATTCGGCGGCGAGCACGCGCTCGGCAACCTGCTGATCATGCTCAACTGCCTGGGCTATGCGGCCTACCTCGTGCTCGTGCGTCCGCTGGCGCAGCGCTATGCGCCGCTGGCCGTGATCGCCTGGATGTTCGTCGCCTCGCTGCCCTGGCTGCCCTTGATGCTCTGGCGCGACCACGCCGCGCGCGCCCCGGCGGAGTTCGCGCTGCGCGAGGTCTTCCTGCCGGCGCACGCGAGCACGCAGGCCCTGTGCGCGCTGGCGTTCATCGTCGTCTTCCCCACGACGCTGGCCTACCTCTTCAACGTCTTCGCGCTCTCGCGCGTGCGCGCCTCGACGACCGCGGTCTACATCTACGCGCAACCGCTCGGGACGGCTGTCGCGGCCTGGCTCGTGCTCGACGAACGCGTGACGCCCTTGATGGGACTCTCGGCCGCGCTGCTCTTCCCCGGCATCTGGCTCGTGTCGCGCGCGGAGGCGCGCAAGGCAGTCTGAGATGGAACGCCCGCGCATCCCCGCAGCCGAGCACTTCCGCTTCCGCGTTCGCTTGCGCACGCGCTGGTGCGACGAGGACAACCAGAGCGTGCTCAACAACGCGGTCTACCTGACGCTCTTCGAGGAGGCGCGCCTGGCGTACTTCTCGAAGCTCGGGTTCGTGCGCGCGAACCGCTTCCCATTCCTTCTGGCGCAGACCAATGTCGTCTTTGTCGCGCCGGGCAGCGGCGGTGTCGAAGTCGATCTGGACGCGCGCACGATCGAGCTCGGCCAGACGAGCTTCACGCAGTGCTATCGCGTGCTCGAGGCAGCCAGCGGCACGCTCTGGGCGGAGGCCGAGGCGCGTCTCGTCTTGTACGATCCCGCGAACGGCGGCGCGAAGCGCGCCATGCCTCCCGAGTTCCGGCGCGCAATCGCGGAGCTCGAGGGCCTCTAGTATCCTCCTCGCCTCCATGAACCCGAACAGCGCCGGCCGTGCGATCGTCGTCGGAGCGAGCTCCGGCATCGGCGCGGCGCTGGTGCGGCGCCTGGCGCGCGAGGGCTGGCGGGTCGCGGCGCTGGCGCGGCGCGCGGGCGAGCTCGAGGCGCTGCACGAGCAGAGCGGCGCGCTCGTGCGCGTTCACGACGTCAAGGACTTCGACGCGGTGCCCGGGGTCTTCGAGTCGCTGGTCAAGGAGCTCGGCGGGCTCGACCTGATCGTCTATGCCGCGGGCGTGATGCCCAAGATCGGCCGCGAAGAGTACGACACCGCGAAGGACATCGAGCAGCTGGCCGTCAACCTCGGCGGTTGCATCGCCTGGTGCAACGCCGCGGCGCTCTTCTTCCGCTCGCAGCGCGCTGGATCGATCGTGGGCATCTCCTCGGTCGCGGGCGAGCGCGGTCGCAAGGGCCATCCCGTCTACGGCACGACCAAGGCGGCGATGAACACCTACCTCGAGGCGCTGCGCAACCGCCTGGCCGAATCCGGCGTGCACGTCTGCACGATCAAGCCCGGGTACGTGGAAACGGCCATGACGCAGGGCTTGCCCAAGATGTTCTGGCAGATCTCGGCCGACGAGGCGGCAGCGCGCATCCTCGCGGCCGTACGCGCGCGTGCCAACCAGCGCTTCGTGCCGCGCCGCTGGGGTCTCGTCGCCTGTGCGCTGCGTTGCATTCCCTCCTTCCTGTTCCGCCGCCTGAACGTGTGAGCGCCCCGCTGCGCAGCCTGCTCGAGTTCCCCGCGCGCGCCGAGGCGCAAGCGAGCTGGGAGTACGTCGAAGGCTGGGGCATGAGCGCCGGCTCGAACGCGCGCGTGCTGCGACCGCAGAGCCTGGCCGAGCTGCGCGCGCTCGTGCAGCGAGCGCGGGCCGGGCACCGTCCGCTGGCGATGCGCGGCTCCGGTTGCAGCTACGGCGACGCGAGCCTGCCCCTCGGCGCGGACGTGCTCGATCTATCGCGCATGGATCGCATCCTGGCCTGGGATCCCGTGCGCGGCCGCGCGAGCTGCGAGCCGGGCGTCACGATCGAGAAGCTCTGGCGCACGATCCTGCCCGACGGCTGGTGGCCGCGCGTCGTGCCCGGAACGATGTTCCCGACGCTCGGCGGCGCCGCGGCGATGAACATCCACGGCAAGAACAACTTCGAGAGCGGCACGCTCGGCGATGCGATCCGCGAGTTCGATCTGCTGCTGCCCTCGGGAGACGTGCGCACGGCCAGCCGCGAGCGCGAGAGCGAGCTCTTCCACGCTGCGATCGGCGGTTTCGGGATGCTGGGCGTCTTCACGCGCATCGAGCTCGAGATGAAGAAGGTGCACTCGGGCGAGCTCGAGGTGCGCGCTGTGCGTGCGCCCGATCTCGCCTTCGCGCTCGAGCATCTCGAGCGGCACCGCGATCGTTGCGACTACCTCGTGGCCTGGATCGACGCCTTCGCGTGCGGCCGGAGCCTCGGCCGCGGCCTGATCCACGAGGCGCGCTACCTCGAGCCGGGCGAGGACCGGCGGCCGCGGGAGACCTTGCAGCCCGCGCACCAGGACTTGCCGCGCACGCTGCTGGGCGTGCCGAAGTCGGAGGCCTGGCGCGCGCTGCGCATGCTCAACAACGACTTCGGCATGCGCGCGCTCAACCGCTTCAAGTACCACTCGAGCGCGCTCGAGGTCTGGCGCGGTCCGTACCGCCAGGCCCACGCGGCCTTCGCCTTCCTGCTGGACTACGTCCCGAACTGGAAGTGGGCCTACGGACGCGCCGAACAGCGCGGGCTGATCCAGTTCCAGGCCTTCGCTCCGCGCGCGGCCGCGCTGCAGCTCTATCGCGAGATCCTCGATCGCAGTCAGAGCGCGCGGATCGTCCCGTACCTGGGCGTACTCAAGCGCCACCGCCCGGACGCCTTCCTGCTGACGCACGCGCTCGACGGCTACAGCCTGGCGCTCGACTTCAAGGTCGCGCCCGAGCGCCGCTCGGCGCTCTGGAAGCACTGCGAGGAGCTCTCCGAAAGCGTGCTCGCGGCCGGCGGGCGCTTCTACTTCGCCAAGGACTCGACGCTCACGCCCGATCAGGCGCGGCGCATGTTCCCGGCGGAGAATCTCGCGCGCTTCCGGGCGCTGAAGCGCGAGCTCGACCCCGACAACCTGCTCCAGACCGCGCTCTCGCGGCGCCTGTTCGGCGACTTCGGCTCTCAGTCCTCGAAGTCGGAGTAGGCGCGCGCGGCGGGAACCTGCACGATGCGGTCTTCCTCCGCGATCCAGGCCGTGAGCTTGCCGCCCCAGACGCAGCCCGAGTCGAGGCCGCGCAGCTGCGGCCGCACGATCAGTCCTGCGCGGGCCCAGTGACCGTAGACCAGCGTGCGCTTCTCGCTCGACGCGGGAGGCCAGAACTCGTGCCAGGGCCGGAAAGGCGGCGGGGGAGTGGGCCAGTCGCGCTCGGGGCGCGCGCCGGATGCATCGCAATGGCGCACCGAGATCGCGAACCCGAGCTCGGGACTCTCGGGCAGTGGGTCGAGGCGCGCGAGCGTAGCGACCGGATCCTTCCAGGTCGGGTTCAGGCCGGCGTGCACGCAGATCACGTCCGGCCAGGCGCGCACCAGCGGTCGCGCGCCAAGCCAGGCGACGAGCTCGGCTCCATCGCTCGCGGCGAGCACGTCCTGCGCGGTGTCGCTCGGGCGCCACGAGGCCTTGCCGCGCGCGACGCGCAGCAGGCGCACGTCGTGATTGCCGAGCACGCCGCCGGCGCCGAGGTCGCGGCACAGGCGCAGCACGCCGGGCGAGTCCGGCCCGCGGTTGACGAAGTCGCCCACGGGCTCGAGCTGGTCGGTGGCCGGGTCGAAACGCACTTCCTCGAGCAGGCGCTCGAGCTCGGCGCGGCAGCCCTGGATGTCGCCGACGAAGATCCTGCGGCGCGTGCTCATGCGTTACAGTAGATCCGCGCGCGGCCCGCGCCGTGTCCGAGCAGGAGGCCGAGCGTCTCGAGATGCACGAACGCGCGCCGCGCGCGCGCCTCGCCGACATTCGCGACGCGGGCGAAGCGCGCGACCGTCGCGGTGCCGCCCGGATGCGAGGAATGGTTCGCCTGCGCGGCGATCCACTCGAGAATCGTGCGCTCGAAGGCCGAGAGCCTGCGCGAGGGGCGCCGCGCACTCTGGAGCGCGCGCAGCGTCGGGCCGTCCGCAGGCCGATTGGAGGCGCCCACGCGCACGAGCACCTGGCGCTCGCCGTCGGGCAGCAGCAGGACGTGCGGTCGGCGCTTCGACCAGGGCACGGAGCAGGCGACCACGCTCGGGCCCTCGACCTCGAGCACCTGCAGCTCGAGCGCGAGCTCGGGCACGATCCACTGGCGCGAGATCCGCTCGAGCGTCGCGCGCACCTCCTCGGGGCGGTGCACGCCGTGGACGCGGCCGCGGTCGGTGATGCCGACGAGCAAGAGGCCACCGCGCGTGTTGGCGAAGGCGCACAGCGTGCGCGCGGCGCGCTCCTCGCTCGGAAGGCGGCGCTTGAACTCCAGCCGCATGCCCTCGCCGCGATTCATGCAGGACTGCAGGTCGTGCACGCTCAGCTTCACGCACATCAGCCTAGCGTGTGCACGGGCTTGCTCCGCTCGCGGCCCTCGGGTACAACCTGCGCCCCCGCTGGCGCGACCTCTCGCCGTCACGCGAACCGACCTCTCGAGGAGCACTCCGTGGCAAAGTCCAAAGTGAAGACCTACGGGCCGACCGCCGGCCGCCGCCGCCCGAAGAACATGGGCATGGGCTCGGGCCGCGCGATCCTGAAGGCGCGCAATCCCAAGACGAAGCGCAAGGGAGCGTGAGGGTCGCCGGCCTTGGGCGCGCCTGCGCCTGAGCATCTCCTGCCCGCGCTCGCGGCCCTGGGCGCCGCGACGACCTGGGCTTTCGGTTCGCTGCTCTTCCGGCGCCTCTTGCGGCGCGAGAGCGGCGTCCGTCCGCCCTCGCCGGGCGCGCTGAACCTGACCAAGAACTCGCTCGCGGCGCTCGTGGTGGGCGTCCTGTGGATCGCCGACGGGGCCCGGCTGCCGACGCTCGAGTCGCTCCCCTGGCTCGTCGGGAGCGGCCTCCTGGGCTTCTCGATCGGCGACACGCTCTATATCGCCGCGCTGCCGCGCGCCGGCGTGCAGCGCGCGGCGATGGTCGTCCTGCTGCAGGTGCCGCTGGCCTCGCTGCTGGCCTTCACGCTGCTGGGGAGCCGCTTGTCGCCGGGCGTGTGCGTGGCGATGGCCGTCGTGCTCGCGGGCGTGCTGCTGGTGCTGCTCGAGGGCGCGGACACGGCCCCGCATGCGCGCGCCGAACGGCGCCGGGGCCTGATGCTGGTCACGATCGCGATGCTCTCCTACGCGGTCAACATCGTGCTCGGCCACCGCGGACTGTCGGGCGTCGCGCTCTTCGGCGGCTCGCTCGTGCGCATCTTCGCGGGCATCGCCGGGGCGTTCCTCGTCGCGCCGCTCGAGCAACGCCTCGTGCCGGTCGCGAACGCGCTCGGGGAGCTCACGCGACCGTTGCGCGAGCCTGCGCTGCGGCGGCCGCTGCTGCTGGCCGTCGCGGCCAACTCGATCATCGGCCTGCCGCTGTTCCACTTCGCGCTGCAGGGGCTCGAGCCGGGCATCGCGGCCGTCCTGTGCGCGACGACGCCGCTCTTCACGCTGCTGCTCGGACGGTTCTTCGGCGAGCGCCATGGCGCGCTGGCGTGGATCGGCACGGCCGTGGGCTTCGCCGGCGTCGCCGGCATCATCCTCTGGCGCTAGTCGGGCGAGCCGATCGCCTTCTGCCACGTGCCGAAGTGATCGGCGCCGCTGTCGGTGACCTGCACGATGTCCTCGAGGCGCACCCCGAACTTCCCCGGGAAATACAGCCCCGGCTCGTCGGAGAAGGTCATGCCCGGGCGCAGCACGACCTGGCTGCCGCCGTCGAAGTAGGGATCCTCGTGACCCTCGATCCCGATGCCGTGGCCGAGGCGGTGCGTGAAGTCGTGGTAGCCCGCGGCGTAGCCGCGCTCGGAGAGCAGCGCGCGCGCGGCGCGGTCGATGTCGCCGCAGGCCACGCCGGGCCTGATCGCCTCGAACGCGCGCTGCTGCGCGTCGCGCACGGCGTTCCAGGCGCGCTCGATCTCGAGCGTCGGCTTGCCGCCGAAGACCCACGTGCGCGACGTGTCGCTCTGGTAGCCGTGCAGCGCCGCACCGGTGTCGACCAGGATCAGCGAGCCCGCGCGGATGGCTTCGTCGCTCGCGTCGCCGTGCGGCAGTGCCGCGGCGGGGCCCACGAGCGGCAGGCACCAGGGGTTGCTCATGCCGAGCTTCAGGTGTGCGCGGTCCAA
>Ga0315912_10006001_pt1 | contig 10993 bp, 9 predicted proteins | sample VfabasoilMG_FD_204469 | JGI IMG/M metagenome (GOLD analysis project Ga0315912, IMG submission 204469) | Garden soil microbial communities collected in Santa Monica, California, United States - V. faba soil | ecosystem: Environmental > Terrestrial > Soil > Garden | place: USA: California...
CGGCGATGGCTGCGCCTGTCCTGAACGTTTCCTTGACGCGAGCGGACTGGCGCGCGCCGAAGTTCTGACCGGCGACCGGACTCACGGCGAACCCCAGAGCGACAACGGGAAGGAAGCACGCCTGCAGGATGCGGATGCCGATGCCGAACCCTGCCTGCGCTGCAGCACCGAAGGGCCGAGACACCGCGTAGACGAGCATCATGTACACGGCCATCATGGCGAACTCGGCACCGGCCGGCAGGCCGATCTTCAGCATGTCGCGCCACAAGTCAAACCGAGGCGACCAATCGCGTGGTGTGAACTTCAGGTACGCGTCGGCGGGGAAGAAGTAGAGAGTCATCCACGCGACGCCAATCACGATGGCGATGAGTGTCGCGATTGCCGCGCCAGCCACGCCAAGCGGCCGGCCAATGCCCCACCCGAACACCAGGATCGGCGCGAGCACCATGTTGATGATCACCGTCGCCGTCTGCACGATCATCCCGGGACGGAAGTTGCCCGTGCCTCTGAGCGCGGAGCCCATCGCGATGAGGCCGAACTGGAGAGCCATCGCCGGGATGAACCAGACCAGATAGTCACGCGTCAGATTCCGCGTGGCATCGTCGGCGCTGAACGCACTTGCGTAAGGGTTGATGGCGAGAAACGCGACCACGAGGAAGACGATTCCGACCACCACCGACAACATCTGCGCCTGGTTGAACACCAGGGTGGCCCGCGCCTGATCGCGACGGCCCGTTGCATGTGCTACGAGCGTGGTCGTGCCCACTCCGAGCATCTGCGTGGCCGCCAGGACGATGAAGGTGAGATTACCGCTGATGCCGACCGCCGCGACCGCCGCAGTTCCCAGTCGGCCGACCCAGTACAGGTCCACGAGAACGTAGAGCGTCTGAAAGATCATGCTGACCAGCATGTAGCTGGTCGTTCTCAGGAGATGCCCGGTCAACGATCCCGTGGTGAGATCCTGCACAGTCGCCTCGCGTGTGGCGCATAGCTTACCTTGACCCCTTGGAAATCTGTGAGATAGACTGCGTGCCCGACTGTGCACAACGGGTTCCCGCCAGCTACGATCCTCGCGAAACATTCCACGCTCAGAGGAAACTTCCGCGTTGAACGGGCGCAATTCATCAAGGTAATGTGGGCCGACGATGCGGGGCCGGTACGGACGGCCTGCGGCCGTCGCGTTGGAGGACGCATATGAAACGCGTGTTTGGGCTCGTTGCAATCTCGATCTTCTTGACTTCATGTTCACCGGCGCAGCCGCCCGCACCAGCGGCACCAGCGGCGCCCGCAGCCAAGCCGTACGGCACGCTCGCGCAGTTGATGCGAGGGATTCCGTTCCCGAATTCCAACATCATCTTCGATACGCAGAGCACCGACCCCGCAGCTGCGCAGAAACCACCGGAAGCCGGAGCCCCCGCGTCACAGACATTCGGTGGCGTCTACGGCGGCTGGCAAGCGGTCGAGAACGCGTCAATCGCGCTGCAGGAGACCGGCAACCTGCTTCTGATCCCCGGCCGCATGTGCGAGAACGGGCGTCCGGCGCCAACCGACCAGGAAGACTTCAAGAAGTGGGCGCAGGGACTCGTGGACGCCGGTGCTGCCTCCTTGAAGGCGGCGCAGTCGAAGAACATGGACGCGATGGTCGAGGTCAGCGGAACCGTCGCCGATGCGTGCGCGGCTTGTCACGAGAAGTATCGCGACAAGGAAGACCTCAAGATGCGCTGCATCCCGTAGGACGAGACAGCCGACCCTTCGAGACTGAATGGAGATCTGATGCAGCCGGTGCACGATCTGTTTTTCTGGGTGAGCGAACTTCCGACGAGCATTGCAATCCGGGAGTCCCTGCTCTTCTCTCCCTATCTGACGGTGGCCCACGTCGTCAGCATGTGTTTGTTTGCCGGGCTGATCGTCATGATGGATCTCCGGCTTCTGGGGATCGGGAACATGAGCACGCCGTTTTCGGAGCTCCAGAAGCGGTTGTTCCCATGGCAGATGTTGGGGATGGGAATGAGCTCGGTGACCGGGCTCACCCTCGCGTACTCCGACCCCATGCGCTTCTACGTCAACATCTTCTTCTGGACGAAGATGCTGGTGATGGTGCTCGCAGGTATCAACGCCATGGCATTCCACTTCATCACGTACAACTCCGTGGTGACGTGGGATACCAGGGCTTCGACACCGTTTGGAGCCAAACTGTCAGGTGCTCTTGGGATGGTGTTGTGGGCGATCGTCATCGTCTCCGGACGGCTCATTCCGTACAACTGGTTCCAGAATTAGCACGTCGAGACTGATCAGGAGTCGAGCGAATGTTGGAAGGCTTCTTCAACGACATGGGCCAGTGGCCCATCAGTCAGGCCATCGGGGCCTCCATTTGGGTCTACCCGACGATCCAGGCGATCCATCTGGTGTTCCTCGCGCTGTTCGCCGGCGGCATGATGATTACCGACCTGCGGCTCCTGGGCTTCGGGATGCGATCGAAGACCGTGGCGGAAGTGGCGCGCGACGCTCGGCCGTGGGTCGTGCTCGGGTTCCTCGGTCTCGTCTCGACCGGGGTTCCCCAATTGATGCAGAACGCCTCGCGTGAGTACTTCAGCGAGTTCTTCTGGTACAAGATGTATCTGATCGCGTTCGGTTTGATTTGGCTGCTGACCGTGCGCCGCAAGATGATTCAGGCCACCGAAACGACCGCACTCTCGAAGGTCGTTGGACTCATCTCGATGGCTGTCTGGACGGGCGTCACCATCAACGCCCGGCTGATCGGGCTCTTTACTTAGCGCGGGTTTCTGGAACTTTCCCGAGGCCTGCTGCGAGCAGGAACCCACCGAGGGAAACTGCGGAGATCACCACCAGGCTGATCACAAACCAGATCAGCCACCAGCCGGCGATCGTACCTTTTTCGGTGGCAACAGCCATCGTCGGCACCATGCGCGTTCCCAGGATGATGTTCCCGAGACCGAGGGCAATCACGACCAGTCCCGCCACCAGCCACACGTTTCGATTCATTCGTACGAGTCTCCAAAGTCCGGTTTCTGAGCCGGCAGATTATAGCGCGGCGCGACGCTCGATCTAGTTGCCGGGACCTGCCCCACGACCGGCAGGAATAATTCCTCCTGGCCCGGCCTCGCCGATCGGTTGTCCTCCAACGCCGAGGCCATCCTGGACGGGACGCCGCGGACGAATGATTCCGCGCTGGAAGTCGGCTTCGACCTTCTGATCTTCCGCGCGTTCCGCGCCGAGCGACTGCCGGATCGCATAGTTCCCTTCATGGCACTCGTAGGGGAGCAGCGATCCACCATCGAGTGGCGTCAGCGGCAATGACAGCGTGAACGGCCGCGCGTAGGTCACCGGGTCGTCCACGGTGATCTGGTACTGGAGGATTTGATCCGCCACGCGCTTGAAGCGCTCGGTGATCTTCATCTTGTCGCTGTGCCGAAGGCCGTTGCCATTCGGTCCGATGCTGGTCTTGTCGGTCAGGTTGGTCGTTTCAACGACCAGCTCATCGCCCTCCCAGTGAGCGCGCGAATCACCAAGGTACTGCCTGATGCTGGGTGAGACGTGGGGCCGGCCGTCCGTGTAGAAGAAGCGCGTGTCGTGGATCATCTCGTAGCTGATGGCCACCATGCCCGGCGCTTGCGTGATTCGGTTGCCGTTGCCGTAGATGACTCGCATCACGGATCCCACAATGCCGCGCGTGATGCAGCGGTCGTAGAGGGTGAAGTCCTCGGTCGAATAGAACGGGCCGTCGCCGAATGTGCCCTGGTCGCGGGGCGCCCGGCGCTTCTGCGCTTCCGCAGTGAAGGCGGGTGTCCGCCCATCCGGCGGGTCGACGATGAGTGAAGTCTGCCGGAAGGCTCGGCGTGCGAAGTCGCCGCGGAAGGAGCCGACGGCGTTTTCGGCGTTGGTGATTCCCGACTGAATCTGTTTTTGCCGAGCGGCGAACTCCTCGTCGTTCTGATACAGGCGGTCGCCGAAATTCTGCGGCCTCGACATCGGCATTGTCGCGTCGTCGCTGCTCCAGACGCCCTGCAGATCCGGATCGCCCCACGGCGTCTTCGGAACCGTGTATGGCGTCGGTGCGCCACCGTTGTACGCCGTGATGACCAGAGCCGGTGTGCCGCTCTGGCCAGACACAGGCAGTGACGCCATTGCCACGAGCGCCATGGTGCTCGCTGCACCGAGGGACGCCAGAACTCGACTACGCATCAGCAATCTCCCTTCGCCTCCGTTGATCTTACCGCTCCTGATCGCCCTCTGCTGGCGCGCCGCCTGCGCGTCCACCTGCCGGCGCGGCTGGGGCCGCTCCAGCACCGCCGGCGCGCCCGCCTCCGTTTGCCTGCGGGTTGCCATCCTGAACTGGACGGCGCGGGCGAACGACGCCGCGTTTGAGATCTGCTTCCAGCGCGCGATCCTCGGCTCGCTCGGCGCTGAGCGACTGCATCAACGCAAGGTTGCCTTCGTGACAGTCGTAGGGCAGGAGGATATTTCCTTCGAGGGGCGTCAGTGGCAGTGACAACGTGAACGGACGAGCGTAGGTGACCGGATCGTCAATCGTCATCTGATACTGAATGATGTCGGCCGCCACGCGCTTGAAGCGCTCGGTGATCTTCATCTGGTCGCTGTGACGGAGACCGTTGCCGTTCAAGCCGATGCTGGTTTTGTCCGTGAGGTTGGTCGTCTCGACGACGAGCTCATCTCCGTTCCAACGCGCGCGCGAATCGCCGAGCAGTTGCCTGATGCTCGGAGAGAGGTGCGCCCGGCCGTCGGTATAGAGCACCCGCGTGTCGTGGATCATCTCGTAGCTGATCGCCACCATGCCAGGCGCCTGCGTGATCCGGTTTCCGTTGCCATAGACCACTCGCAGTACCGACCCGACGATGCCGCGTGTGATGCAGCGGTCGTACATCGTGAAATCCTCGGGCGTGTTGAACGGCCCGTCACCGAACGTGCCGCGGTCACGTGGCGCGCGCCGTTTCTCGGCGGCAGGCGTGAATGCGGGCGTGCGGCCGTCCGCGGGATCAACGATGAGAGAGGTTTGCCTGAACGATCGCCTCGCGTAGTCTCCGCGGAAGGTGCCGATGGCGCTCAGCGCGTTCTGGATCCCCTGCTGGGTCTGCTTCTGTCGCGCGGCCCACTGCTCGTCGGATTGATAGAGCTCGTTGCCGAGATTCGCCGGCCTCTGCATCGGAATGCCGCTCGTGTCGTCGCTCGACCAGACACCCTGCAGATCCGGATCGCCCCACGGCGTTCTCGGCATGGTGTAGGGCGTCGCCGGTCCGGCGTTGTAGGCCGTGACGACGAGTGGTGGCGCCGGGGCGGTCTGTCCGGAGAGCGGCAGGGAAGCGACTGCGGCGATCGTGATAGCAAAGCCAAGCGATATGAGAGCGCGGATCGTCATGGATGACTCCTCGTCACGTCCGTGTAGGCGGTTCGCCGTTGAGCGCCGTAATACGCAGTAAAGGGGCGCCCGAAGCGGCCGGAAGTCGATGATGGCGTGCGTATTATACGGCTATCCGATGGGATAGAATTTCGGCGCAGTTCAGGCGAAAGACCCGCCTGGTGCACATGAAAAGGACACTCTTCGATGCGTAGATTTGGCGGATCCCTGTTGATAGCGCTCACCCTTGGAATGGCGGCGCTCGTCGCCCAGTCGGGAGGCTCCCGAAGCAGTTCGGCGAAGCCTTACACGACCTGGACCGGATACCAGGGCGGCTCTCATTCGTCGCAGTACTCGGCGCTCGATCAGATCAACAAGTCGAACGTGTCGCGCCTCGATGTGGCCTGGACGTATCCCGTGAACGGCAACGTCATTTTCAACCCCATCGTGGTTGACAACGTGATGTATCTGCAGGGCACGGGGAACTCGATCGTTGCCCTCGATGCAGCCACGGGGAAAGAGATCTGGACGCACGCGAATCAGGGGGCGATCGGCGCACGAGGTCTCAACTATTGGGAGAGCGCGGACCGGTCCGATCGGCGGCTGCTGTATCTCAACGCCGGCAACCTGACAGCGATCAACGCGCAGAACGGCGAAACGATTACATCGTTCGGCACCAACGGCCGCGTCGATCTGCGAGTGGCGCTGTGGCGCGAGGCGCGGAATCCGCTGCAGACGAGCAACCCTGGTCGCATCTTCGAGAACCTGATCATCATCTCGCTGCCGGCGCAGGGCGCCGGGTACGAGTCCACACCGGCTGACGTGCAGGCGTACGACGTTCGCACAGGCAAGATCGTGTGGGTCTTCCACAGCATCCCGCATCCAGGTGAGTTCGGGTACGACACGTGGCCGGAAGGTGCGTACAAGAAGGCCGGCGGCGTCCACAACTGGAGCGAGCTGACGGTTGATGCACAGAATGGAATCGCGTTCATTCCGTTCGGCACCGCGCGATTCGACTTCTACGGCGGCGATCGAGGCGGCGACAACCTCTTTGCGAACAGCCTGGTGGCGCTCGATGCGCGGACCGGTAAACGCCTCTGGCATCACCAGCTCGTCCACCACGATCTGTGGGACTACGACCTGCCGCAGGCGCCGAAACTGCTGACGCTTCGTCAGAACGGGCGCAACGTTGACGTCGTCGCGCAGGCCTCGAAGTTCGGCTTCATCTACGTGTTCGAGCGCAAGACCGGCAAACCGATCTTCCCGATCGAAGAGCGCGCGGTGCCGCAGTCCGACGTTCCGGGCGAGAAGAGCGCGAAGACGCAGCCGTTCCCGACAAAGCCGGCACCGTTCGCGCGGCAGTCGTTCACCGAGAAGGACATCAATCCGTACCTGCCCGAAGCGGAACAGGAGCGATTGCGGCAGTTGCTTCGCAGCGTGAGGAATGAGGGGCTCTTCACGCCACCGAGTCTCGAAGGATCGATCGAGCTTCCGGGTCACAACGGCGGTGCGAACTGGGGTAGTTCCGCGGTGGATCCCATCCGCGGCGAGTTCTACGTCGTCGCCAAGAACATGCCGACGCTGATGCGCCTCATTCTGAGTAATGAAGAGCCGACGGCAGGTGGCGCGCTCGGTGGTGGAGGCGTGAGCCCGATCATCACGGCGGAACAGAAGGCCAAGCTGATGGCCGCTGCGAAGGAAGCGGCAGCGAAAGGGCCCGTCCGTTACACATCTCCGTATGACTTCATGCAAAGCCCGACGAACGGGATGACCGCGATCGGCCCGCCATGGTCGGAGATCACGGCATATGACTTGAACACGGGCGAGATCAAATGGCGTGTCCCGGATGGCGGAGTGACGGCTCCGCCGGAGGCAGGATTGAAGGGGGATACGGGAGCCCACATGCCACGAGGTGGTCCACTCGTCACCGCCGGTGGTCTCGTGTTCGTCGCGACTGCATCGGATCGAACTGTGCGCGCGTACGACCGCGACTCGGGCAAGGTGGTGTGGACGAAGGATCTGCCAACCGGATCGGAAGGTGTCCCGGCGACGTACGAAGTAGGCGGTCGTCAGTTCATTGTGTTCCCCGTCGCGGCTGGCGCTGGATTGTTTCCGGCGCGCTTTGGAGGCCCGGCTGCAGCGGCCAACGCTGGTGGCGGACCTGAAGCGCAGGCAGGGCGCGGCCGCGGAGGTCGAGCAGGCGGACCGCCGCCGGCACCAGGTGCGTATATCGCATACGCGCTGCCGCGATGATTCTGAGACCGCTCTCCACACTGATACCGGTCGCCGTCGTTGCCGCGGCGATTGGTGTGTGGGCTCAAGGTAAGTCATCGAGCTCGACGAATCAGATCGCGCCCGGCGACTGGCCCAATCTGAATCGCGACCTCGCCGCCACACGTTTCTCGCCGCTAACCGAGATCAACGCGACCAACATCGGCTCGCTTAAGCAAGCGTGGACCTATCGACTCGGTGGGGGAGCGACGTCGGTGCCGCTCGTGATCGGCGGAGTGATGTACGCGTCGAGTGGACCGCAGGTTCTTGCGCTCGATGCTGACAGCGGCAAGGACATCTGGTCGTACACGGTACCTGCGGCACCTGTTGCTGCCCCCGCGCCGGTGAGCGATGCGCAGCAACCTGCACCGGCAGCGCCGCCTCCGGGGCTCACTCCAGCAGCGGGCGGACGTCGAGGTGGCGGACCGCCAGTCGCGGTCGCATCGCAGCGGGGTGTCGGGTTCTGGCCCGGTGACGGAACAACTTCGGCGCGTGTGATGTTTCTGAGTGGAACGCGTCTCTTTGCTGTCGATGCTGCAACCGGGAAACCGTCCACCGGATTCGGCACAGACGGCGTCGTCGATATCGGCGTTCCCTACAACGGCACGCCCACGCTGTATCGCGACGTCGTCATCATCGGCGCCAACGTCAATGAAGTGCCGCAGGGGCCGGCTGGAAACCCGCGCGCATTCGATGCGAAGACGGGAAAGAAGCTGTGGGAGTTTCAGACGGTCCCCAAGCCCGGCGCCAAATACAACGACCAGTGGGGTGATGGGTGGAAGGATCGCTCGGGTACGAACATGTGGGCGTTTGCCGCACCTGTGGACGTCGAGCGCGGCATCGTCTATCTGCCAGTAGCGGGACCAGCGGCGAACTACTACGGCGGCGATCGACCAGGGCGAAACGACTACGCGAACTCGGTCGTCGCAGTTGATGCACAGACAGGCAAATACCTTTGGCACTTTCAGACGGTTCATCACGACATATGGGACTCGGACATGCCGACGGCAGGCGGTCTCGTCGAGGTGATGCAGAACGGTCGCCGGACCCCGGCGCTCGCTCACGTCGGCAAGACCAGCTATGTGTTCGTGTTGAATCGGACGGACGGCAAACCGATCATCCCTGTCGAGGAACGCGCGGTTCCGAAGGGTGACGTGCCAACCGAGTGGTACTCACCGACGCAACCGTTCCCGGTACGGCCAGGACCGTTGAGCCGTGTCAGCTTCAAGAAGGAAGACATGGTGACCGCGGCAGACACGACCGCTGAACATGCGGCCGCGTGTCTCGCGATGTGGGACAAAGCGGGTGGCTTCTACAACGCAGGGGCATTCACGCCGTTCATGTTCCACAAGAAGGGCGACCCGCCGAAGTCCACGATTCAGTTTCCAGGCGGAACAGGTGGCGTGAATTGGGGCGGCATGGCCATCGATCCCAACACCGGCTTCATGTTCGTCAATGCGCAGAACACGTCGCTCGTCGGGTGGGTCGAGGAAAAGGATCCGAACGTTGACTACAGCTTCGATGCGCGCGGATCGAAGCAAGCCTACGATCGAGCGAGCGTGAATGGCGTCGGGCCGTTCTTCACGTTCAGTGCCCCGCTCAATGGATACGACCCGAGCGGCCGGCCTCGTCCAGGTCCGCAACTGCCGTGTCAGCGGCCGCCATGGTCGAAGCTCATCGCCGTGAATCTGAACACCGGCACGATTGCGTGGGAGTCGGTGCTCGGCGTGAACGACGCGCTTCCGGAAGGGAAGCGACTCGTCGGCAACAGCGGCAGCGCAGGCCCGACGGTGACCGCGGGTGGCCTGGTGTTCGTCGGTGCAACCAACGATCGCCGCTTCCGTGCGTTCGACGCTAAAACGGGCAAAGAGATCTGGACCACGAGCCTCGAGGCCAACGCGAATGCGAACCCGATGAGCTATCAGGGCAAGAGTGGGAAGCAGTACGTCGCCGTTGTCGCCGGCAATACTTTGATGGTGTACTCGCTACAGCAGTAAGCGATTTGCACTAGTCGGCAGGTAGTAGGCAGTGGACAGACTCGACATGAAAACAACCTTCCTGGTGGTCGCCGCACTCGCGGTGACGTCGGCCGCCTTTCTCTCGGCACAGAGCCCTGCGCCGATGGCGAAGCGCGACCCGAACTACACCGTTCCGAGGACCCCATGGGGTGATCCCGATCTGCAAGGGAAGTGGCCCAGCACCGACATGGTGGGCACGCCGATGCAGCGCGACGCGAAGCTCGGCACGAGGAACCTGTTGACCGAGGCCGAATACAAGGAAGTGCAGGCCCGATTCGCGCGCCAGGCGGCGCAGGACGAAGCCGACTTCGATCTGGAGCATGCCACTGCGACGCCCGGCGGCGACGTGGGTGGTCCTGTCTCTCCGCCGCCGCATTGGCTCGAGCGCGGCAAGCCCCAGCATCAGGCCTCGCTCATCGTCGATCCTGCTGACGGCCGGATGCCGGCGCTGACGCCGCAAGCGCAGCAGCGCGTGGCCGCGGCGCGCGAGGCGCGTGAGGGACGCGGGCCCGCTGACTCCTACACCGATCGCAGTCTTTACGACCGCTGCATCTCACGCGGCATTGCCGGTTCGATCTTGCCGGTGATTTACAACAACGGCAACGAGATCGTGCAGGCGCCGGGATTCGTGGCCATCCGCAACGAGATGATCCACGAGACGCGGATCGTACCACTCGACGGACAGCCGCATCCGAGCTCGCACATCAAGATGTGGATGGGCGATTCGCGCGGCCATTGGGACGGAGACACGCTGGTCGTTGAGACGAAGAACATCGGCAGCTTTGCGCCGGGCATCGGGGTGAATGGTGGCGGCACTCGTCACAGCAGCGAGATCACAATCACCGAGCGATTCACCCGCATCAGTGCAGACGTGATCGTGTATGAGATGCGGGTGGAAGATCCGAAGACGTGGACCAGGCCGTGGACGATGCAGTACCCGTTGAAGCGGGATGACAATTACGGGTACTTCGAGTACGCGTGCCACGAGGGAAACTACTCACTATTCAACATTCTGAGCGGAGCGCGAGCGGACGAAAAGGCCGCAGCGGATGCCGCAAATAAGTAGGCAGTAGGCAGTAGGCAGTAGGCGGTAGGCAGTAGGCAGTAGGCGGTAGGCAGTAGGCAGTAGGCGGTAGGCAGTCCAAGCAAATTCACGCAACTCTGTACTCGCGACGTCCGTCCAAGTCCTTATCATGCGACTCGACACGATCGCGCAGGACCTTCGGTCGGCACTCAGAAACCTGCGGCGTTCGCCCGGTTTCGCCCTTCTGACCATCCTCACCCTCGCTGTCGGCATCGGCGCCAACACCGCGATGTTCTCGGTACTGAA
>Ga0315912_10006002_pt1 | contig 10993 bp, 8 predicted proteins | sample VfabasoilMG_FD_204469 | JGI IMG/M metagenome (GOLD analysis project Ga0315912, IMG submission 204469) | Garden soil microbial communities collected in Santa Monica, California, United States - V. faba soil | ecosystem: Environmental > Terrestrial > Soil > Garden | place: USA: California...
GCTGGAGAACCGCAGCGACAACCCCGGCATCCGCGACGGCGACATGTTCCTCGCCAACGACCCCTGGGTCGGCGCCGCGCACCAGATGGACGTGATGCTGCTGTGCCCGGTGTTCCACAAGGGCGAGCTCTTCTGCTGGGTGACCAACTGCCTGCACCAGTACGACATCGGCGGCATCACGCCCGGCTCGTTCTGCCCCTCGGCGCGCGATGCGTTCGACGAGGGCATCCTCATCCCGCCGGTCAAGATCGTCGAGAACAACGAGATCCGCCGGGACATCGAAGAGGTCTACCTCAGGAGTTCAAGAAAGCCGTCCGCCGTGGCGCTGGACTTCAGGGCCCAGCTGGCAGGAAACATCACCGCGCGCGACCGGATCGTTTCGCTGATCAGGAGATACGGCGCGGACACCGTCAAGGGCGTGATGAAGAAGATCCTCGACGACGGCGAGCGTGCCTTCCTGAAGAAATTGTCCCGGTTGCCCAACGGCATCTGGCGCGACAGGACCTACGTGGAATGCTGCAGGCCCGGTGACAGGCAGGTTCATAGAGTTGTTTTGTCTTTGAAAAAAACTAAAAACAGATTGGTGTTCGAGAACGAAGGAACAGATCCACAAGCTGGCGGCATCAACGCCACCTACTCCGGCTGGCGCGGCGCGATCATGGTCGCGCTCAACGAATTGATGTGCTGGGAGCAGTACTACGCGGTCGGCGGCGCGCTGCGCCACGTCGACTTCGACCCGACGCCGGGCACGCTGAACTGCGCCGACTTCCCGGCTTCGGTGTCCACCGCGCCGGTGCAGTGCATGGAGATTTCGCTCTACCCCGCCTACAACGTGCTTTCGAAAATGATGTATCCGGACCCGGGCATGCGCAAGGACATCATGTGCATCGGCGGCACCAGCCAGTGGCCGGCCACGCTGTTCCGCGGCATCGACCAGTGGGGCGAGCGCTACGGCTACATCCTGGTGGACCCGATCGGCGGCGCGATCGGCGCGTTTTCGCATGCCGACGGCATTTCCACCGGCGGCCAGGCGCGCACGCCGATCTGCAAGCTGCCGAACGTCGAGCATACCGAGCAGAGTTTCCCGGTCTTGTTCCTGTATCGAAAGGAAATCACGGATTCCGGCGGCGCCGGCAAATTCCGCGGCGGCCTCTCGGCCGAGTCCTGCTTCATCCCGCACGGCACCGACGGCATCACGCACGACACGCTGTCCTCGGGCAACGCGATCCCGACCTCGACCGGCATGATGGGCGGGTATCCCGGGGCGGTGAACCGCTATCGCTTTCTGAAAGACTCGAACGTCCTTGAACGCATGAAGCAATCGCAGCTCGTCGACGACATCTCGGAACTCAAGGGCAAGGAGGAAACGCTGCAGTTGCGCCAGCAGGATTTCCTCCAGAAGCCGGACGACGTCTATGCCGTGCTGTGGTCCGCGGCGGGCGGCTTCGGCGACCCGCTCGAGCGCGACCCGGCGAAGGTCGAAGCCGACGTGGCCAACGGCGACGTGTCCGAGAAGACGGCACGCGATGTCTACGGGGTGATCCTGAACAACAAGGAATTGACAGAAAAAGAAAGAGCGTCGAAGCGCCTGCAGCGCCTGTCCTCGGCTTCTCATCCCATCCAGAAGCCGCAGAAACTGGGAGGGCGGATCGATTCGCTGGCGACGGAAAATCTTGCAATACGCGGCAAACATTGGTCCTGCGCGAAGTGCGCCACGGACCTCGGACCGGTGAGCGGCAACTACAAGGCGGCCTGCGCGAGGAGCGACCGCGCGATCCAGGCCTCGAACCCGATCGTCGGCGATCCGAAGCGCTTCATCGACCCGACGCCGCAGTTCCGGCAATTCTCCTGCCCGGGCTGCGGCACGCTGATCGAGAACGAGATCGCGGTGGCCGAGGACCCGGTGCTGCGCGACGTGGAGCTTAGTCGGCCTTAGCGCCGGAATCCTTCACCACCTTCGCCCATTTCGGCACTTCGGCGCGCACGAACGCGCTGAACGACTCCACCGACGTGCCCGCGGCATCGACGCCGAGTGCCTGGAGCTTCTCGCGCGTGGCCGCCGACTGGATGCCCCGGACAATCTCGGCGTTGAGCTTCGCCACGACGTCTTTCGGCGTGCCGGCCGGCGCGAACACGCCGTGCCAGGAGCCCAGCTCGTAGCCCGGCAGGCCGGACTCGGCGAAGGTCGGCACTTCGAGGGCGAGACTCGAGCGCTTCGCGGTGGTCACGGCGAGCGCGCGCAGCCTGCCGGCCCTGACCTGCGGATAGGCGGTGCTGATGTTGTCGAACGACATGCTCACCTGCCCGCTGACCGCGTCGGCGATCGCCTGCGGGCTTCCCTTGTAGGGAACGTGCTGCATGGTGGTGCCCGTCATGCTCTTGAAGAGCTCGCCCGCAAGGTGGGCGGAGGTGCCATTGCCGGAGGTCGAGTAGCTGTACCTGGCCGGGTACAACTTGAGCAACGCCACCAGTTCCTTCACGTTGTTCGCGGGCACCGACGGATTCACCACCAGCATGTTGGGCTGGGTGGCGAGCAGCGTGACCGCGTCGAAGTCCTTGATCGGGTCGTAAGGCAGCTTCGAGTACACGCTCGCGTTGATGGCGTGGGTGCTGATGGTGCCGCCCATGATGGTGTAGCCGTCGGGCGCGGACTTCGCGACCCGTTCGGCGCCCACCGCGCCGCCGGCGCCGGGCAGGTTGTCCACCACCACCGGCTGCTTCCAGGCCTCCTGCAGATGCGCGGCGACGATGCGGCCGAGGATATCGGTCGTGCCGCCGGGCTGGAACGGCACCACGTAGCGGATCGGCTTCGAGGGATAGGTCTGCGCCGCGGCAGCAGCGGACGCGAGGACGAGGACCAGCGAGAGGAGTTTTCTCATGACGGCTATGTTAAGTGAACTTCATCGCCAAGGCGGATCCGCCCGGGAGTCAGCACCTCCGCGTACACGCCGAATAGCGCTTCGGCTTCTCCCTGCGCGACGGCGCGCAGGATGCGCGGCTGGTCGGCCAGCCCGGTCTGGGCCATGGTGATCATCACGCAGCGCTCGGTCCAATCCACGATCTCCAGCCTGACCTCGTCGCCCACCCGCAGCGTCTTGCCAATCCAGCGGTTCTCCCCTTCGCCTTCGATCACCAGGTTGGGCCGGAAGCGGCGCTCGTCGATGCCGGCGCCCGGCAGCGCCTTCGCCAACCCGGCGAGCGAGCGGGTGGTGACGAGGTGCAGCGGCGCGGAATCGTGGTGCGAAACGTCTTGCTCGAGCGCAAGCGTCACGGGTATTCGCAGGACTGCCGAAAGTGCCGCATGCACCCCCGGGTCACTCGCCAGCAGGCTACGTCCGTCCGGAAACGTGATCCGGGGTTGACCGCCTTCCTGGAGCGCGCTGAAGCCGAGCAGTCCCTCGATGCGGCGAAAGCGCCGGCCGTTCTTGCCGCTGCCGAGCTTGCCTTCGGCGTCGCGCACGGCGTACAGGCGATCACCAGCGGCGCCCCGCGCGTCGACCAGCAGATCCTCGCAGCGCTCGCCGAGCATCGATTTCACCGGGTAGCGCCAAAGCGCGGCGACCGTCTCCCTCACCCCCTTAGAATATGCCATCGAAGGAGGCACCCGCCATGCCCGTCACCGGAATCAACCACTACCTGATCGTGTCAAAGAATCTGGAGCGCTCGCGCAGGTTCTACGAGAAAGTGCTCGGCATGAAGCTCGCCGACCGGCCCGACTTCGGCTTTCCCGGCTACTGGCTGCAGACCGGCGGCGGGATCTGCGTGCACCTCGCTTCGCAGAAGGCCAACAAGATCCGCGACATGTACTTGCTGAAGAAACACCCGCGCGGCACGACCGGCTCGGGCTCGGTGGACCACATCGCGTTCCTCGCCAAGAATCCTCTTGAAGTTAGAAAGAGAATTCGGAAAAGCGGAGTCGCTATGCAAGTCCGTAATTTCCCCGACGCCAAGCTGTTCCAGATCTTCCTCAAGGACCCGGACGACGTCACCATCGAGCTGAATTTCCTCGGCGAGGTGGTGGACGAGTCGAAGTTCCAGGGCAAGGGCTCGATCACGCTCGACCGCAAAGCGAACTTCCGCAAGACCCGCTGATGCGCGGCGCCGTATTCCTGGGCGACCGCAAGGTCGAGCTGCGAAATTTCCCCGATCCCACGCCGGGGCCCGGCGAAGTGGTCATCGCCATGAAGGCCTCGGGCATGTGCGGCTCGGATCTGAAGTTCTACCGCTCGCCGCCGGGCGAGGCGCAGAAAGCGCTGGGACTGGGAGGCAATGCGGAACCTTTCATCGCCGGCCACGAGCCCTGCGGCGTGGTGGTCGCGCGCGGCCCGGGCGTTTCGGCGCGCGAGGCGCCGGAGGGCCTGCGGGTCATGGACCACCACTACGCCGGCTGCGGCACCTGCCCGCATTGCCGCGTCGGCTGGTCGCAGCTCTGCCGCGCCGGCATCACGGTCTACGGCGTGACCGCCCACGGCGGCCATGCCGACTACCTCAAGGTGCCGGTTCGCACCCTCGTCGAGCTTCCCGAGCAGTTGAGTTTTGCCGAAGGCGCCGCGGTCGCTTGCGGCACGGGAACCGCCTTTTCGGCGCTGCGCCGGATGAAGCTCTGCGGCGGCGACACGCTCGCCGTATTCGGCCAGGGCCCGGTCGGGCTCAGCGCAACGGTTCTGGGCGCGGCGATGGGTGCTCGCGTCATCGCGATCGAAACGAATGCCGAAAGACGCAAGCTCGCCATGGATTTTGGGGCGGACAAGGTGTTGGATGGCGATCAAGTACAAAAGCAACTACTTGAAATAACCAAAGGCCAGGGTGTCGATTTCTCGCTGGAGTGCAGCAGTGCACCCGCGGCGCGGCAAGCGGCGGTGCGCTGCGTGAAGACCTGGGGCACCGCGTGTTTCGTCGGCGAAGGCGGCGAGGTCACGCTCGACGTCAGCCCCGACCTGCTGCGCCGGCAGGTCACGCTGATCGGCTCCTGGACCTTCAGCGCGATGGGCATGCTGGAATGCGCGCGATTCATCGCCGACCACAAGATCAAGCTGGAGAAGATCTTCTCGCACCGCTGGAAGCTCGAGCAGGCCGCCGAGGCCTACCAGAGCTTCGATACCCAGAGCACCGGGAAAGGGGTTTTTCTCCTTTGAAGCTGTTCGAGGAATTCTCCCTGAAGGGAATCAAGGCAAGGAACCGCATCGTCGTATCGCCGATGTGCCAGTACTCGGCGGTGGACGGGCACGTCAACGACTGGCACCTCGTGCACCTCGGCAAGTTCGCGCAAGGCGGCGCCGGCATCGTCTTCATGGAGGCGACTGCAGTGGAGGCCCGCGGCCGCATCACGCACGGCGACACGGGTATTTGGGAGGATTCGCAAATCCCGGGTTTGCAGAGAATCGTTTCGTTCGTGAAAAGCCAGGGCGCAGTCCCGGCCATTCAGCTCGCCCACGCCGGCCGCAAGGCGAGCATGGCGCGTCCCTGGTACGGCAACGGCCCCCTCACCCAGGCCGATGCCGAGCGCGGCGACAAGGCGTGGCGCACGATCGCCCCGACGGAGGCGCCGATCGACGAAGGCTGGATCAGGCCGCGCGCCTTCGAAAAGGGCGATTTCCAGAGCGTGTTGCGCTCGTACACTGAAGCGGTCCGCCGCGCACGCGCCGCCGGCTTCGACATCATCGAACTGCACGCCGCGCACGGCTACCTGCTGCACACCTTCCTGTCGCCGCTGACCAATCCCGGACCGATTGAAGAGCGCATGCGCTTTCCGCTCGAGGTGATCGGCGCGGTCCGGCAGGCCTGGAACAAGCCGCTATTCGTTCGCATCTCCTCCATCGACGATGCCGAGGGTGGATGGTCGCTGGAAGATTCGATCGCTTTTGCCACGCAGTTGAAGCGCGTGGGCGTCGATGTCATCGACTGTTCCTCTGGCGGCATCGCAGGCTCCGCTACCGCGGCAACGAAAACCCTCGTGCCCCGCGTTCCGGGGTTTCAACTGCCGTTTTCAGAAAGCATCAGGAAAGAGGCCGGTATCGCGACCATGGCGGTCGGGCTGATCCTCACGCCGCAGCAGGCGGAAGAAGCACTCGAAGCGGGCCGCTGCGACCTGGTCGCGGTCGGTCGCGAAGCGCTGTTCGATCCCAACTGGCCGCTGCACGCGGCTCAGGCGCTCGGCGCCGACCCGGAATTCGCGCGCTGGCCTCAGCAGTACGGCTGGTGGCTCACGCGGCGCGAAGGCCTGCTCAGGAAACTCGGCGTGCGAAAGTAGCCGAAGGACTACAGCGTCGGGTTGTCGCTCGGCAGACCCAGGGCCGCGCGACCGTAAGTCGTGCCGGCAATGTCGGTATTGAAGGAGAAGTGCTGCTTCACCGCATGCGCGTCGCGGAAGGCGCGCGGCACGGCGCCGGTCTCGTAGAGGCCGCTCGCGCCGGCGAGGCCGAACATCACGTCCACCGCGCGCACCGCCCAGTCCACCGCGTAGGCGCCTTCGAGCCGGTAGCGTGCCTTGGTCTTCAGGTCGGGAACCTTCTTGTCCTTGATCAGCGCTTCCGCCTCGCGGCAGTTGGCCAGTTGCACGAGCCTGGAAGCCCGCGCGTAAGCCGTCGCTTCCGCAAGGCGGATTTGCGTGCTCTGGATTTCGGCGACCCGGGCACCGGTCATCTTCCCGGTCTTTGCAGAGAAACCATCCACCAGGTTTTCGGCAATGCCCAGCGCCACGCCCGACAGCATGTAGGGAAACAACGCGAACACCGGCACCTGGAACAACGAGCCGGGATTCACCGCGCTGCCCGGCGTGGGGCCGCCCTTGGTGTCGGCCACCGCCAGCGTGCGGTGCTCCGGCACGAACTGCTCGACGGCCTCGACGTCCTTGCTGCCGGTGCCGCGCAGGCCGCCGGCAAACCAGTTGTCGATCACCTGGTACTGCGACTTGTGCAGCAGGAAGATGCGCTGCTCGGGCGGCGCGTTCTCGTCGAGGAAGGCGAGCCCGGCGAGCATGTTCCACTCGCTCGGGTCGACGCCGCTCGAAAACGGCCAGCGCCCCGAGATCACGTAGCCGTCCTTGACCTTCTTCGCCTTGGCCGCCGGGAACACGAACGACGAGGCGATCAGCGCGTCGCGCGACACATCCCAGATTTCGTCCTGCACTTGTTGCGGGAACATGCCGAGCATCATGTGGTGCGCGGTGAAGTTGACCCAGTTCCACGCAGTCGAGGCGCAGGCGCGCGCCAGCAGCGCGCCGAAGGTGACCACCGCCGCGAATTCGAGCTCCGCGCCGCCGACGCGCTTCGGCTGGTGGATGCGCAGCAGTTGCGTGTCGTGGAAGTCGCGCAGCGTCTCGTCCGGGATGCGCCGCAATTCCTCGCACTTCGGCGCGCGTTCGCGCAGCACCGGGAGCAGCGCTTCCGCCCTCTCCCAGAGCTCTTCAGGCCTTGGAATACCAGTCAAGGATCTGTTCTCCGGTCCACAGCTTCACGCCAGGGCGCTGCTGGACGTATTCAAAGAGCTTCTCGACGTAGCCGATGCGGTGCGGCACGCCGCTGATGTAGGGATGCAGGCTGATCGCCATGACGCGCGCGCTTTTCTCGCCTTCCTCGTAGAGGCGGTCGAAATGGTCGATGCCGCGGCGCAGCCATTCCTCCGACGGGTGGTGCTGCAACGCCATCATGGCGATGTCGTTCATCTCCACCGTGTAGGGAACCGACACGACCGGCCGGGGTTTTGCTTCGATGCGGCAGGGCTGATCGTCGAGCACCCAGTCGGCGACGTACTCGATGCCCGCCTCCGACAGCCAGTCGATGGTGTCGTATGTCTCGGTGAGGCCGGGACTCTCCCAGCCCCTTGGCTTTTTTCCCGTGAATTTCTTGATTTCATCGACGGTCTGACGAATGGCCTCGCGCTGGTCCTCCACGTGATGCATCGGCCGCTGGAGGTAGCCGTGGCCCATGAACTCCCATCCGGCCTTCAGACCGGCTTCGGCCACACGCGGGTAACTCTTGATGACCGAACCGTTGATTGCAAACGTTGCCTTTATGCCTTCTAGCACCTCAAGAAAACGCCAGAAACCGACCCGCATGCCGTATTCATGCCACGCCCAGTTGGGCAAGTCGGGCAGCAGGGGTTGGCCGTAGGGCGGCGGCAGCACCGTGCGCGGCATGGCGCGCTCGATGGACCACTCTTCCACGTTGACGATGACCCACACCGCCACGCGGGCGCCGTCGGGCAGTTCGAGCTTCGGCCGGTCGACGATGGCCGAATAGGGGACGCGCTCGCGGGGCAGCTTCATGCAGGTACTATACGGCCTCATCGGAGAGAGGAGATCAACATGCTGAAATCCCTGCGTCTCGCCACGCTTGCCGCCGCGCTGGTTCCCTTCGCCGCCGGCGCGCAGACCGTCGGTTTTGCGACGCTGCCGCCGGGCTCGATCCTGCATGCGCAGGCTTCGGTGATCGCCAAGGTGGTGCAGGACCATTCCAAGCTGCAGGTGCGCGTCATCGGCTACGGCGGCGACACCGGCATTCTCGAATCGGTGAATTCGAAACAGGCGGAATTCTGGGTTCTCGACGTCGGCGAGAGCGCGGACGCGCTGCATGGCCGTGGATCGTGGAAAGGCAACCCCAAGCCGAATCTGCGCACGGCGCTGACCTTGTCCGGCTTCCAGATGGCCTTCTGGGTGAAGAAGGATTCAAACATCCACTCGATTGCCGACCTCAAGGGAAAGCGCGTGCCCGCGGAGTGGGTGCAGCAGACCGGCGTGATCCCGCACACCACGGCGGTGCTCGCGGCAGGCGGCCTCAACTACAGCGACGTGGTGAAGGTCCCCGAGGTCAACGTGGTGCGCGCGGCGGATGATTTCAAGGCGGGCAAGCTCGACTTGCTGTTCTTCGCGGTCGGCGCGCCGAAGGTGGCGGAAGTCTCCGCCGCCGTGGGCGGCCTGCGGCTGCTGCCGATGAACCCGCTGCCGGATTCCGAGCAGCGCATGAAGGCCGTGCGGCCGGAGTACTACTTCTCGACGGTCAATCCCGCGCCGCACATCGCGGGCGTCGACAAGCCGTCACCGGTCCAGACGATCGACGTGGTCGTCGGCGTCGGCGCGCACGTCAGCGACGAAATCACCTACCAGCTGGTCAAGGCGTTGTACGGCAACAAGAAGGGCCTGGTGGAAGGCCATCCCAGCTTCAATGCCTTCCAGGAAAAGAATGCGGGCAAGGCCCAGCCCAGCCTGCCCTACCACCCCGGCGCCATCAAGTTCCTCAAGGAAGCCGGCGTCTGGGGCGGCTAGGCGCCGCGGTTCCGGTCGTCGAGGGAATCCTCGCCGCCCTGCTGATCGCAGGGTCGATCGCCTGGTCGCTGGACCTTTTCCGGCCCGCGGGGCTGGTGCTGTTCGCGGAGCAGTTCTCGGCCGGGGCGTTCGGCATCGGCCTCGCGCTCACCTACCTGAAGTTCCGGTTGCGCGGCCAGGGGGACAAGTCCGTCCCCTGGTACGACTGGGCGCTCGCCGCCGTTTCGCTCGGCACCTGCATCTACGTTGCGGTCCGATTCCCCACGCTGACCGCCATGGCGACCGCGGTGACGGCCGAGACCATGACGGTGTCCCTCGCGCTCACCCTGCTCACGCTGGAAGCCGTGCGCCGCACCATCGGCTGGTCGCTGGTCATCATCCTGCTGGTCATCGCGGGCTACGTCCTCATCGGGCACCTGGTGCCCGGCCAGCTGCAAACGCGCAAGGTCGAGTTGTTGGGGATGCTGAACTACCTCAACCTCGATAACAACGGCCTGCTCGGCATCATCCTGCAGATCACGGTCATCGTGATCATCCCGTTCGTGCTGATGGGGCAACTGCTGATGCGCTCGGGTGGGTCGGGATTCTTCAACGACCTCGCCATCGCGCTGATGGGCCGTTACCGGGGCGGCGCGGCGAAGATGGCGGTGGTGGGCTCGAGCCTGTTTGGCATGATCTCCGGCGTCGCGGCTGCCAACACCGTCGCCGTCGGCGTGGTGACGATTCCGCTGATGAAGCGATCCGGCATGCCGGCGAAGCTCGCTGCCGCGGTCGAAGCCTGCGCCTCGAACGGCGGCCAGTTGATGCCGCCCGTCATGGGCGCGGTAGCGTTCGTCATGGCGGACTTCCTGCAGATTCCGTACAAGGAAGTCGCCATCGCCGCGATCCTGCCCTCGGTGATGTACTACGCGGCGCTCTTCATCCAGGCCGACCTCGAGGCGGCGCGCCATGGCTTCGGCAAGGTCGAGGAAAGCAAGATTCCGCGCGTTTTCCAGGTCCTGGCCAAGGGCTGGATGTTCCTGGTGCCGTTCGCGGTGCTCGTCTATTCGATGTTCTGGCTCAACCTGGAACCGGAATACTGCGCGATGACCGCGGCCGCGGTGATCATCGGCCTGGGGTTCACGGTCGGCTACGACGGGCGCCGCATGAAGTTCCGCGACCTGTGGGACGCGGTGGCGCAGACGGCCGGCGGCCTGTGCGAGATCCTGGTGATCTCGGCGGCGGCGGGATTCATCATGGGGCTGTTCCAGGTGAGCGGGCTTGCCTTCGCCTTCGCCGCCTACCTGGTGAACCTCGGCGGCCAGAGCCTCGTCGCGCTGCTGATGCTCGCGGCGGCGGTCAGCATCGTCCTCGGCATGGGCCTGCCCACCATCGGCGTCTACGTAATGCTGGCGATCCTGGTGGCGCCGGCGCTGGTGAAGGTGGGCGTGGAGCCGCTCGCCGCGCATCTCTTCATTCTCTATTTCGGCATGATGTCGCTCATCACGCCGCCGGTCGCACCCGCCGCCTACGTGGCCGCCGCCATCGCTGGCTCGCCCTCGATGGCCACCGGCTGGATGGCCATGCGCTTTGGCTGGAGCTCCTACATCGTGCCGTTCCTGTTTGTCTACTCGCCGGCCATCCTGATGAAGGGCAGCTTGATGGACATCCTCATCGTCACCGTGACTTCGCTCGCCGGCATCTGGCTCATCTGCGCAGCGATGGTCGGCTACTTCACGCGCCTGATGACGC
>Ga0315912_10006003_pt1 | contig 10992 bp, 6 predicted proteins | sample VfabasoilMG_FD_204469 | JGI IMG/M metagenome (GOLD analysis project Ga0315912, IMG submission 204469) | Garden soil microbial communities collected in Santa Monica, California, United States - V. faba soil | ecosystem: Environmental > Terrestrial > Soil > Garden | place: USA: California...
TTCGATCTTGTTGCGCAAAGGTATTCCGTTGGAGGATATGGAGTTCTTCCAATTCCACCCGACGGGAATTTACAAGCTTGGCATTCTCATCACGGAAGGCGCACGCGGCGAGGGCGCGGTGCTCATCAACGGCAAGGGTGAACGCTTCATGCCCAAGTATGCGCCCACGGTGAAAGACCTTGCTTCACGCGACGTTGTCTCACGGGCGATCATCACTGAGATCAATGAGGGGCGCGGCGTCAACGGCAAGAATTATGTCTATCTGGATATTCGTCCCGAGACGGTAAACAAGTTTGCCGCAGAGGATGGACGTACGAACCCCGACGGCTCTCCCTACCGAATAACTGGTGACACGGTTCTGACGAAGATTCCTGACATTGTGGATTTCTGCCGCGTCTACCTCGGAGTTGATCCTGTCACTCAAATGATGCCGATCCAGCCGACCGCGCATTATGCGATGGGCGGCATCCCGACCAACAAGTTTGGCGAAGTGGTCGTGGACGATAAAGGCACAACCGTCCCCGGTCTGTTTGCGGCGGGCGAATGTGCGTGTGTATCCGTGCATGGAGCGAACCGACTCGGCACGAACTCACTGCTTGACCTGGTGGTGTTCGGCAAACACGCGGGACTCAAAGCGGCGGAGTATGCGAACCAGTCTGAGTTTGCGAAAATGCCCGGGGACCCCGAAGCAGGCGCGAGGTCCCAGTTTGAGGCGTTGCGGAATGGGTCGGGAAAAGAGAATGTGTACGATCTATCCAATGAGATGAAGAACGTCATGTTCTCGGAAGTGGGCATTTACCGGAACGGCTCCGTGATGGAAGGGGCTGTAGATAAGGTCCTTGAGTTGAAGGAACGTTATAAGAATGTGCGTGTGAGCGATACGGGCAAGGTCTTCAACACCGAATTGCTGAACGCGTGGGAGTTGGGCAACCTGCTCGACATCTCTGAGGCGGTTGCGATGTGCGCGTTGAATCGGACGGAGTCACGCGGCGGTCACTCACGCGAGGATTACCCCGAACGCGATGATGTGAACTGGTTAAAGCATACGTTGATCTCGAAGAAGAACGGCAAACTGGAGATCAGTTATAAGCCGGTGGTTATTACGAAGCATCAGCCAAAGGCGAGAGTTTATTGATAATGTCGTTGCGAGGGCGCTTTTGTTCTTTGCCCGAAGCAATCTCCTGCGCAACAGGGGATTGCTTCGTCGGGAAGAGCACCCTCCTCGCAATGACATAAGGAGCCATTTATGGAAATCACAGTAAAAATCTTTAGATATAACCCCGAGAAGGACGAGCGCGGTCACTACGAGACCTATACCGTGGAAGCCGATGCGAACGACCGCGTGCTGGATGTGCTTGAATATGTGAAGGGCAAGAATGATGGTTCGCTTTCATTCCGCCGTTCGTGCGCGCACGGCGTGTGTGGTTCGGACGCGATGCGCATCAACGGTCGCAACATGCTGGCGTGCAAGACGCTTGTGCGTGATGTAGGCGACAAGATCACGGTCGAGCCGTTGCTGGGCTTGAAGGTTGCCAAAGACCTGATCGTGGATATGGAACCGTTCTTCGACAACTACAAGAAGATGCTCCCGTACTTTATCAATGACTCCCCGCTTCCCGCGGACGGGAGGGAGCGGCTCCAGACCCCCGAACAACGTGCCCGCTTCGACGAATCCACGAAGTGCATTATGTGCGCGGCTTGCACGACCTCCTGCCCATCCTTCTGGGCGAGTGACGAGTATTATGGTCCTGCCGCGTTGGTCGCCGCGCATCGCTTCATCTTTGACAGCCGCGACGAAGGCGCCGCCGAACGCCTGCATATCATCAGCGAAACGAACGGTCTGGCGCGCTGTCACACCGCCTTCAATTGCACGAACGCCTGCCCGCGTGATATTCCCATCACAAAAGCGATCGGTGAGTTGAAACTGGTGACGTTGACGGGAAAACTTGAGTAATTGGTAATTAGTAATTGGAGACTGGAGATTAGAGACTTGGCAAGCCGCGTCCATGAGGATGCGGCTTGTTTTTTGTAAACAAAAAGGAAAACAAAATGCTTCGCTTAACTAGAATTGAGGAAGGGGCTTGTTACGTTACTGATACAACAAATCTTTACGTTGCTTGGTCAATGTTATGTTCTTCATCCAAGTTGTTTTGGGGTTGTGGAATGATCAAAGATTTGGATAGAGTATTGTCATTATTAGATAGAATGACATCAAATCAAGATTTACTTGACCAGTCTGATGCAGGTGGGGAGTTTTTTGAGACACTTCAGAATAATGAGAGCCCTGTATTAGATTCTGTCAGAATTGTTATTTGCTTTGAGAATTATTTTAAGGCTATGATGTTGTTGGGAGGTTATGTAATTCATGAGATGGATAAGTCCGAGTGCAGCCGTTATCCACAGTTTATGAAGAAAAAAGATGAACTCTTGCAAAAAACAACTCCGATCTTAATAAGCGACGTCAAACAAGCTGAAAAGCAAGATCTTTTGAACGCTGAACCTCTTCAAACTCTCAAAAAACAAACAATCGGAATGAGCATTCTAGCTGGACAACCCAAGTATAGAGCAATTTATTCAAACCAGGAGTCAGATGATCAGAGGTTGTTTTCTCTGATAGAGAGATTGAAAGAAACCCGCAATACTCTGCATTTCTTGAACATAGAATATATTGGTGGAGGAATAACAAACCCCGACGATTTTGTATTCTTGCGTGATTATGTCACTAATCATATAGATGCTCTTGCCAATACAATATCAAGTGAGAGAAAATGGGAACTTGATATTGGAAAAAGCGAGATAGATCACTTAAAAGATATTGAATATGATGATTTTGAGGATGAGTAACATGAATCAAGCCATCTTCTTTGAACCGGACGAAGGCAAAGCCGTCAGCGCACGTGGAAGCTTGATGTTGTTCAAGGTAGTCGCAGAAACCACCGCCTTTATTTTGGAGCACTTGAAATGACAACTCATTTCGACATCCTGATCAAGCAAGCTGTTTTACGTAGATATCCAGAGCAACTGCAAGAGATCGGTATTGCAGATGGAAAGATCGTCGCCATTGGGGAAAAAGTAGATGGGGATGCTGAACTGACAATTGATGCAGAAGGAAATCTAGTTACAGAATCATTTGTCAACCCGCATCTGCATTTGTGCAAGGTATATACCCGTCAAATGATGGATGATGAAACGCTCACAGGATATCACGCCGCGGATATGGGGAAAGCCATGACCACCATCGAGCTGGCGGCTCTGGTAAAGGAAAAGTATGACGAAGCATGGATCATCAAGAATGTGAGGCGTGCTCTTGCTCAAGCCGCCATCTATGGGAATACTCACATCCGTGCCTTTGCCGATGTTGACTCAAAAGCAAAACTGGAAGGCATGAAAGCGTTGATCCGTGCGAGGGAGGAGTTCAAAGACATCGTGGAGATTCAGGTCTGTGCGTTTGCTCAAGATGGGTTGGCGCGGGAAGCGGGAGCGAGTCAATTGATGCATGATGCTATGGAGATGGGCGCAGATGTCGTTGGCGGCATCCCATGGATCGAATTCACAGAAGAGGATATTCAAGCTCACATCAAAGAGATCTTTGATCTGGCGCAGGAATTCAATAAAGATGTTTCGATGTTGGTGGATGATGCAGGGGACGCAGGGTTACGCTCGTTGGAAGCGATGGCAATTGAAACCATCAAAAGAAACTGGCATGGACGCGCTCTCGCTCATCATGCGCGTGCGATGGAGTTGTATCCACAGCCCTATTTTCAAAAAGTGGTTGCACTTCTGAAAAAAGCGGATATGGCTGTTGTCAGTGACCCGCATACAGGTCCGCTTCATGCCCGCGTGAAAGAATTGCTCGAAGAAGGCGCGAATGTGTGTCTGGGACAGGATGACATCTCTGATGCATATTATCCTTTTGGACGTAACAACATGCTGGAAGTAGCATTCCTTGCCGCACACCTGCTTTGGATGACGACGAATCGTGAGATCGAAATGTTATATGACATGGTCACGACCCGTCCCGCGGATGCCATGAATATCAAGGATCACTCCCTACAAGTTGGTGCAGCGGCGAATCTTGTTGTCCTCCAAGCATCGAATATCGTAGAGGCTCTGCGTGAACATGCCATGCCCAGATATGTGATCAGTCATGGCAGGCTGGTTGATCGCGCCAAAATGGAATTAATTGCGTCATCCGGGGAAGTCAATCCAAGTCAATGAGATGATTCCAGAGGCTGGATAACCAAAGTCTTATTAAATTCCTTACTTGCGAGGGTAGGCATCGGAAAGATTGTTTTTTATCATTAGCCCCAAAAGTCAATTTTTAATTTAAAAAGGAAAAAAACATGAGCACCCCAAAAAACACTTCCCGAATATTTTCTGCTTTATTCACTGCTTTATTTCTGCTGACAGGGGTTTTAGGTATTCGAGGTGTTGCATCCACACCTAACACTGCTGATCGATCCAATGACTTGTTACAGTTCACGGCTGGTGGTCACGCCCTTGGGTTTACTTCAGACGGAATGTATGCCGCTACAGGCAGTCACGTTCTGCGCGTGGACTTTATGGATGCAAACAGCGTCCGGCCGCAGGCGGATTCCTCTGCCAGTTTGAACGAGAAAGCCGCGCCGCTCAGTCGCGTCTCTTACGCGGACCTGTGGGAGGGCACCACCCTGGTCTACACTTCCAGTGTAGGAAATATTTATAGCACCACATACCAGCTTGAAGCGGGGGCAGATGCGGAGGATATCCGCCTGCGCTACAACGCGCCACTATCTCTGAATCAAAATGGCACGCTGAATATAGCCTTTGAAAACGGTACGCTCACTGAAAGCGCGCCGGTTGCGTGGCAGGAGATTCAAGGCAGGCATGTGGCGGTGCCGGTCGCTTTTCAAGTGCAGGGGCAGGAAGTAGGTTTTACCCTTGGCAGATATAACGCCAGTTACCCGGTCACGATTGATCCAACCCTCACGTGGAATACCTTTTTAGGCTCAAGCGCGCAGGACCGAGGCAATTCCATCGCTGTGGATGGAAGCGGGAATGTGTATGTGGCAGGCGAATCCAAGGGAACGTGGGGCTTACCTATTCGAGCGTACAGCCTCGGAGACGATGCTTTTGTTGCCAAGTTGAATGCCACAACAGGTAATTTAATTTGGAATACGTTTCTAGGCGGAAGTTTAGGTGATTTTGGTTCGGGGATCGCCCTTGATGGTAGTGGGAATATTTATATCTCGGGATCTAGTTTTGCAACCTGGGGAAGTCCGGTAAGAGCTTACACGGCTGGTCAAGATGCGTTTGTCGCCAAATTGGATAATGATGGTGCATTGCAATGGAATACCTTTTTAGGTGGAAGTTCAGTAGACCAAGGTTACTCCCTTGATACAGATGGTAGTAATGTCTATATCGCCGGAACCAGTCAGGGGACCTGGGGAACTCCTGTACAGTCATTCAATACGAGTGGTGAAGCTTTTGCCGCCAAACTGGATGCATCAACCGGCAGTCTCACCTGGAATACGTTCATGGGTGGCAGTGGTTTTGATGACGGACGAGGTATCACTGTGGATGGGAGTGGAAATGTGTATATCATAGGATTAAGCCCTTCCACTTGGGGCACTCCTGTACGGGTCTACACTGCTGATTATGATACCTTTATTGCCAAACTGGATTCGAATGGCACTTTGAGTTGGAGCACTTTCCTCGGCGGAGATAATGGTGATTATGGGGAGTCCATTGCATTTGGAGGTGGAAATGTGTATGTAACGGGGGAATCCAATGCAACCTGGGGCTCACCTATTCGAGCCTATGGAGGGGGAGTCTCTGATGCATTTGTAGCAAAATTGGATACATCAACCGGTGGATTAACCTGGAACACTTTTCTTGGGGGCAGTGGTGCTGAATATGGTAGTTCCATTACATTGGATGGAAGTGAAAATGTGTATGTTATTGGTTTCAGCAATGCAAATTGGGGGAGTCCGATACAGGCATACAATGGTAGTGGCGATGCTTTTATCGCCTTACTGAAACCGTCTGGCTCGTTAGCGTGGAATACGTTCGTGGGCGGGAGTACCAGCAATGATGATGGCTTTGGCATCGCTGTTGATAGCGACAAGAATATTTATGTGACCGGCGAGTCCGATATAAGCTGGGGCACGCCTGTGCGTGCATATACTGCCAATCAATTGGATGCCTTTGTTGCGCGGCTTTTCAACTCGCCGATCGTTACATCGATTGTACGGGCGAACCCAAGCCCGACCTCTGCCGCCAGCGTCAATTTCACAGTCACCTTCTCTGAAGCCGTTGATGGTGTGACCCTTGATGACTTTTCGTTGACAACCACTGGAACGATCTCTGGCGCCGCCCTGACCGGGGGAAGTGGCGGAGGAACCGCTTTTACGATCACAGTGAATACAGGTACAGGTTCCGGAACGATCCGTCTGGATCTGGATGACAACGATAGCATCGTCAGTTTGGCAACATCCAATCCATTGGGCGGGGCAGGAGCGGGTAACGGCGATTTCATCACCGGACAGGCGTACATAAAAACGCAAACGCTCATTCTCAGGTCTGTTGGCGTCAACGACGGATGGATCCTTGAATCCACTGAAACCAGCGGCGCAGGCGGCACGCTCAACAATGCCGCCACCACCTTCAATCTCGGTGATGCCATAGCCGACAAGCAATACCGCGCCATCCTTCACTTCGATACCTCCACCCTGCCCGATACTGCCATCATCACGTCTGCCATATTCAAGATCAAAAAGCAGGGATTGGCTGGCACCGATCCATTCACCATCCTTGGCGCGTTGCGAGCAGACATGCTTAAACCTGCCTTTGGCGCCGCGACCCTGGAGCTTGCCGATTTCAAATCTGCGGCTGGGAAGAATAATGTTGCCACCTTCGGTGTTACACCGGTCAGTAATTTTTATAGCGCGATCGTAAACAATACTGGCAGAGTGTATATTAATCGCACAGGCACGACCCAGGTCCGTCTGCGCTTCCTGACGGACGATAATGATGACAACGGCAATGACTTCATGAAGTTCTACAGCGGCAATGCCGGCGCGGCGAACCGTCCTCAGTTGGTGGTCGAGTATTACGTGCCGTAGGAATATCGTTCCTCTCATACCGATTGAATCGGACAAGCCGTATCTGTGAAGATGCGGCTTGTTTTATGGATAATGTACAGACATCCAGCCCTTATCTTTTATAATATGCCCATGTTGAAACGACTACGACTCAACGGAGCGGAAGCCATTGCCCAATTACTGATTGAAAATGGCATACAAATAGTGTTCGGTATTCCCGGTGTGCATAACCTGGTCCTGTTCGAAGCCTTGCGCCGGTCGGGTATTCGTATTGTGCCAACCACCCATGAGCAAGGCGCAGGATTCATGGCAAATGGAATCGGACGTGCCACAGGTACCCCCGGGGTCTTTATCGTTGTACCCGGGCCGGGTCTCACCAATGCACTTACCCCCATTGCTGAAGCCTTTGTGGATTCGACTCCCATGCTGGTGATCGTGACCGACGTCCCTCAATCTGACAATAAGTTTCAAATGCACCAGATCGACCAGACGTTTCTTGCCCGGCCGATTGTTAAATCGGTTTACAACATCCAACGCGCCGCTGACATCGCATCCGCGTTCCATGCCGCCTTGCAAGAGATCACATCTGGTGAGCCGGGACCGTGTATCTTGCAGATCCCTTCAAACTTGTTTTGGGAGCGCGTTGACCGTCCGCGCAAATCGGGGAATAAGAAACAACCAAAGGTCTCTGTTCCAAAAGAGCGGATCGAAAATATCTTATCCCGCATCAAGAAGGCAAAGCGGATTGGATTGTTCGTGGGTCTTGGCGCTGCGGGCGCGGCACATGAAGTGAAGTCTCTGGCTGAATGGTTGAACGCGCCAGTCGCTACCACAGGATCAGGCCGCGGGGTCGTAGAGGAAGTGCATCCCTTGTCGCTGGGATTCGGATGGATGGCGGAATCCGTTGATGCGGTGAATCGCATCTTCGAGACTTGTGATCTGGTGCTGGCAATCGGAGTCAAGTTCTCGCAAACCGGTACACAGGATTTTCGCTTGCGTATCCAATGTCCGTTGATCCACATTGATGCATCGCCACAGGTATTGAACCAAAACTACAAGGCTGAGATCTCCCTGCCGATGGATGCGCGTGCCTTCTTGAACGAGTTGTTGAAACACAAGGACTCTTTTGGTCCGCGCAAAGATGATGGTTTGTTGGAATTGATCCAGTCTGAAAGGCAAGCCACAGAAGAACGCCTGAAAAAAGATACAAGTGTGAAGTTGACAATGGGAGACGATGAGCTTACAGCCCATCAGTTCTTCGATGCTTTGCAAAGAGTATTACCTTCCGATTCAATTGTGGTTACGGATGCAGGTCTCAACGAGAGACTCACGCTCCACAATTGGAGAGTCCGTAGACCGCGCAGTCTGATCAACCCGAGTGATTACGAATCCATGGGGTTTGCAGTCCCTACTGGGATGGGAGCGGCTTTAGCTCTCCCCAAACATAAAGTGGTCGTGATCACAGGCGATGGTGGTTTGGCAATGAGCGGACTGGAAATAATGACCGCAGTCCGTGAACATATCAACCTGACGGTGATTGTTTTGAATAACAATGGCTTTGGAGTGATCAAGAAGATACAGGAGGAGACCTTTGGCAGGTCGGTCGCTGTGGACATTGGCGCGCCGGATTTCAAGACCTTTGCAGATAGCATCAGCTTGAAATTCCAGTCCGCTGAAATCGGTGTTTTAGCATTGGAACTTGCGATTAACAACCCTGAACCGACACTGATCGAAGTGCCCATGCAACACATTGATCAGGATAAAATGTCGACTTTTAAACGGCGAGCGAAAAATGATTTGAAGCAGATCATGCAGAAACTGATCCGCTAAGAGTGTACACATCCATCACAAAGCGTGATCCGTATTTGTTGTTTATGTTGATAAAAGTAAACTCGGTGGTTGAGTAGGACGAGCGCTTGTGTTGTCCATCCTACTCAACCACTGCCAATCTCTAAAGCTTCGCAAACCTGCTCACCACCTTCGCCATCCCTGCGGGACGATCCATCACACCGCCCTGGTGAATTCCAATCGGCGTGCCGACCTTCGTATACGCCAAATCCACATACGCTTGACCTGTGATGAACCTTGCGCTATCAATCGCGCAGGAGGTGACGAAACCAATCTGGTCGCCTTTTTCATTGATTACGGGGTCGCCGTTGTGTGCCATGCGCGTGCGCTGTTCATCGAACGTGTAGCGGATGACGACTCCCTTGCGCTCTTTCTCGCGCGCCACATACGCATCGCGACCGATGAACCACGGCTTGTACGTTTTCACATACGAACCAAATCCACCTTCGGCGACTCCAAGATCTCGTCCTGAGCGGAGCGACGAGTGCTCGTCGAGGAGCGCAGTCGAAGGACTAGAACCGAGTCCCATCTCGTGACCATACAACGGAAGTCCCGCCTCGGTGCGCAGTGAGTCTCTTGCGCCCAAACCGATCGGCTTGACCCCGAACTGCTCGCCTGCTTTCAAGACCGCGTTCCAAAAGTCCACGGCGCGCTCGGGATGCACGAACAACTCGAACGCCATCTTCTCGCCCGTATAACCTGTGCGCGAGACGATCAAATTGAAACCACCGACCACCGCATCGCACAACTCGGTCCGCTTTAACTTCAGGATGCGCTCACGCGTCTCACTGTCCACGCCCATTGCTAACAAAATGTCGCGGCTCTTCGGTCCCTGCAGGGCAATGTCCACGCGCATGACGTCGCCAGAAGAGGCGTCCCGTAGGTTACGGATCTCGGCGTTGTACCCAAACGTCCGCGCGAACGGACGCGCGTTATCGATCCGCACCTTTCCATCGCGCACGCTTTCGAGCCATGTGCGGTCCTTGTCATCGTTCGAGGCGTTCACCACCACGAGATAATCATCCCAGCCGCGGCGATAGACGAGCGTATCGTCGATCACATCTGCATCGGGCGTCAGGAAATGCGTGTACAGGCTCTCGCCAGGGTTGAGCCCGCCGCAGTCATTGCCGCAGACCGCATCGAGGAACGAAGCCGCATCCGCGCCGTGCACATCGTACACGCCCATGTGGCTCACATCGAACAAGCCCGCCGCATTGCGCGTGGCAAGATGCTCCTCAAAAATTCCCGAATACTGCACAGGCATTTCCCAACCAGCAAAGGGGACCATCCTGCCGCCGAGGTCTCGATGAGTTTGATTCAACGCTGTCTTCTTCAACTCACCTTCGACCTCTGTCCACTCAAAAGGCGGCAGTCCCGCTTCTTTCTTAACGTTGGAATTGATACCGACATAAAAAGGCTTTACATCCCCTTTGCCTTTTGCCATCCGCTTCCCGATCCGTTTATCCGCTTTCCAATCCGCTACGATCGAAGGACCAGGCATCCTCTTCGTTGTGAAATCTTTTTTGCCATCCAAATTAAAGGATGTATATCCATCAGACAGATCGCGCAGCCACATGGCAACGACTCCCGCTTTCGCAACAGGGACTTGCAGCAAATACGCGCCCATGTCCACGCAAGTGAGCGTGCCTTTCACAACTCCCTTCGGAGTTGCGATACTTGTCGCCTGCGACTCGCCTTCACCCAACACAGACAGATCAGACGACACGGCATAATCCAACATCTGCCGCACGCGATGACCTGTGAGTTCAAAGACTCCACTCGTTGATTTGTCGTCAATATAAAAGAAGTGCGGATACCCATGCGCCTTGTACTTGAAGTCAATGCCAACGGATTCGGTCAACTTGCGGATCTTCACCTTGGCATCGTTCAACACTTTGAAATCCAATTTCGCGCGTCGCTGTTTCCCCTTGCGGACGGTATCCACCGAATGTGGCGCGCAAGCGAGAAGCACATCCGCCATGATGTCCGCCAGCTGACGGGTCTTCTTCTCATCGAAACCGCGTTGCGTGATCCACGGCGTCCCCAAACGGATTCCGCTCGG
>Ga0315912_10006004_pt1 | contig 10992 bp, 11 predicted proteins | sample VfabasoilMG_FD_204469 | JGI IMG/M metagenome (GOLD analysis project Ga0315912, IMG submission 204469) | Garden soil microbial communities collected in Santa Monica, California, United States - V. faba soil | ecosystem: Environmental > Terrestrial > Soil > Garden | place: USA: California...
TCGCCGTTGGCGCAAGGCGTCGTCGTGGACTGGATCGATTCCGACTTCCTCGCGGAGCATCTGCGCGCGATTCCGGCCGGACCTGACACGAGCCGCGTCAACGGTTTTGTGCGCTGCGGCGCGCCTTTGCCGGGGCATGAGGTGGCCATTCGCGACGATCAGGGAAACGCGCTGCCCGACCTTCACGTCGGACGAATCAAGGTGCGCGGACCGAGTGTCATGTCGGGTTATTTCGGGCAACCCGAGCAGACGAGACAGGCCCTCTCGCCGGATGGCTGGCTTGATACCGGCGACATCGGCTATCGGGTCGACGGCAGCGTCGTCGTAACCGGCCGGCACAAGGACATGATCATCATCAACGGCCGCAACATCTGGCCGCAGGACATCGAGCACATTGCCGAGCGGCAGCCCGGATTGCGTCCGATGGATGCGTCGGCGTTTTTCGTGCTCGGCCCGGATGACGAAGAGGTCGCCGTGGTGGTCGTCCAGTGCAATATCAGCGATGCGGCTGAGTGCCATCTCCTGACACAGAGGCTGCACCGGGAGATCCACGAAGAGCTGGGGATCACCTGCTTGATCGAACTTGTCCCGCGACACACCCTGCCACGCACCTCCTCGGGCAAGCTGTCGCGCGCCGCAGCGCGCGAAGATTACCTGCGTCGGCGCGAACAGGAGCGCAAGGGTGCGCCGGGGGACATGGACAAGACCTCGTACTTCGAGCAGAGAAACCCGGCTGCGGCCATAGGCCGATAGCGGGCCCTGGCGGCGCGGCGCCGCTTTCCGATTGACCGCTGCTTTCCCCGCTGCTTTCCCGATAGCGCTCACTGGAGCAACCGGATTCATCGGCGCGGCGCTGTTGCCCCGCCTGACCGGCGCCGGATGGCGCGTGCGCGCGCTCTATAGGCAGAATCGCGGACGCATCCCCGGTTCATCGCCCGGCGTCGAATGGGTGCAGGGCGATTTGCAGGATGCGCGCGCGTTGGATGCGTTGGTTGCAGGGTCCCATGCCGTTATTCACTGCGCAGGCAGCGTGCGCGGCGCCCGGCTTGCCGATTTCGACCGCGTCAACGCTGTAGGGACAGGGCGCATCGCCAGCGCAGCCGCCGGCGTGGTGCCGTCACCGCGGTTCCTGCTGATGTCGTCGCTGGCGGCGCGCGCACCGGCACTGTCCGATTACGCCGCGAGCAAATGGCACGGCGAATGCGCGCTCAAGGCAGCTGCTAAGGAAATGCGCTGGACGATATTGAGGCCTCCGGCGGTGTTCGGCCCGGGCGATCGCGAACTGGCGCCGCTTTTTCGCTGTATTGCGCACGGAATCGCGCCGCTGCCGGCGCGCGCGAATGGACGCTTTTCGCTCATCCATGTTGACGACCTGGCATCAGCAGTGCTGCGCTGGCTTGCCGTCGACACCGGTTACGGCGGGACATTCGAACTGGACGACGGACGCGCAGGCGGCTATGACTGGGAAACTGTGCTGAATCTCGCGGGCCCCGCGCTGGGCCGGACAGGACCGGTGCGGCAAATTCCGATTCCCGTGCCACTGCTCCGGCTTGCCGCTTGGGCAAACGTCGGGGCCGCCCGTCTATTCGGATATGCCCCCATGATGACCCCGGGCAAGGTGCGGGAAATCACGCATCCGGACTGGGTATGCGATAGTCACGCCTTTGCAGACGCCACCGGCTGGAAACCGGCCATCGGCCTAGAATCGGGCCTGGCGCAAACTTACGGTACGCTCGCAGGAACATGATGCTCGGCGGGCGCTAACCCGGGTGTCAGGTCATCTTCGCCGCCGGCGACGGATATCAATTGCAGAATGCAAGGACATTGTCACAGGGATTATCATTGATGCTGGAATACTCGCAAATTCTTGCCGTGCTCAGCGCGGAACTGGCGTCATGCACCAAAGGGAGCGTTGAAATCGGAGAGGACACCGACCTGCTGAGCGACCTCAACCTGGATTCCCTTCAAGTGATGAACCTGCTGCTGCAAATCGAAGACCATTTCGACATTTCCATTCCGGTCAGCATCCTGGCGGGCGTGAAGACCGTCAAGGATCTCGCTCAGCAAATCGAAAAACTCGGGGAAGGAAGCTGATGAGTCTCTTCGACAAGTTTGACGGTCAGAGGTCGGCACGTCGCGAACTCGAGACGCTGGGAATTGATCCCTTCGGCGTGGAAATCGAGCGCATCATCTCGCCGACCGAAGGGATCATCCACGGCCGCCATACCATTCTCGCCGGCACCAATAATTATCTCGGCCTGACATTCAATCCCGAGTGCATTGGGGCGGCACGCCGCGCGTTGGAAACGGAGGGCACGGGGACCACCGGCTCGCGCATGGCGAACGGCAGCTATTCGGGCCACCGGCGGCTCGAAGAGGAACTTGCGGCGTTCTACGGCATGCGCGACGCGATCGTTTTTTCGACCGGCTACCTGGCCAACCTCGGCGTGCTTGCCGGCCTGACCGGGGCGAGAGATGTAGTGCTCCTTGATGCCGATTGCCACGCCAGCATATACGACGGCTGTCGCCTCTCCGGTGCGGAAGTCATCCGGTTCCGCCACAATGACCCGGCGGATCTCGCCAAGAGAATGCGCCGACTGGGCGAACGCGCCGCGGACACGCTCGTCGTTATCGAAAGCATCTACAGCATGCTCGGGGACCGCGCGCCGCTGAAGGATATCGTGGCCGTCAAACGCGAGCACGGCGGCTATCTGTTGATCGACGAGGCGCACACGCTGGGGGTGCTGGGCGAACACGGCCGGGGACTTGCGGAGGAACAGGGCCTTTTATCGGACATGGACTTCATCGTAGGCACGTTCAGCAAGAGTCTGGGCGGAACCGGAGGATTCTGCGTTAGCAATCTTCCGGCGCTCGACCTCGTTCGATATTCGAGCCGGCCGTACGTATTTACGGCGTCTCCGGCCCCCAGTACCATCGCTTCCACCAGACAGGCACTCGCCATTCTTTCGGCCGGCAAGGATCTTCGGGCGCGCTTGCGCGAGAACTATGTCCGCCTGCATTCCGGATTGGCGGCATTGGGATACACGCTTGCAGCATCTCCCAGCCCGGTAATCGCGGTAGTCCTTCGCGAGAGACTCGAAGCGCTGAACTTCTGGAATCAACTGCTGCAGCGCGGCGTGTATGTCAACGTAATGCTGCCGCCGGCGACGCCCAACGGCGTTTCGCTGATTCGCTGCAGCGTCAGCGCCGCGCATACCCCGGCGCAGATCGACCAGGTATGCGCGGCATTTGCCGAACTGCGCGCAACGGTCGGGGCCGTAGCGGAGCACGTCACCGAGAGTTAAACCCAGCGCCCATGCGTGCCCCGCGATCGCAGGTCCGCGGAGCGCCGGTGGCCGCCGACGTATCGCCGGGACTGTTCGCCGCGACCGCGTAATACGGATACATTTCCCACATGAAACTATTCATCGCCTTCAGTCGGGCCTATCCAAGGCAGAGCGCACTCGTCGTGGGCTCGCTTGTGCTGGCCAGCCTGTTCGAGGGCGTCGGCCTGACCACAGTGCTGCCGCTGCTTGCGCGCATGGGCGACACGGCAGTACGCACGTCGGGCCTCAGCAGGACGATAGACAAAGTGCTCGGCACGTTCGGCCTCACGCCGACGGTGGGTGTGCTTATTTCCATCGTCATTCTCGGAGTGGCGCTCAAATGCGTGCTGGTGATGTTCGCCAACAGGCAGGTCGGCTTTACCGTGGCACACGTCGCGACGGACCTGCGCCTGCGCTTTATCCGGTCCCTGCTGGCGGCCCGCTGGGAATACTATCTGCGCCAGCCGGTTGGGGCGCTTGCCAACAGCCTCGCCACCGAAGCGGGTGGGGCCGCCTCGGCCTACCTCAGCGGTGCGAAGCTTATTTCGCTGCTTGCGCAGACTGTCGTCTATTCCGCCATCGCCCTGTTTATCTCGTGGCAGGCAACGCTGGTTGCACTGACGACCGGCGCGTTGTTCGTCTACCTGCTGAATCGTTTCGTGCGCGTTTCCCGCCGCGCCGGCGCAAAGCAGCGCTGGGTTCTGCGATCCCTTCTCGTGCGGCTCGCCGACAATATGCAGTCGTTGAAGCCGCTGAAGGCGATGGCCCGCGAGAATCTCTCCAACGTGCTGCTCCAGGCCGATACGAAACGCCTGAACCGTGCGGCGCAGCAGGATATCGTCAGCAGGGAGGCGCTGCGGGCCCTGCAGGAACCCATGCTTGTGATCCTCGCCGCGGCCGGCCTCTACGTGGCCCTGGTCGAGTTCGAAATGTCGTTTGCCTCGGTCATGCTGCTCGCGTTCCTGCTGCTGCGCGTCCTGATGTACCTGAGTCGCGGCCAGCGCGAGTATCAGGACATGGTCGCGTGCGCGGGCGCGTATTGGTCGATCGTGTCTGCGATTGAGGATGCAAAGAAGGAAAGCGAGAACCCGCCGGCCGGTGCCGCACCAGTGCTGCAGAAAGCGATCCGCTTTGACAACGTCAGCTTCCAGTACAAGGATCGGTGGATCCTGCGCAACGTCACGTTCGCAATTCCGGCAGGCGGTATCACCGCACTTTCGGGCGCGTCAGGCGCCGGCAAAACCACGCTGGTCGACCTCATCACGGCGCTGTTGCGGCCGCAGGAAGGCGAGATCTGGATCGACGACCTGCCTTTGCAGCGCGTCGACTGGCGTGCGTGGCGCCAGATGATCGGCTACGTGCCGCAGGATACGCTTCTGCTGCACGATACGGTCGCCCATAACGTAACGCTCGGCGATCCGGAATTGACCGAGGCGGACGCCGAGGGTGCTCTGCGCGCCGCCGGCATCTGGGATTTCGTCGCCGGCCTGCCGGAGGGTCTGAAGACGATCGTCGGCGAGCGCGGCGGAAAGCTGTCCGGCGGTCAGCGCCAGCGCATCGCGATTGCGCGCGCGCTTGCGCACGAGCCGCGCGTTCTGATTCTCGACGAGGCCACCAACGCGCTCGACGCGGAGACGGAGTCGGCGATCTGCCGCACGCTGGAAAAGCTGCGCGGGAATCTCACGATCATCGCGATCTCGCATCAATCTCCGCTGGTCGAGGTCGCCGACCGTGTTTATCGTGTCGGCGAGGGTGCCGTTGTACAGGTCGCCGACGGGGCACTGCAGACAACGCCTGCCTGAGCGGCAGCGCGCTTCAGGCACAGCGCCCGGGCTTGTCCTGCGGACGCACCCACTCGACGGTCTTGCCGAATAGCGACAGGCCGAAGTAGCCGCGAATCTTCAGGCCGCCATCACTCTCGAGCGTCATCGAGCTGCTGAATGTGCGACCGTCATTGGGGTTGTAGATCTGCCCGGCGCTCCAGGACCCGTCCCCGGCACGCTTGAAGCCGCTCAGGATCCGCAGCCCGCATAGGGGCCGGTCGCGCAGGCGGGCATCCGGATTGCGCTGATCCCGTTTCGGCCGGCCGCCCGACGACAAGGGCTTTTTCAGCCAGTAGATATGGCCGCACAGCAGGCCATCGCAATCCTCAATCCAGACGGCGACCTTGCGCTTTTCGGGTTCGCGGTGGTCGATCCAAAGGCCGCGTATGTCGTCCTTGCCGGCGCGCTCGGACTGGGCCGCGACGGGAACCGCCAGCGCAAGTCCAGCCAGCAGCATAACGGCGCGCATAAGCGGCGCACCGATTCGCGCGAATCCGGCCGACCGCGTCACCGGCCCGGGCGCCTAGACGTTGAAGCGGAAGTGCATGACATCGCCGTCGCGCACAATGTATTCCTTGCCTTCGACCCGCAGCTTGCCGGCTTCCTTGGCGCCGACCTCGCCTTTGTGAGCAACGAAGTCGTCATAGGACGTCACCTCTGCGCGGATGAATCCGCGCTCGAAATCGGTGTGGATCACGCCCGCAGCCTGTGGCGCGGTGGCGCCGACGGGTACGGTCCACGCGCGCACCTCCTTGGGTCCGGCTGTGAAGTAGGTCTGCAGTCCGAGCAGCGCATAGCCGGCCCGGATGACCCGCGCAAGACCGGGTTCGGTCATTCCCATGTCCGCGAGAAACACCTTTTTGTCCTCATCGGACATATCGGCGATCTGCGACTCCATTGCCGCGCAGATCGCCACCACCGGGGCGTGCTCTTTCTGTGCGCGCTCTTCCACGGCAGCCAGCAGCGGATTGTCCTTGAAGCCGTTCTCCGCCACATTGGCCACGTACAGGGTCGGCTTCATCGTGAGCAGAAACAACGGCTTGAGCACCGTCAGCTCCTCCTTCGACCAGTCGACTGAGCGCACGGGTTTGCCCTGGTCAAGTGCGGCAATCGCCCTCTCCAGCACCGCGACCAAGCGCTGCGCATCCTTGTCGCCGCCCGTTTTCGCCACCTTGGCGTTTCTGGATAGCTGCTTTTCCGCGGCGGCGAGATCGGCCAGCGCGAGTTCGGTATTGATCACTTCGATATCGGAGAGCGGGTCGACCTTGTTGGCGACGTGGATCACGTTCGGATCCTCGAAACAACGCACCACGTGAACAATGGCGTCGGTCTCGCGGATATTGGCGAGAAACTGATTGCCGAGGCCCTCGCCCTTCGATGCGCCGGCCACCAGGCCGGCAATATCGACGAACTCGACTGCGGCCGGGATCACTTTCTGCGGCTTTTCGATCGAAGTCAGGCCCGCCAGGCGGCCATCCGGCACCTCGACGATGCCGACATTCGGCTCGATCGTGCAGAACGGATAGTTCTCGGCGGCGATGCCGGATTTGGTGAGCGCATTGAACAGCGTGGACTTGCCCACGTTCGGCAGGCCGACGATCCCGCATCGGAGGCTCATGGCAAGCTTTTTACCTACTTCTTCTTGCCGAACAGGGAACCGAAGAGGCCTTTCTTCTCCGGTTCAGGCTTCGATTCGACCTTGGGCTCGGGTTTCGGCTCGGCCTTGACCTCGACTTTTGCTACCGCTTTGGGTGCTTCGGTCTCGTTCTCGAGCGGTTTTGCTTTCTTTGGCTTTTCCACGCTGTGCAGCTTCTGCATCGCACCCTGCATGTCGCCGGCCAGGCAAAGCGGCAGGATTTCGACGCTGCGCCCGATCGCTTCATCGATTTCCGCGCGATCCGCGGCACTAGGCTTGCCCAGCACATAGTCGGAAACGGCGCCGCGCTCGCCCGGATGGCCGATGCCCAGGCGCAGCCTCCAGTAGTCGTGCGAGCCGAGGCGCTGCGAAATGTCCTTCAGCCCGTTGTGGCCGGCGATGCCGCCGCCCTGCTTGATCTTCGCCGTGCCGGGCTCGAAGTCGAGTTCGTCGTGCACCACCAGGATCTCGGCCGGCGCGATCTTGAAGAAGCCGGCCAGCATCTGCACGGCGCGGCCGCTCGCGTTCATGAAGCTCTGCGGCAGAACGAGCCAGGCGCCGTTGCCGTCGAGACGGCCCACCAGCGCCTGGTACTTGCCGTCCCTGCGCAGCGCTACGCCGGCTTGCACGGCGTAGCGCTCCACCAGCCAGAAGCCGGCATTGTGGCGCGTACGCTCGTACTCCTTGCCCGGATTGCCCAGGCCGACAACGAGTCGGATGGTTCCGGATCCTGTGGCGTCGGGCAAGGGTTACTTCTTCTCTTTCTTGTCGCCTGCGTCTCCGCCGGGTTTGCCACCCTTGTCGGCTGCAGGTTTCGCCGCCGCCTTGTCGCCACCGGCTGCGGCGTCCTTGTCGGGCGCCGATTGCTCGGTCGTCGGCACTTCGCCGGCAGGTACCGCCTCGGCCGCAGTCTCTTCTTCCTCGGTGATCAGCACCGGCTGGATGATGGTTGCCACCACCGGGTTCTCGCCCTTGTGCAGCACCGCCTCGACGCCCTTCGGCAGCTTGAGTTCCTTGACGTGCACAGAGTGGCCGATGGTGAGCTGCCCCATGTCCACTTCGATGAAGCCAGGCAGGTCGTCCGGCAGACAGGTGACGTCCAGCTCGTTCAGTACGTGGTTCGGAATGCCGCCTTGCTCCTTCACGCCCGGCGAAACCTCGGCGTTGATAAAGTGCAGCGGCACCTTCATGTGAATCTTCTTGTCCTTGGAGACGCGCTGAAAATCGATGTGCTGCACGTGCCCCTTGTAGGGGTGCATATTGAATGCGCGCAGCAACACGTCCTCGGCCTTGCCGTCGAGCTTGAGCGACAGGATGGAGGCGTGAAACTTCTCGTTGGTCAGGTGCTGGTAGAGCTCCTTGTGGTTGAGCTCGATCGTCACCGCCTCGTTGCTGCCGCCATAGACGATGCCCGGGACGCTGCCCGAGCGGCGCAGACGGCGGCTCGCACCCGTCCCTTGCGCCTCGCGCTTGCGCGCATTGATTTCGATTTTCATCGTGGTACTCCTTCAGTTTCCGCCGTTTCCGCGACCAGAATCCGGCGGGGTTGGAAAACTATTCGATTGCAGTCATTCGATGAACAGCGAACTCACCGAGTCCTCGGTGAATATCCTGAGTATGGTTTCCGCGAGCAGTCCAGCCACCGACAGGCTGCGGATCTTCTTGCACGCGCGCGCGTCCTCGCGCAGCGGAATGGTATCGGTGACCACCAGTTCGTCAATGTCCGACGCGGCGATGCGCTTGACCGCGTCGCCCGAGAGCACCGCGTGCGTGCAATACGCGACGACCTTGACCGCACCTTCCGTCTTCAGCACCTCTGCCGCCTTGCACAGCGTGCCGGCGGTGTCCACCATGTCGTCCATGATCACGCAGGTCCGGTCCTTCACTTCGCCGATCACGTTCATCACCTCGGACACGTTGGCCTTGGGGCGCCGCTTGTCGATGATCGCCAGATCGGATTCCAGCCGCTTGGCGAGCGCGCGTGCGCGCACCACGCCGCCGACGTCCGGCGAGACCACGATCAGGTTGTCGTAGCGCTGCTTCCAGACGTCGCCCAGCAGCACCGGCGCCGCGTAGATGTTGTCCACAGGCACGTCGAAAAATCCCTGGATCTGGTCGGCGTGCAGGTCCATCGTCAGCACTCGCGACACGCCCACCGAGGTCAGCATGTTCGCGACCACCTTGGCACTGATGCCGACGCGCGCCGAGCGCGGGCGCCGGTCCTGGCGCGCATAGCCGAAGTAGGGCATCGCGGCCGACACCCGCGCAGCCGAGGAGCGCTTCAGCGCGTCGACCATCACCATCAGTTCCATCAGGTTGTCGTTGGTCGGCTGGCAGGTCGACTGCAGCACGAACACATCCTTGCCGCGCACGTTCTCCATGATCTCGACCATCACTTCGCCGTCGGAGAACTTGCCGACCACCGCGCGCCCGAGCGACAGGCCCAGGTGTTTGGACACGTCCTGCGCCATGCGCGGATTGGCGTTCCCCGTGAACACCATCAGGCGGTCCATCGCGACGTGGGGAGTGAGCGGGTTCATGTCGTGGCGGGACGAGCGATCCTGCGCTCGTGGAAAATGGCTGGGGCGCTAGGATTCGAACCTAGGAATGCCGGAATCAAAATCCGGTGCCTTAGACCAGCTTGGCGACGCCCCATCCGAAACGCAATCATTGAAAGTGAGCCCTGTCGTGCAGCGGGTGATGCTCCAGACCCCGCGCGACGAAGCCCCGCATGGCCGTCGGCAGTTCCTTGCATAGGGCAACCGGCTCTTCCTGGCGCTCGAACTCGGCGAACACGCAGGCTCCGGACCCCGTCATGCGCGCACGCAGGCCGCGTTTTCTCAGCCACGCGAGATGCTCCGCGATTTCAGGATATCGGCGCACCGCGCTGGCCTCGAGATCATTGCGGCCCAGACCCGACAAAAAGGGCGGTATTTTGAGCGGTTTCGTATCGCGTGTCAACGAACCGTCAGAGAAGATTTCTTTTGTCGAAACCGAGACTTGAGGCACCAAAACCAGGTACCAGGCAGGCGCCAAATCGAGCGCTTGGAGGCGTTCGCCGACCCCCTCGCCGAGCGCGTTGCGCCCGAGCAGGAAAACCGGCACGTCGGCCCCCAGCCGCAGGCCCAGCTCCATGAGCCGGGCGGGCGCCATGTCGAGATTCCAGAGCCGGTTCAGCACCCAAAGCACGGTAGCCGCGTCCGAAGAGCCGCCGCCCAGTCCCGCGCCCACGGGCAGGTGCTTCTCCAGCACGATATCGGCACCCCGGGCGCAGCCAGTTTCCTTTTTGAGCAGCCGGGCCGCGCGCAGGCACAGGTTTTCGTCGCCGTAGTCACCGCTGAAGTGGATCTCGCCGTCCGCACGCCCGGCGATCCCGACGCGGTCGCAGCGGTCGATGAGCCGGAATACGGTCTGCAGTTCATGCATGCCGTCCGTGCGCCGGCCGAGCACATGCAAGAAGAGGTTCAGCTTCCCGGGTGCTGGAAACCACTCCAGCGAAGAAGCTATTTCCATTCCGAAATGGCAACCCGCAGCTCGAGGCCCGGGTACGTCAGCCGGAGGCGGGACGGATTCGGGCCCGCGTACTCCTGGTATTCGACAGTCCAGCCGGACTGCTCGAGCTCCGCAAGCCGGCCCAAAGCATCGGCGCGTTCACGCGTCGGTGCCGGGGCCGGAGCGGTTGCCGCGCGGCCGCGTATCCAGTCAGCGAGTCCGCGCAGGGGCAGGCGGAAGCCAAGCACCTGCTCCGTGAGCGATTCCGCGTCACCGGCGCGGTATTCGCGCCCGTCCTGCGTCGTCAGCGTGAATTCGTCACCCGCGCGCACCAGGCGCGCGATGCCCTGACCGAATGGCGTGGTCAGAAGCATTTCGTCGCTGCGCGCGCCGTGGCGCCAGGCGATATTTCCGCTGCCAGCGTCTTCGCGATAGCGCACCGCAATGCGGCCCGACAACTCGAACTCGGCATCGGCCGACGGGATGGTCAGACCGGGAGCAGCGCAAGCCGCGAGCAACGTCAGCGCTGTCGCTGTTGCGCCGACGACGGCTCCAAGGCATCTCACGGCGCGGCGCGGCGAAACGCCAGGACGTCAGGGAATGAAGCGCTTGACGGTCTTTTGCAGCGACTCATTCTCCGGGCTCGTCTTGAGCGCTTCCCGCCAGATGCGCTGCGCCTCGTCACGCTCGCCAAGCTGCCACAGCACCTCTCCCA
>Ga0315912_10006006_pt1 | contig 10985 bp, 7 predicted proteins | sample VfabasoilMG_FD_204469 | JGI IMG/M metagenome (GOLD analysis project Ga0315912, IMG submission 204469) | Garden soil microbial communities collected in Santa Monica, California, United States - V. faba soil | ecosystem: Environmental > Terrestrial > Soil > Garden | place: USA: California...
GCTTTGGCACCGTGATTCCACAAGGCTTCCGCTAGTGCGAGTTTGGCGGATGATACAGCGTATTCTCCACGGAGGTTCTCGATGATCTTGTGACATGCGGCTTGCCCTGTGCTTAACGCGCCGAATCTAATCTGACAGAGGGCGAGGAGGAGTTCGGCCTTTTGCCCATCGCGTGAGGTGTCCTTCAGTGCAACTGCTTTGGTTGCCAATTGACGGGCCTCGTCAAATAGCTCCTGTGTGTAGGCCATCTCGGCTTGGAGTTTTAGAATGCGGGCCCTCAATTGGACTTGTTGGCCATCCAGCTTGGCGACCGATGCGCTGGCCCGGTCAAAGCTCTGCGCCGCTTGCTGGTAGCGGCCGAGCGCCGCATAGATGGCACCGCATTGTACTACACGGTAGATGGTGGGTAGAGAATTCGGCTTAAGGCGCAGAGCGTGTTCTGCGCGCTCAAGAGCTTCCGGCCACCGACCAGAGCGAAACAGGATTCCTGACAGTAGAGAATACGCCGATGACGCCTGATCGGCGTCCCGCAACGCATCAGCGAGCGGTAGAATTTTACGGATAATGGCTTCCGCTTGCTCCGGTTCTGATCGTTGATTGAGGGAATCGGCGAGGAGCAACTGTGCCTGCACCACCTCCCGCTTATATCCGGAACGCGCGTAGTAGTTGGCAGCGCTTTCCAGATACGGTTGGGGATCGGTTGGGCTGTCGGACTGGACGAGAAGAGACCCAATGGAAAGCTGAGCTCTGGCGATGTTGCGATATCCTTTGTCCCTGCGTGCCAGTTCCAGTGCTTGTTCAAAGAGGGCGCGGGCCTGATCGTATTCTCCGCGTTGAAAGAAGTCGTTTCCGAGGTCATTCAAGCCCACTGCGGCGATGTTGGACATCTGAAGATCTTGCGCAGAGTGGACAGCCTGTTCGGCAAGGGCGTGTGCTTCTTTGGTGCGGTCGAGTTTCCGATAGGCAAGACTGAGCGCGAGCAGGAGACGAACTTCGTGATAGGTGTCTCCGATCGACGAGGAAAGTTTTAATCCTCGTTGTGCTTCCGGTATGGCAGCTTGTGCTTGGTTCGAGCGGCTCAACAGGGTTGTGCGCTGCAGCAGGGTTTGGGCGATTCCTTCATAGTTGCTTTGCGCGTCGAACAGCGATTCCGCTTTTGAAAGAGATTGCAGGGCTGCGTCAACTTTTCTGGCGCGCTCGTTCAACAGCCCCTCACGGAGGCGAGCAGGGGCGAAGTTTGGATCGAGCTGAATCGCTGAGGCTACCGCATTCATGGCACCAAGCGGGTCTTCCGCATTGTCGCGAACAGAAGCCAGCTCCAACAGAGCCTGAGGCTTGGATGCGCTATCCGCATTGGAGGCGAGCTCCGCGAAGAGGGGTTCGGCCTGAGAAAAGTCTCTGGCGATTGCGAGGCGGATGGCGTCCAGTCGGAGAGCATCGTCGGAGCTCAGCGGGACGCGTGCGGACAGTAGCGGTAAGAGCGTGTCCTTGGAGAGATCTGCGTAGTCGAGCTGATCATAAATCCGGGCGAGTTCAATTCTTGCCCGAACAAAGTTCGGGTCAAGCTTAACGGCCTGCTCAAGTCTTTTGCGGGATGCGGCGAGATTGCCGGTTTGCATGGATGAAATCGCCTGGAGCCACCAGCTCATGGCTTCGGGTTTGGGTTGGTATTTGCGGGGAAAATTCCAGTAGACGGCGATTCCAGAAACGGCAGTGGCTACGGCTGTGGCTCCGATCCATCTTCGGCGGGTCCAGGTCTGCGATTGGCTGAGCGATGTGGCGACTTCCGTTGCTGTTGCGTAGCGTTTGGTTGGGTCTGCTTCCAGGCAGCGCTCTATGACTTTTGCCCATTGCGGATCGATGTCGGGCTGGATGGTTTTTAGCGATGGTGCGCTTCCTGTTGCTTTTTGCATGGCCGCGCGGAGGACGTGTTTGTCTTCGTGGGGGAGTTGGCCGGTGGCCATTTCGTACATCACTACTCCGAGTGAGTAGATGTCCGATGCTGTTGTGATGGGGCTTCCGCTGAGTTGCTCCGGGGACATGTAGGCTAGCGTTCCGGCTACGTTCAGGCCTTGGGTGATTTTGGTTGGGGTGCCTGTTGGACTGGCTCCTGGCTGCCAGCCTGCCAGGCCGAAATCGGTAATGACGGCTTTGCCGTTGGAGAGCATGATGTTCGAAGATTTGAAATCGCGGTGGACAATTCCCAATTGATGCGCAGCGTGGAGACCATCTGCCAGTTGTGTGATGAGCGGGAGGGCTTCGACTTTTTTTAAATGACCTTTGCTTTGGATTGCGCTCGACAGTGTCTCTCCTGCCAGCAGTTCCATGGTGAAGAAATGCAGGCCGGTTGACGGGTCTACGCCTACTTCAAAGACACGGCAGATATTGGGGTGTGTGATCTTACGGGCCAGCTGAATTTCGCGCTGGAAGCGCACCAGGATTTCGGGATCAGCCTGAAGATCTGCGCGCAGCGTTTTTAGCGCGATGCTTTCGTTGAGCAGTTCGTCGCTCGCTTCATAGACTTCCCCCATGCCTCCACGACCGATGATCTTGGTGATGCGATAGCGTGTGGAAACGAGAGTTCCCGGCGACAGGGAATTTCTGGGATGTAGGAGCGGAGCCTCCAGAAAATCACCGGCCATCTCGTCGCAAGCCAACAGACGCTGGACTTCAGCGCGGAGGTTTTCATCGTTGCCGCATTCGTGATCGAGAAACGCAGCTCTCGCGTGGGCTGGTTTTTCCAGGGCGCTGCCGCATATTTCCTTAATGCGGTTCCAGTTCCCAGCGGTCATAGGAACTTATTCTACCTTGACTGATTGGGGTAAAATCAAAATGAGGCTGACATGCCAGTAGCTATAACAGAGGTACCTCAACCGCTCAGTCCTTCTCGTAAGCGCTGGACTCGCGAGGAGTGTTCCCGACTTGAATCGGCAGGGATTCTTGAGCTGGGGCGGGTGGAGCTGATTGATGGAGAACTCATCAACAAGATGGGCAAGAACCGGCCGCACATGGTCACGTTAGCGATCCTGATGAAATGGCTTGCCGGAGTCTTCGGCATGGATTACATCCTTCAGGAGCCGACCATAGATGTCTCGCCACAAGATAATTCGACGAACGCTCCAGAACCGGATGCTGTCGCTTTGCTGCGGCCTTGGTCGGAGCTTTTGCGGTCGGCCTTTGTAAAGCCGGACCAGATGGCGCTGGTTGCCGAGGTTTCCGATACAAGTCTCAGTTATGACCTCAACGTCAAGGCTCGGCTATACGCGAGGGCTGGAATTCAGGAGTATTGGGTGTTTGACATTGCGGGAGCGAGGCTCATCGCACATCGCCAGCCATTGCAGGAAGAAGGGCGATATGCGTCCGTGGTGGCCTATGGAGAAGGGGAGTCCGTGGCTCCGCTTGCTTCACCGGACTCGGTTTTTCCGGTGGGAGATGCGTTCTTGTATTAGTCTTCGGTAGCTTCCGTAGCTTCGGCGGGAACCGGAAGTTCACCGGCTACTTTGGTGGACTGCTCGAAGAGGAAGTTCAGGACCTTCTCGGTGCGAATGCGGTTGGCGATTCTGGAGAGGGTTCCGTCTTTTTCGAACTTCATGCGGATGGCGGCTGGTGGCTCTTTCATTTGACGGGCGAAGCGTTGGATTTCTTTGTCTACTTCGTCGGCAAGTGTGGCGATGGCTTCGCGGTCGGCGATTTTTTCAAGCAGGATGGAAGCTTTTACGTCTCTGGTTGCTCCTGGGACTTGGGCTTCGCGGAGTTTCTTCCAATCCAGGTTTAGCTGGCGCGGGTCGATACCCTGTGCCGCGATTTCGCGGAAGCGGGATTCGAGTGTCATCTCGATTTGACGGTCGAGGTAGGCGTTGGGGACCGGGAAGTTGTGCGCGTCTACCAGCTTGTCGATGAGCTGGGTTTTGGCGCTTTCCTGGGCTTGCGATTCGCGCTCGCGGAGGATAGTTTTGCGGATCTCTTCGTTGAGCTCGTCTACGGTCTTGTAGTCGCCGAGGTCGGCTGCGAATTCGTCGGTGACCTCTGGCAGATCTTTGCGGCGCAGGCCTTTCAACGTGATCTCAAACGTTACGGTCTTACCGGAGAGGCGCTGGTTGCCGTAGTTTTCCGGATAGGTGACGTCGATGCTCTTCGACTCTCCGGGGGACATACCGGGGAGCTGTTGATTGAATTCCGGCATGGTTTCGGGCTTGCCGATTTCCAGGACGGATTCGTCACTTGAGATCGGTTCGCCTTCCAGGCCAGCGGTGCTGCGGAGGCTGACTACGGCGTAGTCGCCCTCGACGAGTGGGCGTGGGTCTACGTTGACGAACTCGGCTTTCGAGTTGCGGATGGCGTCGAGACGCTTGTCCACATCTTCAGAGGTTACGACGGGTTCATTGTAGATGACTTCGATGCCGCGGTAATCGCCGAGGTCGAATTCAGGGGCTACTTCGAATTCCACTGTGAATTTGAGTGGTTCGCCGTCGTGAAAATGGACGTCTGTGATACCGGGCTGGCCCACAAGCTGGATGTTGTCCTTGTCGGCCTGCTCCTTGAAATAGCGCGGAGCGATGGCTTCGAGAACGGCCTGCTGGATATCGGACTGGAACTTCTTCCGGATTACCGAAAGGGGTGCCTTGCCGGGGCGGAAGCCATCCATGCGGACTTTCTTCTGGATATCCAGGACGGCTTTAGTTGTTTCGGACTCGACCTCCGCGAGGGGAACGGTGAAGTCCAGTGTGCGCTTGCAATCGTCCGCCATTCGCGATTAGGTTCCTTCCGACCAGCTACCGAGGTACTTTTCCTGCTCGGGCGTGAGTTTGTCGATTTTGACGCTCATCGCTTCAAGCTTCAGGCGGGCCACTTCGCGGTCAATGTCATCGGGTACGGAGTGGACGTTCTTAGCTATCTTGTCGTGGTTGGCGAGTACGTATTGAACCGAGAGAGCCTGGTTGGCGAAGCTCATGTCCATAACGGAGGCGGGGTGGCCTTCTGCGGAGGCGAGGTTGATGAGACGGCCTTCGCCGAGGACGTAGATACGACGTCCGTCGCGGAGGGCGAACTCTTCTACAAACTCGCGGACTTCTTTGCGGGAAGAGGCCATTTTACCGAGGGTTTCGAGATCGATTTCGACGTTGAAGTGGCCGGAGTTGCAAAGGATTGCGCCGCTCTTCATGCGTTCAAAGTGGTCACGTGCGATGACGCTCTTATTGCCAGTGACGGTGACAAAGATGTCGCCGATTTCGGCGGCTTCGGCCATTGACATGACACGGAAGCCGTCCATGAGGGCTTCGATTGCTTTGATGGGATCGATTTCGGTAACGATGACGTTTGCGCCGAGTCCGCGTGCGCGGGTTGCGAGTCCGCGTCCGCACCAGCCGTAGCCGGCGACGACGAAGGTGCAACCGGCGAGGAGGATGTTGGTGGCGCGCAGGATTCCGTCAATGGTGCTCTGGCCTGTGCCATAGCGATTATCGAAGAAGTGCTTGGTCATGGCGTCGTTGATGGCGATGACGGGGTAGCGAAGGACGCCTTCCTTTGCCATTGCCTGGAGGCGAATGACGCCGGTGGTGGTTTCTTCGGTGCCGCCGATTACGTCGGTGAGGCCGTCCTGACGCTGGGTGTGGAGCTGGTGAACCAGATCGCAACCATCGTCCATGGTGATCATGGGCTTGGAATCGATGGCGGAGTTGATGTGCTTGTAGTAGACGTCGTTGGATTCGCCTTTGATGGCGTGAACGGAGATACCGTAATCGCGCACGAGCGTGGCGGCGACGTCATCCTGTGTGGAGAGCGGGTTGGAGCCGCAAAGAACAATGCTGGCACCTCCGTCGCGAAGGGTGATCATCAGGTTGGCGGTTTCTGTGGTGACGTGGAGGCAAGCAGCGATGCGGACGCCAGCCAGCGGCTGGGACTTAATGAACTGCTTCCTGATGGTTTGGAGCACTGGCATGGACTGGAAAGCCCATTCGGTGCGGCGCTTGCCGATGTCGGCTAGCGCGAGATCCTTGACATCGCAATCGACGGTGGTTTTTGTGGTGGACATGTTTCGTTAACCTTTTACTAGTTCTTGGCGGCAGCTTTGAGAGCATCTGCCTTGTCGGTAGCTTCCCAGGTAAAGCCGTCGCCAGTGCGTCCGAAGTGGCCGAATGCAGCGGTGGGGCGATAGACGGGACGGCGGAGCTTCAAGTGCTCAATCATGCCCTTGGGCGTGAGCAGGAAGTTCGCACGGATGAGACCGACCAATTTTTCATCACTGATGGTGCCGGTGCCGAAGGTGTCGACGTGAACCGATACGGGCTCGGCGACTCCGATGGCGTAGGCAAGCTGGACTTCGCAGCGTTTGGCGAGTCCTGCAGCTACGATGTTCTTGGCGACGTAGCGGGCCATGTAGCAGGCGGAGCGATCCACCTTTGTCGGGTCTTTACCGGAGAAGGCGCCGCCGCCGTGACGGCCCATGCCGCCGTAGGTGTCGACGATGATTTTGCGACCGGTGAGTCCGGTGTCGCCGTGGGGTCCGCCGATGACGAAGCGTCCGGTAGGATTGATGTGGTATTTGGTGTTGGCGTCCACCATGTTGGCGGGGATGATGGGATCGATGATGTGCTTTTTGATCTCGCGGCGGAGTTCTTCGATATCCATTTCGGCGTGTTGGGTGGAGACGACGACGGCATCAATGCGCGTGGGCTGGCCGTTTACGTATTCAACACTGACTTGGGACTTGCCGTCGGAGCGGAGCCACTTCAGAAGCCCCGAGCGGCGGGCTTCACTGAGACGGGCGACAAGCTTGTGAGAAAGCATGATGGGGAGGGGCATCAATTCGGCGGTTTCGTCGCAGGCGTAGCCGAACATGAGGCCCTGGTCGCCCGCGCCACCGGTATCGACACCCATGGAGATGTCGGGTGACTGGGTTTGGAGAGCGTTGAGAATGCCGCAGGTGTGTCCGTCGTAGCCGTAGGTGGCGTCATCGTAACCGATGTCGCAGATTACCGTGCGGGCGATCTTGGAGACGTCGATGACGGCTTTGGTGGTGATCTCGCCGGCAACGATGCAGAGTCCGGTTGTAACCATGACTTCGCAAGCCACGCGGCTCATGGGGTCCTGGGCCAGCACGGCATCCAGAACGGAGTCGGAGATCTGGTCAGCGATTTTGTCGGGATGTCCCTCGGTGACCGATTCAGAAGTGAAAATATGACGCAATCCGTCAGACACGTTTACTAGCCTCCACAATTTACCCGCGCACGCATCGATTCCAGGAGACTGATTTGGGCAGTCTACGCCAGTGATCGAGATGGAGCGGGAGTTTAAATACTCGGACGACCCAGGGGGAGATCCAATCTTATAGTGTATCGGACGGGCGGGGGTGATGCAATGGTGGTGTTAGGTGCTTAGCGGTTGCGATCCTCTTCAATGATCTTTGTGGTGTTGCTGCTTTGTGGTAACCGGGACCAGAGAGATTGCATGGCGCGGAAGATCGCCGCTTTTTTGTCAGGCGACATTGTTTGCGGTTCGCGGATGGCGTTCTTCTTCATTTGCTACATTGTAGCGTGATGAAGCTTCGCGTTAACTATCGGATGATTTGGAAATTCAATGCGTTGCTGATATTCTTTGCTGGTATTGGCGTTTGTTTGGGGCTTGTGTATTTCGCCTGGGCTTTGTTGCATGACTATTTCGGTCTGTATCGGAGGGACGAGGTTGTAAAGGGGGAGACTGCTATTTCCGAGGACTGGAGGCTCGGGAGTTTTGAAAGGCTTGGGTCATCTGATTACATGATGGCACCAGTCTCTTCCACCCAAGAGTATTCGGGGGTTTTTATGGAGAAAGAGGCGACGGCGATTCGCAACTACTTATTTGTGAACGTTCGGGACAAGTCGAGCAGGTGGTTGGTGCCGAACAACGACCGGGTGATTCTGATGATGAAACGCTACGGAACAGAGGGCGAGAGTGGCGTTCCGGAAGACAGGCCAGCGAAATGGTTGGTTTTTCACGTTGTCACTGTGGACACCGATGGGGACAAGCGACTGACTGAACTCGACCGGAAAACTATTGCTGTTGCCAATGCTGATGGTTCTCAGTATGTCGAGGTACTAGGCAATGTGGATATTTTGCTGGGCGAGACGTGGACAGCGGGGGACAAGCTGCTTGTTGTCTATTCCGCCGACGGCAAGAACCACATTTCGGAAATCGGGCTGGAGAGCCGTTCGGTGTCAGATGCGAAGGACCTGCCGAAGCTCGGTCCGTGAATAGTTACTTCGTGCGCCACTCGGTGCGGAAGTCCTTGTCCAGGGTGATGTTTCCGTTTTTATAAAGGATGAATACTCCAGCGCCGTCGGGACGCTGGAGGGATGCGTCTGTGCGGGCGCGGGCGTTGGCTAATTCCTGTGGGCTGGTTATGCGGTCCAGACGTTCCCCGTCATCCAGTGGTTCCAGGCTTATTGGCTGCTCGACTCCGTTGCGCTCAATTGTGTCGAATTTCAAAGTGAACGTCCAACGCGAACTTGGTAGTAACAGTTGGTCGGCGCGCAGGAGGCGGCCCCGGAGCTTGTCGCCTTTTTTTACCAGTGTCTGGTTGTTTTGCTTGATTTCGTTTGTGACGATGGCGGAAATCATGTCTCCGGCTGCCGCGGTTTCCGCGCGGATGGGCGGATCGATTGTTACCCGGAGACGCAAGTCTTTCGGTAAAGGTTGTGGTTTTACCACGGCTATTTGAGCAGCGGTTGAAGTCTCGCCGGGTTCTCCAAAGCTGATCGTCGATTCACCGACGTACTCGCGGCACTGGGTGAAACGTGTCTCATTTCTGGTCTCCTCGCCATTGAGATACAACGCAGTCATCGTGGTGACGCTGGGTAGAGTAAACTCTGAAGCTCCGATCCTGACCCGCTGGTATTCCATCGCCTGCACCAGATGGCAAACTTCTCCTGGCGGAAAATCATCGGCATCGACGACGAGCCTCGCCAGGTCGCCTGAGGCGGGGTTCGCCAAGAACTCTCCTTTGAACGGAATGATCGTGGGACTGCTTCCTGGAACGCGGAACATGTAACGGCTTTTCTCCTGCTGGATCTTGTAGGTGAAAAGCGCGAAGCGGCCCGAAGGCGTATCCTTCTCGCCTTGGTATTGGAACGGGTCTACGCTACCGCCTGCGAAAATGTTGTGTATGAAAGAGCTGAAGTCGCCGCTGCCTGAGGCTCCGTTAGAAATGAGCTCATCAATGTTGGTGGTTTCAAACTGACGCGCACCTGCCCAGGAGAAAATCTCTCCAGCGGAGGTTGCCGCAACGTCGAGCTTGAGCCTGTCTTGCCAGACGAGCTGCCCGGGCGACGTTAGCTTTTCACGCGCGGCGATGAGGAGAGGGCAACTCACGGGCTTGATGCCGAATCTGGGCCGATAGCGCTGACGCGAGATGTTTTCGACGCAGGTATAGCGCGGCATGCGTTCTGAGTTTTCCAATACCTTATCCCGGATCGTCTTAACTAAAGCGGGATCGGCGATGGTTTGCGCCGTCAGTGTTGCGAGTGCGAACAGAACGAGTGCTGGCTTATAGTTCATAACTTCCTTACTATTATTTCCTGCAACACTGTGCGGATACAATGGACGGATGGCTGAGATTGTTTGTGTGGTTCCGCGGATTCCAGCGCGTGATGTGCAGGCGGCGGTGGATTGGTATGTGGAAAAGCTTGGGTTCGAGCGCCGGTTTGTTTACCCGGACGACAATCCGCAGTACGCAGGTATCGCACGCAACGGAGCCGAGATCCATCTTTTCAAAATGGACATTGATCCAGCCAAGAGCGACTTCATGATCTACCTGCGCGTCCAAGGGATCAAGGAGCTTTACGAAGAGATCGCCCCGCGGGGTGTGATTCATCCAAATGGTCCCATTCAATTGCGGCCCTGGGGTCAGATTGAATTTGCGGTGATCGATTTGGACGGGACTTGTTTGACCTTCGGGGAACCGGTTTAGTCCTGACGTAGCGTCTCCACCGGATTCAGTTGCGCAGCGCGCGCTGCCGGGATCAGCGTTGCCACAATCGCAAATACCGCCACGCCCGCAGTTGCAATTGCGAACGTCGCAGGGTCATTTGGTTTGAGTCCGTACAGTAGCGATTCTGCTGCCTTGGTTGCGGCGAGCGAAATCGCGACACCAATACTGACTCCCATCAAAAGCGGCACTGCTAACTGCCGAAGCACCATCCTCGTGATCTGGGATTTGCTGCAGCCCAGCGCCAGGCGGATTCCGATTTCGTTTCTGCGCTTCGCCGTCATATACGAGATGACACCGTAGAGTCCAATCATTGCCAACAGCGCAGCCAGGACCCCGAAGAATCCAGAGAGCCACGCCAGCATTCGTTCTCTCTGAAGGCGTCCGCTCACCACTTCGCGAAAAGCCACCTGATCCGCCATACGAGCCGCAGGGAAGGCTTCCGCGAGTGTGTCTTTCACGGACTTCATTACTACCGTCGGCGGCATCTCCGACCGGACAATCACGGTGGCGTATGCACGAACCCTGGGATTCTGGCTCTCAGGTGTGTAGGCAATGGGCGGAGGAACATCACGCAGATCGCGATATCGTGTGTCGGCAACAACCCCGACAATTTGATACATCATCTCGGGATAACCCGGTTCGGCCAGACTGCGGAAAGCGCGGCCAATAGGGTCTTCGCCTGCAAAGTACTTCGCAACAAAAGTCTGGTTGACCAGCACGACCTTGGGTGAATTGGCCGTATCGTGCTCGTTGATGTCGCGCCCCGCCACGAGCGAAATTCCCATGGTCTGAAAATATTGCGGACTCACCCAGGTGAACTGCGACGACTGATCCTTCCCCGAATTCCCCGGCACTTGAATGAGAAAGCTCCAGCTCTGACCGCTCATGGGAACCTGCGAAGTAGTGGACGCGAACTGAACTCCGGGAATGGCTTTTATCTTTTCCAACAGTTCGTTCTTGGCCGGTGTCAGCCGCTCATCCGGCAGCTTCATGGGAAACAGGTTCACGAAGTGGAACACCA
>Ga0315912_10006007_pt1 | contig 10984 bp, 14 predicted proteins | sample VfabasoilMG_FD_204469 | JGI IMG/M metagenome (GOLD analysis project Ga0315912, IMG submission 204469) | Garden soil microbial communities collected in Santa Monica, California, United States - V. faba soil | ecosystem: Environmental > Terrestrial > Soil > Garden | place: USA: California...
CACCGTAGAAGGCGCCGAACTCCGCGAGGTAGTCGTGATCGAAATAGTACGGCTCCTCCACGATCACGCGGCAGTCGAGATCGAACAGATACGACCGCGCGTAGAGCGCTTGCTTCGTGTCCCCCAGCGCGACCAGTGGATCGGTATTCGGATCCTCAGCCGCGTGGAGCCGCAGCGGTCGCGGCTCGTGCGGCATCAGTCCGTTCGAGACGCCAGTGTCGCGGAGCTCACCCCGGTCTTGAACGCTTGAACCCGTTCAGCCGCAGCTTTCCGGCGCTCCTCGAGCTGGTCAGGAGTGAGCTTCAGGTCGGTCAATGCCGCCTTGAGCTGTTCCACCTCTTCCCTGGTCGTAGTCGGACGCGACCAAAGGTTACTCGGCGGTTGCTCCGAGGGGGGCTTCATGCTCGTGCTCTCCTGCAGGCTACGCACCTGCGACGAGTATGGCAACAATCCTGGGGGGCGCCCAGGAGAATCTCCCAGTGTGGGTCGATAGTCCGGGCCGCCTCACGCCGCCTTCCAGACAGCCGACCCAGCGCCGAGGGACCGATCGCACGCGGGGCACTGCGGCCGCCGCTTCGCACCCCAATCCTCAAGGGTCCCACGCACTCCGTCGAGCTTCAACGCGCCCCGTTGCAGGTCGCCCTCGAGGGCAAGAGAAGAGGGGTCGATGCTGCTGCCCCTGAACGCCGTCAGCAGTTGGAGCACTTCCGTCACGGCCTGACTTGCGACGAGGCCGTTGAAGCTGATGACCTGCGCCTCCCCCTTCTTGCCCTGGAAGTACGACCGCCCCTTTCCATCCGTTTCCGCCGCGAGCTTCTCGTCTGAAAGGAACCCTGCGCACCACATACAGTAGCCGCCGGGAATCAGGACGAGGACGTTGCCCCCGATCGTGACGCGCGCGTCGTGCTCCGCGGCGGGCCGCGGTCGAATGCTCACTCCCACGTCGACGTAAGGAATGCAGTAGCGCCAGGCGATCTCCTGCAGGTCCGCTCTGGCGTGAAGGTTGTCGACGCATCCCACGATGACATCTGCACTCTTGAGCGCCTCGAGCACCTCGGGTTCGGGCACGCGACCGAAGACGCCGATGAAGCGCGTCCCCGTCCCAATGGACTTGACGAGCCTCGCCATGATCTTCGTCTTGGGTGACTTCTTCTCGGCATCTGAAGGGCGCATGCCGACCTGTCGGTGGAGGTTCGTCAGATCCGACGTGTCCGGATCGACGCCGATCACCGTGCCGATTCCTTGATGGGTCAGCTGCTGAACGACGTGGCTGCCACCGCCGCAAAGACCGACCACCGCAACCCTCGCACCCGCGAGGCAGTCTTGGTTTCCTACCACCAGCGCCTGGCGATCGAAGACCTCGGCGTCGCGTCGGACCTCGGGGCTCGGACGCGGCCAGTCCAGGATCGCCTTGCCCATCCACCGAATCGACAAGTCGTTGACGACGCGTGCGTGCTCGTTGGGGAGTGCAAGGAATCCAGCCGCCGCCCCACGACCCAAAACGACCGAACCGTGGGGCCTGCCTGGAACGCGGGCCGCGAACATGGGTACCAGCCGTCGGGCGCTCGCCAGGTCGTCGGATGAAAGACGTGCCTGACCGGAAAAATCGTGCGCATGCACCACGAAGATCCCCAAGTCTTCGCGCATCGCGCTCTCGATAGCCGGCAACATCGCTGTACCCCGCCAGGAGGCGCCGTGAACGCCGTCGTCGAGGTAGTCATCATCGCCAAGGCTCAGAATCTTGCGCGCGACGAGCACTGTCGCACCGCCAACACGAGCGTGGCTCACGAGGCAGAAGGCCACGGCTTCGCGCTGACCCTTGGTGAAGACCGCGCGTTCGAGTTCGTGCCCCAAACCCAACGGAAGGCGAAGCTGGACGTTAGTCATGTTGAACGAACCTTTGCCTCGCAGCGGCGACGAACCGGATGATGCCCATGCTCTCCTCCCACGGGATGTTGAACGAAAACTGCAACCACGACTCTCCGCCAACCATCACCACCGACGTGCTCCTAGGGGCTTTCCCGTTCGCCAGAAGCTGGCCAGGCTGGACGTAGACCTGCGGCTTCGGCTGACCGGGATCGAGAACCAACAGCATTGGCGTCGAACGTGGCGAGCAGCCCTCGTAGAGTTCAACCTCCGAGACGCGGACCAGCGTGCGACCCCCGTCGCCCGCGGTCCGGATCTGCTCGTCCCCGTAGCGGTTCCTGAGAACCTGCACGGCCTCGGTGACGAAGGTCGGCGTCATCGTCAACTGACCGTGCCGGTGGGCAGCGCGATGAAGTGATCGCCGTTGTGGATGTCGACCTTGTCGTCGAGGCCGATGTTGCCGCCCGAGGGCTTTCCGTGCACCAGGTGGGTCAGATCATCGGTCACGGGCGCACCAGCCTTCTCGCGGATCATGCGCCCGGTTACCGGCGTGGTCGCGAAGGTCACCGGCCTGTTCTTGCCATCGACCTCCACGACGATGTGGATCTCATGCTGGGGGTGGGGCTGGGGGTGAGCTTCTTGCATCTTGGTGTCTCCGAGGGCGGCAGCCTCATTCGCTGCCATCACCTAGATCTGCCGACTCTCTGCGGATTTCCGACACGCCATCGCACACATTTTTCTTTGTCGGAAACCGCCCGAGGTCCGGCATAAGGTGATGAACGCGACACCCAATGGCTTCCAGGACGGCGACCGCTGTCGAGGAGTACGCGACCGACGGCGAGGTTGTCGCCGCGATCGATGCACTCACGACCGCTGAGACCCTACGCCTCTCCAAGGTGGCCTCCTTCCGCGCGCGCGGGCTCGCAGCATTCGGCCTCGGGACGAGCGCCGATGACCTGTTGCAAGAGGCCATCGCACGAACGCTCAACGGGACCCGCCGGTGGCGGAAGACGGTGAACTTCGTGACCCATCTGACCCAAACGATCCGCAGTATCGCCAACCACGCCCGCGAGGAGTTGAAGGGCGGCACGGTCGCACCCGCAACGAGCGACGACGCCGACGGGAAGCTCGACGGCATCGCCGTGTGGTCCGTTGCACCCGACCCAGAGCGGGCCGCTGCGGCGGTCGAGCAGCTCGACAAGATCAGCGAGAGCTTCGAGTCCGACCCCGAGGTGGGGCTCATCCTAACTTGCCTGGCGAGAGGGATGACCGGCCCGGAGATTCATGCAGACCTCGGCATCACGCAAACGCAGTACGAAACCATCATGACGAGGCTTCGTCGCGGGGTAGACCGCCGCGAAGGATGGAGACCATGACGAGCCCGAACGATCCGAGGGAGCACCTGGCAGCGCTAATGGACGCGTGCGCCGAGAACGTCGAGTCGATGACCGACGAAGGGTTGCTGGAGGAGGCTGCTGCAACGGGAGTCGACGCGAGCGCAGAATCGAGCCGTATCCGCGGGGTCCTCTTTGGTGCACTGGTCAAAGCCAAGAAGGCCCAGCTTGCCGATGCCGCGCGGGAATACCAGAAGGGCAACGCTGTCCTCACCCGCCGAGCGCCACGAATTCCAGTCGCCGCGCCCGAGCGGCGCGCCTTCCTCATGCAGGAGCTCGAGGAGCGACCGCACGTGAAGGACGCCGTTGCCGAGCTGAAGCACGGAGACGTACCGTCGTTATCGGATGCGGATGTCGAGAACGTGTTGAAGCAGCTTGAGGCACTGGGGCTCCTTGCCGAGGGCAATTCCAAGCCTAGGTCGTAGCGAAGGCCGGCCGAATCGACGGCGTTGGTGTGCCGCGGTTGGTCGTGTCGTGTATAGTGTCCTAGCTAGGGAGCGCTCAAAATGCCCAAGCACAGCACACTCCTCAAGCTCGATAAGGACATCGCCGAGTTGCTGTTCGGGCACAGCCCGGGCCGTCCGACCATCTCGCGTCGCGCGGGCAGGCATGTTGCTCGAGCGCTGGGCGTTCACGAAGACGCAGGTACCGACCTGTTCCATTTGGGGCTCTTCGTGGGCACCCTCGCACTCCTGAAGGGGCAAAGTGGCCGAGCCCCCAGAAGCCGACTGCCGCCTCCGCCTGGCCGTTATTGAGCATCCGGCGGGGACGACACATCGACGAAGTAGATCCCAGCTCGGTACGGCCCGCACCAAGCTCCACGGTGCGGCTTGGTGCGGAACGCTGGACCCCCGCGAAGCGCACCTGAGCCACGTGCCTGCCGCCACCTGTAGGTGTCGGTGTCCGAGCTTTGTCCTCGATCGAGCCGCGACCATCAACCAAGCTCTCGCGACAGCCATTCGAATGGAACGATTGTCGCTGCATCTCCTGAGAACGCCACAACGAGCACCGTGGTGCTGTCCGCGTCCACCCGGCTCAGCGTCGCCGCCATCGACGTATACGGCTCACCCCAGTCCCCACAGGCAATGCAGAACGAGGACGCGGGGCCGCAGGTGTAGTGGACTACGATCTTCCCGGTGAGCGCCGTCTCGTGCTTGGCGGCTTCCACGTCGCGCACGACGTTTGACATCATGGATCGGAGCGCTGTCTCGCCTTTCGGCATCTGCGATAGAAAGGCCCAGGTGACTGCTCCAGGCAAGGAGCGCGCATCGGTCACGATCAGCACCAGGGGACGGCTCGGGAGAGCAAGACGTGCTTGTTCTACCGCGACCCGCAGAATTACTGGGTCGGTCGCCCGTGCCAGCTCGATCGGCGAGACGGAAAGGTACTCGCGGTACTCGGGATCCAGGTGTGGAGTCGGCATGGTTCCTTCGCTTTCTCCCTCGCGAACAAGGAGGGCCGATCGTGCCGATACACCGGTGGCCGTGACCGCTGTGACCGGGCGCGTTCTTTTTCCCGCCGGCGCTGGGCACCGCTTGTGCGGGAGCTCAAGGCGACGCCCGGGCTGCCTTGGTCGCAGGCCGAGGCACGCGTGCTCGCTATCTCTAGGTGGGCGGCGACCGACCACGCGTCCGACGTGAGGAAGCTTGGTGCGGACCCGCACCAAGACCCATGGTGCGGCTTGGTGCGGAACCCTAAGTATTGGATACCTGGTGCCGCCAAGTGCCGCCTCGACGTCTGCGATTTCGCAGAATGACGGCACTTCACGGCACATGACGGCACGAAACCCCCTCCACCATGAATTTCTAATCCACTGGTCAGGGGTTCGAATCCCTTCGGGCGCGCCATGGTCAGGCCTGCGGCCTGACTTTGGCGCTTCCTCGGGATTCGGCCTACGTGCGGATCTCATCCGTGGCCGCGGCTCGTCGTTCGGATACTTCGCTCGATTTGGCCGACGGCTCGAATCCCTTCGGGCGCGCCACGAAAAGCCGGTCCTCACCGGACACATCGGTCACGGATCGTTCCGAACACATGGGTAACAAATTCCCCCACGTGGGCGCCCGCTGGGCGCGTTGGGGCGGTATTGCCGGGCACCTGGAAGCACTTTCGCGCCGAAAGGGTTCTCGATCGGCTCGAGTCTCCGGCCCTCCGGCCACCCACCGCTTGGGTCAACTCGGGGGCGATCGCCCGTGACGGGAAGCTCGTCCGCGGGCTCCGCACGCGGCACGAAACGACCGCGCTTCATTTCGCTCGAGGAGACGCGCCGGGCTCTTGCGCGAGCTGCGTCGCGCACGCGGCGTTGACTCGGGGGGCCAGCGTTGCCCGCGGGTACTTGGTGAGGAAGGCTCGGGCTCGCTGTCGGGCCTGGCTCGATTGCGATTGGCAGGAGGCAATCGCGCGGACGCCTTCACGTTCCTGTGTGAAGGTGCCGTGCGGCCAGCGCCGTTCGTGCTCGGCGCAGAGAGCGAGCGCGGCCGAGAGCTCGCCGTTCCGAAGCGCCCGTTGGATTCGCGTGACGAGCGCGACCTCGGCGGCGTCGTCCGGCTGATCCGCGTGGAGGGCGGGGACAGGCGCGGGCTCCGGCAGCGCCACGGATGCACTGTGCGCGGTCCGCGCCGCGTTGGGCGGCTCTCCCTCCGAGCGCGCGGAAGGGTCGCCGCCCGCGACGATCTGTGCGGTCATGGCGCGCGCACCCGCGTGAGGTTGCCGCGGTGCGCCGCGTCCAACAAGGTTGCTCGGCGCCTGCGCAGATGGCGAAGCAGGAGTCGACGAGGGCGTCGCCTGCTCGTCCGATCCGTTCGACACGCCCGTAGGCCGCAAGACACCCGACGCAGGAGCGTGTGCAACGACCCCGGCCGTGTCCGGAGGAGAGCTTTGCGGCTCGTCCTTTCCGGCGAGCATGAAGGCTCCCGCCGCCAGGCAGACCGCCGCCAACGACAGGCTTGCGGCGTTGCCGACGAGCGCGCCGCGCAAGGCCATCGCGGGCGTCGAATGCTCGCCACCGCCACTCGCGACCGGAGCACCGGAAGCGAGGCGGCGCGAAAGCGCCAGCCGGACCCGCGCTCGATCGCTCGCGGTGGGATCGTGGTCCGCCCGTGAAGCTCGCAGGAGCGCGTCGGCGGTTTTGGCCCAGCCGCGGTCCGCTGGCTCGCGACTGTTCACGGTACGTCTCCGTTCTCGGCGAGCCAGCGTCGATACACCTTCTCGAAATCCCGCTTGGCCGCGCGCAGTCGCGAATAAACGGTATTCGTGTTCGAGCCGAGCATCTCGGCGATCTCGCGCAGCGTGCACTGCTCGAGCTCGGAGAGGATGAGTAGCGTGCGCTTGTCGTCGGAGAGCTGGGCGAGCAACAGCTCCAGCAGCCGCACACGCTCCGCGCGCTCGGCGAGCTCACTCGGCGTCGCGCCTTTGCCCGCGACTTCGGCACGCGACGCTTGGTCCAGCGGAGTGCAGCGGCCGGCTTTGCGCCGGAAGCTGCGCCGATGATCGCGCGCCACCCGCAGCAGGATGCCGAAGATCCAGGCTCGCAAGGCTGTCCGACCATCGAAGTCTGCCATGCGGCGCTGGACAATCAAAAAGACATCCTGCACGACATCGTCCGCGCTCGCCTCGGGGATACCGAGCCGGCGCGCGCTCCTCCACACGAAGTCGAAGTGCGCATGGTAGACTTGGTCGAACGCGCCGACCGCCGGCTCCGGCGCCACGGCCGCGTCTGCGGCGTCGTTCCGCGAGCGAAGCCTGAGCGGCAAGCCGCCGAGCAACGCTTTCAAAATCGCACCTCGACCGCGCCGAGCAGCTCGACAGCAACGGCAGACGGTCGATAGACCTCGCCGACGTCCGAGAACACGAAACGTCTGCGGTAAAGCGGCGCGACGCCATCCGCGACCAAGTAGACGGCAAACGGCCTCGTCATCCGGATTCGGCCGAGCAGGCCCGCTGCGAGCCCCCACCAGCTTGCTTGCTGGGTGCGTGATACCGTGCCGCCGAAGCCCGTGGCAGTGACCAGGTAGACGTCTGCGCCAATGCACGGAGCCAAGTCGATGTCGCCGAACTTCCAGATTCGACAAATGCGCGCGGCGGCCGTGACTGGCCCGAAATGTGCCCCGAGCGTCGCGTCGTCGAGATGGCCGATTGCCGGGCGTAGTAAGCAACTCGGAGCTCGAAGCGAAGTGACGCGAGCCCTTCGACGGAGAGCGCGCCGCCGACGCCCACGGCCGGATCGGGCACAGCACCGAAAAGCACGTTGCCCTGCGCCGATGCGGCGAGCGTGAGTCGCTCGGTCAACTCGCCCTGGGCGCGCTGCGCGGAGTCCGAAGCTTCCGAAACGCTCAATGCGATGACGAGCGCCACGCTGTCGGCGAGCGTGTCGCACTGCCTGCTCTCGAGTAGGCGTTCTCCGGATCCGTCCGCGGTCGAGAGCCGCAGACGCGCGCGATATACGCCGCCGCTCAGCATCACGTCCGTCGTTGCGGTGAGCTGCGATTTTACGCCCCCTCCGAGGAGTCGATGGACTCGGGAGGTCAGCTCTGTGCCGTCCGGACATTCTGGCGGCGCGGTCCATGCCAAATGGAGCGCGGGGGGAGCGGCCACCTGCATGGCGGAAATGTCGCCGAGACCGAGGGCCACATGCAGCGCCCCCGCTCCGAACAGGGCCGTCATGAGCGGATACTATGGCACAAGCTTCGAGGCGCCCGTCGACAGGTAAATGTCTCGTTCGAACACCGTGCGCTCTGATTTGCCGTGCCACCCGCGAGATATTGGAGCGCGACGAGTTTTTTTTTGGCAGCGCGCCACGGGGCGCCGCCAGATCGCAAGCGCTCCACGTCCCTTGTCGCAAATTTTTTCGCGACGAAGATCAAAAAAAGGCGAGGTGCCGGCCAATGCGGCTACGGACCAAGCTTGAGAAGTAGCCGCGAAATCATGGGAATTTTCAGCGCCGCGCTGATCGCCGCTGCTTGCTCGACCGGCGATGTCGACCTGGGCGAGCGCGGCGCGGCGTCGGCCGGTTCGCCCGCAGCCAGCGCTGGCTGCGGCCTGTCACTCCCGTCCTCGGACACGAGCATCCAGGTCAACGGGATGACGGCAAACTTCATCATCGATCTGCCGACGGGCTACGACAACCGCCGTACGTACCCGCTCGTGATGGTCTTCCGCGGGGCGAATGTTACCGCGGCGGCCTTCCGCAACTACCTGGGGCTCCAATCCGCCGTCGGAACGGACGCGATCGTCGTCACCCTGGACTGCTTGGACGCTGCACCTTCGTGGAACGTTCAGCGCGACGTCCCACTCTTCGATGCAGCGCTGACCCACGTCGAAGCTGCCTACTGCATCGACCCGAGCCGGATCTTTGCCGTCGGCCACAGCGCCGGCGGTTTCTTCGTCAACTCGCTCGGCTGCCTTCGAGGCAACCAGCTCCGGGGCATTGCGCCCCTCTCGGCGGGTCCCCCCTCGGGGAGCTGTCAGGGCGAGTTCGCTGTGTGGATCTCGCAGGGAAACGCGGACTGGGCGTCGGCGCTGGCGAATGGACAGGCAGCCCGAGACTTCTGGCTCCAGCGAAATGGCTGCGATTCCAGGCTAGCCGCGCCGGTCGATCCCTCGCCGTGCGTCGAATACGGCGAGTGCGATCTCGGCTTTGCGGTTCGGTACTGCGAGTACGACGGCGACCTTGGTCTGCCGAGCTTCGCGGCCGCAGGGCTGTGGACGTTCTTCAACGGGCTCTGACCCGGATCAAAAATCTCCAGCCGCGGCCAATGAAATCTCCAACCGCGGCCAATGAGAAGTGAACATGAGGTCGCCAATGAAGCCGCCCCTTGCATCGAGATCACAAATTTTCCGCTACACGCGGCGAGCGTGCCTGCTCGCCCCGCTGCTGGTCTCGTGGGCGTGCAGCAACGCTGATTCGAACGGCCCCAACGAGGCGGGTGGAAGCGCGGGGGCCTCGGTGGGCTCCGGAGGCGGCCCGCCTGCAACAGGCGGGAGCGCGGGCGCCGGCCTCGTGACGGGTACGAGCGGCAGCACGGGCACCGGAGGCAGCGCGAGTCCCGCGGGCGGAGCCGGCACCGGCGGGGCGACGACCTCCGGCGGGGCGACGGGTACTACCGGCGGAGCGACGGCCACTGGCGGGATGACGACCTCCGGCGGGGCGACGGGTACCGGTGGAGCGACGGCCACTGGCGGGGCGATGGCCAGCGGTGGAGCGATGGCCGCGGGCGGAGCGACGGCCACCGGTGGAATGACGGGCGGCACGCCTGACCAGAGCGTGGGCTGCGGAAAGGCGCCCCCGTCCAACGACGCGAGCGTGATGGTAGGCAGTGGCACCGGCTCGTACATCCTCGACTTGCCCACGAACTACGACAACACCAAGTCTTATCCGCTGATCTTCGTCTGGCACGGCCATGGCGTCACGAATACGTCGTTTCACGAATACCTGAACATGCACAAGGAAGTGGGCAACGATGGGATCGTCGTGACGCCCGAATGCGTGGACAACGGTGACTCATGGCCGAATGACGCGTCGTACTTCGACGCGTTGTACGACCATTTCACGACCAACTACTGCATCGACGAGAGCCGGGTGTTCACGACCGGACACAGCATGGGCGGCATGCACACCGGTTTGCTCGGTTGCCTACGCGCCGACAAGCTTCGGGCGGACGCGGTGCTCGCAGCACCGCATCCCAACGGCCAGTGCGTCGAGGGAAATATGGCGGCCATGATGTCGGTGGGCACGTCCGATTCCATCGCAGACGGCCCCACGGAATTCCAATGGTGGGCCGACAAGAACGGCTGCACCTTCAGCATGACTACGCCGGTGGACCCCGCGGACTTTACGACGGGCACCCCCGCAGAAGGCGGGACCTGCGTCGAATACGGCGGCTGTGACGCGGGCAAGCCGGTTCGCACCTGCACCTTCGATGGTGGCCACGAAATTCCGAATTGGGTACAGGGAGCGGTCTGGAGCTTTTTCAAGAAGCTTTGAGTACGGGCGATCGGTAGCGCCCTTCAGCTGGGTGCACCCCTGCACCACGACGCCTGGTGCGACTTGGTGCGGAACCCCAAGTTGCGGATATCTGGTGCCGCCCGATCCGGCAGGCCCAAGCATCCCGATCGCGTCTTGGCGGCACAGGTCTTGGAGACGCTGGTGCGAACGCAGCGAGCGAATAACGTCGCGGAGCTTCGCGGCTGGGCCGGTCGCGTCGAGGGCTACTTTGCTGCAGCGCGCGGACCAGGGAAAAGCGCTGCTGAGCTGAAAGTTGAAGGCATCGGGGTAGGGCTCGGCTTTCCTGCGGAGAGGCCTGTCACAGGACTGTTTCCTGACGGGTTTGTGCATAGTCATTATTTCGGAGAGTCGTTCTGACGTTGAAGGCTCGAGCGACGTTCGGCTATTGAGAGCTCTTGTCCCGTGTCTCGCGGGCGAGCGCGACTCGCAGAGCGGCTAGTGGTTGATTTCGATGCTTCTTCTCGGAATCTGTAGCGGCCGGTTCCCGTTGGCGCCGTCGATCTCCTCGCCAAAGAATCCGACCAAGCGCGGCTCGTCGGTTCGCGGGCCTTCCACCCCCAGAACGCCTTTGGAAGCCACGGAAACCTTTGGGGTGTTTCGAATGAGCGCTTCAAGAAACTCGAACTCGTCCGACGACTCACCATCAGGTTTCAAGCCCATGAAAGCCTTGCTCACCGTCGTTGCGTTCATTCTGCTGTTCGGGTCTACCAAGGCGGCTTCGGCA
>Ga0315912_10006008_pt1 | contig 10983 bp, 7 predicted proteins | sample VfabasoilMG_FD_204469 | JGI IMG/M metagenome (GOLD analysis project Ga0315912, IMG submission 204469) | Garden soil microbial communities collected in Santa Monica, California, United States - V. faba soil | ecosystem: Environmental > Terrestrial > Soil > Garden | place: USA: California...
AGTCGGCCACTGCGGACAGACAACTGAGGCTCTGCGTCGCGGGGCTCCGAGGGGTGGCCGGATTCGCTCGGAATCGGCGGCCGGATTCAGCGGAATACGCACGAGTTCATAGGCAGCCGGAAAGAGCCGTTCGTCGGCATGTCGCTGGAGCGGAAGGTATTGCAGCTCCTTCAACATAGTCTTGCCTTCCGCTCGGGTGAGTTCCTCTCGCCGAATCTTCTTGGCGATGACGTTGCCAAGTTCCAATGTGAAAAAGGCCGGCACATGAAGCCGCTGTCGCAACCGTCTCGCCTGCACCGCGGCCTCGGAGTGAATTTCCGGGATAAACCACTTGATCGCCACACTGGCATCCACCACATAGCCGCTCACCGGTCGCGGTCCTCACGGATAAGCGCGGCGCTGTCGATAAACCTCCGGCCGGACCTCTTCAGTCGCTTGCGAAATCCCTCGATCCGTCTCCATGCCGCCTCATAGTCCGGCACCGCCTCTTCTAGGATCGTCTTCACTTCCGATTGCAGGGAGCGGCCGTGTTCCTTCGCTCGCCGCTTCAAGCGATCGACCACCTTATCGTCGAGCTGTCGAACAAGCACTTGCGCCATGGGTATCTCCTTGTCGGAACATCAGAATGCTAGCGGAATGATAGCAACCACAAATCCAGCGGTCAACGAGATTGAGAGGGCGAAACAAACCGGGGGCAATTCATAGGAGCTGATGGCCGGAGGCAAGAGCGTGTGGCATAGGCTAGGCGATGGTGGAGATGTAGCGAACGGCTGGTTGCGCCACGCGCATTCCCGAATACGATCTCGACCGCGACGAACTGGTCTATCGAAACCGGGCCGGGAGCGAACTCCTCCGGGAGCGATTCGAGATGAATGCAACCGAAGAAGCTGGAGTCTACGCCGAAGTGGGGCCATAAAGGGGCAAGAGAAGCGGAAGCGAGAATGGACGAAGCGGGCGGAGCGATCAGAGAAGTAGCCTGGCCATTTTTCTTCTCCCGCGGTGCTTGGAGGGGCAGACTACCGGCAAGTGATACTCGTTGTTTCAGGCCACCACAGTCCTGATCGTCCAACTTTCTTGTTTATGCAGACAATTTCCTTACCACGCATGTAGCCTTCTGATCTCTTCCACACTGATAATAAACTCATCCCCCGCTTTCTCCCTATAGGGGATAGCCTCGTGATCAAGCCCGAACTGTTCATACAGTGATGCAACAAGAAGGTACGCAATCACGCCAGGATTAATGTCTTGGGATCGCCACAATGCCTTTGCTCTCAACTTTGATTCAGCGGCACGATGGATATTCTGTCCAAACCTCCAGGCATCATCGCCTACTGGTCCCGGAATCAAGCCACAATTCACTTCACCAACTCTTGTATTCCGTAGCTCAAGAACGTAATGCACCTCAAACAAAGCATCACCTGGCTTGGGAGCAGCATAGTCAAAAATAGCTTCACTCAACTGACAAAAGAGAAGAGTGGTCTCGATCAGAGATAACGGCTGAATCCTAAATGGAACACCCTCCTTCTGAATGGGTCTCCAGCAGATAAAGTCTTGTGCATCAGCGGCGAAGATTAATGTACCATCTTCCCACAGATTTAGAGACTTGTACTTGACTTCGAGGGCCCTGCGTCTAGACCCGCCCGGAACAATCCGAGCTGCCCTGCCGCCCACATCCAAGTCAAAACCAGACGGCCGGATCTGAGGCGGTTTTTCAAGCAATTGTACTATTGGTGCACCTCTTGAAGTGAATAAACTTGGGATTCGGACTTCATGGGAGGGAATGGCGGCCAGAACATAGGTGGGATGAGTTGGGCCAAGTTCTAATTCTCCCACTACAAGCCCCATTCGCTGGTCCAAGGTTTGGATCACATCGGGGGATGGCGATATGGGACCAGGACGGTCCCGTAGCACGTCTACAAGGGCTTTCCGGATCTCTTCCAACTGGTTATTGATATTATGAGAATTAAGACCATCCTTTAATCGAGCGTGCAGCTCGAGGACAGACATAGGAATATTGTCGTCGCGTCTGCGTTCAGCATACCCGAACAATGTTTCAACCATCTTTGTTTTATTTTTGGATCCACCCTTGGCAATTACTTCCTCAATCGTTTTGGTGATTAGAAAAGGACGGCTTGACGAAGGCTGCGGCGGCACATGTATCGATGCGATGCCCTCCTGAGAATTTCTCTTCGACGGCCACCATTTGAAGTCGATATTGTATAGAGCCGGGTACACCCATCGGCCCAGCATGTCATTATAGGCTTTGGGGTCAATATCAGACTCTCGGAAAGGATGGATTTTCTTTATCTCGTCTCCTGAATGAAGTAGGCCTTTCTCAGTCTTGACTCCAAGAAGCAGCAGTCCGCCAGAAGTATTTGCAAAGCCAGAAATGTCCTTGGCAAGTTCACGCTGTTGTGCAACTTCTTGTAGTCGATAAGGGGTTGTTTTGCACTCAAGTTCTTGGCATTCGATTCCGCCGATCAGACGTTCAAATTCGCCTGTGATCAGTATCTCCCTAACTGCTTCTTGATCAAGTGTCTTGAATGCCATTGCCTGTTATCCGAACCAGAGACAATGCTTGGAGCTGGGCATGCGCTTGAGTTCTTTGTGCACAGGCTACTTTTTGCTGGTTATTGTGTCAACTCGTGAAATGTTGAGGGTCGAACGATTTGCGCGCGGCATGATGCGTAAAGACTCTGTTTCAGCCCGTGTGGCTCCTCCTGGTGCGGTCGTCTGGGGGATGACCACAGGAAAAGGGGGACAAGAAAGTACAAGGACGAGTGGGCACCGAAAGAAGGTCAGCGATACGTAGCCACGAGCTAATCACGCCCTGCCGATCATTTCTTGAACAACCGCACAACCATCTTTTGTCCTTTGATTCTCGCCCGCCCGAGCACATCGATAACCTTCGACGCCATGGTTTCCTGCACTTTGACGAGTGAAAAGCGGTCGAGGTCTTCGATGCCGGCGTCGACGTTGGAACGGACCTTCTCGATTCACAGCTAGTGCCACTTTCGCTACAGACTGCAACCTCGGCTTGTAGCAGACTTCCCCATGTCCCATCTGCTGCGAATCCAGTCATACCCGCTAACCCTCTGAGATAAGACTCAAATGTCCGGCTGTTGACCGAACATGTCCTGGCGTCGGTCTTGCTGAACAGTCGATCGGGTGGCGAATGGGATCCAAGGTTCAAGGTTCAAGTCGAATCACATAATTATCGGAGAGATTGACTGGTTTTCAACTGCGCCCATGCGCATCACATGTGAGGGAGGGTCCTATGTCTGTTGCTAAAGTCATCGAGATCAGCGCCGAATCGCCCAAGAGTTTCGAAGATGCGATCGTGCAAGGAATTACCCGTGCTTCCAAGACCATCCACGGCATCAAGTCGGCCTGGGTGAAGGAGCAACATGTCGTGATCGAAAACAGCAAGGTCGTCTCGTTTCGCGTGGACCTGAAGGTCACGTTCGTGTTGGATTGACGAGTAGCGGAGAGAGCAACCTCGTGTCACCGGTCGTTGAGGGAGTAGCTCGCCGGTTGCCCTGTATGAATCGGGAGGGGGCGGTGTGGCCTAGAATCAACCCTCACGGTGTCGCGCTGGCCGTTCTCGCCTGGTTCGTCACATTCACGGCAGTCGCGCAGGGTTCCGAGTCTCCGACCGAGGCGGTGCGCGCGACTGTCAGCCAGGTCATGCGTATCCTCGAAGATCCCGCACTGAAAGACCCGGCGAAGCTCATGCCTCGCCGCCGCATGCTGGAAGAGGTGGTCGCAACCCGCTTCGATTACGCCGAAATGTCGAAACGGGCACTGGCAGCGTACTGGGTTCCCCTCACCGCAGTCGAACGGACGGAATTCGTCGAGGTCTTCAAGAAGTTCCTTTCGGACCGCTATGCCGAGAAGATCGAAGGCTATAGCGGTCAACAAGTCGTGTATCTGTTGGAACGGATTGAGGGATCGTATGCAGAGGTCAGGAGCGAGCTGCGGTCGGAAAAAACGACCATTCCTTTGGATTATCGCCTCCTGTTGAAGGAAGGCCGGTGGTATGCCTACGACCTGATTGCGGATGGCATCAGTCTGGTGAAGAATTACCGGAGTCAGTTCAATACGATCATCCGCGACAGTTCATACCAGGAGCTGGTGAAGAAATTGCGCGAACGAACGCTGGAGGAAGACACGAAAAAGAAACGAGGATGAACTTCGCAAGTTGCTTTCAGGAGAGTCTCGCATGTCATACGTCGGCATAAATATCGGTGCCCTCACGGTGAAGGTGGCGGCGCTTCGGGGTGATGACCGGAGCGCGGCAGTCCTGGCGCATCAAGGCCGACCGCTTGAAATACTGAACGACATACTGGCCCGTCCGGAGTTTGCCGATGCGGAGTATTTCGGCGTGTCCGGCCAGCTCGGTCATGTGTCCGAGGTGGCGGCAGTACAGCGGGCGCTTCGCGAGGTAGATGGAACGTTTGACGCCGTGGCGTCGCTCGGCGGGGAATCCTTCCTTGTCTACCTTCTGATGGATGGAAGAATTGCGAATGTGGTCTCCCACAACAAATGCGCGGCGGGAAGCGGCGAATTCTTCGTACAGCAGATCGGCCGCATGGGGCTGGACATGGAGGAAGCGATCCGGCGGTCCTTCAGCGGCAAGGTTGTGCCTCTGGCGTCACGCTGCTCGGTTCACTGCAAATCAGACATCACCCACAAGCTGAACCGCAATGAGGCCACGCCGGAGGATATTCTCCACACGCTTCACGACAGTATGTCGAACAAAGTCATCGCGTTGCTGGAGAAAGGCGCGCACGAACTGAAACGGGTGCTATTGATCGGCGGTGTCACGCGCAACGATGCCATGCTGGAGGCATTGCGCGCCAAGCTGCCTGCCACGGACTTCGTAGTCTTGCCTGAAAGTCCGTGGTTCGAAGCCTGGGGCACCGCCTTGCTCGTCCGGGACTCGCCCGGCGAGAAGTCCCCGAACATTGCCGCGCAGCCGGGCCTGGGCCGCCTCCCGCCGCTCCATCTCTATGGTGACCAGGTGCACGTGATTGCCGCTCCGCCCCGTCAGGTGCCCTCAGAAGAACCGCTGATCCTGGGAGTGGATGCGGGATCGACGACCACCAAGGCCATTTTGCTCGACCCCTCGACACAGGCTGTGGTGGCGTCGCATTACGGGCGCACCAAAGGAAACCCCGTGGCCGCCACCCGCGAGTGTCTTCAGGCGCTTATCGAGCAGGTAGGCAACCGTCCGATTGGATTGATCGGCACAACCGGATCGGCCCGGGAACTCGCAGGGGCCTACCTCGGCACCGAACATGTCTATAACGAGATTTCGGCCCATGCGGCCGGTGCGACGCATTTTGATCCGGAGGTGGACACGATTTTTGAGATCGGAGGGCAGGACTCCAAATACATCTATCTCCGCAACGGTGTGCCCATTGATTACGCGATGAACAACGCCTGTTCCGCAGGTACGGGCTCGTTCCTGGAGGAGAGCGCCCACGGCGATCTCGGCATCACAGTCTCTGACATCGCCGACCTGGCTCTGGCCGCTCCGTCTCCCGTGCACTTCAAGGCGACCTGCGCGGCCTTCATCAATTCCGATATTCGCCTCGCCCAACAACAGGGTCACCCTCGCGACAACATCATCGCCGGCCTGGTGTATGCCATCGCCGGCAATTATTTGAATCGCGTCAAGGGGCCACGCTATGTCGGGAAGAAAATTTTTCTTCAAGGCGGTGTCGCCTTGAACCGCGCCGTCGGGTACGCTTTCGCCCACAGCGTCGGCCGCCAGGTCGTGATCCCGCCCAGCCCCGAATTGCTCGGAGCGCTGGGGGTCGGACTGCTTGCTCTGAAACGGGCCGGCTCGATGCCAGGACAAACCGTCGATCTGCTCGCTTTGTCGGCGCCGGAGATGAAGCGCGTCGGTCGGTTCACGTGCGGGGCCTGCAAGATGTACTGCACCATCGACCGGTTCGAGGTCGCCGGTCGCCGGTTTCCATTCGGAGGCCGGTGCAGTCTCTATGAGAATGTCTGGAAGCGCAAGGCCAGGACCGCGGCGGCTCAAGACTTGGTCGAGAAGCGGGCCGAGGTGCTCTTTCAGGTCACCCCCGCTCCACCCGCAGCCACGCCGAAGCACGAGCGAGTGGAGCGCACGTACTGGGGCGTGGGGCCGGCTTATGAAAGCGCAAAGGCGTTTGTGCGGGAGTCCCTGGGGCGTACTACCGCTGCCGAGGTGGCGAGTGGCACACGGATCGGCATTCCCAGGGCCCTGACGACGCATTCGCTGTTTCCTCTTTACGCCACGTTCTTTTCTCGTATCGGCATGGAAGTCGTGCTCTCGGATGTGGACCCGCGGGGGGATCTGAGTTCCCATTCGGGATTCTGTTTCCCGGCGCAGATTGCGCACGGCGCCGTCTTGGATCTGGTGAAGAAAGGCGTGGGCCTGATCTTCATTCCGCACGTCGTGCGGATGCCTCATCCTACCCAGTGCAAAGATTCGTACCTCTGTCCGATTACGCAGGCCGGTCCCTATTTTCTGGCAAAAGCGTTTCCCGACAGCCGTCTGTTATCGCCTGTGTTGGAGTTCATCGACGGCTACGAGACCTGCTCCGCTCTGGTCGATATGGCGGTCGCGGACCTGGGTATCGGGCGTGAGCTGGCTGTCGGTGCCTGGGCAGCCGCCGTACAGGCACAAACAGAGGCGGAGCGCACGCTCCGTGATCTGGGGAAACAGGCGCTTGATGCCGCTATTGCGGCAGGCAGGCCGGCCATTTTGCTCGCCGGCCACAGTTACAACGCCTTTACTCCGGAGGCCTCGCAATCAGTGGGCAAGAAGCTCTCGAGCATGGGAGTGTCCGTCATTCCGGCCGATTGTCTTATGCAGGCCGGAGGAGGACCGACTTCCTGGCACTTTGCCAACCAGATCTTGAACGCCGTCGGGATCGCGAAACAGCATCCCAACTTGTTCCTGTTGAGCGTCAGCAATTTCAGCTGCACCATCGACGCGTTCACCCACTCCATGCTGGCCTCAGAACTTGGGTCGAAACCGTACCTCGTCCTCGAGATCGACGCGCACACCGCCGATGCCGGAGTGCAAACGAGGTTGGAGGCGTTCCTGGACATCATCCACAATTATCGCGATGTGCAGACCCCCGGCGCCACACCGTTCGTGCCCTGCCGGCTCGTCGGGGGAGGCCGTGTCATGCGATCGAACGGCGAGTCCGTCCCGCTGAGGGACCCGCGGGTCCGCATCTACTTTCCGAACTTTTCGCCCTACCACACGCGGGCCCTGTCCCTGGCAGTCGGGTGGCTGGGCCTCCATGCTGGCGCCGTCATTTCGCTGGACCGAACCCAACTCGACAGAGGGCTGCAATACACCTCCGGCCGCGAATGTCTCCCTTTGCCGATCTGCATCGGTCAACTCCTCCAGGTCCACGAGCGTCGCCCGGCCGGAGAAATTGCGGGATTCTATATGCTGCAGGGCGGCGCGCCCTGCGTCAGCGATGCGTACATGGGCTATTTTGAACGGTTTCTCGCGGAACATCGGCTGACCGATCTGTTCCTCTTCAATCCCCAGCCGGAGAACGATTACCTCGGCTTCGACAAGCAGGTTCTCGCGCAGCACCTGGCACAGGCCATCATCCTCGGAGACATCTTGGTGGAGATCGACCATGTGCTGCGTGTGGTGGGAGGCCAGAGAGCGCTCGATCAACTGCAGCAGGAATGGGAGCGGTTCGCTGAGGGCGCTCATTCACGCGACGAGTTCCATGCCGGCCTCCCTTCATTCGTCGAGCGGTTGGCGCATCTGCCGCGCACCAGAGATCCCCGTACCTGCCCGCGCGTCGTCGTAGCCGGCGACTTCTTCACCCGCTTCAGCCCGTTCTTCATAGACGGCGTGCGCGACCTCTATGCCGCACGAGGCATCATCCTCAAGCCGGTCGACCTGAGCGAGCTGTTTCTCTATGTCGCATATCATCCCATGGCGGAAACGGCCGGGACGTGGGGCATGAAACCGGGCGGTCTGGCGCTGGCCAAGGCCTGCACAAGGATGTTTCAACCGGAGGGGAAAGAATACATTCAGCAATGGCTGAGCTACCAGACTTTCAAGCACGAGGAGGAACGTTACCGGGCGCTGTTTCACCGGACCGGATTGTTGGTGGCCGGACCCAACGCTGTGTCCGCCATTTTCGAGCGGGGAGCCGAGCATGTCTCGCCCGCAATTTTCGGTGAACTCCTCCCCACCGTGGGCAAAGGACTGGAAGCCGCCAATGAGGGGTACGACGGGATGCTCGTCATCGGACCGTTCAACTGCCTGCCGTACCGGATTTCTGAGGCTATTCTCAAACCGCTCAGCATCCGGCAAGGTATGCCCATTCTCACCTATGAGAGCGACGGCTATGCGGTCTCTCCCTCTGTCCTCAGGCAGGTGGACGTGCACATTCAGCAGGTACTTGAACATGCGGTCAGAAGCCATGTGGAGCAGGTGTAATGCGCAGTTGTCCCATGATGCTCGCGGGCGGACTGACGGCTCCACCGAGCAACGCATCCCTCACGGAGGAGTCTTCTCATGATCACATCAATCGCCTTCACGGTCTACCCGGTTTCGAATATGGAACGGGCGAGAGCATTCTATGAACATGTGCTCGGCTTACATATGAGCTACAACTATCGGGACCTCTGGGTGGAATACGAGATCGGGAGTTCCACGTTCGCCATCACGACGACGGACATGGGCCATACGCCTGGCGCAAAAGGGGCGGTGGTGGCGTTCGAGGTGTGTGATTTGGAGGCGTTTATCCACAAGATGAAGGAGAGGGCCGTGTTGTTCGTCACGGAACCATTCGATACGCCCGTCTGCCGGATGGCGGTGATCGAAGACCAGGACGGGAATCACATCACAATCCACAAACGCCATGCATGACGCTCATTCAGCACACCCGATACAGGCCTCGCGTCAACTCGTTGCAAAAAGTCTTCATGCCGGCAAAGGCCAGCTGGACTTCGCGCTGGATCTGCGGGCGCACGGCCGCCAGCCTCGTCTCGCTCGCCGGAATGACCTCGACGACCACGGCCTGCGGCGAGGAAATCGGCTGGCCGATCTGGCTCGTGATCCAGACAGTCACGTCCAAGAGCCCGCGCACTTTCTTATGGATGTTCTCCGCCAACACCTGTGCCAGCACGTTGTAGATCTTCCCTACATGGGCCACGGGATTCTTTCCCGGTGCAGCCTCGGCGCTGGCCGGCCGGCGGAGTGAGATGATTCCGCAGACGCGATTGCCCCGCCCGACCTCGCCGGAATCGCCCGCCTCAGCCGACGTGCCAAGCACCGTCAGGTAGGTTCCGGCTTCACCGGCGCCTCTCTGATCCAGCACATTCAAGAACAGGTGCGGAGAGAAGCGGTCCCCGCACTTTCGTGTCACGAAATCCGTCAGAACCCGTCCCACCGCCGTCTTTCGCTTGAAATACTCGGACTCGCTACGGATCAATGGAGCCAGAAACGGCATCGCCACGGTCACATCGAGATCTTTCTCGCGTCGTACGGCGAGCACCTTCACGTCTTCGCCTGTGTCCGGAAATTCTTTCTTGAAGGAGCGGCTGTTCAGAAATTGCTCAATCTGGAACACCAGCCGCTCCGTCGAGGTGAACGGGGAGTACCCGACAGTGGCTGAGGTGTCATTTGCCACGGCTTCCCGTGGCCGCTCGGTCACGGACCGGAGCTCCTCCGACGCCGGCTTCAGTTCAACCTGGCATTCCAAATCTGTAAGCGGCTTGATCCGAGGTAAGTGCCGTTTGAACCATCTGTACGCCGCCCGTTGGGCGATCTCCTTCACCGGGATGCGCTTGTTCTTCCATTCGAACGTGGCTCGGTCGCCCATCACCAACCGCATCGGTGCGACGACGGAACCTCCTCCGAATCGGCAGGCGACCTGACCGGCCACCAGCATTCCCTTGTCGGCGTTGAAATGGAGGACGCGGCCGCAGGTCTTGAGGTACGCCTGTGCCAAGTAGACCGCCACGGACTCCATCACGGCGTCGCAGATTGTATCGGGATGGCCCAATCCCTTGCGTTCGACGATTTCGAACGGCTCTTGTGCGAGGGGAGAACCGGACGATTCGATGATCAGTGGCTCAATCATGATCGATTAGCAGGAGAACCTCAGCTCGTCGTCCACAAGAGTTGAGCAAGGCCGATGCCGTTCGGTGCCATATGGTAAACCCACGTCTCTCCGGCAAGTTGGCGCGACAATGTGCTGCATGACTTTCTGGAGGGGGATAACTTGCCACAACACCGAGGCTGTCTCTGTAGTAGAACGCTACAGCCCGATCCACTCGACCGGCTTCTGCCTCCGTTCTCGTTCGTGACTCCATGGCATTGCGATTGCTCTCTTAACCAGCTATCTCGAGAGGACCGGCAGGGTTTCCATGAGATTTCTTCAGCAACATCCCCGGTGCGTCACGCTCCTCTGCGCCGCCACCATCAGCCTGCCTGTCTGGGTCTCCTCCTGTAAGGGAGGCCAAGGACCGGATGCTTCACCCATGGAATCAAACCGCCAGGCCGAGCGCAACCGGATGGTCGATCAGTACATTATCCCCCACGGTGTCAAAGACCCTGCGGTGGTTGCCGCGATGAGGCATGTGCCGCGCCATCGCTTTGTACCGGGCGCGTACTCCCTGTTCGCCTACGTCGATGGACCCCTCCCCATAGGCCACGGCCAGACCATTTCACAACCCTCGCTGGTTGCCGAAATGACGGAACAACTAAAACTCAAGAAGACGGACAAGGTGCTGGAGATCGGAACCGGCTCCGGCTACCAGGCCGCCATCCTCGCCGAGTTGGTTGACAAGGTTCTCTCCGTGGAAATCGTGGAACCGCTCGCCCGCCAGGCGGAGCAGACGTTGGGTGAACTGGGTTACAGGAACGTCCGGGTACGGGCCGGCGACGGCTACCAAGGTTGGCCCGAGGAGGCCCCCTTCGATGCCATCATCGTTACAGCC
>Ga0315912_10006009_pt1 | contig 10981 bp, 7 predicted proteins | sample VfabasoilMG_FD_204469 | JGI IMG/M metagenome (GOLD analysis project Ga0315912, IMG submission 204469) | Garden soil microbial communities collected in Santa Monica, California, United States - V. faba soil | ecosystem: Environmental > Terrestrial > Soil > Garden | place: USA: California...
GCCCGGCACGAGATCGGCGGCCATGGCCGCGAGGATCGGCGCAGTGAGGGCGAGCGACACCACGAAGCGTCGCGTCATGTCCTCCAGTTCGACGTTGCGCTCTTCAACGTGCGCCGCATCGACTGGCTCGAGCGCCATGCCGCAAATCGGGCACGCGCCCGGTCCCTTCTGACGCACCTCCGGATGCATCGGGCACGTGTACTCGGCCTCGAGGTCCACTGGACCCGCGGCGCGCGAATCCGGATTGAGGAACTGCTCCGGGTTCTCGCGAAACTGCTCGAGGCAACTCTCGGCGCAGAAGTAGTACGTCTGCCCCTTGTAGTCGAAGCGCCCGACGGCGTCGGCCGGGTCGATCGTCATCCCGCACACGGGATCGAGAACGCCTTCGGCCGGTTCCGGATGTTGGTGCGTGGTGGTCAAGATTTGACGTATTGACTGGGGTTCGCGTCGAACTTCGTTTTGCAGATCTTCGCGCAGAAGTAATAGGTCTTGCCTTTGTACTCGCTGGTTGCGGCAGCCTTCGCCGGATCTACCTGCATTCCGCACACGACGTCTTTTTCCATGGTGACCTCCGGGTCCGGCTAAGCCGGACACCACGAATTGCAGGTCCGGCTAAAGCCGGACACTACGTACCGAGATTACAATGCGCGCCTATGCGATACCGATATCTCGCCCTACTCGTCATCGCCCTGGCCGTTGCCTCATCCAGTGCACCAATGGCGCAGACCGGTGTTCATCTGAATCCCGTCATCGCCAAGCTGGCCGCGGGCAAAACGGTTTACGGTCTCATCAACTCCGGCGACTTGTCGCTCGTCAACGCACGAGAGACAGCCCGCGCTCCCGTCGACTTTGTCTACGCCGACATGGAGCACAACCCGCTCGACTTCCCCGGGCTCGCGATGTTCCTCCTTGGTCTGACCGACAAGGCCGCGATCGTGAGCAAGGGCAACCTCCAACCGAACGTTGCGCTGTTCGCTCGCTTCCCGCAAGAAGCGGACGAGTCCACGTGGGTCGTCAAACAGGCGCTCGACATCGGTCTGATGGGCGTCATCTTCAACGGCGTGGACACGAAGGAGCAGGCGGTCACCGCCGTTCAGTCCATGCGCTATCCGCCGCTCAAAGGTGAGACTCGCCGCGAGCCGGTCGGGATTCGCGGCTACGGCACCGGCGGTGCGACGTGGGCGTGGGGCGTGAACGCCGCCGAGTACGAACGACGCGCTGACGTCTGGCCGCTGAACCCTGACGGTGATCTCATCGCCATCGTCATGATCGAATCGGTGGTGGGGCTGAAGAACCTCGACGCAATCGCATCCGTTCCTGGCGTCGGTGCGCTGTTCCTCGGCGCTGGCTCCGATCTGTCGCGTTCGCTCGGTGTCCGTCCGAACACGCCTGAAGTCGAAGCTGCGTTTCAGCAGGTGTTGAGTGCGTGCAAGTCCCACAAGGTTGCCTGCGGCATCACAGCTGGCTCGGGCGCCGACGTCGCGCGTCGCGTCAAGGAAGGCTGGAACATCATTCGCTCCACAGTGCCGGCCATTACTCAAGGCCGGCAGCTGTTGGGAGAGAAGTAGCTACGGCGTCCAGATCCTCGACGGTCCTCCGCCCGCAAGCGTGAGCATCAATTCATTGAGACGCTTCACGAAGGCGGATGGATCCTCGAGCTGACCGCCTTCAGCCAGCGTGGCCTGGTCGAAGAGGATCTGGCTCCAGTCCGAGAACCTGCTCTCGTCCGCCTCGTCGTTCAGCCGCTTGACGATGGGGTGGGCGGGATTGATCTCGAGCACCGGCTTGGAATTCGGAACGTTCTGACCGGCGGCTTTCAACATCCTCTCGAGATTGGTGCTCATGCCGTGCTCGTCGCTGACGAGGCATGCGGGAGAGTCCGTGAGCCGGTACGTCACGCGAACCGCGCTCGCACGATCGCTCAACGCCTTCTGCATCCGTTCGACGAGACCTTTGTGATCTGCGGTCTGCTGCTCCTGCTCCTGTTTCACCGCTTCGTCGCCGAGCGCGCTCAGGTCGAGACCGCCTTTCGTGATCGACTGCAACGGCTTGCCCTCGAACTCGGTGAGTGCGGAGACGACCCATTCGTCGATGCGGTCGTGCATCAGCAGGACTTCGACGCCAAGCTTGCGAAAGATCTCGAGGTGCGGGCTGTTCCGCGCTGCGGCGAAGCCGTCACCGGTGATGTAGTAGATCGCTGTCTGCCCCTCTTTCATCCGGCTCACGTAGTCGGACAACGAGACGGTCTGCTCTTCAGTCTCGCGCTGCGTTGACGAGAAGCGAAGCAGCTTCGCGATGCGATCCTTGTTCGCCGTGTCATCGACCACGCCTTCTTTGAGGACACGCCCGAACTCTTTCCAGAACGTCGCGTACTTGTCTGACTCCTTGTTGGCAAGCTCCTCGAGCAGGCCGAGCACGCGTTTCACGGAAGTGGTTCTGATCGCCTCGACGTCGCGCGACTGCTGAAGGATCTCGCGCGACACGTTGAGCGGCAGGTCGTTCGAATCGATCACCCCGCGGACGAAGCGTAGGTACGGCGGCATCAGCTGTTCCGCGTCGTCCATGATGAACACGCGACGGACGTACAGCTTGATGCCACGCCGATGCTCGCGGTTCCACAGATCGAACGGCGCCTGTTTCGGCACGTAGAGCAGCAGCGTGTATTCCTGGCGGCCCTCGACTCTGGCGTGCACGTGCGCCAGCGGCGAGTCGAAGTCGTGCCCAACGTGTTTGTAGAACTCGTCGTACTGTTCGGTCGTGATCTCGGCTTTCGGGCGCGCCCACAGCGCAGACGCCTGATTGATCTGCTCGTCCTCTTCGGTCACGACCTGTGCTTTCGCCGTGGAGTCCCACTGTTCTTTCTGCATCACGATGGGAACCGTGATGTGGTCGGAGTACTTCCGCAGGATCTCTCGCAGCTTGAACCCGGCAAGGAGTTCGTCTTCGCCGGCCCGGAGATGGAGTACGACCTCCGTGCCGCGTGACTCCTTCGTCACTGTCTCGACGGTGTACTCGCCTTCGCCGGCGCTCTCCCAGCGAACGCCGTGTTCGGCCGTCAGGCCCGCGCGCCTTGTCGTCAGCGTGACGCGCTCGGCGACGATGAATGCGGAGTAGAAGCCGACGCCGAACTGTCCGATGAGGTGTGCGTCCTTGGCCTTATCCGACGTGAGACTTTGAAAGAACTCACGCGTGCCCGACTTGGCGATCGTACCGATCTGGTCGATGACTTCCTGCCGTGACATGCCGATGCCGTTGTCGGACACGATGATCGTTCGAGCCGTGGCGTCGAACGACACGCGAATCTTGAGATCAGGATCGGATTCGAATAGCGCGGGATCGGCGAGCGCTTCGAAACGAAGCTTGTCACCGGCGTCCGAGGCGTTCGACACCAGCTCGCGCAGGAAGATCTCTTTGTTGCCGTACAGCGAATGCACCATCAGGTGCAGAAGCTGTTTGACTTCGGCCTGGAACCCGAGGGTTTCTTGTGTGCTCGTGGTCATGTGGTTACTTCGACTTCGACGCAGCGCTCTGTTGCTGCCATGAGTGACTGTCCTGCCACGCGGTCGCGCGCCGATAGGCATCCGCGCGCTGCTCCGGCGTCATGCGGAGCTCGAGCTCGTCGCGCAGCCTCGCGGCTTGCACGCGCTTGGCTTCGTCCTTCCAACGTGACGCCGCAAGGTTGAACCAGGTGTGCGCTTCAACGATGTCGGTGAATGCACCGTGACCGGGGCTGAGCAGGATGCCCAATTCGATCTGCGCGTCAGCCTCGCCGCGATCCGCGGCCTTGCGAAACCACGCGATCGCCTCCCGTGTGTCTCGGCTCACGCCGCGGCCGTCGCGATACATCAACGCCAGGCGAAATTGCGCGGTGCCGAGCCCTTGCTCGCTGGCCTTGCGATACCACGTCGCCGCCTTCGCATCGTCACGCCGGATCGGGTCGGCGCCTGTTTCGAAGATCGAACCCAGGCTCAGGCTCGCGATTGCTTCTCCTCGTTCGGCCGCTTTCTCGTACCACATGACGGCCTGGGCAACGTCTCGCGGGACCCCTTCGCCATCGAAATACATCATGGCGAGGTTGAGCTGTGCCCCGGTGTGACCCTTGTCTGCGGCGCGGCGATACCACTCTGCCGCCTGGTTCGCATCCTGCGGCAGCACGTCGCCGGCTTCATACAGGTTGCCGAGCGCCACTTCCGCCTCGATGTCGCCCATGGCGATCTGCGCGCGCAAGTCCGCGACGTAGCGCTCTTCGGCTGTTTGCGGCACGAACGCAGCCTGCGCAGCAATCAAGGCAAGGACCAGCCCGAGGGTCATCAAACCTTCATTCTAAGTAAAATAGGTGGGTCCGGCTGCCACCCTTCGCGCTCCGCGCTTCGGTGGCCGGGAAAGCCCGACACTACGAACGCTTTGAGTACTGACGCCGCAACACCCCGAACACCCGCAGCTGCCACCGCGACACCCTCGTCACGAGCCGCGACGCACGGAACTGCCATCGGCATCCTGGCGGCGATCAGCGTCTGTCACGGGCTGAACGACCTCATGCAGTCGGTGTTGCCGGCTGTGTATCCGATCCTCAAGACTGCGTACCGGCTGGACTTCGGACAGATCGGCCTCATTACCTTCGCCAACCAGGCCACTGCGTCTCTGCTGCAGCCGGTGATAGGCAACTTTACCGACCGAAGCCCGAGACCCTATTCGCTTCCAACCGGCATGGCCTTCACCCTGGTCGGCCTGTTGCTGCTTTCGGTGGCCCCGACCTACGGCGTGATTCTTCTCGCAGTCGCGATGGTCGGCATCGGTTCGTCGGTGTTTCACCCCGAGTCGTCGCGCGTCGCGCGGCTCGCATCAGGCGGACGGCACGGGTTCGCGCAGTCGTTGTTCCAGGTGGGCGGCAACATCGGCTCGTCCACTGGTCCGCTCCTCGCGGCGTACATCGTCCAGCCGTACGGCCAGCGCAGCATCGCGTGGTTCGGCGTCGCTGCGCTTTCGGCGATGGCCATCCTGCTGCAGGTCAGCCACTGGTATCGCCATCGTTTGCTCGAGTTGGTGAAGACGAAGGGTGCTGCGATTCGTGCCGGGCTTCCGACAGGTCGCGTGCGTTTGGCGTTACTCGTTCTGGTGCTGCTCGTGTTCTCGAAGAACATCTACCTCGCGAGCCTGACGAGCTATTACACGTTCTATCTGATCGGAAAATTCCATCTGAGCGTGCAGAGCGCGCAGCTGCACCTCTTCATCCTCCTTGGTTCCGTTGCCGCGGGGACGTTCATCGGCGGGCCGGTTGGCGATCGCATCGGCCGCAAGTACGTGATCTGGGTCTCCATCCTTGGCGCGCTGCCGTTCACGCTGCTGCTGCCTTATGCGAACCTGTTCTGGACGGAGATCCTGACGGTCATCATCGGCCTGATTCTCGCGTCGGCGTTCTCTGCAATCGTGGTCTTTGCTCAGGAGCTCGTCCCGGGTCGCGTAGGGACTGTCGCCGGCGTCTTTTTCGGCTTTGCATTCGGTGCCGGCGGTCTCGGCGCCGCGGCGCTCGGTCAGCTCGCTGATGCGACGAGCATCGACACGGTCTTCAAAGTCTGTTCATTCCTGCCGGCGATCGGGCTTCTGACGTGGTTCCTTCCGAACATCGAGCCCGCCCGTCACGCCCGCCATTGATGGCAGAACGGGTCTGACCCCGCACAATTCAGCGCTCACTTACCCATTTAGGGGGGAGTCGGTTCATTGACTTCATCCGGGGGCGGCGTTATACAGTGCCCGGCGCTTCGAAGTTCAAACTTTTGTCAAAGGTCACAGTTGGGAAGTCAGGGAGGCTGTTCATGCCGTTTCGACGCGGTATCGCGGTTGGTTTCCTCGCTCTTGCAGTCCTGATCCTCAGTTCGCCCGGGGCGTTCGCCCAGGGACAAACCGGCTCGATCGCCGGCGTCGTACGAGATACCTCTGGTGCTGTGCTTCCGGGCGTCACCGTCGAAGCATCCAGCCCCGCACTCATCGAGAAAAGCCGCAGTGTCGTGACAGATGGTCAGGGGCGATACACGATCGTTGACTTGCGTCCCGGCACGTACAGCGTCGCCTTCACCCTTCCGGGTTTTGCGACAGTCAGACGCGAGGGGATTGAACTGACGTCAGGGTTTACTGCCAACGTCAGCGCTGATCTGAAGGTCGGAACGATCGAAGAAACGGTCACCGTCACTGGTGAATCGCCGATCGTCGACACGCAGAGCACGACCAAGCTGGCCACAGCGTCCCGCGAAGTCATGGACGTGCTGCCAACCGATCGCAACTTCGTCAGCTTTGCGGCATTGACGCCGTCGGTCCTCGTGACCGGTGTGCGACAGAACGTCGGCGGATCGATTCCCGAGACGGGTATGAACCTCGTTGTGCACGGCAGCCGCGCGAGCGACAGCCTCGTCACCGTCGAGGGCATGCCGATCATCAACGGCGGCGGCACGGGCGGCCTGATGTATGGCAACTATCTGAACAACGGGCTCGCGCAGGAAATCACGTTCCAGACCGACTCGCACAATGCTGAGTTCGAGCGCGCCACGGTCTACTCGAACTTCATCCCGAAGGAAGGATCGAATCAGTTCCGCGGTTCGTTCTTCGGCCGTTGGGCGGGCGAGTCATGGCAGTCGGACAATCTCTCGCAAGAGCAGATGGACCAGGGGCTACGGACAGGTAATCGCATCGAGCGGATCTGGGATATCAACCCAAACGTTGGTGGTCCGATCGTGACGGATCGTGTGTGGGTCTACGGTGGGTTCCGCCACTGGGGCACCTACAACACGGTAGCGGGCTCGTTCGAGGACGCCGATTTCACCGACATCTTCTATCACCCGACGACCGAACAGAACCTGTTCCCGGTCTGGCATGAGAGCGCCGTCGCTCGCTTCACCATTCAGGCCAACCAGAAAAACAAGTTCAACGTCTACACCGACTGGCAGTACACGTACTTCGGTAACTGCTTCGTCCCCTCGTATCTGACCGCGATCAGCGCGTGCCCCGAATACAAGAACATTCCTCAATACATCCTCCAGGGGAGCTGGAGCTCGCCCGTGACGAACAAGCTCCTGCTCGAAGCCGGCGGAACCATCACGCCGCAGGACTTCCACGGCTATCGACGTCCGGGTGTGTCCGAGACGCAGTTCGCCATGAACGACCCGACGGCTCCCGCCGGCATGCCACAAAACTGGGGCGCGTCGGGGACGGGCTACGGCTACAACCGCAGCGACCAATCGAACTATCGCGCCTCGGCCAGCTATGTGACCGGTTCACATTCCATCAAGGCCGGGTTTACGCTGATGCACGCGTGGCGCTACAACACGCAAGAGCCGAACAACTCCGTCACACTCAGCGTCCGTGGCACGCAGCCGTTCTCGCTGACGCAGTACGCGACACCAGTGCAATGGCATGAGACTCTTCGGTACAACGCTGGAGTCTTTGCGCAGGACCAGTGGCGCATCAATCGCCTCACAGTGAACTACGGTGTACGCCTCGACTTCCTCAACGCGCGCGCCGACGCGCAAGAAATTGCCGCGGGTCCCTTCATAGCCGCTCGAAACTATGCGGCTGTCGAGAACGTGCCGAACTGGAAGGATGTCGATCCGAGGCTCGGTGTGTCCTGGGATCTCTTTGGCGACGGCAAGACGGCGCTCAAGGCGAGCGTCGGCCGATACGTCGTTGGGGAGTCGTACACCATCGCGCGCGCCATGAACCCTGTGCAGCCGACGTCGAACACGACGACGCGCACGTGGGCGCCGCCAGCAGGGGTCATTTATAACGGCACCTATAATCCGTACAACGACTGCGACCTCTTCAACCCGGCGGCCAACACCAAGCGCCCCGGACAGATTCAGTGCGGCGCGAGCCAGAACGCGGCGTTCGGTCAGCCGAACGTGCGCACGACCAACTACGATCCAGCGGTCACAGACGGCTGGCACGTGCGCCCGAATAACTGGGAGGGAGCGATCAGCATCCAGCGCGAGATCGTGCCGCGTGTGTCGGCGTACGCCGGCTATACGCGCCGCTGGTTCGGCAACTTGACGGCCACGCGCAACCAGGCGGTGACCAACGCCGATTTCTCGCCATACTGCGTGCCGGTTCCGGTGGATTCCCGCCTGGACAATGGTGGTGGCTATCAGCAGTGCGGCCTGTTCGATATCAATCGTGTCATCACGGCGAACAACCTGATCTTCAACTCGAGCGACATCGGTGGCATCGAAGACGTCTATGACGGCTTCGATTTCGACGTCAACGCGCGGCTGGCGAGGAACATCATCCTGTCTGGCGGCGTCACCTTCGGTCGCGAGCGCGTCAGCTACTGCAACCTGAAGGACGACCTCAGCCTGACGACGACCGGATTCGGCACCAACACACCGAGGACCGACGACTACTGCAACATCACGCCGCCGTTCCAGGCGCAGGTGAAGGGACAGGTTGCGTATCCGCTGCCGTGGCACGACATCAGCCTCTCGGCCACGTTCCAGAGCCTGTCAGGTCCGCAGCTCGACGCGAACTATCCGCTGACCAACGCGCTTATCGCGCCATCGCTCGGCCGCAACTTCACCGGCGTTCCGCCAACCGTCAATCTGTTGCCGAACGGCACGATGTACGGCGATCGCATCTACCAAACCGATCTTCGGATCAGCAAGGCGTTCCGCACCGGTGGCACGGTGATCCGTCCGACGGTGTCTATCTACAATCTGTTCAACGCGAACCCGATTCAGACCTACAACACGACCTACGGCTCTGCCTGGCTGGCGCCAACGGTCATCATGCAGGCGAGGTTCGTCGACATTGGAGTGCAAGTAGACTTCTAAAAGGGTGTCGAACGACAAATCAACTTCCAATTTCCAACTCCCAACTCCCAAAGCACTTTTGCTTTTGGGGGTTGGAGTTTGGAAGTTGGGAGTTGTCGTTGGCCTCGCACTCCTGATCGCCTGTCAGCGCGCGCCCGAACAGGCATCGTCCGCCTCGAACCTCGAACCCCGAACCCCGATCACCGGCTCGCGAACCACGGGCCCGGTTACATTCAACAAAGACATCGCGCCGATCCTGTTCGAGAACTGCGCGACATGTCACCGGCCGATTGAAGACGGTCCGAGCGTGAAGGGTGGCGACGTGCTGTGTGTCGCCGGCGCGCCGTTCAGTCTTCTCGACTACGAGAGCGCACGCGCGCGAGCACAAGAGATCGCCGCGGCCACGCTGACGCGCGCAATGCCTCCGTGGCTTCCCGAGCCCGGGCACGGCGAGTTCGTCAACCCGCGCCGCCTGAGCGACGATCAGATCGCGCTCATTCAGCAGTGGGTGGAGCAGGGCACACCGGAGGGTGATGCCGCGCAGACACGGAAGCCTCCCGCATTCCCAGAGGGCTGGCAGCTCGGCACGCCTGACGTCGTCTTGAAGAGCGCAGAGTCTTACACGCTGCAGCCCGGCAAAGGGGAAGTCTTCCGCAACTTCGTCTTTCCTGTGCCGCGCTCCTCGACTCGATACGTTCGGGCGATCGAGTTCCGCGCCGACAACCCGAAGGTCCTGCATCACGCCAACGTTGCCGTCGATCCGTCGCGCATGGCCCGGCGTCTCGATCGCGCCGAGCCTGGGCCTGGATTCGCGACGATGCCCGAAGACGAGGTGCAGAACGTATTCGGCTGGTCGCCGGGGAAGGTGCCCATCCTCGAGCCGGCGGACACCGCGTGGGCGCTCGAGGAGGGCAGCGATCTCGTCGTGCAATTGCACATGGTGCCGGGCGCGAAGGCCGAGACCGTTCAGCCCTCGATCGGACTCTTCTTCACGTCGACGCCGCCGACACGCGTGCCGATCGTCGTGAAGCTCGAGTCGAAGTCGATCGACATTCCCGCCGGCGAGGCCAACTACGCGATCGACGACAGCTATGTGCTGCCGGTCGATGTCGCGGCGGTGAGCGTCTACCCGCACGCGCATTACCTTGCGAAGGAGATGCGCGGCACCGCGACGCTGCCGGACGGAACCGAAAAGTCGCTCGTCTGGATCAAGCAGTGGGACATGCGTTGGCAGGATCAATATCGCTTCAAGGATCCGATCACGTTGCCAAAGGGAACGACGCTGCGCATGCGGTTCACCTACGACAACTCGGCGGCGAACCTGCGCAGTCCGAAGCCCGCGCGGCGAGTCACCTGGGGACAGAACTCGACCGACGAGATGGGCGCGTTGTGGATCGAGGTCATTCCTCGCCGCAGCGAGGACGCCGCCGTTCTCACGCAGGACTACTTCCGTCGTGCGCTTGCCAGCGACATCGCGAGCGCCGAGTTGCAGGTGCGCAACAACCCGAAAGACCCTGCGGCACACAATCGACTCGCGTTGAAATACGTGCAGGCCAACCGGATCGAGGACGCGAAGACGCGGCTGGACGAGGCGCTGCGCCTTGCCCCGAATGATGCGGAGGCGCACAGCAACCTCGGGACCGTGCTGCAGATGCAGGGCCGGTTGGCGGACGCCACGCCGCATCTTCAGACAGCGCTCACGCTCAAGCCGAACGACGATCGCATCCGCTTCAATCTGGCGAACGGACTGATGGCAGCCGGGCGATCGGCAGATGCGATGCGCGAATACGAGCGCGCGATCGCGCTCAACCCCGAGAACGCGGACGCGCATTTCAACCTCGCGATGCTCCTCGGCCCGCAGGGTCGAGTGGACGAGGCGATTACCCACTTGCGGCGTGTGATTGAACTGACGCCACGCAACAGCGAAGCGCATCGCAACTTGTCGGTCGCCTATGGCCTGCAGGGCAAGATCGACGAGGCGATCGGCGAAGCGCGCGAGGCGCTGCGCATCCAGCCAGATTCAGCCGCGGCGCGTCAGCACCTCGATCGGCTGCTCGCGATGCGCGGCGGGAGGTAACGGAGTGTTGCGGAGGACTCGGATCAACACGGAGCAACACGGAGCAACGGAGACACGGAGACCCGTAGACACTGCCGCGCGAATGCGTTCGATCGACGGTGGGCCGCGCTTT
>Ga0315912_10006010_pt1 | contig 10980 bp, 4 predicted proteins | sample VfabasoilMG_FD_204469 | JGI IMG/M metagenome (GOLD analysis project Ga0315912, IMG submission 204469) | Garden soil microbial communities collected in Santa Monica, California, United States - V. faba soil | ecosystem: Environmental > Terrestrial > Soil > Garden | place: USA: California...
GCCGAGCGCACGGTGTTCCTGTTGCAAGGCGAGGTTCTGCTGATGTTCGAGGGCGGCGGCACGCTGGTGGTGGTCGGCGGCACCGGGGACGGTCGCCTGCCGCTCAACCGGCGCGCGACGCCGGTCGCGCGCGCGCGCGCGATCAGCGAGGCCGAGCTGATCTGCGTCGACGACGAGCTCCTGGATCTGATGGTGACCTTCGATCAGTTTGCCGAAGGTGAAACCGCATTGAGGGTATCGCGCAGCATTTTTTCGCTCGCCAACCTGCGCCACGGGGTGTTCGCGCCGTTGCCGCCGGCGCGCATCGCGGAGCTGCTGGCGCGCTTTGAAAAAATCGATGCAAAACGCGGCGACGTCGTGATACGCGAGGGAGAAGAAGGCGACTACTACTACGTCATCGAAACCGGGCGCTGCCGGGTCGAACGGGTCGTGGGCGGCGTGAACGTGGCGCTGGCCGAACTGAAGAGCGGCGATGCTTTCGGAGAGGAAGCGCTGGCCTCGGATGCGCGCCGCAACGCCACGGTCAGCCTGGTGACCGACGGCAGGCTGCTGCGCCTGGGTAAGGCGGATTTCAAGGAACTGCTTGGCGAGCCGCTGCTGCAGCGCCTGAGCTACGCGGAAGGCCTGGAGCGGGTCGCCGGTGGCGCCGTGTGGCTCGATGTGCGCTATCCCTCCGAATACCGCTACGACCGGCTCCCGGGCGCGCTGAACGTGCCCCTCAACGAGGTGCGCGACAGCTTCCCCGTGCTCGACCGGACACGCGAGTACATCATCTATTGCCAGAGCGGGCGGCGCAGCTCGGCGGCCGCTTTCCTGTTCGCCCAGCGGGGCTTTCAGGTGCGCCTTCTGGAGGGCGGCCTGTGGGCCGCCGGGCGCGGTCGCTGAGTAGGTCCGATAAGTGACACAGTTCCTGAAAAGGCTGTTTGAAATCAGAGGGGTGAGTGTAGAATGGCCTTCGGCTTCGGGCTACGATAGCCTACCCATGAACGGGGGATTCGAATGAGCGCGGTACTCAACCATCCAACGGCGACAGGGGCGGACGTCAATCTCCGGCTCGCGTTCCAGAAGCAGCTGCAGCTGGTGACGAACAAGATCCACGCCACCAGCAATATCGACGAGATCATGCTTGAGGTCAGTTCGGATATCTGCCAGCTGTTCAACGCCGACCGGCTGACGATCTACTCGGTGGGCGAGGACAAGCAGTCGATCGTTTCCAAGGTCAAAACCGGCCTGAATTCGTTCAGGGACCTGAAGCTGCCGATCGCCGAGCATTCGATCGCAGGCTATGTCGCGATGTCGCGCAAGCTGGCGAACATCAAGGACGTCTACGACGAGACCGAGCTCAAGGGCCTGAATCCGAGCCTGCGCTTCCTGCAGGAAGTGGACAAGCGCACCGGCTACCGGACCAAGCAGCAGCTGGTGGCGCCGATCGTGGAGCAGGGCGGCGCCGAACTGATCGGCGTGATCCAGATCATCAACAACAAGGCAGGTGCGCCGTTCGGCACGCTGGCGGAAGAGGGCGTGACCGAGCTCGCACAGACGCTCGCGATCGCGTTCAAGCAGCGGCAAAAGCCGCAGATGGTCAAGACCAAGTACGACTACCTGATCTCGGACGCGGTGCTGTCGGCCGGGGAGTTCGAGCTCGCGTCGCGCCAGGCGCGCAAGAAGGCGATCGACATCGAGATGGTGCTCGTCGACGAGTTTCAGGTGAAGATTCCGGCGATCGGTGCGGCCCTCGCGAAATTCTTCGGCACGCCCTATGAGCCGTACAAGTCCGACCGGATCAAGCCGCCGGATCTGCTGAAGAACCTGAAGCGCGAATACGTCGAGTCCAACCAGTGGCTGCCGATCGACGAGGCGAAGGAGGGCCTTTCGGTCCTGTGCCTGGATCCCGAGCGGATCCGCAGTTCGCGCATCGCGTCGAACGTGTTTCCCAAATCCAAGCTGATCTACAAGGTGACGACGCAGAAGGAATTCAGGGACACGGTGGCCCAGTTCTACGGCGCCGAAGCCGCGGATTCCGGCGACATCGGCGACATGCTGGCGGGCCTGGATACCGAAGATTCCGGCGAGGCGATGGAAAGCGCCGACGGCGACGACGTATCGGCCGCGGCCGACAACGAGCTGGTGAAGCTGGTCAACAAGATCATCATCGACGCCTATAACCAGGGCGTGTCGGACATTCATGTCGAGCCCTACCCGGGCAAGGCGAAGACCGAAATCCGCTTCCGCAAGGACGGCGACCTGCAGGCCTACATCGAGGTGCCAGCCAGCTATCGGGCCGCACTTGCCGCGCGCCTGAAGATCATGTGCGATCTCGATATTTCGGAGAAGAGAAAACCCCAGGACGGGAAGATCAAATTCAAGAAGTTCGGGCCGCTCGACATCGAACTGCGGGTCGCGACCATTCCGACCGCGGGCGGCGTGGAAGACGTCGTCATGCGGATCCTTGCCGCCGGCGAGCCGATCCCGCTCGACAAGATGGGGTTCACGGCGCACAACCTCGCGGAATTGCAGAAGGCGGTCGCCAAGCCCTACGGCCTGTTCTTCGTTTGCGGTCCGACCGGTTCGGGCAAGACCACCACATTGCACTCGGTGCTCAAGTACCTGAATACGCCGGACACCAAGATCTGGACCGCGGAAGACCCGGTCGAAATTACGCAGAAAGGCCTGCGCCAGGTGCAGGTGAACAAGAAAGCGGGCCTCGACTTCGCGGTGGTCATGAAGGCCTTCCTGCGCGCGGACCCGGACATTATCATGGTCGGGGAAATGCGCGACAAGGAGACGACGAGCACCGGCATCGAAGCCTCGCTCACTGGCCACCTGGTGTTCGCCACGCTGCACACCAACTCGGCGCCGGAGTCGATCATCCGGCTGCTCGACATGGGCATGGATCCGTTCAATTTCTCCGATGCGCTGCTCGGCATCCTGGCGCAGCGCCTCGCCAAGCGCATGTGCAGCTGCAAGCAGCCCTACAATCCCGAGGGTGCCGAGATCAAGGCGTTCCTGCACGAGTACTGCGAAGAACTGCAGAACACATCGACCTTCAAGAAAGACCCGAAATCGGCGATGGAAGGCGTGTACCGCGACTGGGTGAAGACCTATGGCAATGAAAAGGGCCAGCTGACGTTCTACAAACCCGTCGGCTGCGACAAATGCGGTGGTGGCGGCTACAAGGGACGCTGCGGCCTGCACGAACTGCTGATCGCGACCGACCCGCTGAAAAAGCTGATCGCCGAGAAAGCGCGCGTGTCAGAGCTGATCGCGGTGGCGCTCGAGGAAGGCATGCGCACCCTGAAGCAGGACGGCATGGAGAAGTGCCTGCTAGGCATGACCAGCATGAAGGAAGTCCGTTCGGTCTGCATCAAGTGATCGGCCCGGGCCGGCGCCCATGAGCAGCTCGACCGCCGAATCGACGCAGGGCCTCAGGCTGCTCGCCGCTGCGGAAGCGGGGGAGGACCTCGGCCAGAGGCTTGAGCAGCTGAATGCGATCGGCGCCTCGCTTTCCGCGGAGCGCGACATCAATCGCCTGCTGGAAAGCATCCTTGCCGCCGCCAAAACCATCACCCGGGCCGATGGCGGCACGCTGTACCGCGTCACCGACGACAAGACGCTGCGCTTCGAGATCGTGCGCACGACCTCGCTGCAGTACTACCTCGGCGGCACCACCGGAACGCCCGTGCCGTTCTACCCGATCCACCTGATGGGCAAGGATGGCAAGCCGAACCATGCGATGGTTGCCGCGCACGCGGCGCTGACCGGAAAGACGGTCAATATCCCGGATGCCTACACCGCAGAGGGATTCGATTTCTCCGGCACCCGCAATTTCGACAAGAAGACCGGCTACCGTTCGAAGTCGTTCCTGACGGTGCCAATGAAGAACCACGAGAACGAGATCATCGGCGTGCTGCAGCTGATCAACGCGCAGAACCCGAAGACTGGCGACATCGTCGCCTTTTCGGCCTCGGACCAGCGCCTGGCCGAATCGCTCGCCTCGCAGGCGGCGATCGCGCTGACCAACCGCATGCTGATCATTCAGCTGGAGGAGCTGTTCGAGTCGTTTATCAACCTGATGAACACCGCGATTGATGAAAAGTCACCCTATACCGGCGGGCATTGCCAGCGCGTGCCTCAGCTGACGATGATGCTCGCCGAGGCGGTTAACGAGACGCAGGACGGCCCGCTGTCGGACTTCGGCATGAGCGACAAGGATCGCTACGAACTGAAGATCGCCGGCCTTCTGCACGATTGCGGGAAAGTGACGACGCCCGTGCACGTGGTCGACAAGGCGACCAAGCTTGAGGCCATCTACGACCGGATTCATCTGATCGATACGCGCTTCGAAGTGCTCAAGCGCGACGCTGAAATCGAGTTGCTGAAGCAGAAGGCGCTGCTGGTGGCGCACGACGCCAAGCCCGCCGAGCACGATGCGGCCGATGCGAGACACCGCGAGCGCCTGCGTCGACTGGACGACGATCGGGCGTTCCTGCGGGTCTGCAACATCGGCGGCGAGGCGATGCGCGAGGCCGACATCGAGCGCGTCAAGGCGATTGCGCGCTACACCTGGGTCGACATTTCCGGCCACGAAGCGCATTTCCTGAGCGAGGACGAGCTGAAGAACCTCACCATCCGCGCCGGCACGCTGACCGCGGAAGAGCGCCAGGTGATCAATCACCACATCGTGGCAACGATCAAGATGCTCGAAGCGCTTCCCTGGCCGCGGCATCTGAAGAACGTTCCCGAATATGCCGGCGGCCACCATGAGCGCATGGACGGCAAGGGTTACCCGAAAGGACTGCAACGCGAGCAGATGTCGGTGCAGGCGCGCGTCATGGGCATCGCGGACATCTTTGAAGCGCTCACGGCCAAGGATCGTCCCTACAAAAAAGGCAAGACGCTGTCGGAATCTCTGGAAATTCTGGGCAAGTTCAGGTTGAACGGGCACATTGATCCGGACCTGTTCGACGTATTCGTGCGCAGGAAGGTCTATCGCCGCTACGCTGATCTGTTTCTCGACAAGGAACAGATCGACGAAGTGGACGAGTCGAAGATTCCGGGCTACGTGCCCTGAGCGGCAGGGTGGTTCCGCCGGACCCTGCAGCGATGGAACCGGGGAAGAGGTCTGCGGGCGGGGGACGGGCCTGGCGGCTGGCGCTGGAACATTACCAGGCCGGGCGCATGGACGAGGCAGAGCGCTTGTGCGGGCTCGTGCTCGAGGCCGATCCCGGAGAGGCGGAAGCGCTCCACCTCCTTGGCGCGATCGTCCACCAACGCGGCGACCACGACCGGGCGATCGAGCTCATCGAGGAAGCGGCCCGGATCGAGCCATCCAGGGCGGACTTCCTGAATACGCTTGGCGTCGCCAACCAGGCGCTAGGCCATTTCGCGGACGCGGAGGATTGCTTCCGCGGCGCCCTGTCCCTCAAGCCGGATTACGCAATGGCGCACAACAATCTCGGGATCGCACTGCGTGAACTCAAGCGTCCGCAGGAGGCTGAAAGCAGCTTTCACGAGGCGGTGCGTATCCAGCCCGACTACGCGGAAGCGCACAACAATCGCGGCACTGTCCTCAGTGAACTGGGGCGGCTGGAGGAGGCCGAGCGCAGCCTGCGCCAGGCGATCAGAATTCGCGCCGACTACGCCGAAGCGCACGGCAACCTGGGAATGGTTTTGCGCGGCCTGCGCAGGCTGGTGGAGGCCGAGCAGAGCGCGCGCCGCGCGATCGCGCTGAAGCCGGATTACGCCGAGGCGCACAACGATCTTGGGGTGGCCCTGTTCGGCCTCGGGAGATTGGCGGAGGCCGAGCGCAGCTATCGCGATGCGTTGGCGCTGGATCCAGCGCTCGCGGTCGCCCAGGGAAACCTGGCCTATCTGCTGAACTGCGTCGCGGGACGTCCGCCGGCGGAAATTGTCGACGCCCATCGCGAATTCGCGCAGCGATTCTGCGCGCTTGCGGATCCCCGGCCGCATCGCAATACGCCCGATCCGGGCCGCCGGCTGCGCGTCGGCTATGTATCGGCAGACCTGCGCCGTCATTCGGTCGCATTCTTCATCGAACCCGTCCTCGCGCAGCATGATCGCGAAAATTTCGAGATTTTCTGTTACAGCAACTCGGCGCATGCCGATGCCGTGACCGGGCGCCTGAAGGCTTACGCGGATGAATGGCGCGAGGTATCCGCTCTGGACAACGACGCGCTGGCGAACCTGGTCCGTGAAGATGCCATCGATATCCTGGTGGACCTCGGTGGATTCAGCGCGAACAATCGGTTGATGGGGTTTGCGCGCAAGCCGGCACCGGTACAGGCAACCTGGCTCGGCTACCCGACCACGACTGGGATGCCGCAGATGGACTACCGGATCAGCGACTGGGCGGTGGATCCGAAAGGGGCCGAGGGGCTGAATGTCGAGCGGGTCGTGCGCCTGCCGGAGAGCTACTTTTGCTATGGCGGGCCGGGCCTGGAGCCCGAGGTGGGAACGCTGCCGGGACTGCGCGACGGGCGCATCACGTTCGGCTCGTTCAATAATTTGGCCAAGATCGGCGATGCGACCATGCGCCTGTGGATGCGGGTGCTTGACGCGCAGACCAATTCGCGTCTGGTGCTCAAGTCGGGACCGCTGGCCGAAGAATCTACCGCCAGCGATGTGCGCAGGCGTTTCGAAGCTCTCGGGCTTGCGCGAGAGCGGCTGATTCTCTCGGGGTGGAAGGCGGGGATCGATGAGCATCTGCAGGTCTATCAGGACGTGGACATTGCGCTGGACAGCTACCCGTACAACGGAGCGACGACCACCTGCGAAGCTCTCTGGATGGGAGTGCCGGTGGTGAGCCTGACGGGGGCGACGCACGCCTCGCGCATGGGCGGCAGTATCCTGGGCGCGGTCGGGCTGCCGGAGCTGGTGGCACACACGCCCGATCAATATCTCGAGATCGCCTCCGGACTGGCCGGGGACCCGGCGCGCCTGGCAGCCTTGCGCGGCGGCCTGCGTGCGCGCATGCGGGCGTCCTCTCTCATGGATGCGCCGCGTTTTACGCGCAATCTGGAATCAGCCTACCGTTCCATGTGGCAGTCGTGGTGCGCCAGGCAGGCAGGCCGGTCGTTATTCGGGCGCATCATGAGCGTGTTCCGGAAACGCCTTCCATCGGCCTGACTTGGCGCGGCAGTCTAGCGATTGCCGCCGGCCTTCCTCAGGAAGTTGACGTTACTGTCGCGCGATTGCAGGCCGTCGAGGACGTTGCCCTTGGGGGTGGAGTATTCCAGAAACAGGTTGTCGTCGGTGGAGACCCAGCGCGAGGCTGGGGAGGAGAAGGCGGCGAGCAGGCGCTCGGTGCCAGCCGGGTCGAGCAGGATCGCAGAGGATAGGTCTGCGTAGGAGGCATCGAGCTGGCCGAGCAGCGGGGCGAAGGAGGCGGTGGTTTGCAGTTTCTGGAAGTTCCCGGGCGCGGGCCGGCGGCGCGGATCGTTGCTGGCGACGATGATGCCCTGGCCGCCGATGTAGTAGACCCAGACGTGGCTGAACTCGGCGCGTACCGAGCCCAGAATGTAGAGCAGATCGAGGGGCGTCACGTGGTGCAGCTGGACCCACTGCTGCAGCACGCCGTCGGGGCGCAGCCTGCGTTTGACCAGCTGGTAGAACTCGCGGTTGTAGAGCGAAGCGGCGCCGGCGAACCAGATCGAGGAAATCTCCATGCTCACCAGGTCGTAGGCGCGCTCCTGCAGTAGCAGGAAGTTCCTGCCGTCGGTGATGTGGGTACGCACGCCGGGGTGCTGGCTGACCTTGGCGTTGACGCTGGCAAAGTGGGTGTCGGCCAGGCGCACGATGTCGGCCGAGAGCTCGGCGATGTCCAGGCTCTGGAAGCCGGCCTCGTGCAGCGTGCGCGAGGACACACCGGTGCCGTAGCCGATCACCAGGGCACGCTCGCGCGCCGGGGTGTGCAGCAGCGGGGCCACCGCAAAGCCGATCTGGGCGATCATCTCCCCGCCGGTGCTGCCCTGGAACTTGCCGTTGGTGAGCAGGGTGAGAGAGCGCTCGCCGTTGACCGGCTCGGTCTGGACGACGGTGGTCAGGCCGCCGTCGGCGCTCTCGGCGTGGTCGATGACGCGGCCGTAGTTCTGCGGCGCGAAGTAGACGTTGGCGCCCGAGGCGAGCGTGCTGTAGTCAAAGCTCGCCGGCTGCAGGGCAAACAGCGCGGCCACGAGCGCGGCTGGCGCCCAGGCGGTGCGCGTTTGAGTCCCCGCCAGCGCGAGCACCGCGGCCCCCAGCAGCAGGCACAGGGCGGCCAGGCCCTGGATGGAGCGCAGCGCGCCGATCCCGGGCAGGAGCACGAAGCCGGCGAGCAGCACGCCTGCGATGTTGCCCGCGGTGTTGAGCGCCGCGGCCTGGCCCAGCGCCCGGATCGGCTGGGCCGGATAGGCGCGGCCCACGGCTTCCATCGCCAGGGGGTAGAGCGCGCCGATGGCCAGCGCCGGGGGCAGCATCGCCACCACGCACACCAGGCCGCGGATCAGTTCGCGCGTGCCGAAGGTATTGGCCACCGGGTAGAAGGCGAAGGAAGCGAAGTAGCCGGGCAGCGAACTCCACTGGTACACCCCGAGCAGGATCGTTGCGGCCAGGGCGAACTCGATCCACGCCAGGCACAGCGCGAGCGGGGCGCGGCTCGCGAGCAGCCAGCGCGCGATCTCCGCACCCCCGGCCAGCCCCAGCAGGAAGGCAAACAGCATCAGCGAGAAGGCGTAGACGCTGTTGCCGGCGACCACCGCAAGCAGGTGGATGTAGTTCACCTCCAGCGCGAGGGTGACCACGCCCCCGAGCGCGAGCAGCACGAGCGCAACCCGCCCCAGGCGGCGTGCCTGCGGATCGGCGCCGGCAGCCGCAGGTGCAGCCGAGGCAAGCGGCCTGGCAGCGGCCTCGGCCGGAAGTTGCCCGAACAGCCGCAACGCGAGCGCGGCCACCACCAGATTGAGCAGCGCCGTGGCGAGCGTAGTGCTGAACATGCCCAGCGCCGGGATCACCAGATACCCGGCCAGCAGCGCCCCCAGGGCCGCGCCCACGGTATTGGCCCCGTACAGCAGCGCCACCGAGGTCCCGAGCGAAGCCGAGCGGCTCTGGAAAAAGCGTGCCAGGATCGGCAGGGTCATGCCCATGAGCACCGTGGGCACGCTGAGCGCGGCAGCGCCCAGCAGCACCCGCAGCACGGTCAGTTGCGCGGCATCGGCAGGGCTGCCCGCGGCCAGCGCCACGTACAGGGCCTGGATCGCCTGGAAGATCCACGGCGTGGCCAGGCAGTACGCTCCGATGCCCAGTTCGCAGTACGCATACAGCTTGAGCGCATCGGCGCGCTGCGCGGCGAGCCGCCCACCCAGCCAGGCCCCCAGCGCCATGCCGCCCATGTAGGTGGCCAGCACCGTGTAGGTGGCGATCGCGGTGCTGCCGAAGCTGAGCGCCAGCGCCTTGGAAAACAGCACCTGGTACACCAGCCCGGCGAACCCCGAGAGCACGAACATCAGCCCGACGGCGCGCACTTCGCGTCGCGCGCCGGCATCCTGCGTGCCGGAGGCGAGGGGCTCCTGTGCCGGGGCTTCGGTCAACTCCAGCGCGGCGCGGCTTGCGCGCGCCAGCGGCCGGTATAGCGCCACGCAGGCGGCCAGCGTCCCCAGCATCGCCACCCAGGTAAGCCCAGGCACCGCCAGGAACGCTTCGACCCCGAAGCGCACCGCGACTATCCAGAACCCAGTCAGCGCCGCGCCCCAGAGCACCGCGTTGCGCCGCTCCGGCGCCTGCCAGGGCAGCACCCGCGTGCACAGCGCCTGCAACGCCACCGCCGCAGGCACTCCGGCAACCAGATCCACCAGGTAATGCTCCCCCAGCCCCAGCGTGGCCAGCACCGTCAGCCCCACCAGAACCGCAAACCCCGCGCGCGCCCAGCGCCCCACATACCCAGCGTTCATCCACAACAGCAGCGACGAGGCGAAATGCATCGAGGGCATGCCGTTGCGCGCGGTCTGGCGTACGAGTGTGCTATCGAGCGAGATCGCTTCCGGAGTGGGAACGGCGTGGGGGAAGAAACCCTCAAGGAGAAAGCGCGGGCCGCTGATCGGGCACAGATGATAGAGCGCGAATGCGGCAGCCCCGCAGGCGACGTATATGCGCATCATGCTTCCGGGGAATTTCTTTCCGGCAGTCGCTTCCAGCGCAAGGAGCGCGACGAACGCAACCAGGATTGCGCTGTAGGAAACTGCGAGCAGGTTTTCGAAGACCGGCCAGCGGTTGGCGACCAGGGCGAGGATTTCGCTCGGCTGGAAACCGAGCGTGGCGTCCAGCCGGAACGCCGGCGCATCGAATGTCTTCGGGTGCAGGGCCGAGGTGAGGTAGAGATAGGTGCTCGCAAGCGCGCCGAACAATTGCACGAGCAGCGTGATGGCGAGCATCTCCTTCGCCTGCGCTTGCCGGATGCCGGTCGCATGGAGCGCGCGCACGGCAATCGTGATCAGGCTCGCCGTGCCCAGTCCGATGAGCTGCAGCAGAAAAAATTCGAGCGCGGAACGGTCAGGGGGCGGCGCGTTGTACGCGACGAGGAGACCGAAAATGACAATGCCGCCTGCCGCCGTTGCGGCGTATTCCCGCCAGCCGGGCCGGAACATGGCGTGCAGGATATGAACGCAGCCCAGGGCATAGGCCAGCACGTACAGGGAATTCGTTGCCGACGGCAGCAAGGTCCACTGTTCGTGCGGCGCGGGCACGATGCCGGTGAAGGCAATCCCCTCACCGACGATCAGCAGCAGCAAAGCGACCTTGAGCGCAAATGCAGCGTCGCGGCTCACCGTGCGGGGGCTTGCCTGGCGGTGGCTTGCGGGCCGAATGTCCTCAGGAAGTTGACGTTACTGTCGCGCGATTGCAGGCCGTCGAGGACGTTGCCCTTGGGGGTGGAGTATTCCAGAAACAGGTTGTCGTCGGTGGAGACCCAGCGCGAGGCTGGGGAGGAGA
>Ga0315912_10006011_pt1 | contig 10980 bp, 9 predicted proteins | sample VfabasoilMG_FD_204469 | JGI IMG/M metagenome (GOLD analysis project Ga0315912, IMG submission 204469) | Garden soil microbial communities collected in Santa Monica, California, United States - V. faba soil | ecosystem: Environmental > Terrestrial > Soil > Garden | place: USA: California...
GAGGTGTAGTCACGCAGGAAAGCGAAGAAGGCATCTTCACCCATGCGGTAGTTCAAGGCTTCGAGAAAGTTGGCGCCGTTAAGATAGACCGCGTTGACGTAGCCGCGGAACGTCCCGCCTTCGTAGATGCTCGTGTCCACGTAGCCTGAAGGACCGAAGTAATTCACACGGAAGTTCCACCACCAGTCGTACGAGTTGGGATAGATGTATCGGTAAAAGATGGCTTCACTGTACACACACAAGGCTTCATCAAGCCACGGCTCCGTCGCCTGATCGTTCCCCACCAACCCAAACCACCATTGATGCGCGATCTCATGCACGCCGATCGCCACAAGGTTACTGCGCGCCGAGCCATCGTATTGATTGTAAAATGCCGTCGCCAAAAACACGAGACCGTCATACTCTTGCCCATCGTTCAGGTCTGATTGCACAATGCTCAGGCTGGGATATGGGAACGGTGCGAACTGCGTCTCAAACAGACCGATCTCACGCACTGCCGCGTTCAGGATCGCCGCGCCTTCGGTGTCGTAACCGGGAAAATAATACGAGCGGATCGTCGCGCCGCCCGCGCTTGCATCCACAAATTGGAACTGGTCGCTGGCTGAGAAGGCGAACGTCCGCGCGCCGGAGAGGATGTAACGCGTCCATTCGCCGTTGGGTTGTTCGATGGCGCTCGCCGCGATTCGGATTCCGCTGTCAACGGTCTTTATGTTCACTTCAAAGTCTGCCGAGTCATAGACAAGATGCTCGCCGAGATAATAATCGTCGTGCAGGATCCATCCGTTGCTGTATGGAACAATGAACGGATACCAATCCGTCACGTTGACCTGGATCGAGTCGTAGCCGTAGGGATGTTCTTTTGTCTTGGCGGGGATCGCAATGCGGAAGCGCATCGCAAGGTTCACTTGTGCGCCGGGTTGCAGGGATTGTGGCAAGTAGACCGTGAGTCGTCCCCCGCTGAGGTCGAAGTTGAGCGGGTTGCCATCAATGAGGATGTTCTCAAGCGAGAAGCCGCCCACGAGATTTGGAGAAACGGCAAGGACGAGTTCACCCAACGCGGTACCGGTTTGATTGGTGTAGAGGATGGTCTCGTCCACGGCGAGTTGATGTCCGTAGTAATCGAACAGGGCGAACAGTGTGTACTGAGTCCGTGTGCTGGTGGGAGGCGATGTCGGTAACGGGAGCGCGGTCGCTGTGAATGCGAGGGTGGGGAGCGGTGTGTTGGTTGGCGGGAGTGGAGTGAAGGTTGGGATGGGAGTGGAAGGCTCAGGCGGAATCGAATTCGAGGAGCCAGGTTGAAAAGGCGTGGGTGAAGGCAAAGCATTCGGATTCGCAGTGACCAGCACAAAGTCTTGAGGAGGAGGCGTTTGTACGGCGGAGGGAAAGGCACAGGAGGCAAGTAAAAGTACAAGCGAGAGAAATGTGAGTCGATGAGAAATTTTCATAAAAGTTTCCACCATGCAATGGTAGGGGCGGGGTCACCCCGCCCATGTAGACAGAGCAACATCATATCGGGAGGTTAGTTGGAGATTGCTTCGCTTCGCTCGCAATGACGTTAATAACTACCCTGAAAATACTGCGCGATCAGATCCGAAATATCCGTCGCGGTGTGCTCGCGGAAGATGCGGAAGAAATCGGCGGAGGTGGCGATCTTTCCTTTTTCCTGCGCGAGATAATCACGAATGAACGCAAAGAAGACCTCGTCGCCGACGCGGGCGCGCAAGTCCTGCAAAAAGTGCGCGCCGTTGAGATAGACCTTGTTCCAATACGGTCGCTGACCTTCGCCCTCGTAGATGCGCGTGTCCACTTTGTTCTCGGGTTTATACGGGTCGAAGCGATACGTCCACCACCAGTCACGCAACGTATCGGGCGAAACGGTCTCGTAAAAAACGATCTCGCTATAGGTCGCCAGCGACTCGTCGAGCCACGGCTCAAAGCCCTGATCGTTGCCGACCTGATCGAACCACCATTGATGCGCGGTCTCATGCACGCTGACCGCCGTGAAGTGATTGTCGTAATCGCCCTGATACGTGTTGTAAATTCCCTTGCTGTGATAGTACAGCGCGGAATACTCCATGCCGTCGTCGAAATCGCCCTGCACGATGCTCAACGTTTTATGCGGATACGCCCCAAAGCGATCGCTGTAGATTTCCATCGCCAGCGCGGAGTCCTTCAACACCGCCTCGCCCTGCACCGAATAGGATGCGAAATAATAACTGTACAACGTGACATCGCCAACCTTCATCGTGGCGACGTTGTATACCGTGCTGAAGGACAGCGCGAACGAGCGCGCCGCTTCGATCTTAAACCGACGGCTGGTCGCGGCTTCCGAGGGAACTTCTGCCCCGCTGGATGCAATGGTTGGAGTCGCGCCATCTGAAAAAGTAACAGTTACATCATAATCAGATGCTTCATACGTGAGATGCTCACCGTAATACCAGGGGTTGTGCAAAATCCAACCTTTGCCCGGAGCATACGGCACAACGAACGGATACCAATCCACAAGGTTGACCTGTTGCGCCGAGTAGCCATAGATCTGCGAGCAGAGGTCGGTCTCATCGCCGTAGTTGCCGATGCGCGGCAGGAACAATCCATATGAGATGGAAAGCGTCACCGTGCCGCTGGGAGCGAGCGGCTGTGGAAGCGGAACCTCCAAACGATGACGGATGTATGCCTGTATATTGTCCACATCGAAGATGTAATTCGTAACGGCTTGACCATCCACCGCGAGGGAATACAACTTGAAACTGCGACTGCACGTCGGCTCGACTGCCAGCACAAGACTCTCCAACGTTTCACCCGTCCAGTTGGGATAGGTGATCGTCTCATTGACCGTCGCTGAGTTGCGCGAGTAATCCATCTCCAGATCAAGCACATACCCCGGACGCGTCAATGACGGGGCAGGTGTCCCCGTTGGAGCGGGAGTATCGGTTGGGAGAGGCGTCTCCGTGGGAGGCAGGGTCGCTGTGGGGATGGAAGGTGTATCCGTTGGTGGTATCGGTGTGGGGGTTGGGGAAGAGCAAGAAACTAATAGAAGAATGCAGAAGGCAGAAAGCCAAAGTCCCCGGAGGGGGAGAAGTCGTGTTGAGGTGTGCATGGATGGATTTTAACCGATGTATCTGGCTGTTTAACGAAAACCCCTCCCGTGTGGTTCCGTGCGGGAGGGGTTTATGTGACCAACTAATAAGACTCGAGCCCGGAAACTGACTTGTCGGATACACATCTGAATGATGGGCATCATCTTTCACGGGAGAACGAAACTCGTTCTCAGGACGCTGTGTTAGCCGTTCGTGAATATGTGCGAAAGCTAGTCCACAATAAAGTTTGCGCGATTGTAAGAGTTGTCCCTAAACAGGAATGATTATAGACCTCAGGGGAAATCTTGGCGCCATGTCATGGTCCCCAACTGACATTGTTCCACTGATAATTTGTCCAGGTTGCTGAAGTCCAATCAATTCTATTCCAATCAACTTTACCCGCGAGGACTATGCTCCAGTCGATTCTACCTGAGCTGTCCTGCAAATTCGGATTATAACTTCCTATAATCGCTGAACCTATGAGCACAATCATCATTATGATTGACATCATTATCGGGATTGTAGCTATGCATAATTGGCGAACCAGACCAAACCTCTCAACATTTCTCAAAGCGATTGGGAGGTAGAAAATCATCAGAATGGTATGTACAAGATTGTAAAGCGTGAATGGATGCTGCACAATAAGCCCTCCCCATCCATATTTAACTGTATTGGCAAAGAGAGATGTTTGCGCTAAAGTCGACCATAAGAAAGTCAAGTAATTACTGACGACGTACAAGACAGCGAGCAGTTGAAGTGTAATCGAAACTACTTCAGCGAACTGTCCATTCCCCCTTAGGAGTTTGCAGACAAAGTGGATGGCGCTAGCATAAGCAAACCAAATTGCCAACTGAACAATTAGAGTTGTCATTAAGTTAGGTGTAGGAGGTCGTTCTCCTACGGTAGAACCCAAAGTATATCCAACAAAAATACTTATTGTGACAAAGCCGAATAGCTTCGGATTCATTTTAGTACCAATATAGTCAGTCGAAATGCTGACGGGCATGAGTAATGATGAATCCTGATGACCGACTAGGGGCTGAAACCGCGATGCTGGGCGTTGCAAGGTAATAACAAAGACTGCTATGTAATCAGAAAGATATTCAATGACCCACTTGAAAATTTTATCTATTTCCATCACATCTCTCCTTTGGTAGGATAATTGTGTAGAGCTAGCATGTAATCGGAATGTCCAGGCTTTCATTCACTGAAATCGAATCAGCGAACAGAATTGCATGACGGCTAACTAGGATTTAGACGGCTAATTCCGAATAACTGCTTATGAACGGCGGGTTCTATCTAACCGCCTAAACACGATCAAAAATTAGAATCTAATTATTTGCCGTTCGTTTTCAATAAAATAGTCATTATCGAAAGCCTGTCAACCTAGCGGATTTAGACCAAAATGTTATGCTGGATAATTCCTTAGTGGTAAGCCTTATCATTAACGTCAAAGCTTACAGATCGTTCTATATCTTCACTGCTCATAGTAATCCCTAATTCATTTAGGCGTTGTTCAATTTTTGCAACATAAACTTTCCTAAATGTCAATCTAATTACCTCGGTACAAAAATCTGCGGTTGTGTCCACCCAAACCTGTATTTTCTCCATTTTGACAGGCTCAAGTTCAGTTGATTTTAGATTTCTTTTTAGATCGGCTTCATGCACTATTTGATGCCTCCGACTTATCATTTCATCTAATTCAGGGTAGTATTTTTGAAGTGACGATTGCTGCAAATCAAGTCTTGCAAAGGTGTCTGTGATATCCCGAGAGTGATTGAAACTGAGAGTGTTTAGATATTCATCTATAGAATTGCTAATTACCTCATCAACGCTCTTGCCTCTATATTTTGCCAATTCCTCCAACGAAAATTTCTCTTTCCGATTACGGAAACTTGACTGTCCATATAGGGGAATATAGGAGAGATCCACTCTATCCATTAAATTCAGTCGGACAATTTCGCGCAACGCCGTCTCTAAAGCAGAATGCAGGAATACAATCGTTGCACGGATAACATCGTAGTAGTATTCGAGAAAGTTAGGAAGATTGTCGGAGTGCTCTGCAAGTTTCATAGACTCGCGGAGTAATCTCAATGATCTGTTTATGTTTTTTGTTAATATGTCGGTAATATGAGATATATCTTTCAGTTCCCCTTTGATAACCTCATCTATTTGCTTGTTTGTGTAGTCAGCCATTGATAAGTCGTCCACCTTTATACATTATATTGCCTGTTTGTAATAATAATACCCATTATTATTACAACTTGAATGTAGTATACATCCCTCTAAAACAATTCGACAACCTTCTTTGGGTAATGAAAAGCCTCCCGTGACGAACTCCGCGGGAGGCTTAATGTTTGAAATGACTATCCTTCGATTGCCTTCTTCATCGCCGCCATCGTCGCGTCCAAACCGGCTTTCATCTGGTTCTTCATCATATCCTCCATCCCCGGCATGGAGGGCATTCCGGGCGGGACGAGCACCGCGTCCATTTGCAGGATGAGCTTCGTGCCGCTCCCGTCCTTTTCGAGGACGTAGGTATTGGTCACATCCGAGGCGGGCGGTGCGGCGAGAGTCTTCACCCCGAACTTCTTATTCGGCTCGAACGAAACGACCTCATTGTTGGTCTTGATCACATTTCCCATGGATGTGGTCTCGATCACATACTTTGTCCCGAGTTGCACTGGTCCATTCACCTGGATGCCGGTGATGTACGAACTCAACTTCTTCTGATTATCAAGGTTGGTAATGAACTCGAACACTTTCTCAACGGGCTTGCTAATGCTGACACTGGTCTCAAGGGTAGCCATAAGAATTCTCCTCTAGGTTGGTATGGATAAACGATGATGTGATTATATTCCTCACACTGTTTTCTGTGTGGAGGGAAAAAAGCAGAAAGTCGGCAAAATTTATGAACAAAAGATTAGGATTGTGGTAGTATTAGGTTATTGCTGGGTGGAATAGTCTCAAGTCCTCCCAAATATAGTCAGTAAAAAGTTGATAAAAAATATTTAGGCAGTTGGATGTTAACCATGGAATAAGCTATGGATTTTTTCATTCGAAAGAACCAATTATTGCTAGCCATCATAAGCGCTATAGTTGTTGGATTTGCAGTATACATACTTGTTAACGTCGAGGGAATTCAAAACCTTCCACCACCAAACGAATCATCAACGTCTCCTGCTAATTCAGTAGTTCCAGTTTCAATCACCCCTGCTTACACAATTACTATCGAACGAAATGTGACCATCGATCCCAGTCCTTCTGCGACGATCACCTTTATACCCTCGGTCACCACAACCCCTGAACCCGACGCATCGTTTACCCCTCCTCCATTTCCGACGCCTTTCAAGGGTGCTTTAGGAGAAAATCTGCCTCCCAGATTCAGAGTTGGATCGTGGATTTCTGACTATATTCAGTGTGACAAAGATCGGACACATTATTCAGTAAAGATATATGGGGTGGAAATCGCCTATGGATACCCTCCCTACGAATTTACGTTCTGGCAATTAGAAAATATATCTACACGTATCCAAGTATTTCCAATTCAAGCTCTTACCACTTCTACCCCTAGCCCAAATAATAATTCCTTAGAATTAGTCATTTTTGATGAACCAGTAGTGATCAATAAGGGCGCGTATGCACATGTTGTTATTGTTTTTGATTCAGTAAACGGCAGATCTACTTGGATTGATGATCTTTATTATCCGCGCCTTGGCGCAGATTGTAAATAACTTTGAAAACTATAATAATAGTCTTATTCCAGTACTTTCCAGATCAGTCAAATTTTGTAGAAATTAACTTGATTTAGGGTACGACAATGACGATGAACAGGCGTGGCAAACAAACAAAGTTAGGTTATTCTTTCCTTATTATTCCTATATCGATTGTCTTATTCCAATTTATTGACTTCATTGTCTCAGATATTCTTGGTGGAAGTATTGTATTTGTCGATGCTGACAAAGACTTTTTGAAAAGCTTTTTTGAGGGCTTTAGTATCATTTATGCTTTTTCGTTTCCAGTGATAATTGCCAAAACTTGGGATCAGTTCGATAAAATCTGTGATGAGTTTAATAAAGAGGCTTATGCAATAAGATATTTTTATAAAGATGTTCTCAGAGTGTGTCGACAAAATTCGCAACTGGCAGAAAGAACAATTGATTTGCTTCATAAATATGTTGACCATATAATAGCCAATTATCAATATGAGGCAACAGAATTGAGTGAAGAGTCAAAATATGGTGATGTAATTCTGAACACATTGAGGCAAGAATACGATTCGTTTATTAAGTCAAATTGGGAATCAAAAAAAGATTTGAGCACCCCTATATCCGAAATAATTACCCGAGTAGATCGTCTAATCAACATTCGAAGAAACAGGGTTGATCTTTTTCAACAAAGCACATTCTTCAACCTGCGTATATTGGTGTTGATAACATCAATCTTATACGTGGTCCCGTTATCCTTCGTCGGGTTTACTTCTCAATCTGCAATATTGGACAACATAATAGTTGTCGGTGTCATATCATTAGTAATTTATGTTTACATCATTGTGGAAGATATGGACAAACCATTCGATGGGTCTTGGAGAGTAAACGACAAGGCTTGGCGAGATGTTTTGAGTGATATTGAATATTATGAACGTGAAATCAAGGGAGAAAACGATGCGATAAAAACGCTAACACAAAAGCCCAAAGAGAACAAACCAAAGATGTAAAAATTACAACTATTACTTCGGAGTTGATTACACAGCGAAACAAAGACTACCCAGAAATTTTAGTGATGAACAACTATTATAGGATGATTATATGAAGTTAAATTTGATAGGGTAAAGGAGTCTTCTATGTTAGAAAGGTTTATTATCTCAGTATTTTTGGTAATTTCTCTATACGTTCCAATATGGGCACAAAGAGAATTATTAGAACCTCGGTTCAATTCAGCACCTACATCTAGTTTGAAGTACACTTTAGTAGGGCTGTACATTATCGGTGTAGTTTTATACTTCTTATTAGTATGGTGGATTATATATCTACCCGCGTACATAAGAAACAAGAAAGAGAGTCGGTTGAAAAAAGAAACCGATAGAGATCTGATCCAGCAAATAGCTTTACAACACAATAATCAGGAGGGTAGGGCGGCTAGATTTTCAGAAACGGCTATTCGACCAAATTTCCAATTCTTGTTCCAATCTGTAAATTTCATTCCTCTCTCAATTTTTATAGCGAAGCTACTTGATGCACAAGGTACATTTAGATTATATGACCCCGACAGTTTATTTGTGTCAAACTTTATTAATTGGTTTGGTATATTGTATGGCATTCTTTTACCGCTCATTTTAATTAGAGTTTGGGAACAATTAGACATTCTTGACACTGAATTTGATAGAGAAGCAGATACGATAAAGTTGTTGTACGAGGATATTTTTTACTTAGCCAAAAATCGTGCAAAGATTGCGAAAGAAACTGGTAGCTTATTACAAAGATATGTAAACCATATATTAGTTAATTATCAGTATGAGCTCAAAACCTTTAATGATTCTAAACAGCCAACAAATAGTGAAAACCAAAAGGCTAAAACTTTAGATCAATTAACTCTTGCTTATATAAGTCGTTTTCTGCACTTAGACTATAAACAGATAGATCATGAAGAAATCAAACTGGCAGGCGATAATATACTTTTTTCTATAAGACAAAAATATAAAATATTAATACTTTCGGGCAAAGATTCTGGAAAAATGTACGATCCAGTTGTTGATGAAATATATAGAAGACTCAATGACATTGTAAACATCCGAGCTACTAGGATTGGTCTTGCGAGTCAAAGATTATTTCAAAGCCTCCGTATTGTTGCTTTAATTACTTCAATCACTTTTCTTCTCCCATTTTATTTTGTAGGATTCGAGAAAAACAGTCTGCCTTTGGATAATTTTTTGGTTGGTTCTGTTACACTGTTAGTTATTTTCATATATTTGATTATTGAAGATTTTGATGAGCCTTTCGGGGGAACTTGGCGCATCACCCCTGATTCTTGGGATCGAGTTCTTGAATATATGACTGAACACCAGCCCGAATTGGATAAACTGGATAAGCAAAATGCTGAGCTAATACCTACACCTATTTCACCCTCTTCCCTACAAAAGTCATCAAAAAGAAAAAAGTAGCAGTGAGGACAATTGCCGCACCTGATGCAATAGACAGATAATACGAAAGATACAGCCCGATCACTCCTGATAAAGAAGCAAAGATCACAGCGATGAACATCATCGTGGACAAACGATGCGTGAGCAGATACGCGGTCGCTGCGGGGGTGACGAGCATGGCAACCATCAACGCCACACCGACCGTTTGAAGCGAGACCGCGACGGTCACAGCGATGAGGGTCAGCAAGAGATTGTTGAGTAAGCCAACGGGGAGTCTCAGTGTGGCGGCGAGGATGGGGTCAAAGGATAAGGTCATGAATTCTTTGTAGAACGCGAAAACGGTCAGGAGTACGAGTCCGCCGAAGATGATGATCAACCATAGGGATTGAGTCGAGACGCTGAGCACATCTCCAAAGAGAAAGTGACTCAAGTCCACGGCGTAACTTTTTACGGTGGAGATCAGCGCGATGCCGAGCGCGAACATCCCGGCAAAGATCACACCAATGGAAGTGTCTTCTTTAATTTGAGAATTTTTGCTGATGGCTCCAATTCCCAGCGCGGCGACGATGGCTGTCCCTAATGCCCACCAGAATAAAACATCCCTTGCGCCGCCAGTGATGAGATATCCCAGCGCAATGCCGGGCAATATCGTGTGTGCAAGCGCATCACCGAAAAATGCCATGCCGCGTAGTACCACATACGTTCCAACAACTGCGCATACGATACCAACAAGGACCGCGGCAAACATTCCACGCACCATAAATTCGTATTGAAGAGGGGCAGTCAGAAGGTTAATGAGTGTGGTCATCTTCCCCGTCGTCACAGCAGTCATCTGTATTTAGAATATTTTGTCCGTCTACTGGCTTTAGTTTTCCACCATAAGCTTTTAATAAGTTGTCTGTATGCAAGACATCTTTTGGATTTCCAAAAGCAACAATATGATGATTAAGAAGCATAATTCGATCAAAGTGACTCGCGGCTTGATCTAGGTCGTGTGTTGCGACCATGACTGTAACGTTTTCCTTCTTCAATCTATCAAGCAAACTCAATATCCCTTCCTGCGAAGGAGTATCCAGACCGCTCAAGGGTTCATCCATCAACATCAACTCAGCTTCCTGCGCAAGGGCGCGGGCGATGAACATGCGTTGTTGTTGTCCGCCAGAGAGTTGACTGATCTGCCGCGAAGCAAGATCGGAAAGATCAACCGTCTCAAGCGCATGATGAACGAAGTCCCGATCCTTTTTGCGAGGGAAGTTGAGTGGACCCAGTTTCGCAGAGCGTCCCATCATCACTACATCCGCGACGTTGACGGGGAAACTCCAATCCACCTGACTGCGTTGTGGGATATAGGCAATGCAGACATGCCTCCCCGGTTTCGAGCCAAAGATATTCACTTCCCCCGAATTCGGTTGCAATACACCTGCCACCACTTTAAACAATGTGCTTTTCCCAGCGCCGTTCGGTCCCACCACCGCGACGCGTTCACCCTCATGCAAATGGAAGGTGATCTCTTCGAGCGCGGCGCGTCCGTTATAACGGACGTTGACGTTCTTCACGTCGAGGATGGGTTGGTTGGTTTGGTGGTCGGTGTGTGGGTACATGGTTATTTCAACGCATTCACGATCTGTGTCACGTTGTGTTTCATCATATCAATATACGTCCCGGCAGGTGCGCCGTCGGTCAATGACTCAAGATGCAGGTCCGTGACAACTCTTACCCCGGTTTCATCGGCGACCTGTTCGGCGAGCGTGGTGTTGTCGCCCT
>Ga0315912_10006012_pt1 | contig 10978 bp, 9 predicted proteins | sample VfabasoilMG_FD_204469 | JGI IMG/M metagenome (GOLD analysis project Ga0315912, IMG submission 204469) | Garden soil microbial communities collected in Santa Monica, California, United States - V. faba soil | ecosystem: Environmental > Terrestrial > Soil > Garden | place: USA: California...
GATGCCGGCCGCGAGGCTGACGATCGCGACAACCGCCATGATGTCACCCGCACGCGTGCCGAGCAGCCGATCAGCCACGACATCCAGCACGCTGCCCTGCACCTTCGCGAGCTCTCCGATCGGAATCACGTAGAGATAGAGCACATTGATCAGCAGGTAGATGACCGTGACGACCGCCGTTCCAAGCAGCAGCGACCGCGGCACATTGCGTCCGGGATCGTGAATCTCCTCGGCCATGTATGCCGCCGCGTTCCACCCCGAGTACGTGAACATGACCGGGATGAACGCAAAGATCCATCCTGTCGCGGTGACGGCGCCCGCCGACTGCGTGAGGTTCGAGCCGTCTCCAGTGCCGGCGGTCAAGCCGAACGCGATGAACAGGACGAACGCCGTGATCTTCAGCGTCGTCAGGAGATTGCTCGCGAAACGTCCGGGCCCGACGCCGCGGATGTGAATGAAGGCCGCGGCCACGATCACCAGGCACGCAGCGATCGTGTGTGTCGAGAAGGAGAAGACAATCGGCGTGAATGGGATTGGGATCGCGAGGAACGGTGTTGAGTTCGCGATGCCCGGGAAGAATCGATCGAGCGTCACGATGAGGAAGACGGCGCTGGCCGCCATCGCGCCGCTGAACCCGGCCACGAATGAGGTCCATCCCGTGAGGAAGCCCGCAAGCGGCCCGTAGGCTTCTCGAAGGTACACGTACTCGCCACCCGCCTTCGGGCGAAGAGCCGCGAGCTCGGCGTACGCCATCGCTCCCATGAATGCGAGCGCGCCACCCGCTATCCACGCCAGCAGAAACCAGGTCGCGTCGGGGACTGCGGAAGCGACTGCCGGGGACCGGAAAAGAATGCCGCCGCCGATGACGTTGGCAATGATGATGGCTGCTGCGTCGAAGGGACCGAGCCGCCGCTCGAGGACCGGGGATGAAGTCGTGGTCGTAGTCACCCGCGGATTATATGGTCCCTGCAACTCCTACGGCTGTGGCGGCGGTTCCGGATACGGCTGTCCCGGTTGTTCCGGAAGCAGATCGCCCTTGTAGCTGACTTTCTCACCAGGCGTGATACGCACGTCGAAGTCGAGCGGCTCATATCCGGGCAGCACGACCTCGACTCGATATTCACCGCCTTCGAGTCTCAGCGACTGGAACGTGCCGTCGAACTCGTCGACCGTCCCCGCATAGGCGCCATCGATGAAGACCTGCGCGTCGCGTGGACGCACCTGCAATCTCAATTCACCGGTTGGGTAGCCGTAGTTGCCGTAGTACGAACCGTAGTAGTCGTAGCGCGCGACGGCGGGCGGATAGAACACGTACGAGTTGTAGTGAACGTCGAAGTAGAAGTATCCGCGGCCTTGCGGGCCGTAACCGAACGCGTAGGGATAGTAGTAGTACGGCTGCGGGTGACCATAGTACGGATAACCGTTGTAATGGCGGTTGTTGTACGTCTTGTATCGCGGGGAATACACACGATAGCCGTTGGTCCAATTGCCGTCGTTGCGATTCCAGTTCCCGTAGCTTCGTGTGTTCGGCGGCACGCGCTGACGTGGCACTGCCGTGCGAGTCTGCTCGCCCACACGACCTTGATCGAACCGTTCGCTGGTGCCTCGTCTCAAGTCGGTTGTCGCGTCAGGAACGCGGCGAGGCTGGGCCTGACGCGTAGCTCCGGCTTGTGGGCGCATCTCAGTCTGAGTGCGCGGGCCGGGGTTTGGGACTGCCTGCGGTGGCCTCGACTCGGGCTGGGCGGCCGCTTGTCGACGGCCTCCGCCGTTGCCGTTGCCATTGGCATTGCCGTTACCGTTATCACCGCGTGGCGCCGCGGCCCGGCGATCTCCACTTTGGCGCTGGGCTCCACCACCGCCGCCTTGAGCACTGCGGGCTTGAGAACCGCCGCTTTGAGAACCGCCGCCCTGAGAGCTCGCGCCCTGCCCACGCCCGCCCTGAGCGCCGCCACCACCACCGGACCTCGACTCGCCACCCGGGTATCGCTGCCGCTGAGCGCCTTCTGTCGGGCACACCAGCGCGGCCGACGAGATGACCACGACTGCTGCGATGAGGAGTGGTTTGACGCGCATACCTTCTAGTCGAGCAACACCATTGCCAGTTCCGGCGGCCGGATTTGACCCTGAAACACACTGAACATTTCCCCCGGAGCCCGAGGGTGTCCTCTCTGGTGCCAGTTGAGCAGGACAGTCCAAAGGTCAACCGGTGGCAGTCTTAAGGCTGCATCCGAGGGCGTGAATCCGGGAGCCCGAAGGACGAGTCTATATACTGCAATGATGCATGCCACGACGATCCTGGCACTCCGCCACAAGGACCACACGGTCCTCGCGGGAGACGGCCAGGTCACGCTTGGCGCGACGGTGGTCAAGCAGAGCGCGCGCAAAATCCGGCGGCTCTACAACGAGACGATCCTGGCAGGATTTGCCGGATCGGCCGCGGATTCCTTCGCGCTGTTCTCCCGTTTCGAATCCAAATTAGAGCAGTATCGCGGCAACCTCGAGCGGGCAGCGGTCGAATTGGCGCGTGACTGGAGAACCGATCGCTACCTCCGCCGGCTCGAGGCGATGTTGATCGTGGCCGATCGCAAGTCCACGTTTCTGCTCTCGGGCACCGGCGATCTCATCGAGCCTGATGATGGCGTCGTCGCTGTCGGCTCGGGTGGCGCATACGCTATGGCGGCCGCGCGCGCGCTCGTGAAGCACAGTCCGTTGACCGCGCGGCAGATCGCCGAGGAATCGATGCGCATCGCCGCCGACATCTGCATCTATACGAATCCGAATCTCACGATCGAAGAGCTTTAACTGAGGACTCGCTGTTGGCCATCTCTCTTCCCGAGCGCACCACGACCGCTGTCGGCTCCCTGACGCCGCGCGAGATCGTTGCCGAGCTCGACAAGTACGTCATCGGTCAAGCCAAGGCCAAGCGTGCCGTGGCCATCGCCCTTCGTAACCGTCTCCGTCGTCAACGTCTGTCGGCGGACATCGCGGACGAAGTCACGCCCAAGAACATCCTGATGATCGGGCCGACCGGGGTCGGCAAGACCGAGATTGCGCGCCGTCTCGCGCGACTTGCGCATTCGCCGTTCATCAAGGTCGAGGCGTCGAAGTTCACTGAGGTCGGCTATGTCGGCCGCGACGTCGAGTCGATGGTCCGCGATCTCGTGGAGCTGGCCGTCGACATGGTGCGAGCGGAGAAGGGTGAAGAAGTTCGCGAGAAGGCGCGCAGCGCCGCCGAAGATCGCCTGCTCGATCTGCTGTTGCCGCCGCCACGGCCTCCGATGCCTGGTGAAGATCCCGCCGTCGTGCGAGAGCAGTCCGGCCGCTCGCGCGAACGGCTGCGCGAGCAGCTGCGCGAAGGGCATCTCGACGAGCGCGTCGTCGAGCTCGATGTCCAGGCGACCGCAATGCCGTCGTTCGAGATCATCGCGGGATCATCGGTCGAGGAGATTGGCGTCAATCTCAAGGACATGATGGGCAACATGTTTGGCGCCGGACGCTCCAAGACGCGCCGGCTGAAAGTGCCCGCCGCGTTCGAGCAGCTCCTCGCAGAAGAACAGTCGAAGCTCGTGGACATGGATTCGGTCAGTCGCACCGCCGTCCAACGTGTCGAGCAGACCGGCATCATCTTCGTCGACGAGATCGACAAGATCGCAAGCCGCGACGGAAGTGGCGGCGGCGGTGGACGCGGGCCTGATGTGAGTCGCGAAGGTGTTCAGCGCGACATCCTGCCGATTGTCGAAGGCACCACCGTCAACACCAAGCACGGGATGGTGAAGACCGATCACATCCTCTTCATCGCTGCGGGTGCATTCCACGTCTCCAAGCCCTCCGATCTGATCCCGGAGCTTCAGGGCCGCTTTCCCATCCGGGTGGAGCTCGAGCCGCTCACGCGCGACGACTTCGTGCGCATCCTGACCGAGCCGCGCAACGCGCTCGTCAAGCAATACACGGCGCTGCTCGGCACCGAGGACCTGTCGTTGAACTTCACGCCCGATGCCGTCGAGCGCATCGCTGACTTTGCCGCTCGCGTCAACGACACGACAGAGAACATCGGCGCCCGGCGGCTGCATACCGTCATGGAGCGCCTGCTCGACGAGTTGTCATTCAACGCGCCCGAACTGGCCGACAAGTCGATCACGATCGACGCGCCCTACGTCGAGCGCATGCTCGCGGACATCGTCAAGAACGAGGATTTGTCTCGCTACATCCTCTGAGCTAGTACTGCGCCCCCTGCGGTTGAAAGCCGGGACTCGGGAGGCTTGCCAGCCGTCCTGTGAGATCACGCAGCACCTGATAGCCCGCTTCGACCGCCGCGTCGCTGTCGTACGACGTGCCCATCATCTGGCGGGAGTTCTGGAATCCGATCCGCTGGTACTCGCGTGCCAGCGATTCATCGTCGACGACCGTGGGGGCGTCAGCCACTTCGACGGCGTGGCGCAATTCGTGGCCGATGAGGGCGATCTGCACATCTGCCGACGCGAGCCGCGCGACACGGATGTGCACATAGCGGTAGCCGGCGACCGACGAAACGAACGTGAGTCGTCCATCCGCCCATCGGCTTCCGCTATCGCAATCGAGGTACACGACCACGTCGGACTGTCGGATGCGATCGACCATGCGGCGGAATGTCTCTGAGCCGCGTATGCCCTCGTGAAGTAGACGAATCAACCGTTTGTCGGTGGTTCGAATGTGGTTATGGGGGTCCTCGTCGAATGTCTGCGCTGTCGATGCCGGAGATGTTGCGACCAGGAATGTGAAGAGGAGGAGAGTTCGCGCCGGTGTCAGAGTCATCTTGCGCGATGGAAATGGCAAAGCGCGCGCCACGCGGCGTTTTTCGCGGACTCCGGCCAATTGCTGGCTTTCTCCGTAAGATCCGGTAGAATGCAGGGACTGAAGGAGATCGCGAAAAGACACAGAATCGTGGTGTGACCTTTTCGTTACTACAGAAAAGTCATTAACGGCGGGACGCTCAGTCCCCCGGCCGCAGGCCCCAAGACGCGCTGGCGGGTAAACGCGTTGCTCCTCGCATCGAGCGACGACAGCTTTGGTTCGAACGTCGAATCACCGCGCAGAAATGTAGGAGACGCTTATGCCTGCCGCCAGACTCGGATCCGATAACGCCGGAGCGCGTGACGCGCGACGGCTCTCGACGCTGCTCGAAGTCAGCCAGGCCCTTTCGGGCACCCTCAATTTCAAATCGGCGTTACAGCGCGTGCTGGTCACGCTCATGCGCCATCACAGCGTCGTGCGCGGCATGGTGACGCTGCTGCGCGACGGCGAACTTCAGGTCGAAGCCGTTGAAGGCTTCGAGGATCGCGCGCGCAACATTCGTATTCGCATTGGTGAGGGCATCACCGGCAAGGTCGTCGAGAGCGGCAAGCCGATCGTCGTCCCGCGCATCAGCAAGGAGCCGGCGTTTCTCAACCTTGCACCGCGCCGGCCTGAGAGCACCAAGCAGGAGTTGAGTTACATCTGCGTGCCGATCGTGTTGAACAGAGCGGCGGTCGGCGCGCTCGCGGTCGATCTGCGATTCCAGCCCGATCGTGACTACGACAGCAGCGTCAAGTTCCTTGGCATCGTCAGCTCGATGATCGCCCAGGCCCTGAACATCCAGCGCATCGTCGAGGACGAGCGGCGCAAGCTGGTTGATGAGAACACCCACCTGCGCCAGGAGCTGAAAGAGCGCTACGACTTCTCGAACATCATCGGTACGAGCGGCCCGACGCGGCAGATGTACGAGCAGGTCGCCCAGGTCGCACAGACGAACACCACCGTCCTGATTCGAGGTGAGTCGGGCACCGGCAAGGAGTTGATCGCGCACGCGATTCACTACAACTCGCTGCGTGCGAAGAAGCCGTTCGTCAAAGTCAGCTGCGCGGCGCTGCCCGATACGCTGATCGAGTCGGAGCTCTTTGGCTACGAGAAGGGCGCCTTCACCGGCGCCAACACGCGGAAGAAAGGGCGCTTCGAGATGGCGGAGGGCGGGACCCTCTTCCTCGACGAAATCGGTGACGTAAATCTCGGGACGCAGGTGAAGCTGTTGCGCGTCCTCCAGGAGCGCGAGTTCGAGCGCCTCGGTGGCACCGAGACGGTCAAGGTCAACGTGCGTCTCATCGCCGCCACGAACAAGGACATGGAGAAGGCGATCGTGGACGGAACGTTCCGCGAGGACCTCTACTACCGGCTCAATGTCTTCACCATCTTCGTTCCGCCGCTCCGCGAGCGGAAGGCCGACCTGCTGTTGTTGGCCGATCACTTCCTCGAGAAGTTCTCGCGCGAGCACGGCAAGGTGATCAAGCGCATCTCGACACCCGCGATCGACATGCTCACGGCGTATCACTGGCCGGGCAACGTGCGCGAGCTCGAGAACGCGCTCGAGCGCGCGGTGCTCGTCTGCGACGCCGCCGTCGTGCACGGGCATCATCTGCCGCCGTCGCTGCAGACCGCAGACTCGTCGGGCACCGTCACGCGCGTGTCATTGAAGGACGCCGTCGCCGGATACGAACGCGACCTGATCATCGACGCGCTGAAGACGACGCGAGGAAACCGCGCGAAGGCGGCACGCCTGCTCGACACCACCGAGCGAATCCTCAACTACAAAGTACGCGGATACGGCATTGATGTCCGTCGCTTCAAGACCCCGGATGTCGCTCGCCGGACGTCGAGCGACCTCGGAGCACGCGACGTCGTGCGGGAAGCGCCGCTCGCCGCTTCGTAAGAGATGACCCGTCGGCGACCACTCCCAACTCCCCATTCCCCATTCCCAACTCGCGATTGCCGATTTCGGAGGGCGCGTTGGAAGTGGGGAGTTGGAAGTTGGGTGGTGATCGTCCTCGTGTGTGGTTGCGGCAAGAAAGGCCCGCCGTTGCCTCCGTTCGTTCGAGTCCCCGCCGCCGTCGGTCAACTTGCCGCTCACCGAGTGGGCGACGACGTCATCATCAATTTCGCGCTGCCCGTGCAGAACGTCGATCAATCCACGCCGATCAGCCTGTCTCGGATCGACGTCTACGCATACACCGGCCGAACCGCGCCGCCCGCACTGCGTTTCACCGAGGTCGCTGATCGCGTGGCGATGATCGCGACGACTGCGGAGACGACGCCTGCCGCGACGCTGCGAGAGACGCTGACAGCGGAGAAGCTGCTCGAGGGCCGTCCGTTGACGAGCACGGCTCCTGTGCGGCCCACCGACCGGCCTGTGCGGGAGGACACACGTGCGCCCCTCAAGCGTTTCTACATGGCGGTTCCGTACAACGATCGCGGCCGGTCGGGTCCGCCAAGTCAGATCGTCGAGTTGCCGTTGACACCGTTGCCCGATGCGCCGACCGAAGTGCGCCTGACCTACAGCGCTGACACCGTCACTCTCCGTTGGGATCCATCAGGCGGGATTCTCGGATTCCTGCTGGAAGGAGCCGCGTTGCCATCCGCGTCACCACTCGACGATGGGCCGCCCGTTGCTTCGGGAGGGACGCTGCCCGCAGGACCCACTCGCTACAACATCTATCGCGAGATCGAAGCGCCAGCGCCGCAGAAGACCGATGCGACGGACGCTGCGAAGACTCCAGTGCCCGCGTCGGCGCCGGTGCCCGTTCTCGTGAGCGCGACGCCGGTGGATGGCCTCACGTTCAACGATTCCCAGGAGAGCGACGGCCGTCGTCGGTGCTACTCGGTGTCGGCCGTTCGTGGAACGGCAGGAAGAGCGATCGAAGGTTACGCGTCGAAAGCTGCGTGCGTGACGACCATCGACATCTTTCCCCCTGCTGCGCCGACCGGCGTGTCGCCGATCGCGGTCGAAGGCGCAATCAGCCTGGTGTGGGAGGCGAACTCCGAGCGCGATCTTCAGGGCTACTACGTCTTTCGTGGCGAGGAGGGCAGTGAAACGCTGACGCGGATCACGAACGACGTCGTGAAAGAGACCCGTTATACCGATCAGACCGTCAAATCGGGCGTGCGATATGTCTATGCCGTGACCGCCGTCGATCATCAGAGTCCGCAGCCCAACGTCAGCGCTCAATCCGAACGAGTCGAGGTGACCGCTCGATAGGCCACGCGCAGAACTATTTCTGGCGTCGCTTGCCCTGCTCCTTCTCTTTGTCCTCATCGACCTTCTTGAGGAACTTGAATTCGCCGACCGTGAACTCGCCGAGCGCGCCACCGCGAATCTGGTAGTCGGGGGGAACGCTGAACAGATCCTGGGGCGGTTCCACCTTGACGATGTTCCTGAGCCGGTAGACCGAGTCACCCGTGCGCGGATCGCGTCGCGAGATCAGGACCGGCATCTGCAACTCTTTCGAATACCAGCGTTCGCTGACGACTTCGATCGGCATCAGGTTGCCGATCGCACCGGCAGGAATCGTCGACGTCGTGCGCGTGCCTTCGGCCATCACGCCCTCGATCGACTTCGTGCCGAGCGACTCGGTCGTCACCTTCGTGGCCGCACTCTCGCCGGCAACGACCCGCTGTCCCGCGGAAGCCGTGTACACGGGCTTGCCCGCTGCTGCTGTTCCTGACGTCGGACCAGTCCAGGTCATCACGTGTGCGTCTGGTGCCGCGACCCATCCCGCTGCGTTGGCTGTGCGCAATTTCGTCATCGCGACGGGGTTGCGATAGGCCACGCGTTGTTTGTCGTCGAGCGTGTACGACTGACCCGCGACGGGATCCACGATCGTGACCAGGCGAGGAGAGGGGCCGTCCACCGCGAGTGGACCAACCAGCGCGATCTCCTCTTCACGTCGTGTCCGTCCCTGGTTATCTCGAGCGACCATTGACGAGTACCGCCGCTCGATGCGATTGCCATCGCCGAGCACCTGCGTAAATTCAGTCTCGGCGTCGGCCGAGAACGCCGCGTTCGGTACGCTTGTTACGGGTTCGAGCGGCACGGCTTCGATCACCCCTACCGGCGAAAAGGCCGCGGTCCCGGTCTGCAGCGTGAACAGCGTGTCTGTCTGTTGCGCCTCGCTCGCGACCGCAGTTCCGAGCAGCATCACGAACAGCATCGACAATCGACGAACGGTCATCCCTTCCTCCTATCTGCCAACTCGAATCGCGCGCGCCACGCCGTCCTCGCCCACGATCACATCGACGTCGATGTGCTCGCCTGAGGTGCCTGTCACCAGGCGCACACCCAGGTCCGTCAGCGTTGATGCCGGTACGCGCATGCGGACCATTCGAACCGGTTCTCCCTGGAGAATCGGTTCGCCAACAAGGAGCAACGTCCGGCTGTTGCCGGGTTGAATGGGTGCAGGCTGCATCGCATGTCGCAGCTGCTGGCCCAGTTGCGCGAGGCCGACCGCGATCGTCACCGCCGCGGCGACGGCGGCGGCCTCACGCCAGAAGCTGCGCGGACGCCTCGTCGCTTCGAGTGCGTGCGCGTTGTCCCACGCGGCGAGTACCGCGGCCTCGACATGCTGCGGCGTCTGCATGCGCGCCTCGGTTCGACGCAACTCGTCGAGTGCACCGGCCAGGTCGTGGTCGTCGTGTTGCATTGACGTCATACCGCACACCTCATGCTCAATCTCTGGTTCTCCTCGTCGCTCGACATCGCGGAGCCCATCTTCTGCGAGAGCAGGTGCCTCGCGCGATGGAGTCGTGACCGGATCGTCCCGACGGCGCATCCGAGCGCGCTCGCGGCGCCGTTGTAGCTCACATTCTGCAGATCGCAGAGGACGATCACCTCACGATACTTTCGCGGCAGCGACAGGATCGCGCGGCGCAATCGCTCTAATGTCTGGCGCCGCTCCAGCGTGACGTCCACATCGTCTTCCGCGACCGGCGGCATCACTTCGCTGCAGCGGCTGTCGAAGGCGACGAACTGACGATCGCGCGCGAGGCGCCGGCGAGTGTGATGACGTGCGATGCCGTACAGATAACTCGACAGCGCCGCACGCGCCGGATCGTATCGGGCGGCGTCGCGCATGACGACCAGGAAAACGTCTTGAACGATGTCTTCCGCGGTGCTGTTGCATCCGGTCATCAGGCGGGCGAAGCGATACACCATCGCCTGATGCCGCCGATACAACGCCGTGAACGCGTCGCGGTCTCCTGCTGCGGTCCGTCGCATCAGGTCGGAGTCGGCGAGATCTCCGTCGGCCGCACGCGTCGCGTCGCCCATCTGCGACGTGATTGCGGCCAGGTGAGGAAAAGTTCCCGAGATCACGCCCTTTGGACGCGACGCGCGGGCGAGAAGCCGGGTCTACACTGCAAGACCCGGCCTACGTTTCGATTCGTAGGGCCGGGTCCTGCTCTTTGGACCCGCCGATTACGCGGCGAGTGGGGTGTCGATAGCCGGAGCGGGCGTGACGTCGGCCTGGATCGCGCGGCTGACGAGCACGAGCAAGCCGACCATCACGAAGACCGAGGCTTGCAGACCGATTGCCGCGGCCGTAGGCATGAACGTCAAGACGAACAGCCAGTAAACGGCGATCCAGTAGGGCCCTGCGTCCTCCTGCCTTGCAGGTTCCTGCATGTACGAACCGAACCAGATGAGTGGCAAGGCGAGGACGGTCAGGTCGTAAATGATCACGTGCGGGTTGACCAGCGTTGCCGCCAGGATCACGATGCCGAGGCGGACGCGGATGGGCGCGTCGCTCTTCCACGCGCGCACGGTGTACCAGAGCACGATGCCGGCGAGTAACGCCCACAGCGGCGGGCCAATCCAGTTGGGCGCGAGGCGCGTCAACGCGCGCAGCGAGTGACTCATGAATGGCTTTGGTTCGAGCAGGTCTGCGAACGCGATCATCGTCGGAACGTTCGCCGCGAACGCCGTGAAGGGTTCGGCGCCGAGCATCAGCCAGACAACCACTGCTTGCGCGGCCACTGACGTCGCCGCACCGGCGAGCATCGCCCACTCACCGCACACGAGCACGACAACCGCGAGGGGGATACCGAACTGCGGCTTGATCGCGAGCAGGCCAAATGCGAAGCCGGCAAGCCAATGCCGGTGACGTTCGAGCGCGAGCCATCCCGCCCAGAACGCGGTCAG
>Ga0315912_10006013_pt1 | contig 10977 bp, 11 predicted proteins | sample VfabasoilMG_FD_204469 | JGI IMG/M metagenome (GOLD analysis project Ga0315912, IMG submission 204469) | Garden soil microbial communities collected in Santa Monica, California, United States - V. faba soil | ecosystem: Environmental > Terrestrial > Soil > Garden | place: USA: California...
CAACCAGGCCGGCTAGCAGCGCCCCGAACAGGCTCAGCTGTACTGGAGGATGCGTCGCGACCACGACGGGCATCCTGCTCCGACGTGGCCTGGCGCGCTAGCAGCCCGCCTGTAAGGGGCTTACGGCGGAGCGACGACGTACCCACCCGAGCCCTTTAAGTCGATGCCAGGCGCAGCAACCGAGCAGCGGAGATCAACACCATCGGGAAGTGCGAAGTAGTAGTGACGGCCACCGCCACCTGTTTCGACGGTGACCGTGGCGGGCAGCTCGCCATGCTGTTGCTCAAGCTCGGCTAGGCTTCGGTCGCCGCCGCTGCGCGGATCCACATCGAGGACGAACAAACCCGAGACGATGCCAGTCGCTATCGCAAGGTTCGAGAGTGGTTCCCGCTTCCAGAGTCGGATGATGTCACCAGGTACGGCCGTGGCCTCCTTGAACCCGTGCTTGTTTGCGGGGGCCTTTCCTTTGGTGAGGCAAGGAAGTACGTGCCATCCGCGCTTGGCGCACTGCAGTGCTGCAAGCAGAAGGGGGTTTTCTGCGGACCGATCGAGGGTGACCATCTACCGTCGCCTCCGCGTCAGACCCCAGTCGTCGAGCGGGTCAGCGGTCTTGGTCCCGCTAGCCTCGGCACTCGGGTGCTCCTCCAGGAACGCACGCATGTCCTGACGCGCTACGAGGACACGCTTCCCCACCTTGCGCCCGCTCAGCGCGCCGCTGCGCACGAGTGCCAGATGCCGCCGTCGTCCAAGCGGGCTGTTGTTTTGATGGTAGTACTCGGGTTCGTTCGCGTCCGCTGACGCCAGCGTTTGCCGAAGGTAGGGCGTGAGCGCCTGCGCCAGCGAGCGCAGGACATCGTCCTTGCCATCGGCGTCGAGCCTGTTAGGCTTCGCCATGGTGCATCTCCTTGGGTCGCGCCCGGTGACACGGTTCGCGACCCGCTGAATGGGGAGGCGGACAGGGGCCCGCCCCGACGGTTATCGTTGAGGGGAGGAGCTGGATTCGCGCCGAGTGAGGAACGCCTCCAGCGCCGCCCTGCGGACCAGCCGACGGCGCCCGGGCCGGAGGCTCGGAAGAAGCCCCCGTTTGATCCAGAACCGCACGGTCTCCGGTGAGACTCGCGCGATTGCTGCGACTTCCTCGATGAACAGCAGGTCGCCGGGGTTGGTCATGGTTGACAACCTAGCGTCCCCAACAACACCCACAAGGGACGCTTCGGACGCCGAAGTGTCCCCTTACGTCTCGGCGCGCTGTCGACGACGCTGGCGACGTTTCTTGACGGCCGCTACTGTCTCGGGATCGTCCTTGTCAAAAAGGATCCGAGCGATTTGAGGATCCCTTAGGTCCACCTGGCTTAGCTCGGTGACGATGTCCGACAGGACGGCCTCCCACTCACGCGCTGTGGCGACGTCTTCGCTTGTCTCAAAAAGGCCAGTGGACTGAGCGAGCTGGTCCAGCCCGATCAGCATTCCTCGCATCACATTGGCTGCGACGCGCTCAGGCGGGTCGGCGATCCTGAGCGGGTACGCCTCCTTCTCGACGTTGTCCGCGTGTTGCTCGAACGCTGCGGCGGACCTTCCCAGCTCGGTGCGGGCACGACGAACGTCGATTCGTGCATCCTCGAGTAGAGATTCATCGCGGTTCGGACTCCCCGCGTGCGCCTCGTACGCTGCCTCGGCGCTCTCGAGAGCGGAACGCGCCGCCAACATTGCGCGACGCGCCTCGTCGCGAAGGCTGTCGTCCATCACCTGATGCGGCTTCCTGTCGTGTGCTTCACTCTTTGCGACTTCCTGAGCCCTTCTCACGCGGGCCCTCGCTGCGCGGGTCTTTCGTATGGCGCCCAAGAGGGCACCGATCCGAGTTCCCGGTTCACCGGCTTCCAGCGGATATTGCTCACCACCTTCCAGGACAGGTCCCCAATCCAAGAACTTGTCAAACCCCTCTGCGCGCGCTGCCTCGATGAGTCGGTGGTGGACAGCGAAGATCTCGTCCGCGGGTGGCTTTTTCGGAGGGGTCGGCATCAGCGCGAATGATGCCCCGACAACCACCAACAGTCACCCTATCACATTCGCGGTTTTGCCCTGCCCGGGCATGCCCGTCCTTTGCGCGGTATGATAGTACGATGCTAACGCGGGCTGGGGTCGCCAAGAAACTCGGGAAGAGTATCGCCACCGTGAGGCGGATGGAGGGCGTCGAACTGCATCCCGCGGTGGATGAGCGGGGTGTCCACTGGTTCGATATTCGAGAAGTGGAAGCCATCCGGACGTCATTTCGCCAAGATTGTGGGCATCGCCTCGGGATGACCATCTCCGAAGGGTTTCGCCCCGACGCAATTGAGGGCGACGACCCCGGGTCGACCGCTGATGCAGGAGATGCCGATGACGAAGCTTTCCGCGGCGAGCATCCGGACGTCGCGAAGGCACGTGGTTGGGCTGAGCAAGCTCGTACGGACGCGGTGGCCATTCGGGAAGAGCGCGAGCGACTCGAGAGAAGGCAGCACCTGGCCCACTTGTCGCGTGTGAGAGCTGCTCGCGAAATCGCACAGGCGCGACGCGCGCTGATTGACGAACTCGAGAGCTGCGGCGACGTCGTCCTTCGCCGCCTCACGGACATTCAGAGATCTGAGATAATCGCTCTGCTTGAATTGGAACTGTGAGTGCAGCCTGGCTAGGACAGTCTGCTCGCGGCTGCGGAGCAGTCTAAGCCCTCGATGCACAAGTGCAGGGGATGGTAGGAGTTATTGCGCGCCAGCTCCCATTGAACTCAAGAACAACAGCTTGCTTCAGTTGGCTAGTGTTGGCGGAGACGTTGCAGAGTGTGCAAAATTTGGTTGCGGCCATCTCCTTGAATGATGCTCCCGGTCTGTCTTTGAATCGTCCATCACTTCTGACCAAGACGAGTGACTCAACTGCCTTGAGCTGCTTGTAGGCCGCAGCGTTTGCTTCAGAGCCGTGGTGGGGAGCCGTGGCTAAAGAACCGGGCCGGAGTGGCGGAATTTCTTGTGCGAGATCCGAGTCTGCCGTGAACAGGATGTCTGAGCGAACATTGGCCCCGGGCGACAAGAAGACGAGTGACCGCCTATTCGCCGTCGAAAGGTGCAGGAATTCGAGCGCACTCGGACGCCTCAGTGTCGTATGGGTGAGCTCAACGGAGTTGGTAGGCGCGAGAAAGGGCTCTCCACCGGCTGCGGAAGCTCCCTTGTCGAAAGCGTCGAAATCGAACCAACGTATGCGACATCCGCGGTGCTGTGCCAGTCGGGCTATGCGTCGTATCCGTGCTGCTGTCTGTACTGCTTCAATCCACAGCGGCTGCTGCCTCATTCGCCATGACGAGACCAGTCCTAGTTCGGCCCACGTCAGCTCATCGATGGGGAGCTCCTCCGGTATGAAGTCGTCCTCGAAGGCCGCGGCGACGCCTGTCAGGTCCAGGTCATTGCCTTCAGTATCCGATTGCTCAGCGGCCTTTGGCACTACGCTGTCCAGCTTGACGGCATTCGACGCCGAACAGTCTTGCGCGATCTCGATGTAGAATTCGACTGGGTTGCGGCAGAGGTCCTTTAGTCTCATGGTCCAGTCACCGGGAAGCCAAACCTCGGAAATCTCCGCCGCACTGTTTTCGAGTAGGCCGAGCACGCCATTCGCGTGGTCCGAATCCGCATGCGTGCAAACGACGACATCAATTCGGCAGAGACCAGTCGCGCCGATCAGGCCAACAATGCCCGTGGCGGATATTCCGCCATCGACCAACACGACCTTGTCGTCCGTCTCAAGTAAGAATGAGTCACCTTGGGTGACCGGCAGGGCGCGAAATCTTTCCATGGATGACTATTCGCCTGCGAGGGCTGTGGGCTGCATCCATTTGGGGAGATTTAACGCCGCGCACACGATTAGGATACTGACGTGCTCGGTTCCTCGAAGCACTTCGGCGCCTCGCGCGGTCCGCAGCGGAAAGCCTGTAACGGATACGATTGGGATGCAGTCGCGATGCCCGGGGTTCACAAGCGGAATTGGCGTTGTGTCCATTACCGCTGACGCGGAGAAAGCGTCCGAAACGGCCCTTGCGCCGGAGACTGCAACACACGCAGCGGGCCCAGGAGCACGTGCAAGCGCCAAGCGGAGGACCGGGAAGCCGGGGTAGGTGGGGGTGCGACGCGCCGGAGCATGGTTTCGATCGCCGAGGCCGTATAATGCGAGGTTGGGGCACCAATTGCAGCTACAGCCTGGGTACGCGACACGGGAACTAGTTTGGAGATGCGGGGCGTCGCGGCTTCCGCAGCCACGTTGAGCAAGTGCAACAGGGGATCGTCGACACAATGGACAAGCAGGCACTGACAGAGGCGGATATCCGGACCAAGTTCATCACGCCTAACATCGTGTCCGCGGGCTGGGACCTGATGACGCAGATCCGTGAGGAAGTCTATTTCACGAGAGGACGCGTCATCGTTCGCGGCAAAATGGTTCGACGTGGCGAGGCCAAGAAGGTCGATTACGTACTGTCCTATAAGCCAAACCTTCCCTTAGCCATCCTTGAAGCCAAGGACAATAAGCACTCCGTTGGGGCTGGGATGCAGCAGGCTCTCGGCTACGCGGAGACACTCGATATTCCCTTTGTCTACACCTCCAACGGCAATGCCTTCTTGGAGCACGACCGCACTGTGACTACTGGCACGATAGTCAGGGAGATTCCTCTCGACCAGTTCCCAACCCCAGAGGAACTTTGGCGGCGCTATCGAGCCAGCAAGGGTTACACCAACGAGCAGGAGGGCATCGCCACTCAGGACTACTACGACGACGGATCGCAGAAATCCCCGCGCTACTACCAGCTGATCGCCATCAACCGTACGGTGGACGCTATCGCCCGCGGTCAAAACCGCATCCTGCTCGTGATGGCTACGGGCACCGGCAAGACGTACACCGCCTTTCAGATCATTTGGCGGCTGTGGAAGGCCAAGGCGAAAAAGCGCATCCTGTTCCTCGTGGACCGAAACATCTTGGCCGACCAGACCAAGACGAACGACTTCAAGCCGTTCGGTCAGGCCATGACGAAGATCACCAATCGCACGGTGGACAAGTCGTTCGAGATCTATCTTTCTCTCTATCAGGCGGTTACCGGAACCGAAGAGGAGCAGAACGTATACACGCAGTTTTCTCCCGACTTCTTTGACTTGATAGTCGTCGATGAGTGTCACCGCGGCAGTGCCGCCGATGACGCCGCTTGGCGCAAAGTCCTGGAGTACTTCGCATCCGCAACACAGATTGGCCTAACTGCGACGCCAAAGGAAACCAAGGACGTTTCCAATATCGAGTACTTCGGCAAGCCGCTCTACCTGTATTCCCTGTTGCGAGGCATCTCTGATGGCTTTCTCGCTCCGTACAAGGTTGTACGCATAGGCCTCGATAAGGACCTTGAGGGTTGGCGGCCCGAGGACGGACAGACCGACAGATACGGCAACGTCATCGATGATCGCGAGTACAACGACCGCGACTTTGACCGAAATCTCATTCTGGAGAAGCGCACGGCCATCGTCGCCAGCAAGGTCACTGAATTCCTCAGGGGCACGGATCGCTTCGCCAAGACGATCATTTTCTGTGAGAACATTGACCACGCGGAGCGGATGCGCCAGGCGATGGTGAACGCGAATCCTGATCTCGCGGGCGCAAATGCAAAATACGTAATGCGCATCACCGGCGACAACGACGAGGGCAAAGCCCAACTTGACAACTTTATCGACCCTGAGTCGACCTATCCAGTGATCGCCTGTACCTCGCGCCTGATGAGCACGGGTGTTGATGCCCAGACTTGTCATCTCATCGTCTTGGATCGCCGCATCGCCTCCATGACTGAGTTCAAGCAGATCATTGGGCGCGGCACCCGCATCAACGAGGACTACGGCAAGCTCTTCTTCACCATCATGGACTTCAAGAGGGCAACGGTTCTATTTGCCGATCCCAAATTCGACGGTGATCCGGTGCAGATCTATGAGCCCGGTCCGACAGAGTCGCCGATTCCGCCAGAGGACTCGCCGGAAGAGGGGCAGGAAGAATCGCCGGAGGGGAGCAAGGCAGGGCTACCAGCTGCCGATGAAGGTTCGGGAACGCGGCCGAAGAAGTACTATGTGGACAACGTCGAGTTCCGTATCATCAGCGAACGGGTTCAGTACATCGACGAGCATGGCAAGCTCACCACGGAGTCACTCAAGGACTACACCCGCAAGACAGTACGCAAGACCTACACATCCCTTGGTGACTTCCTCACGGTCTGGACGGGTGCTGAACGGAAACAGGCTATCGTTGATGAACTCGCTTCCCAAGGCGTTTTCCTCGATGAGCTGGCTGAGCAGGTGGGACGCGATTACGATGCCTTCGACCTCGTCTGTCATGTGGTCTTTGATGCGCCGCCGCTGACGCGAAGGGAGCGGGCTGAGAACGTGCGAAAGCGCAACGTCTTTGCGAAACACGGTGACCAGGCTCGCGCGGTTCTCGAAGCGCTTCTTCAGAAGTACGCCGACACGGGTATCACGAGCGTCGAGTCGCTTGAGATCCTCAAAGTCGACCCGCTTGCAGTTTTGGGCACTCCACTGGAAATCTTGAGGCTCTTCGGCGGAAAGGCAGGGTATCTTGGTGCGATTCGAGAACTCGAAACTGCCCTCTACGACTTAGCTGCATAACCCATGTCTGACGTCTCCAATCTCGTAAAAATCATCCAGGACATCATGCGCAAGGACGCCGGTACCTACGGCGACGCCCAGCGACTTGAGCAATTGGGCTGGATGTTCTTTCTAAAGATCTTTGACGACCGTGAACAGGAACTCGAAGTACTCCGGGACAACTACGAGTCCCCGCTGTCGCAGCACCTTCGCTGGTCGAATTGGGCCACAGATGAGGAGGGCATCACGGGGGAGGCTCTGCTCGACTTTGTCAATAACACCCTACTGCCGAAGCTGAAGTCCATCACCGGCGGCAGCAACAAGATCGTTGGTCTCATCCGAATGGCATTCGAGGATGCCAACAATTACATGAAGAACGGCACGTTGATGCGGCAGGTCATCAACAAGATCAATGGTATCAACTTTAACGCTTCCGCTGATCGTCACACGTTCGGCGACATCTACGAAAAGCTGCTGAAGGACCTCCAGTCGGCCGGCAATGCCGGTGAGTTCTACACTCCCCGCGCTGTGACCCAGTTCATCGTCGATCAGGTCAATCCTCGCCTTGGCGAGACCATCCTCGACCCCGCGTGTGGCACCGGCGGCTTCTTGGTTTCCGCTATTGAGCATCTGCGCAAGCAAGCCAAAACCGAAGCGGACGAACGCACTGTCCAGCAATGCTTTTCCGGTATTGAAAAGAAGCATCTGCCGCACATTTTGTGCATGACCAATCTCTTGCTCCACGGCATTGATGTCCCGGCCAACGTACGACACGACAATACTCTCGCCCGACCACTGCGCGACTGGGGGCCAAAGGAACGCGTGGATGTCATCGTCACCAATCCGCCTTTTGGTGGCATGGAGGAGGACGGCATAGAGGCGAATTTTCCGTCGGAGTTCCGCACTCGTGAGACGGCGGATCTGTTCCTCGTGCTGCTAATGAAGGTGCTAAAGCCCGGCGGCCGCGCTGGTTTAGTCTTGCCCGACGGCACTCTCTTCGGTGAAGGCGTGAAGACGCGCATCAAGGAAGCTCTTCTCAATGACTGCAACCTTCATACGATCGTTCGCCTGCCCAATGGAGTCTTCAATCCCTACACGGGGATACGTACCAACCTTCTCTTCTTCGCCAAGGGTACGCCCACGAAGGAAGTCTGGTACTACGAGCACCCTTATCCACCCGGTGCTAAGAGCTACAACAAGGGCAAGCCGATCCGCATCGAGGAGTTCGAGGCGGAGAAAGATTGGTGGGGCAAGCCGGACAAGAAGGGCGTTTACAGCAAGCGTTCCGAAGACGAGCACGCCTGGTGCGTTTCAATCGACCAGATCAGGAGGGGCAATTTCAATCTTGACCTCAAGAATCCTCACAGGACCGACGAAGGCCCTGGCGACGTTGATCATCTCCTGCCGGAATACGAAAGACTTCTCGCGCAGATCGCAGAAACTCGGGCCGCTTTGAAGACGGAACTTCACCGGGCGCTCGCCGCGACTTCTGGCGCCGAAGCATGAGGTTGGAGATCTTCTTTGGTAAATTCGATCTCTTCGCCAATGGGCCCGATGCCGTGCGGAGGATGCGTCGGCTACTGATTCGTCTTGGGATCGGCGGTAAGCTCGCTCCGCATGACCCGAGTGAAGAACCAGTTCGATTGTCATTGGGCGGGACTTTAGACGACAACGCCGAATTGCCTGCTAATTGGCGCTCGGGACTTCTGGGCGATGCATTCACCTTCGAGTATGGGGACAATCTCCCTGCAGCCATGAGATCCGAAACTGGCGAGTATCCAGTCTACGGGTCCAACGGCATCGTCGGAACACACGACACCTATCTAACAGAAGAGCCCGCGATCATTGTGGGCCGAAAGGGTTCTGCGGGAGCATTGCATATCGCGAGTGGGCCTTCGTGGACGACTGACGTTGCCTATTTTGTTCGGGCTCCCATCGATGTAGACCTGCGATTCACCTTCTATCTGTTTTCGACGTTGGACCTCGACAGTCTCGGCAAGGGCATCAAACCGGGCTTGAGTCGTAAGGAAGCGTACGCGCTGCCTATCGCCCTTCCACCCCTTGCCGAACAGAAGCGTATCGCGGGGAAATTGGACGAGGTGATGACCTTATGTGACCGGTTGGAAGCGCAGCAGGAAGCAGGTGAGGCCCAGCGCGTCGCGCTGGCTCGCGCGTCCCTCGTCCGTTTTGCTGAATCGCCCACTCCGCACAACCTAAGCCTAATTTTCTCCAAGTCCTACGACATCGTCCCGGCCGACCTGCGCAAGGTCATTCTTACCCTTGCTGTTCAAGGCAAACTCATTTCCCAAGATCCGCGGGATGAAGACGTCGAGCATCTGCTGGCGAGGAACGACCAGCGCCGCCGTGAGACGGCACAAAGCGACCGTAGAGCGGACGCTGAGAATCAGGCCTTGTTGTCGACCGAAGATCGCTGGGATATTGCGGCCTCATGGTCATGGCGCGGTTTGGCCGACCTCGTTCTGTTCGTTGACTACCGCGGCAAGACCCCTGCGAAGGTGTCAGGGGGCGTTCGCTTGCTTACCGCCAAGAATGTGCGGAAGGGGCGGATCAACCTTACCCCGGAGGAGTTTCTATCCGAGGAGGACTACCACGATTGGATGACTCGAGGATTTCCGAAAGTGGGCGACGTGCTGTTCACCACAGAGGCGCCGATGGGCAATGCAGCTATCGTAGAGCTAGCAGAACGATTCGCTCTGGCACAGCGAGTCATATGCTTCCAGAGCTACGGCGCCGTCGAGCCAGAGTTCCTGGTGATGCAGATTCTAAGCGATCAGTTTCAGCTGATATTGGACAAGAACGGCACCGGAGTGACCGCCAAAGGTATCAAGGCGTCCAAACTCAAGCGGCTTCCCATAGCCGTGCCGCCTATCGCTGAGCAAAGACGGATCGTCTCGAAGGTGAAGGAAGTAATGGCCTTAGTGGACGCGCTGGAAGACCAGCTTGCCACTGCTCAGACCACAGCTGTGGAGCTCCTCGACGCCATTGTGGCCGAGCTTACCCCAAGGGCTTGATGCATGCCGATTCGCTCGAATCTGTCCTTTGATCACGACGCGACCCTCGAAGAGCTGGCGGGACTTGGTAAGAACCGGCGCTTCGACGAAGTCATTGACGACGAGGAGTGTGAGGACATCCAGGTCATTTGCAAACGCGGCGATGATGAAATTCCACTCGCGAAGCCCAGTCGCGCCTTCTACTTTGGCGACCGCAGCCTCTACGATCAAGAAGCGAAGCGCTTTGATCAAGAAGAGAAGACCCGCATACTGAATAGCGACCTTTTTCCGCGCAATACGGCGCTCTTCGAGGAACTGAGGCGGTCATGTCAGCGCGGCTTCGTCATCCCTTTCGTAGGCGCGGGCATGTCTAAGAGCGCTGGGTGTCCGGAATGGAAGGACTACCTGCTCAAGCTATGCGTGGGAGCAAGTCTCGATCGCGACGTCATGCGCTCTCGCCTCGAAGAGAATGGCGACTATGAAGGCGTGATGAATGAACTCGTCGTTGCTCTTAGCGAGAATCGCTTTAACCGCGACTTCGAGCGCGACTTCAGTACGCCGAATGACATTACAGGTGCTGTAACCCTACTCCCAAAGCTCTTCGACAACTCAGTCGTCACGACTAACTTCGACCGTGTGCTTGAAAAGGTGTATGAGAATGACGCCAAAGCCTTCGTTGAGAAGGTTACTGGGCGGGGCCGCTCCAACGCATTTTTTCGTGCCATACCAGCCGGTGAGCGATACCTTCTCAAGCTCCACGGCAACCTCGACAACGCTGCTGAACGTGTGTTGAACAAGGCGGAATATGACGCCGCTTATGGCAATGACGGGAACATCCATTTCGATTTTCCGTTGCCCAAACTCTTGAGAAGGCTATTCACAAGTTACAGCTTCCTGTTTCTCGGCTGCAGCCTCTCCGCGGATCGAACCATCCAGACGTTGATGAGCGTTGCGCAACGAGAAGGACCGGACAGTTTGCCGCATCACTACGCCCTGCTGCCATGTCCCGCTGACGCGGCCCGGGCGAAGAAGGTCGACCAACGCCTGGCAGACGCGCACATCTCTCCGCTTTGGTACCCGGACGGGGAGCACGAACATGTCGAACAGATTCTCGGGCTACTGCTAGATTGACGTTGGCGGGAAGCCTGGAGACTTGGAGCCGGGCTATTCGCTTCAGCACCATGAAGCCTCAATTGTAACCCGTGCACGAATGACGTCTGAGCTGGGCCTTGCGTGGAACCCAGCGGAATGCATGAGCAAATGAACTTTCGGGTGACAGGGCGGCGGTGGCGTGCTTTGTTCGGCGGTGATGCTGCCGCTGG
>Ga0315912_10006014_pt1 | contig 10977 bp, 7 predicted proteins | sample VfabasoilMG_FD_204469 | JGI IMG/M metagenome (GOLD analysis project Ga0315912, IMG submission 204469) | Garden soil microbial communities collected in Santa Monica, California, United States - V. faba soil | ecosystem: Environmental > Terrestrial > Soil > Garden | place: USA: California...
GGCGGAATCCTTCGGCCGCGGCGTGATCCCGGATACGCTCGCCGCCTACAAGACGCAACGCTTCCGCTGGGCCTACGGCGCCGTGCAGATCATGAAGCGCCACTGGCGCGCGCTGCTGCCGTTCGCGCGGAGCGGGCTCACGCCTTCGCAGAAGTACCACTTCATCGCCGGCTGGCTGCCGTGGCTGTCCGACGGACTGTCGCTGCTGTTCGTGTTCGCGAGCCTCGGCTTCACGATCCACGTGCTCGCCAGCGTGCCGAACACGGAGTTCCCGGTGGAGGCATTCCTGTTCCCGACCGTCGGGCTGTTCTGCGCCAAGATCCTGCGCTCGATCTGGCTCTACTCGGAACGGGTGCGCTGCTCGTTCCCCGACGTGCTGGGCGCCGCACTCGCGGGCCTCGCGCTCGCGCACACGGTCGGCAAGGCAATCATGGCGGGACTGTTCACGTCGGGCCGGCCGTTCGTGCGCACGCCCAAGCTGGAATCACAGCGGGCGCTGAGCTCCGCGATCGGCATGGTCCGCGAGGAATTGCTGATGGCAACCGCGCTCTGGATCGGCGCGCTGTGCGTCGCCTCGATGCAGCAGTTCGAATCGGCGCAGGGCCGGTTGTGGATGAGCGTGCTGCTGGTGCAGTCGACGCCGTACGTCGCGTCGGTGCTGATGGCGCTGGTGAATGCCTGGCCGTCCGTGCGCCTGCCGACCTTCCGCCCCGTGTTCGGCCGGCGGGCGCCCGCGCTGCGCGGACTCAGCCGAGCTTCTTGACCAAAACCTTCGAGTTGCGCTGATAGTTGTAGAACTGCTGGCGCTCGACCGGGAGCTTCTCCACGGTCGTTTCCACGAAACCCCGCTCCAGGAACCAGTGCTCGGCGCGCGTCGTCAGCACGAAGAGCTGCTTCGCCTTGGCGCGCTGCGCCTCCTTCTCCGCGATGTTGAGCAACTGCTCGCCGCGGCCGCGCTCGTGGTAATCGGGATGCACGGCGAGGCAGGCGAGTTCCGCCGAACCATCGCCGGTGAACGAGTGCAGCGCCGCGCAGCCGATGATCACGCCGTCGCGCACCAGCACCGTGTAGTGCTCGATTTCCAGTTCCAGGTGCTCCCGCGTGCGCTCGACCAGCGTGCCGTCCTGCTCCAGCGGTTCGATCAGCTCGAGGATGCCGCTGATGTCCGCGGCGGTCGCCCGGCGGATCTCGTCGAACGAAGTGATGCTGACCATCGTGCCGATGCCGTCCCGTGTGAACAGCTCGCGCAGGATGGCGCCGTCCACGCGCCGGTCGATGACGTGCACGCGGCGCACGCCCTTGCCGCAGGCGAACACGCACTGCTTCAGGTAATCCGCCGCCGGCAACTGCGGATCCAGTTTCTTGAGAGCCTCCGCCGCCTCTTCGCGCGTCAGCTCACGCAGCAGCTTGCCATTGGCCGCGACGATCCCCTCGCCTTCCATGAGATAGATCAGCTTGTCGGCGGAGATCTCGACGGCGAGCTGCGCCGCGAGCTCACGTGCCTCGAGGCTGAAAGCTTCGCCGGTGACTGAATAGCCGACGGGCGGAATCAGCACGATCTCGTGGCCTTCCAGGTTGGTGCGGATGGCCTTCGCGTCGATGTTGCGCACCGTGCCGGTGAACTCGAGGTCGACGCCGTCCACAACGCCGATCGGGCGCGCCGTCACGAAGTTGCCGGAGGTGACGCGCACCTCGGCGTTCGACATCGGCGTGTTCGCGAGACCCATCGACAGGCGCGCCTGGATCTCAATCAGCATCTGCCCGGCGGCGCCGGTTACGATTTCCAGGTACTTCGCGTCCGTGATGCGCAGCCCGGCGTGGTAACGCGGCTCCAGCCCGGCCTGCGCGGCGCGGCCGGCAATCAGGTTGCCGGTTGAAAAGACGATGACCAGCCGGACGCCCAGGCTGTGCAACAGCGCGAGGTCGTGCACGAGGTTGATGAAGTCCTCGGACTGCACCGCGGCGTCGTCGAGCTGCACGACGAAGGTCCGGCCCCGGTGGACGTGTATATAAGGAGACGCCGAACGGAACCAGTCGACGAACTTGGAACCCTTGCTGCGCGGCATGGCCGCCTCCGTTGTAGGGCGGGCTTCAGCCCGCCACCAGTTTCGGCCGGATAAATCCGGCCCTACAGTTCATTCGCGGCACGTAGCCGCAAAAAAAGTGCGCGATCATACCAGCCTGCGGCGCCGGCGTGGGGCCGGATTCGCCCCCGCCTGCCCCGATCCGGCCGGTTAAGTTATTCTAGGCGCCCTTTTTGGGGTCAGAAGCCGGCATGTCGCAGAAGCTCAACAAATTCAGCGCGCGGATCACCGAGCCGCGCTCGCAGGGCGCCTCCCAGGCCATGCTCTTCGGCACCGGGCTGACCGAGGCCGACATGGGCAAGCCCCAGGTCGGCATCGCCAGCGTCTGGTTCGAGGGCAACACCTGCAACATGCACCTGCTGGACCTCGCCGCGAAGGTGCGCGAGGGGGTGCAGGCCGCCGGGATGATCGGCATGCGCTTCAACACGGTGGGCGTCAGCGACGGCATCTCCATGGGCACTGAGGGCATGAGCTACTCGCTCCAGTCCCGCGACCTCATCGCCGATTCGATCGAGACGGTCATGAGCGGCCAGTGGTACGACGCGAACGTGTCCATCCCCGGCTGCGACAAGAACATGCCCGGCTGTCTCATGGCGATGGCGCGCCTCAACCGCCCGTCAATCATGGTCTACGGCGGCTCGATCAAACCGGGCCTGCACGGCGGCGAGAAGATCGACATCATCTCGGCCTTCCAGAGTTACGGCGAATTCATCGGCGGCAAGATCGACGACGCGGGACGCAGGGAAGTCGTGCAGCGGGCCTGTCCCGGCCCCGGCGCCTGCGGCGGCATGTACACGGCGAACACGATGGCATCCGCCATCGAGGCGCTCGGCATGTCCCTGCCGGGCAGCTCCTCCACGCCGGCCGTGGATCCGGCGAAACTGGACGAGTGCGTGCGCGCCGGTCAGGCCATCCGCAAGCTCCTCGAAATGGATCTCAAGCCGCGCGACATCATGACGCGCGCGGCTTTCGAAAACGCGATGGTTATGGTGACGGTGCTCGGCGGCTCGACCAACGCCGTGCTGCACCTGATCGCCATGGCGCGCGCGGCCGAGGTCGAGCTCGGTCTCGATGACTTCCGCGGGACTACTGACCGGACGCCCTACCTTGCCGACCTCAAGCCGAGCGGCAAGTACGTGATGAACGATCTGCACGAGATCGGCGGCATCCCCGCGGTCATGAAATACCTGCTCGAGAAGGGCCTGCTGAACGGTGACTGCATGACCGTGACCGGCAAAACGCTGGCCGAGAACCTGCGCGATGCGCCGTCGCTCAAATCCGGGCAGAAGATTATCGCGCCGCTGGAGAAGCCGCTGAAGGAAACCGGCCACATCCGCATCCTGCGCGGCAACCTCGCGCCCGGCGGCGCGGTCGCCAAGATCACCGGCAAGGAAGGCGAATCCTTCGCCGGTCCCGCGCGCGTGTTCGATTCCGAGGAATACATGCTGAAGGCGCTGGAAGACAAGCGCATCGCCAAGGGCGACGTGATCGTGATCCGTTACGAGGGGCCGAAAGGCGGCCCCGGCATGCCGGAGATGCTCACGCCCACGTCCGCGATCATGGGCGCCGGGCTCGGCTCGGATGTCGCGATGATCACCGATGGCCGTTTCTCCGGCGGCTCGCACGGGTTCATCATCGGTCACGTCGTGCCGGAAGCGCAGGAAGGCGGCCCGATCGCGCTCATCCGCGACGGCGACCGCATCGAGATCGACGCGAAGAAGAACACGATCAGCGTTTCGCTTTCAGATGCGGAACTGGAGAAACGCCGCAAGGGCTGGAAGATGCCGCCCTACAAGGCCGCGCGCGGCACGCTCCACAAGTACATCAAGACCGTGAAGCCGGCCTCCGAGGGCTGCGTGACGGACGAATGATGAGATCCTGCGCACTGAGCCGCGCATGAGCCGAGGCCCCGCCGCCACGCTGCTGCCCGAAGGCGCTCAACGGATTTCGCGAGAGGAGATGAGCGCGCTGCCCATCGGTCGCTACGAGGGTTCGGTGCACCTCGTCGCGACGCCTGCGGACCTCCAGCGCGCGATGCACGACATCTGCCAGGAGAGCGTAGTCGGCTTTGATATCGAGACACGGCCCGCCTTCCGGCCCGGCGAGAGCTATCTACCCTCCCTTGTGCAGTTCGCCACGGCAGGCGCGGTATATCTCATGCAGGTCCAGCAGCACGACTATTCCGCGGCGATGCGGGAGATTTTTTCGTCGGAGAAGATCACCAAGGCGGGCGTATCGGTGGCCGATGATCTGCGTAACCTGAAGAAGTTGTTTGAGTTCGAGGAAAGCGCGGTAGTGGATCTCGGCAAGGCTGCGAAGCGTCACGGCCTGGAGCAGACGGGTGTGCGCAATCTCGCGGGGATTTTTCTCGGCACGCGGATTCCCAAGGGCGCGAAGACGACGAACTGGGCTGCGCGCCGCCTGACGCCGCAGCAGATCGCCTACGCTGCGACCGATGCCTGGGTGTGCCGCGAGCTGTATCTCCGCTTCAAGCAACTGAATGTGGTCTGAGGACCCGGGAAATAGGCATCAGAGAAGGCGCCGCCCAACCAACAGTTGCACCGGAGCCAGGAAGCGACGCTCGGTTGCCTTCCCGACCCGGTGTACTGAATCGAAATTGGGTCCGAAATGGGGTCGGAGTGGTCTCGCCCCGGTTTCTCGGACACCGGTCTTGTCGCGCCAGTACTGACATAGGCGATCGGCGCCGGTACGCCCTCCAAAAATCGGGGACTGTCTCCGATTTTTCTATTTGCGTTCGAGGGTGATGGTGCCGGTGACGACGGAGGCGCTGACGTCGGCGGAGGAATTGCCGAGACGCAGCGTCATGGATTCGGAGCCGCTGTAGCGCTCCCGCTCGGGCTGCTTTCCGTCGAGCCCGTTCTTGATCTCGCCGCCCGGCCCGGTCTCGGCGCGGACGCGCGCATTGACCTCGCCGTGGATCGACAGCGTGATGTTGCCGCTCACGGATTCGAGCCCCACGTCCGCGCCATCGGCCAGCGCGCCGTCAATGATCACGTCGCCCGACACGCTCGTGAAACTCCCGCGGGTCAACGCGCCGGCATTCTTCACCTTCACGTCGCCGCTCACCGATTCCAGGCTGATCCGGCCGCTGTCTGCCTCGACATTGACGTCGCCGCTGACCGCCGCCGCCTCGATCTCGCCCTTGATGCCCGAGATTTCCAGGCTTCCGGAGATGATCTCCACGTCCACCGTGCTGTTGCGCGGCACGTGAATCGTCAGGTCGGTTTCCGCCGCCGGCCCGCCGTGGTCGTAGGCCGAGTCCTCGATATAAATCGAGTTCTCGGATTTGTCCACGCTGAACTCGCCGGCCTCGCCGGTGCGCGATCCCTGGATCTTCACCTTCGGCTCGTCCCAGCCGATGACCCTGACCGTGCCGTTCGTGACGCTGATGCTGATCTCGCCGGCGGGATCGGCCTCTATGATCCGGTCGATCGTGTCGCGCGCCGCCGCGGGCAGCGTCCACAGGGCAATCAGAAACAGTGCGCAGAGTTTTTTCACAGCAGGCTTCCTCCGAAGTTGCCGGGCCCCGGACCCGAGCCGGCGCTGGCCATGCGCCGGGAAACGTTCCAGGCCTGTTGATAGACATCCAGTTCCTTCGCCAGCGTCTGCCGGAGCAGCCGCCGCAGCGCCGGATTGTCCGGCTGCTGCTCGAGCGCCAGCACGAGGTCGGCGTTGGCGCGCCGGATGATTTCCAGGTTGCGTTCGATCACGGCCGCCGTCGCCGGGTCGATCTGTTCGCGGACCTGCGGCCACTCCTGCGAATAGCGGGCCCGCGTAGGCCCGAACGAGGCCGTCATCATTTCCGGCACGGATTCCTGCGGAGCGGATTCCTGCTGGACTGCAACCGCCGGTTGCGGCGCGGGCGCCTGCACGCGCAAGGCCATCCACACGGCACCGACGCCGAGAATCACGCTCGCGGCAAGCGCGGCCGCGGGCAACCAGGATCGCGCCGGCTTGCGGATCCGTCCCGCGATGTCCGGCCACAGATCGCGCCCGGGATTGATCTCCCGCGGCAGCGCCGCCAGGTGCTTGTCCAGCCACTCAGGTCGTTCGTCGTTCATGCCAGCATCTCCCGCAACAGTGATCGCGCCCGCGACAATTGCGCCTTGCTCGTCCCTTCGGCGATCCCCATCAGTTCCGCCGCTTCCCGGTGTCCGAGTCCCTCCACATCCACCAGCACGAACACCTGCCTCGCGCGTTCGGGGAGTTGCGCGATGGCGGACTCCAGATCGCGCGCCAGGTCGGGCCGCTCGTGCAGCTCCGGTTCCGGGAACTCGTCAAGGCCGCCGACGACCCGCTTGAACCAGCCCGCGTTCCGGCGCTGGTGCGCCAGCACCGTGTTGACCGCCACCCGGTGCAACCAGGTGGAGAATGCCGATTCACCCCGGAATGAGCCCAGCTTCCGCCATGCCGTCACGAAGGTCTCCTGTGTCAGGTCCTCGGCCAGCGCCCGGTCACCCGACATCCGGGTGCACAGGGCATACACGCGCCGATGGTGCTGGCGGTAGAGGGAGGAGAAGGCCGGCAGGTCGCCTGCCTGCGCCCGCGCCAGCAACTCCCCGCTCTCCTCATTCCCCAGCTGCAATCCCCAGGCTCCTGCGGCTGCCAGTTCCACGCCGATCCCTCAGGCAATCATGAGGGATTGGATGCCGGGTCTCCCCGGCAAGGTTTGAACCGGCGGAAATACTCTGAAAGTTGTTGATAATCAGTGGCCTGCAAAGCGAGCCAACAGGCGCTGAAGGCCTGGGCGGACTGCAACCGTCCCTACGGCTTTACGCCATAGAGCGGTTGCGGGGCAAGGTGATCGGCCTCGTCCACCCAGCCGCCGCCGACCGCCTTGTAAACGTTGACGAGCTCGGTGTGCCAGTCGACCCGGGCGCGCACCGCGTTCAGTTCGGCGCCGAACAGTTCGTTTTCCGCGTACAGCACCTCGAGATAACTGGCGTAACCGCCGTCGAACTTGCGGCGGGACAGACGCGCATAGTCGCGGAGCGCGGTCACGCGCCGCGCCTGCGCCGTGGCCACCTCGTCCTTTTTCACCACGCCCGTGAGTGCGTCGTTCGTTTCCTGGAAGGCGAGCAGGATGCTCCGCCTGTAGTTCTCCTCCGCTTCGCGCCGCGCGGCCTCCGCGGTCTGCACCTGCCCGCGGATCGCGCCGAACGTGAAAATCGGGCCCGCTGCGCCGGCGGCCACGGACCACGCGGAAGCGGGACCGTCGAGGAAATCGCCGAGCGCGGTGCTGGCGAGACCGAGCAGTCCGGTCAGCGAGATCGTCGGGAAGTAGAGGGACCGCGCGGCGCCCAGATCCGCATTCGCCGCGACGAGACTCTGCTCGGCCTGGAGAATGTCCGGCCGCCGTTCGAGCAGCGCCGAGGGCAGGTCTGCGGGAATGCCGGGCGCCGTTAGTTCGTCGATGCTCCGGCCGCGCGCGATCGGGCCGGGATTGCGGCCGAGCAGGATCGAAACGAGATTCTCCTGCGCGATGATGAACTGTTCGAGCTGCGGGATCGCGGACAGCGCCTGCTGGTACTGCGACTGCACCTGCGCGAGTTCGACCTGCGAGACGACGCCGCCCTTGTGGCGCTGCTCGAAGATGCGCAGCGTGCCCGCGTAGTTGTCCGCGGTGGCCTGCGCGATCTCGAGCTGGCGATCCAGGCCGCGCAGCACGACGTAACTGGTCGCGACCGCCGCGACCATGGACAGGATCACGCCACGCCGCCCCTGCTCGCTCGCATAGACACGGGCCTGCGCCGCTTCGCTCTCGCGCCGGATGCGGCCGAACAGATCGATCTGCCACTCCGCGGACAGCGCGCCCTGGTACAACGAGTAATAGGGATCCGAGCCGTCCGGGATCGGCGGCTGGCCGACGCGGCTCGCACGGTTCCGGCTCGCGTCCAGGCTGTAGCCGATCTGCGGGAAGAACTGCGAACGGGTGGACGCGAGCGCGCCGATGAACTGATCGACCCGCGCGGCGGCGGCGCGCACGTCCGGATTCGCGCGCAGCGCCTCCTCGATCAGCGCGTTGAGTTCCGGATCGCCGTACTGTTCCCACCAGCGGCCGTTGGCGACGCCTTCCGCTTCCGTATACTCGATGCGCCACGCTTCGGGCACATCCGTCGCGGGACGCGCGTAATCCGGCCCGACCGCGCAACCCGCGATCAGAGTGACGGCGAGTATTGCGGCAACGCGATGGGGTTCCACGATCACTCCGCCTTCTGCGGCGCATGCGCGGCGGGGTTGCCGCCGGAGAACCGCTGGCTCAGGGATTCCAGCAGCCAGAAGAACAGCGGCGCGAACAGGATCGCGATCGCCGTGGAAGCGAGGATGCCGCCGATCACGCCGGTGCCGATGGCACGCAGGCTGTTGGCGCCGGGGCCGCTGGCGGTGGCCAGCGGCACGCATCCCAGCCCGAACGCGACGGAAGTCATGACGATGGCGCGGAAGCGCAGTCCGGCCGCCTCGATCGCCGCCTCCTTCGCCGCCATGCCCTTGTGCACGCGCTCGATGGCGAATTCGCAGATCAGGATCGCGTTCTTGGCGGACAGACCGACCAGCGTGACGAGGCCGACCTGGAAGTAGACGTCGTTTTCGAGTCCGCGCACCCAGGTAAGGAGCAGCGCGCCGAGCACGGCGATCGGCACGGTGAGCACGACCGCGACCGGCAGCGTCCATTTCTCGAACTGGGCGGCGAGCAGCAGGAACACCACCACGAGACCGGCGATGAAGGCAATCGCCGAAGTGCCGCCTGCCTGTTTTTCCTGCAATGCCTGACCCGCCCAGGCGAAGGAGAAATCGCCCGGCAACGCCGCGCGCGCGACCTCTTCCATGGCGGCCAGCGCCTGGCCGGAACTGTAGCCCGGCGCCGGATTGCCCGTGATCTTCACCGCCGGGAAACCGTTGAAGCGCTCGAGCAGCTTGGGCGCAGCCTGATAGCGCACCGTGATCAGCGCGGAGAGCGGCACCATCTCCCCGTTCCGCGAGCGCACGTAGACCTTGTTGAAATCCCGCGGATCGACGCGGTAGTCCGCATCGGCCTGGAGCACGACCCACCACACGCGGCTGAACTGGCTGAACTGCCCCGCGATGGAGGAACCGAAGAAGCTCTGCATCGTCTGGAAGGCGTCCTGCACGGCGACGCCAAGTACTTCCGCGCGGTTTCGATCGAGGTCCACGAACAACTGCTGCGTCGAGCCGCGGAACGTCGTGCTGAGGCCCGTGAGTTCCGGGCGCTGTCGCGCCGCCTCGAGGTAGGCCTGCACCGCCTCGGCCGTGGCGCGCGTGTCGCCTGAACCGCGGTTCTGCACGTAGAACTCGAAGCCGCCGGTCGTCCCGAGACCGGGAATGGAAGGCGGGTTGATGCCGAACACGAAGCCTTCCTTCAGCGCCGCGTACTGGCGGTTGAGCCGCGGCAGCACGCTGAAGCTGAGCTGTTCCTCTTCCGTGCGCACATCGAAGGGCTTCAGCGAGGCGAACACGATCGCCGCGTTGTTGCGGTAGGTGCCGTCGATCAGGCTGTAGCCGTTCACGGCGACGACGTCCTGCACGGCCGGTTCGGCGGCGAGGATCTTCTCGACCTTTTCCACCAGCTTGCCGACGTACTCCTGGCTGGCCGTATCCGGCGCCTCGATCACGTTGAAGATGTAGCCCTGGTCTTCGTCCGGCACGAAGCTGCCCGGCAGCACGCGGAACAGGATCAGGATCGCCACGATGGCCGCGCCGTACACACCCAGCGACACGGGCCAGCGCTGGATGACCCGCGCGACCACGCCGATGTAGCCCTGCGTCAGTCTCTCGAAGAGCTCCTCGAACTTCCGGAAGAAGCCGTGCTTCTCCCCCTGGTGGACCCGGATGAGGATCGCGGCGAGCGCCGGCGAGAGCGTGAGCGCCATGACGCCGGAGAAGATGACCGAGATGGCGATCGTGATCGCGAACTGCTGGTACAGCGTGCCGGTGACGCCGCCGAGGAAGGCGACCGGCAGGAATACGGCGACCAGCACCAGCACGATGGAGATCAGCGCGCCGGCGATCTCGCTCATCGCGCGCTTCGCCGCCTCCAGCGCGGCGAGCTTGTGCTTGGTCATGTTCACCTCGACGTTCTCGACGACGACGATGGCGTCGTCGACGACCAGGCCGATCGCGAGGATCATGCCGAACATGGTCAGCATGTTCACCGAGAAACCGAGCAGGTGCATGCCGATGAACGTGCCGATGATCGAGACCGGCACCGCGAGGATCGGGATGATCGTGGCGCGCAGGCTCTGCAGGAACAGGAACACGACGAGCACGACCAGCACGACCGCCTCGAAGAAGGTGTGCACGACCTTGTCGATCGAGTTCACCGTGAACAGGCTGGTATCGAGGCCGATGCGGTAATCGAGTCCCGTCGGAAACTGCTGCTTCAGTTCCTCGAGCCGCGCGCGCACGGCCGCCGCCGTCTCCACCGCGTTCGCGCCCGGCTGCTGGTAGATGCCGATCGTGGTCGCCGTCTTGCCGTTCATCCGGCTCGCGATCGAGTAGTCGCGCCGGGCGAGTTCCACGCGGCCGATGTCGCGCACGCGCACGATGGCGCTGCCTTCCTTCTCGGCACGCACGATGATGTTCTCGAATTCGTCGGGCTTGGTGAGCAGGCCCTGCGCGGTGACGACGAAAGTCTGCTGCACGCCGTCCGGCGTCGGCTCCGCGCCGATCTGGCCGATGCCGAAGGTCTGGTTCTGGCCCTCGATGGCGCTCGACACATCCTGGACAGAGATGCCGAGCTGCGCCATGCGATCCGGCCGGAGCCAGACGCGCATCGCGATGTCGGGCAGGCCGAAGACCATGGCCCGGTTCGCGCCGGGCACGCGCTTCAGTTCCTCGAGGACGTAGAGGTTGG
>Ga0315912_10006015_pt1 | contig 10974 bp, 9 predicted proteins | sample VfabasoilMG_FD_204469 | JGI IMG/M metagenome (GOLD analysis project Ga0315912, IMG submission 204469) | Garden soil microbial communities collected in Santa Monica, California, United States - V. faba soil | ecosystem: Environmental > Terrestrial > Soil > Garden | place: USA: California...
GCCCTGCGGCTTGAAGTACAAAACCAGCCCGGCCCCGCCCGCGACCATCAGCATGCCGACCCAGAGCAGCGGATTTGGCGGCACTTTCGGCGGGTGCATGTACATCGTGAACAGCACGTTGACCACCGGCGCGCCGCCGAACACCAGCGGCATCACGTAGGTGGGCACGCCCCCGGCGCGGAACGCGTAAATGATGAAGATGGCGCCCAGCGCGCCCAGGCCGCCGGCCAGCGTGGCCTGCGTGAAGCCCGCGGTTGACCAGCCTTTGCCGAGCTCGCCCTGCGAGGCCAGCGCGATTACCGGGACGATGACGCCCACGATGAAATACGCGAGACCCACGCACAGCAGGGCCCGGAACGGGCTGCCGAGTTTCACCTGACCGGCGTGTAACGAGGGACCGTAGAAGCCCCAGGACAGAGCGGCGCCCAGTGCGAGATAAATCCAACTCATAGGCGCCCATTTAAACACGGCGCCTATGTCGCGCCGTAGCTTTAGCGAAGGCGGACCACCAACACCCAGGCTAGAGGGCGATCGCTTCAACGCGCGCCCGGAATCCTGACGCGTTGGCCAGCGACACGTCGCAGGTGACCATGGGCGCATCAAGCGCTTCTGCCAGGGCCACATACATCGCGTCGTACGCGGTGACATTGTCACGCAGCTTCCAGGCGCGACCGAGCAGATCCAGGTGGGAGTGGCGATGGAGATCCAGGTCGGTCAGATCGGCGAGCGCTTCGGCGGCGCGGCCGGCGGATACCTCGCCGGCACGGACAAGTCGGCGTAAGCCCTGCGTCACTTCAACGTCCACCAGATGAGGCGCGTGCAGCTCGTCCTCATCACGGAACAGCCGAACTTCGACCTGTGCGCCCAGTGGTGTCTGCAGGAGAAACTCCAACAGGGCCGAGGCATCGACCACGATCATGCCGAGTCGCGCTCCTCGCGAATGACCGCGGCCGCCGGCGTCTTCAAGGTCACGCCCCGCCGGCCGTGGATTCTCGCGCGCATCTCGTCGCGCGTCGGTCTGGCGGCCAGCCGTTCGAGTTCGGCCAGCAGGTAGTCGGAGAGCGTCTGTCCCGAATGGGCCGCGCGGCCCTTGAGCTTCCGATGGAGCGCTTCGGGCACATTGCGGATCTGGACCATCTTGGACATGCGATCAGCATGCTCGCATGCGATTAGCATGTCAATCCGCTGAAGCCTTGCCGGGGCGCCGCCGTAAGGCGCGGGGCAGGCGGGCGAAGGCGGCCCGATTCGCAACATTCTCTCGATTCGGGCAGTATTAGAGACTAGGTCGCAGAGAGAGTCCGTAAGGATCCCAAACAGAATGGCTGAAACTCGGGGGAGTAGTGTCGCGGCGCCGGAGGTTGGCAGTTATTTCGTGGCCAACTATCCCCCGTTTTCCACGTGGACGGCGGATGCTGTGGCCAGCGAGGCCCTTCCGGCCCTCGCGTCGGCGCCTACTGCTGACACGCCCCGGCCTGAGCGAAGTCGAAGGCTCGGCGTCTATCTCCACATCCCGTTCTGCCGGAAGCGCTGCCACTTCTGCTACTTCCGCGTCTACACGAACAAGAACGCGCAGCAGGTTGAGGAGTATCTGGACCTGCTTGCCCGCGAATGGGACCGCCTGCGCATCGAGCCCGCGTTGGCCGGCCGGCCGATAGATTTCGTGTACGTCGGCGGCGGCACGCCGTCGTTTCTTTCCACATCGCAGTTGACGACGCTGGTGACGCGGCTGACGGCCGCCACGCCGTGGACGTCGGCCGAAGAAATCACGTTCGAGTGCGAGCCCGGAACGCTCACCGAGGCCAAGCTGGACGCGATCCGCAAGCTGGGCGTCACGCGCCTGAGCCTTGGCGTCGAGAATTTCGACGACGAGATTCTGGAAGCGAACGGACGCGCGCATCGATCGGCGGAAATCGGCAAGTCGTATGCGTACGCGCGCAACATCGGCTTTCCGCAGATCAACATCGATCTGATTGCCGGCATGCTCGGCGAGTCGGACGAGAACTGGCGCCGCGTCATCGACCGCACGCTCGCGCTCGAGCCCGACAGCGTGACGATCTATCAGATGGAGCTGCCCTACAACACGACGATCACGGCGGACATTCTCAAGGGCGCCGGGCAGTTCTCGCAGCACGTGGCGCCGTGGGACACGCGGCGGCGATGGGTCACGGAAGCCTTCGAGTCGCTGGAGCGCGCAGGCTACACGATCGGATCGGCGTACACCGCGGTGAAGGATCCCGCGCGGACGAAGTTCATTTATCGCGATCGGCTGTGGGAAGGCGCGGACCTTGCTGCGCTGGGCGTTGCCTCGTTCGGCCACGTCAACGGCGTGCACATGCAGAACGTGGACACGTGGGAAGCCTACGCCGCGGCGATTGAACGCGGCGAGCTGCCCCTGGGCCGCGCGCGTCGGCCCACGCCGGACGAGCGCCTGATCCGCGAGACTATTCTCCAATTGAAGCGCGGTTCGATTCGTCCCAGCTACTTTGCAAACAAGTTCGGCGTGGATGTGCGCGAGCGTTTCGCCGGCGTGTGGCGCGACCTGGAGCGCGACGGATTTCTTGCTCCCGCACAGGACGACCGCATCAGTCTCACGCGTAACGGCCTGATGCAGGTGGACGTTCTGCTTCCCCGCTTCTTTCTGGATCACCACAAGGGTGTGAGGTACACGTGAGTCAGTACGACGCCATCGTCATTGGCGGCGGCCCATCGGGTTCCACCGTCGGCGCGCTCCTGGCCGAGCAGGGCCACAAGGTGCTGTTGCTCGAGCGCGAGCCCTTTCCGCGCTATCACATCGGGGAATCGCTGATTCCCTACACGTGGTTCACGTTGAATCGCCTCGGCGTCGTGGACTGGCTCAAACAGTCCGCGTGCCCGAAGAAGTACAGCGTGCAGTTCGTCTCGATCACCGGCAAGGTGTCGCAGCCGTTTTATTTTTTCCAGACCATCAAGCACGAGTGCTCGCAGACCTGGCAGGTGTGGCGCGGCGAGTTCGATCAAATGCTGCTCGACAACGCCGTGAAGAAGGGCGTTGAGTTGCGCCAGTTCGTGACCGTGCGCGACGTCTTGATGGAGGGCGACCGCGTGGTCGGCGTCCGCGCGGACACGAAGGACGGCGTCAAGGGCGAGGAAATCCGCGCCAAGGTCGTCGTGGATGCAACCGGTCGCGATTCTTTGCTTTCACGCAAGTTCGGCTGGAAGGATCGCGACGCGGACCTGAACAAGATTGCAGTGTGGAGCTATTTCGAGGGCGCGTTGCGCGACCCCGGCCTGGACGAGGGTGCGACGACGGTGGCGTATGTGCCGCAGAAGGGCTGGTTCTGGTACATCCCGCTGCATTCGAACATCGTCAGCGTGGGCGTGGTTGGTGAGCCCGGCTATCTCTATCGCGACACGCGCGATCCCGACACTATTTTTCATCGCGAAGCCGAAGCCTGCGCGTGGATTCGTGATCACATCAAGGTGGGCAAGCAGGTCCAGCCTGTGCGCGTCACTGGCGAGTATTCGTATCACTCCAAGCGCATTGGCGGCGACGGCTTCTGCCTGGTGGGCGACGCGTTTGCGTTTCTTGATCCGCTCTTTTCGACTGGTGTTTTTCTCGCCCTCAAGAGCGGTGAGATGGCCGCGGACACCATTCACGCCGCGCTCTCATCCGGCGACGGCGCGGTGAACGCCGCGCATTTCGAGGACTATTACGCTCGCCAGCGTCGCGCCGTCATGAGCTTCCGCCAGCTCGTGCGCGCCTTTTACGATCTCTCATTCAGCTTCCGCGAGTTCCTGCAGGTCTATCCGCACTTGAATTCGCTCATCGTCGACACGCTGGTCGGCAACGTGTTCACGGACCTGACGCCGCTGTTCAATGCGCTCGAGGAGTACAAGGCGAAGAATCCGCGGCGGGAGATAGACGTTACGACTGCCTGAGTAGTTGAGGCTGGGGTGCGAGGCGTTTTCGAAGCCTCGCACCCTGGCACTGTCGGATTACTTAATCCTCATCGTCCAGATCTGCACCTCATTCGCCACCGAGGCGAACGTCGAGAAAAACATCCTGGTGCCGTCCGGCGATGCATAGTGATTGTCGAGCCCCTCCGCGGCCATCCCCGTGGGCTTCAGGTCGCCGCCGGTGGCCGGTAAGCGCAGCAGTTCCTTTCGGTACGCGCCGGTCGCACCCGACGCTGCCGCAACGCGTGCGACTGTAATCGAGCGACCATCTCCCGAGAACGAGGCCCACGTCGATCGCGTCTCGATCGGCGTCTTCAGCACCGTTTGCGGCGCGCCGCCGTTCGCCGGCAGCACAACCACGGAGCGATACTCCGCGCCGTTTTCCATCTCGTTGAGCAGCAGTAACAGCCGGCCGTCCGGCGCAACGGACGTAACGGTCCCAAAAATTCGGCCCGGACCCGACCGGGTGTAACGCACGGTTTCCTGTCCCGTCTGCAAGTCGCGGTAAACGATTCTCTCCACTCGCTGCTGCGCTTCGGAGTTCAAACGGTAGAGGTACAGACCCTTGCCGTCGGCACTCCAATCCGCAGAGAGAATGGCGTCGGAGGCCGTCTGGTTCGGAGCCGCTTCCGCAATCAGTCGCGCGCTGCCGGACTTGAGGTCAATCACGTAGGCACCCGGCACTCCATCCTTGCGGCCGAACACCGCGACGCTGTTGCCATCGGGCGACACCTTCGGTCTGCGAATCTCTGACATGCCAGGCGACAGAACTTTTTCTTCACCGCCGGCCACCGGTCGAATGACCAGCAGCGTGCACGGTACGGTTTCTGCGTATTCCTTCAGCAGCCGCGCGCCATAGACGATTGCGCGGCTGTCGGGCATCCATTCGACCCCGCAGACTCGACGGATATCCGCCACAAGGACCGCTGATTTCGCTACGCCGTTTGCGTCAAGGGTCGCCAGGTAATGTTTCGGCGCTTCGGCCTCAGGGCGCGTGCGATACAGCAGCGAGCCATCCTTCATGGACTGGAAGAGCGTGACATTTCCGAGACCCGTCTTGATCAATTGCGGCGTACCAATCGTCCCGGACTCAGATACGGGCACCGAATACAGGTTGCGCGAACCGACGGCGCCCTCAATAAACACCAAGGCGCGGCCATCGGCCGTCCACACGGGTGCCCCCACATTGCTTCCTCGCAACAAACGGCTCGTTGAACCCGTTTGCGAGTCGGAAACCGTGATTTCGGATTGATCCTTGCGTACCAGTTCTTCGAGAGCGATGAAACGGCCATTCGGCGAGATCGCGGCGTTCGCCCAATCGGCATTGCTCGCGTCATGGCCCAGGCGCCAGAGCGTCCTGCCGGTGCGAGCATCGAGCAGGATGAAGTCGAAATGGTTCGCGCTCGGTGATGTCGCGCCCCAGATCAGCATTCGTTCAGAGTTCGACGCCCAGGTGGTGTCGTAACAATCGAACTTCTCAAGTTTCGCAATCTGTTTTGGTGTTGCGGTAGTCGACGCGGCGATGCTCACCGCGCATTCCCCTCGACTAGAGGGCGTCAGCGTGTGAGCCACTTGCTTGCCGTCCGGCGCAATGGTTCGCGTCAGAACCTCGCCAGGGCCAATCGCCACACTGGGCAGAACGGTGCGCTGTGTCTGCATGGTCAGGTCGATGGCGACGACCGCATCCGAGCGGTCTCTGGACGTTGGCGTCGAGGCGACCTCGTTGACATACAGGTAGCGGCCGTCCGCCGAAATCCCGCGCAACTCGCGACCTGGTGCGCCGAAGCGCCCGAGCATTCGCGCGCCTGAAGATGTATCGGCGCTTTCCATCGCCGCGAGCCTCGCCTTCGCTCGCGTCGCCACCTCCGCCTGGTCCCCGTACGTCGAGACCACCAGCTGGTACGCCTGCCGCGCCTCTGCCGCTTGCTTCGCTCCGAGCTTCTCGTAGCACTGCCCCATCCGCATCAGCGCCTGCGCCACCACCGTGCGTTCGTTCGGATACTTCTGCGCGATGTCCTTGTACGCCGTGATTGCGGCCTCGGGCTTGCCGTCGATCGTTTCGATCTTGATCGCCGCCGCCAGCGCGGTTTCTGCGCGCGTGTCCTTACTCTGCCTCGCCGCGCTCCCGACCATCGTCATCATCGCGACGGCGACTATCGCCAGCAGTGAAGTGATTCTTTTCATTACTCAGCCTCCACTGCCCACGATAGAAACCGCGTGTGCGATTCGATGGATGGGCTCTGTCCGGTTTCTGTCAGGCTCATACATCGAATCGATATCCCAGGCCTCGGACGTTGAGGATGTACTGCGGCTCGGCGGGATCCGCCTCGATCTTGCGGCGCAACGCGACCACGTGGTTGTCGACGACGCGATCGGTGACGAAGGTGCCGGGCCCCCAGGCCAGATCGAGCAGCTGCGATCGGCTGAGCAACCGGCCTCGATTGCGCACGAACACAGACAGCAGCTTGTATTCGAGCGCGGTGAGCGGCACAGGCTGGCCGTCGCGACGGACTTCGCCCCGATCGAAGTCCACGTCAAGCGATCCGAACTTATGCACGGGGGCTTCGGGCTCGTCGTTCCGGCGCAGTGCCGCCTTCAAACGCGCGCGCAGGACGCGCGGGCTGAACGGCTTAGTAATGTAGTCGTCTGCGCCAAGCTCCAGGCCCATTACCACTTCCGCTTCCTGCGAGCGCGCCGTTACCAGAATGATCGGAAACCGGCAGCCCGCAGCGCGTAGCTCGCGACAGACATCAAAGCCGTCTTTCTTCGGCATCATGACGTCAAGCAGGAGCAGGTCGATCGGCGACGAGGTCGCCCGTGCGATGGCCTCGACGCCGTCAGTGACGATTTCGGGAGCATAGCCCTCGTGCGTAAGGTCGAGTTTCAGCCCGAGGGCGATCGCCGCATCGTCCTCCGCAATGAGAATCTTCTTCATCGGTCTGCCAGTGGCAGCACGATCGTGAACGTGCTGCCGATCCCCGGTTCGCTGTGTAGCTGAATCTCGCCATGGTGTGCGCGCACGATCTGTTGCGCCAGCGCAAGCCCGATGCCCGTGCCTTTGATGCCGGCTTCCCTGCTGGCGGCGCCCCGCACGAACTTGTCGAAAATCGATCGGTGTTCCGTTCGCGGAATCCCCATCCCCTGGTCGCGCACGCGGATGCCCACCGTGCACTGCTCCACCCGCGCGTCCACCCAGATCGTCTTGCACTGCAACGAATACTTGACGGCGTTGTCGAGCAGATTGCGAATCGCCAGGCCGAGGGCATCGCGATCGGCCAGAACCGAGGCGGACGCGTCGCTGCGTTCATGCTTCACTTCGAATCCACGTGATACCGCGATCGTCCTGAATCCCGACACCACGTCGTCCACCAACCCTGCGGCGTCAACCGGCTCAAATCGATACATGGCCACGCCGTGCTGGGTCCGGCCGAAATCCAGCAGCGACTCGACCAGATGCTGCAGCCGTTCGCTTTCCTGAAGCAGGACTTCGTAGGTCTGCTGGCGATCGGCCTCAGACGGCACGCGACCGTTGGCCAGGAGTTCCGACATCTGCCGCATGGACGTCAGCGGTGTGCGGAATTCGTGAGAAACGGCGGAGACGAACTCCGACTGCAGCCGAGCCACCCCGTGTTCGCGATTGATGGAGCGGATGATGAAGTACGAGCCGGCCAGAAGTGTGAGGAGTAACACGACGAGCCCGACCACATACATCTGCCGCCGATTCGCAAACAGCGCGGCGGTCGCAGGGTCTTCCTGGGCGGTGAGATAGATCGTCCACGGCAGGCCCGCCACTGCTTCGGTTCGAAGACCGGCCGCATCCGTCGAGCCCGCCGCGCCCGCCACCACGCGGCGCTCATCGTCCAGTAACCCGCCTGTGACCAAGCGGCCCGCGACGGCGTTGGACCACAGATTCTGGATGAACGTCGAATTCGCGATGACTACGTCGAGGCGATCGGACGACCCGCGCCAGATTGCTAATGTGGGCTGATTGGCAAAGACGCCGGACTTGCGGCCAGTGGCGGTGCGATTCGCGAGCCACTGCGCATGTACCCAGGCCGTCGCTTCAGCCAACGCGAGTCGATCCGGCTGTTCGGCAGCAGGCGCGGCCTCTCTGAGCACCTCCCACGACGCACGCGTCAGGTTGTATTTGCCACTCCAGAGTGCGGTGGAGAGTTGCGCAGCTTCCCGCGCCAGCGCATCGGTCTGATTCGTGGACTTGAAAATCTCCATTCGACCGAGCATCGCGGTGATCGATGAAGGCAAGCCCTCAACGGTGACGGAGTCGAGTTTTTCCAGTTGGTCGTAGGTGGCTGTCGCGTCACGATACTGCTGGCTGCGGCGCTGCATCCGTCCCAGTCGCAGCAATGCGCCGGCGCGGATCTCCGCTCGCGGCGAATTGGCGAGCGTTCGATATTTCTGCCCTGCCGCCGCAGAATTGTTTGCCGAGTGCTCAAGCGCTTCAGCGTCACTGAATTCTTCGGAGACCGGATCGTAGAACGCCGGGGACCCTGGAATGAACGGCAGCCTGTTCGCGGGAGTGGATTCGAACTTCTCACCGATCGCGCGAATGACCACGACGTGTTGCGGAATCGTCCCTGCTGGGTCCTGGATCATCAGCGATTCGAGCGCAGCGAGCTGTGCGCGCAACTGCGCGCCCACGTGGCCCAGGGCGTTATCCAGCTGGATGGTGGCCTGCGTTTGCTCGATGGTGCGTTCGCTGTCGATGGTTTTCCACGCGAGGTAGACCAGCGCGGTGGCGAGGGCCAGCACCAGCGACACGAAGACCGTCAGCGTGCGCAACGGGGCTTTGAGCCAGCGCCCAATTGCCCCTAAAGGACCCGCCATTACCGGGCAAGCCTACGCGGGTTCTGACATAGGGACAATCCGGATTGTGTCAGGAACGTGTGTGGGTGTGTAGGGAGAAGGAGAGGGTCAGTTTGCGATGCGGACCTGAATAAGCTGGTGCGAATTTGGCAAATTGGAACAGGACCAGTCTTGTACGGGTCGAGAGGGCGCGACGACGGTGGCGCATGTGCCGCAGAGATAGGCGTCACCAAGGCTTAGGACGGGTTTCGGTTTTCGCAACGGCTCACTGATTGCCAGTCGTGCGTGGATTTCTGCTGGGATCTCGACGGCCTTCATCGGAAGTGGCGGAATACGAACGCGGGCCGCTGTCCTTGTGCCCGTGGCAATGACGGTTTCGCCGCGCGTGATGGTGTGAGCGTAAGGGTGGTGGGATTTTATCGATGAATCCCCCGCCTCAGCCGGAGAATATGCACCCAAGGCGACAGCCGGAGACCTACGGCTGAATGTCATCTCTTGGGCAGACAACTTAGACTGCAGGCTTCGAGGTAGGACAGTCCTGCGCCCCCCGGGACTGGAGAGCCTGGGTCAGCCGTTTCGCTTGAAAATATTTACACGGTGATATTCGAGGAAGCGTTGCTGTTCCCTGGTGAACGTGCCGACCTGAACGCCGGCGTCGATCCCCCACTTGTCGAGCAAGTTCGCCCGAACATCCGCCACGACGAGTAGACGCTGGTCGGCCGAGAAACTGACATAGCCCTGATCGAACAGGTGATCAATGTGGGGCGATAGCAACAGCCCGTTGGAGCCGTTAAGTCGCTCATCGTCGTTCGCGTCGCGCCACGGTTTGACATGGCTCGCTCGTAGATGTCGCGGATCACGCACGCTCGTGACTCGGCACCCCTCTTCAACAAGCAGGACATTCGATCTAAAAACTCCCTGACCCCTTCGCGCCTTCGCAAGCTGGAGCGCCACAGTTGCCTGTTGCTCGTTCGAAGACTCGGCGGAGTCCGACTCCTCTTCGTCCGGGCTGCTCGGAAAGGCAGTGAGCATGGCGAGCGCGTCGAAGTACGGTTGGCCGATGATTGCGATCAACGCGTGAGCCAAGCCATCAGGGAGTGCGGCTAGATAGACCGACTGAAGGCCATCGCCGCTCCGCTGCAGCGGTGAGTACTTATCCGGCAGAAACGGTCGCAGCGCCGCGATGTGATCCTTCGGCCGAATGGCATCCTCCAGGTTTGTGAAGAAGACCGGGACGAACCATCCTTCGTTGGACCAATTGAGGCCGGCCAAACCGAAATCAGGCTTTGGCGCCGTCTGCGCTTTTCCGGTTGCGATGCCGATTGCCTTGATGCGGGCATCGCAGAACGAAAAGACAATGTCCCTAGGCTCCACGAGGCGCATGCTGTCGTAGAAAGGATTCCGTGCTCCGTTCGCGTTGACCTTAGGGGACCACATGAAGTTGCCCCTGATTTCGGCCTTGAACGTCTGGTTCTGGTTGACCCAGAAGTAGCGCATGGCTGGAAGGCGCCAGTCCGTAAGCTTCCCCGATCGATTGACAGCCCAAAGTAGACTGCTCCGGGTTAGGAGCGGTCATGCGGAAGTCGAGGTTTAGCGAGTCCCAGATCGTCGAGATCCTGAAGGAAGCAGAAGGCGGCGTGGCGGTGGCCGACCTGTTGCGAAAGCACGGCGTCAGCAAGGCAACGTTCTTCAAGTGGCGGAGCAAGTACGGCGGGGCCACGGTGGCGGACGTGAAGCGGCTGCGAGAGCTCGAGCACGAAAACGCAAAGCTGAAAAAGATGTACGCCGATCTCGCGCTCGAGAACGCGGCCATCAAGGACGTGCTCAACCGAAAGCTATAACGCCGTCTGCGAAACGCCAGGCACTCGACACCTTGATCCAGGACCATCGGCTCTCGGTGTCGCGGGCTTGTCGAGTGGTGAGGCTCTCGCGGACGGCGTTCTACCAGCCTCCAATGCCGGCGAGTCGTCGGGACGCGTCTGTCATTGCGGTGTTGACGGATGTGGTGGCCCGCTATCCGCGGTGGGGCTTCTGGAAGCTCTGCGATCGGCTGCGCAAGCACGAGGGCTGTTCGTGGAATCACAAACGGTTGTACCGCGTGTACTGCGCCTTGCGGCTGAATTTGCCGCGCCGCACGACGCGACGCGTCCCGAAACGGATTCGGCAACCGCTCGCGGCGCCGCCACAGCTCAATCAGACCTGGGCGCTCGACTT
>Ga0315912_10006016_pt1 | contig 10973 bp, 8 predicted proteins | sample VfabasoilMG_FD_204469 | JGI IMG/M metagenome (GOLD analysis project Ga0315912, IMG submission 204469) | Garden soil microbial communities collected in Santa Monica, California, United States - V. faba soil | ecosystem: Environmental > Terrestrial > Soil > Garden | place: USA: California...
CCGCGTGCTCGATCTCTACGGCGGTCACGCCGTCGCGGCGCTCGGCTACGGGCATCGCGATTTGAGCGACGCGATCGCGCGCACGAGCCGCGACCTCGTGTTCCAGACGAACGCGCTGCCGCTCAAAGTCCGCGACGAGGCCGCCGACGAGCTGGCCGCGTTCGGTCCGCCCGGCCTCGGGCGCGTGTTCTTCGTGAACAGCGGCGCCGAGGCCAATGAAAACGCGCTGCGGCTCGCGTTCAGAGTCACGGGCCGCACCAAGGTCGTCGCGATGGAGCACAGCTTCCACGGCCGGACGGCTGCGGCGGGTGCGGTGACTTACGGCGCAGCGAAGTCGTGGTACGGCTTCCCGCGCACGCCGTTCGACGTCACGTTCGTGCCGCGCAACGACGCGGCCGCGCTGAACGCGGCCGTCGACTCGAGCACGGCGGCCGTCATCATCGAGCCCGTGCAAGGATTGGCCGGCGCGTTCGATTTCGCGCCGGAGTTCTTGCGCGCGATCCGCGTAGCCTGCGATCGCTCCAGCGCACTGCTGATCATCGACGAGGTGCAAACGGGCATGGGCCGGCTCGGCGCGCCGTTCGGCGCTCAGCTGCACAACGTTCGGCCGGATCTCCTGACCGTCGCGAAAGGCTTGGGCGGCGGCTTCCCGTGCGGCGCCGTGCTGATGCCGCATAGCATCGCGAGCGGCCTCAAAGCCGGCGCGCTCGGCACCACGTTCGGCGGCGGGCCCGTCGCCTGCGCCGCCATCAAGACCGTCATCGAGGTCATCAAGCGCGACAACCTGCTCGCGAACGTGCGCACGGTGAGCGCGGCGATCCGCGCCACGTGCTGCGTCGGCCCGGTCGAGAGCATCCAGGGCTTGGGCTTCTTGCTCGGGCTCAAAGTCCGCACGAAAGCCGCGGCCGTCCGCGACGCCCTGCTCGCGCGCGACATCCTCGTCGGCACGAGCGCCGACCCGCACATGCTGCGCTTGTTGCCGCCGCTGATTCTCTCGACCGACCACGTGCAACGCTTGGCCACAGCTCTGGAGGAATTGACCGATGCGCCGCTTTAACGACCTGGCCGAATTCTCGCGCGACGAGATCAAAGATCTGATCGCGCTGGCGGCGCGTCTCGACGCGAAACCGGAGCCGCGCGCGCTCGAGGGCAAGGTGCTGTCGCTGCTCTTCTTGAGCCCGTCGCTGCGCACGCTGTCGTCGTTCCAAGCGGCGATGCTGCGGCTCGGCGGCGGCTCGTTCGTGATCTCGCCCGAGATGTCGATCCACGGTCTCGAGTCGCGCTACGGCATCGTCATGGACGGTGCAGCCGCCGAGCACGTGCGCGAGGCGATTCCCGTCATCGCGTCGTATGGCGACGCGATGGGCGTCCGCGCATTCGCCGAACGGCGCGATCTCGCGCACGACCTCGCCGACACGGACTTCAAGGGCTACACGAGCCTCATCCCCGACAAGCCGTGGATCAACATGGAGTCCGCGATCGACCATCCGTGCCAAAGCCTCGCGGATTGGAAGACACTCGACGATCTCGGGGTCCCGGAGGGAGGCAAGTTCGTGATCTCGTGGGCCTACCATCCGAAGGCGCTGCCGCTCGCCGTGACGGCCGCCACGATTCACATGGCCGCGAAGCGCGGCATGAATATCGTTCATCTGCGGCCGCCCGGCTTCGAGCTGCCGCCGCCAATCATGGACAAAGCCCGCAAAGCCGCCGCGGAATCGGGCGGCAGCGTCAAGGAGACGACCGATCGGCGCGAAGCCATGGAGGGCGCGCACGTCATCTACGCGAAGTCGTATTCGTCCACGCGCCACTACGGCGACAAGCTCGGCGACCAGGCGCTGCGCGAAGAGCTCGTGCACTGGTGCGTCGACGAGCCGTGGTTCGCGAACGCTCGGCCCGACTGCAAGTTCATGCACTGCTTGCCCGTGCGCCGCGGCGTCGAGGTCTCGGACCGCATTCTCGACGGCCCGCGCAGCACCGTGATCAAAGGCGCGCGCAACCGCCTTTACGGCCAGATGGCCGTGCTCTACCGCATGATGAAGGGCTAGACATGACGAACCGAATCAACACGAACGAACAACGCGCGATCGTGATCACGGCGCTGCGTCACGCGCTGCCGTATTTACGCATCTTCAAGAACAAGGTGTTCGTGATCAAAGCCGGCGGCGACGCGTTCGTCTCGAACGAGACGACGCGCGCGCTCATGGAGCAGATCGGCATCCTGCACCAGGTCGGCATCCGTGTCGTGCTCGTGCACGGCGGCGGCCCGCAGTCGACCGCGCTGTCGAAACGTCTGGGCCTCACGACGCAGATGGTCGAGGGTCGGCGCGTGACCGACGCGCAGACGCTCGAAGTCTCGACGATGGTCCTGAACGGCGAAATCAACACGCGCATCGTCGCCTGCTGCCGCGCGCTCGGCATTCCGGCGATCGGCCTCTCCGGCGTCGACGGCGGGCTGATCAAAGCGACGAAGCGCCCGCCCGTGCAAGTTGCCGGCCAGACAGTCGACTATGGGTTCGTCGGCGATATCTACGGCATCGATCCGAGCATTCTGCTCAAGCAGCTCGACAACGACCTCGTGCCGATCGTGAGCCCGCTGTCCTCCGACGATCAGGGCACGGTGCTCAACATCAACGCCGATACCGTCGCGGCGATGATCGCCTGCGAGCTCAAAGCCGAGAAGTTCGTCATGGCGACCGGCGCGCCGGGCATCCTCGAGTCGCTCGAGGACCCGCGCTCGCTGATCTCGTACATCGACCGCGCGGGACTCCGGCGCCTGCGGGACGAAGCCAAGATCTCGGGCGGCATGCTGCCGAAGGCCGCGGCCATCGAGCGCGCGCTTTCCGGCGGCGTTCCGCGCGTGCACGTGATCTCGTACGCGCAACCCGACAGCTTGCTGCTCGAGGTCTTCACGAACGAGGGCACCGGAACGCTCGTCGTCAACGACACGAAGGCGCTCCGGCCCGAGGAACAAGCGAGCTAGCCCATGGCGCGCCTCTGGGACAAAGGCCTACCGCTCGACGAGCGCATCCTGCGCTTCACGGCCGGTGAGGATCACAAGCTCGACGAGCGGCTCGTCGCGTACGACGCGCGCGCGTCGATCGCACACGCGCGCATGCTCGAGCAACAGAAGCTGCTATCGGCCGCCGACTGCAAAGCGATCTGCGCAGGCCTCGAGGCGCTGGCCGCCGCGCACGCGGCGGGCGAATGGTCGATCGAGCTCAAGGACGAGGACGCGCACAGCGCGCTCGAGCGCCGGCTCACGGAGCGCATCGGCGAGGCCGGCGGCCGCGTGCACCTCGGCCGCTCGCGCAACGATCAAGTGCTCGTCGCGCTGCGCCTCTATCTGCGCGACGCGATCCAGTTGCTCGCGAACGAAACCGACCGCGTCGTCGCGGCGCTGGAACGCGTGGCCGCGGAGCAAGGCGGCATCGCCCTGCCCGGCTACACGCACATGCAGCCCGCCATGCCGAGCTCCGTCGCGCTCTGGGCGCGCGGGTTCGGAGCCGAGCTCGCCGACGATCGCGCGGGGCTCACGCGCGTGCTGAACCGCACGGAGCAGAACCCGTTGGGGTCGGCCGCCGGCTACGGCGTGCCGAATCTCAACCTCGACCGCGAAGCGACGCGCGCCGCGCTCGGCTTCGCGCGCACGCAGGAACCCGTGACGGCCGTGCAGCTGTCGCGCGGCAAGGCCGAGGCCGCGCTCGTGTTCGAGATCGCGGTATTGCTCGGCGACTTGGGCCGGCTCGCGTCCGACGTGCTGCTCTTCTACACGAGCGAGTTCGCGTACGTCGCATTGCCGGCGGAGATGACGACGGGCTCGTCGATCATGCCGCAGAAGCGCAACCCCGACGTCTTCGAGCTCGTGCGCTCAGCCCAAGCGACGGCGCTCGGAGCGTTGCAGGAAATCCTTGCGATCACGGCGAAGCTCCCCTCGGGCTATCACCGCGACTTGCAGCGCGTGAAGGCGCCGCTCTTCCGCAGCATCGATCTAGCGGCCGACGTGCTCGCGATCATGGCGCACGCACTGCCGAACGTGCGCTTCAGGGCCGAGAACATCGAGCTGCCGCCCGAGATCTACGCGGCCGAGCAGGCAAACGAGCTCGTCGTGAAAGAAGGGCTGCCGTTTCGCGAGGCGTACCGGCGCATCGCTGCGCTCTTGAAGCGCAAAGACGAGTCATGACGGGCTGGGCCCGCTTCGTAGTCGTCGCCGGATTCGTCGCCGCCGCGGCCGGCTGCGGCCAACAAGGGCCGCTCGTCCTGCCCGAGAACGCACGGCCGATCGAGCGCGTCGATTCGCCGGCCGCGGAGCCGGAGCAGTCCGACGACGAGCGTCAGGATGAGCAATAGCCCGCTCGTCCTCGTCGACGGCTCGTCGTATCTGTATCGCGCCTTCCACGCGATCCCGCCGTTGTCGACGAAGTCCGGCGAGCCGACGAACGCCGTGCTCGGCGTCGTCAACATGCTCTACAAGCTCCTCGACGAGCGGAAGCCCACACGCATGGCCGTCGTGTTCGACGCGCCCGGAAGAACGTTCCGCGACGACTTGTACGCCGAGTACAAAGCGAACCGCCCGCCGATGCCCGACGAGCTGCGCGCGCAGGTCGCACCGCTGCTCGAGGCGATCAAGGGCATGGGTATTTGCTTGCTGCGCATCGACGGCGTCGAAGCCGACGACGTGATCGGCACGCTGGCGCGGCAGGCGTCGGCGGCCGGCTCGTCGACCCTGATCTCGACCGGCGACAAGGACCTCGCGCAGCTCGTCGACGAGCACGTCACGCTCGTGAACACGATGGACGACACGACGCTCGACCGCGAGCGCGTCGTGCAGAAATTCGGCGTGACTCCCGAGCAGATCACCGATTACTTGGCGCTCGTCGGCGACTCGATCGACAACATTCCGGGAGTCCCGGGTGTCGGGCCCAAGACGGCCGCGAAGTGGCTGCAGCAATACGGCGACCTCGCGACGCTGAAGGCGAAGGCCGGCGAAGTCAGCGGGAAGATCGGCGAGCGTCTGCGCGAAGGCTTGACCCTGCTCGACCTCTCGAAGCAGCTCGCGACGATCCGCTGCGACGTCCCGCTGCCGCTCACGATCGACGACCTCGCACTGAAGCCGCAAGACGCCGCAGGTCTCGGCGCACTGTTCGAGCGGCTCGAGTTCACGCGTTTGCGGAAACGCGCGCTCGGCGAAGAAGCGGCGCCGCAGTCGGCGGCCGCCGCTGCACCGCCCGAGTCATCCGCGCCCGCCGCACTCGTGCGGCCTGCGGGGCGCTACGAGACCGTCGTCACGGTGGACGCGCTCGAGCGCTGGCTCGAACGCGTCGTGGCAGCCCCGCTCGTCGCACTCGACACGGAAACGACGAGCCTCGCTTACATGCGTGCGGAGCTCGTCGGCATCTCGTTGGCCGTCACGCCGGGCGAAGCCGCCTACATTCCGCTGTCGCACCGCTATCCCGGCGCTCCCGACCAGCTGAACCGCGAGGCCGTCCTCGAACGGCTGAAGCCGTGGCTCGAGAGCACGGCGCCGAAGGTCGGCCATCACCTGAAGTACGACGCGCACATCTTCGCGAACCACGGCATCGCGCTCGGCGGCATAGCGCACGACACGATGCTCGAGTCGTACGTCTTGAACTCGACGGCGACGCGCCACGACATGGACTCCGTCGCGGCGCTGTATCTCGGCCTCACGACACTGAAGTACGAGGAAGTCGTCGGCAAGGGCGCGAAGCAGATCACGTTCGACCAAGTCGATCTCGACACTGCGACTCGTTACGCGGCCGAGGACGCCGACGTCACACTGCAGCTGCATCGAGCTCTATGGCCGAAGCTCGCCGCGGAGCCGGGGCTTGCGAGCGTCTACACCGACATCGAGTGCCCGCTCGTCGGCGTGCTCGAGCAGATGGAGTACGCCGGCGTGATGGTCGACGCGCAGTTGCTGCGCCAGCAGAGCCAGGAGCTCGCCGAGAAAATGGCCGCGGCCGAGAAAGCCGCGCACGCGGCCGCCGGCGGCCCTTTCAACCTGGGCTCGCCGAAGCAACTGCAAGAGATCCTCTACGAGCGGCTGCAGCTGCCCGTGCTCGGCAAGACGCCGAAGGGCCAGCCGTCGACGGCCGAGGACGTGCTCGAGCAGCTCGCCGAAAGCTACGACCTGCCGCGGCGGATCCTGGAATATCGCGGGCTCACGAAGCTGAAGTCGACGTACACGGACAAGCTGCCGACCGAGATCGACCCGCGCACGAAGCGCATTCACACGTCGTACCACCAGGCCGTCGCCGCGACGGGCCGGTTGTCGTCGTCCGACCCGAACCTCCAGAACATTCCGATCCGGACCGCGGAAGGCCGCCGCATCCGCCAAGCGTTCGTCGCACCGCCCGGCTTCAAGTTGCTTGCCGCCGACTACTCGCAGATCGAGCTGCGGATCATGGCGCACTTGTCGGGCGACGAAGGGTTGCTGGCCGCGTTCGCCAGCGATCAGGACGTTCACCGTGCGACGGCTGCCGAGGTGTTCGGCCTGTCGCTCGACGACGTGACCTCCGACCAGAGACGGTCTGCCAAAGCGATCAACTTCGGTTTGATCTACGGCATGTCCGCCTTCGGGCTCGCCAAGCAGCTCGGCATCGAGCGTGGGCAGGCGCAGGCCTACGTCGACCGGTATTTCGAGCGTTACCCCGGGGTTCGGCGCTACATGGACGAGACGCGCGCGAGCGCGCGGCGCGCGGGCTTCGTGAGCACCGTATTCGGCAGGCGTCTATACCTGCCCGAGATCAACGCGCGGAACGCTCAGCTGCGCCAGTACGCCGAGCGCAGCGCGATCAACGCGCCGATGCAAGGCACGGCCGCCGACATCATCAAGCGGGCCATGATCGGCGTCGGGCAATGGCTCGGCGCCGAGGAGCCGCGCGCGCGCCTGATCATGCAAGTCCACGACGAGCTCGTCGTCGAGGTACCCGACGACCGCGCGGCTGCCGTCAGCGCGGCGGTCGTTCGAATCATGGAACGAGCGGCCGAGCTGCGCGTGCCGCTGCGGGTCGACACCGGGCTCGGCGCCAACTGGGACGAAGCGCACTAGCTCCGGCAGGAACTTTTGTTAAAGGCCCCGGGACTAACTCTCCGGCGCCCAGGAAGGGTGCCCCCGCTATCCTCCCTAAGGCGGGGTCTCGAGATCCCGGCCTACCCCGCCGGGATCGATGCCCCGGGTGCGTCCCCTGAATCCCGCACCCGGGGCTTTTTATTTCGGGGCTTGCCCGAGCCAGGCCTCGATCCAGCCCTGAGCCTCTTCGACGCCGTCTCCCGTCAACGCCGAGAACCGCGTGACCTTGATGCCGGGTCCGAGCTCGGCCGCGAGCTTGCGCTCCTGCGCCATGGCGGCCGAGCGGCTGAGCTTGTCGGCCTTCGTCAACAATACGGCCACGGGTACCCCTCGCGGCTCGAGCCAGCGCAGCAGCGTGTCGTCGAGCGTCGTGATGCCCCTGCGAATGTCCATCGTGACCACGAGCCCGGCCAGCGACGCTCTTTCGCTGAGATACCGCTCGAGCGACTTGCGCCAACGCGCCTGGACCTCCGGCGCAACGCGCGCAAAACCGTAGCCCGGCAGGTCGACGAGCCGGCGGTCCTCGCCGAGACCGAAGAAATTCAGGAGCTGAGTACGCCCCGGGGTCTTGCTGACGCGCGCGAGCTTGCGAGCGCCCGTCACGACGTTGACGGCCGTCGATTTTCCGGAGTTCGAGCGGCCGACGAACGCGACCTCCCTGCCCGTGTCCGGCGGAAAATCGGCCGGGTTCGCGGCACTCTTGAGGAATTCGGCGGTCGGCACGGGCGCGCGGTCGCTGCTTCAGGCGGGGGGCCTAGTGTACAATCGCGGCCGTTTTTGTAAGTCACTCGCGAGCTCCATGGCGATCAAGAACACCGCGCAATACTTTTGGCTCAGCCTCGTGCTCGGCGGCTCGTTGGCCGCGTTCTCGGCCGCCGCTCAAGAGGGGTCCGCCGCCGCTCCGGAGGGCTCAGTCGAGGCGGGACGCGCCAAGTCCGCGACCTGCGCGGCCTGCCACGGCGCCGACGGCAACAGCGTGACTCCGGACTGGCCGATGCTGGCCGGCCAGCACGCGAGCTATATCGTCCGGCAGCTGCGCGCGTTCAAGAACGGCGAGCGAACGGACGTGACGATGAAGCCGTTCGCAGACATGCTGTCCGAGCAGGACATGCTCGACGTGGCCGCCTACTTCTCGGCGCAGAAGCCGACGCCAAAAGGCGCCGACCCCGCGCTCGTCGGCCTCGGCCAGCAAATCTATCGCGGCGGTGTCCCGGACCGCGGCGTCGCGGCGTGCATCGCGTGCCACGGGCCGAACGGCGCCGGCAATCCGCTCGCGGCCTATCCGCGCATCAGCAATCAGCATGCGGCGTATACGACGAAGCAGCTGAACTCGTATGCCTCGGGCGACCGGCGCTCGGACGTCGACCTGAATCAGATGATGCGCAACGTCGCCGGGTTGCTGTTCGAGGACGAGATCCGCGCGCTCGCTAGCTACGTGCAAGGCTTGAACTAGTGCCGCGGAAGTGGATCACACTGCTCGCCGCACTCGCACTCGGTGCGTGCGGCAGCCCTGCGGATCCGCCCGCCGATCCTACGCTCGAGATTCCAGCCGCTGCCGAAAATCAGGCCGACATCGAGCCCGAGCTCGTGGCGACGGATCCAAGCGGCGCGCCCACGACGGGGCGCTTCGAGATGGGCGTGCATTATCTGCGCCTTTCGCCGACGCAGCCGACGAGCTCGAATCCGGACCAGGTCGAGGTCACCGAGGTCTTCTGGTACGGCTGCCCGCATTGTTTTGCGTTCGATCCGATGCTCGAGGAGTGGCGCACGCGAGCCCAGTCCTACGTGAATTTCGTGCGCGTGCCCGCCATCTGGAATCCGACGCTGCTGATACACGCGCGCGCCTTCTACGCGGCGGAAGCGCTCGGCAAGGGCGCGGAGATGCATTCCGAGTTCTTCCGCGAGATCCACGAGCGCCGCAACCCGCTCGACACCGAGGAAAAGCTTCAAGCGTTCTTCGGCCGCTTCAACGTCGACGCCGCAGCCTTCAAGGCTGCGTTCGAATCGTTCGAAGTGCAGGCGAAGCTACAACGCGCCGACGAGTTGAACCGCCGCTACCGTATCAGCAGCGTGCCGACGATCGTCGTGAACGGAAAGTACACGACGGATGCCCCCTCGGTCGGCAGCTACGGGGATCTGCTCACCCTCGTCGACGAGCTCGCGGCCGCGGAACGCGAAGGCCGCTAGCTTTCGGTCACGGTCTTCGCGGGCGGAGCTGCGCTCGCATCGGTGACGTCCGCGTGCGCTAAGCGCCGCAGCAGCGGGCTGAAAACTCCCATCACGACCCCGATTCCGATCGCGGCCCAGCCGATTTGGTTGAACACTTCGACGTAGGTCGCCAGGGCAGCCTGTGGGTCGAGCACCTGGCCGCCCACTGTTTCCTGCGCCGTGAGCTTCGCGACTTGCGCCGCGAGCGCCTGCGCCGCAGACGACGCCAAGAACCACGTCGCCATCATCGTCGACACGACCGCGGCCGGAGCAAGCTTCGTCATCGCGGACAAGCCGACCGGAGACAAGAACAGCTCGCCCGTCGTGTGCAGCAGGTACAGCAGCATCAGGAACACGAGCGGCACTCGCGCGCTCTCGTCCGCGAACTGAGCGCCCCACACGAGCACGAGAAATCCGGCTCCGACCTGCACGAGCCCGAGCGCGAATTTCGCCGGATCGCCGATGTCCCGCCGCGTCCGGTTCATCCAACTCCACAGCATCGCGAACAGCGGCGCGCACAGCAGGATGAACCCCGCGTTGAACGCCTGCGTCTGGCCCGACGTGATGCTGAAGAAGCCGTCGGACGGCAACTGCGTGTTGCGCTCCGCGAACTGGTTCAGCGCCGAGCCCGCGAGCTCGAACAGCGTGAAGAACACGACCGACGCGGACGTCAGCACGAGCGCGAGCACGATGCGCTGCGACTCGATCGCCGTGCAGCGCCCGAGCATGTAAATGATGAAGTAGACGACGATGCCGAGCGACGCGACGGTGAGCGCCAAGTTCACGACCTGCTCGCGCTGCACGAGCCACCAGACGCCGATCACGCCGACGAGCCCGGCCAAATAGATCACGTGCTCGCGAGTCAGCGGGCCAAGCATCGGTTTACGGATCAGCTCGGGATCCGGCGGCGCGCCGAGATGCTCGGGCAGCTCGGCCGGGCCCGGTAGGAAGAACAGGAGACGCCGGCGCACGAACACGCACCAGCCGAGGAACATGCCGATGCCGGCGAGCCCGAAACCGGCCCACCAGCCGACCGTCACGCCCAAGCCGGCGCACAGGGCCGAGGACCAGAACGCGCCCAAGTTGATGCCGAAATAGTAGAGCGTGAACCCGGCGTCGCGGCGCGGGTCGCCCTGCGCGTAGAGCTGGCCGACGATCGTCGAGATGTTCGGCTTCAAGAACCCTACGCCCATGATGATCAGCGACATCGCGAGATAGAAAATGCTGACGAACACAGGGTCGCGGCCCTCGACGCGCATCTCGTAGCTGCCCTGCGGCAGCACGCTCGGCAACGGGGCGGCCGCGGGCAGCCCTGCAATCGCGATGCCGCCGCCGGCCGCAGGGCCGTACTCGTAGCGCTGCCCGTCGACGACGAGCCACGTGCGGCGCCGATCCTGCCGGCCTTCGGCGGCGAACTCGTACGTCTGGCCCTGGTAGGTCAGCGTCTCGCTCGCGGGCGCCTGCTCGACGGCCATCATGAGATGCCCGGCCACGAGAAGCAGCGCTCCGAATGCGATGGCTTTGCGAGTGCCAAGATATTTGTCCGCGAGGAACCCGCCGACGAGCGGCAACAGATAAACGAGCGACGTGTAGGCGCCGTACTGCCCTTGGGCGACGTCGTCGTCGAACAGGAAGTGCTGCGTCATGTACGCGACGAGAATCGCGCGCATGCCGTAGT
>Ga0315912_10006017_pt1 | contig 10971 bp, 9 predicted proteins | sample VfabasoilMG_FD_204469 | JGI IMG/M metagenome (GOLD analysis project Ga0315912, IMG submission 204469) | Garden soil microbial communities collected in Santa Monica, California, United States - V. faba soil | ecosystem: Environmental > Terrestrial > Soil > Garden | place: USA: California...
GGCGTTGAACGAATGACTATGGCGGGATGGGCGATCGGGATTGCGGCGAGGTCACGCCCAGCAGCTCGCAGCGTACTGCGCTGACGCGAGCAGCGCTTGCGCGTTCGGGTGCGCGCCGGCGCTGGCAAGTGTGAGCTTGCTCGACGACGGCGCGCGCAAGCGCACTCGCATTGGCTAACGCAGTCGCGTGGCGACGAAGCTCGAATCTGCGACGGGCCTGCGGCCGTCGGCGCAGTTGGGCACGGGCGTGACCGTATCCAGGCTTCGCGCGAGCAGCACCTGGAAATGGGCGCCGGTCGCGCTCGTGATCGAGGTGACGACGCCGTGTGGAATGACCTGCGCAGGGGTGGTGCTTAGCGTGTAGTCGAGCTGCGTTCGGCTGATGTTCGAGCAGTCGAACATGAAATTTCGCTGACACGTCGCCGTCGACGCGAGCGCTGCGCCGAATATCTCGTTCACGATTTGGCTCGAAGGAGACTGCGCGATCCCTCCGGAAAGGCCGAACGTGAGCAGTTGCCCCGCTGCGCCCGCGCGCACCTCGATGCTTTGGCGATCGCGTCCTCCGCAAAACGGACAATCGAACTCGAACTTGTCCGTGTAGCTCACCCACACACGCTCGCCATCGACGAACGCTGCGATGCCCAGCTCGTCCGTGCTGCGCAACCCGGAGCCGTCGTCGAACACCAGCTCCACGCTGGTCGCGCTCACCTTCGTGCGCGCAAGGCCCCGACACTCGGCGTTCGGTTGCGGCAGGTTCGGATCGTGGGTGCAGCCCGATTTCGAGCTCGCCTCGCCGCCAGAGCCGCCATTTTCGCCGGAGTCTCCGGCACTGCCCGCTGAGTTTCCGTCACCGGCTCCCGTAGCTCCACCCGCTCCGAGCTGGCCCGGCACGTAGGTCCACGGGATTCGGTAAGCCCCGCTCGCTGCCTTGCAGGTGCCCAGGCTGCCGCCGGAATTCACCCCGCCAGTCGAGACTCCACCCGTCGTGGATCCGCCGCTGGGAGCGCCGCCGCTCGTGGATCCGCCGCTCGGAGCTCCACCATTGATTCCGGTCCACCCCCCGTCGGTCGCGATCTCCCCGCCGTTGGTGGTAAGCCTGCCGCCGTCGGTCGCGATCTTCCCCCCGCCGCTCGTTGCGCCACCACTCGTGGATCCGCCGCTCCCCGAGATGCCGCAATTGTCGCACATGTTATCGGAGCGACCCGAGCACGCTTCGAGCCCGAGCACTGCCGTTATTAAAAGCCCAACACTGATTCCAAGTCGCATGCTTGCCGACTGAGCAAGCGACGTACCAGCGAGCACGCGCCGCGCTTTCGGTTTTGGCGCTCTCTACGGCGGCGCCAGAATGTGCCAGCTTGTGCCGGTTTGCCGCAAACCGGGTGAGAGCGAGCCGACGAACACTGCCGGCTCGCTCTTGCCCTCTGCCGTTACTGCTTCGTGAATTCGACGGCGTCGACGCGGACGCCGCCCGTTTCCAGGATCACCGTATACTTGCCCGGTGCGATCGGGTTCTGCCCCTGGTCGAGCATGGGAATGATGATGTTACGAACCCCGAGGGTATCCGGGTACGTCCACCAGGTTTGCTGAAGCACTCCCAGGTTCGAGTACACATAGATGATGAACTCAGCGCCGATTTGGTTCGGGTTGGACACGGTGAAGCTCGCCGTGCCCTCGGTTTGGGTGGTGACGACGGTTGGCGCGAACTTGAGCTGGTAAGCTCCCGGGACGCCTTCCGCAGACAGGCCGAACACCACGTTTTTGTTCGCAATGGCCTGGATGATGGTGCCTTCGGCCATGCCATTGCTGCGCAGGTAGCGCGACCAATCGTCGGTCTCGTTCGGGTACCAGCTGTAGTCAGCGCGGTGCAGGTTGCCTTGAAAGATCGCCGACGCGCCCGCGGCGAGCGTCGTTCCTGCTGCGAAGCGGAACGTGATCGACCAGTCGGCGTTGCGCACACCGAGCTGTCGCGTCAAGAAAATCCGTTTCACGCTGGCGGTGATGGGCCCGGTGCTCGTGTACGTCGTATCCCACTGCACCGTCGTCGGATCGAAGCCGGGGTCGTTCAGGTAGTACACGACCTGATAGTCCGACAGGCGGGTCGCGGTCGTCACCTTGCTCTTGAGCTCGGCGCGCAGGCTCACGGAGTTGTCGTAGGGATCGTTTTGCTGGGTAATGAAGAGCTGATAGGGAGCGCTGTCGTTCGTGCTCGTCGCGCTGCCGCTCAGAGCGAGGCTCGGGCTCGCCGAGTTCGAGCTGGTGTTACGCACTGAAAGCGTCGCGCTTTCGGCTTGCGTAGCGGCCGGTGCAAACTCCAGATCGATCGACGACGAAGCGCCAGGCGCCAGGCGAAAGCTGCCGGGCGTGCGAGCCAGGAACAACGGATTGCTGAAGCGCAGCGAGGTGACCATCAGATCGCCCGTGCCCGTATTCTTGGCCACGACCGAGCGTTTGACGGCCTGCCCCAGGGCCACGCTGCCGAAGGCGACGCTCGTTGCCGGAGTCAGCGTGAGCTGCGGGACGCGCGCCGAATCCTGGTACTTGTAACGGACGGACTGCGCCTTCGTCTCGTTCTCCCCGACGGTTTGCGCGGGATCCGTGGTGGCCGTGCGCAGGTTGCTCTTCAGGCGATCGACCAGTGTAAGTCCCGAAAGGCTCGCCGCCGTGTGCGAAATGTTCGAGCCTTGAAGCCGGTACTTCACGTCTCCGTAGCTCAGAGCCAGATCGGTGAGATCGAGCGCAAAGCTTCCGGATTTGGCCACGGTTCCTGCCGTGCCGTCGTAGGCGAACTCACCGCCGTTGTACATGAACGCCGGCGGCTCCCAGCGCGCCACGATGTCGGTGCGGTCGGCCTCTGTGACGCCCGCGAAAATGCTGAAATTCGCGCGCGCTGCCGTGGACGCCGTGAACTCGGCGACCAAGTTCGGCTGATAGTTCGTGCGCGCGCCGGAGAGCGCCCACACCATGTTCATGATGCCGCCGCGAGTGTCTTCCGCCGGCCCGTTCGGGACCTGCGTTTGCCACTGCAAAGCGTCGTACGCGACCCAGGCGTAGCCTGCGTTTTGCCAATCGGGGCCCCACGAATTCGCGACCTTGAAGGCGCCTTTCTCGCCGGTGTCAACCGTGCCGTTGGCGTTGATGTCGACCCAGATGTCGTCGTTGTAACCGACGATCGTCGCCTCGTGGCTGCCTTCGTAGCCGTTCTGCCAGGTTGCGACGTACTGTCCGACGAAGGCATTGTCCGCCGTCGTCGACGGATCGTCGTCGACCTGTTCGAACTCCCACGAGTAGATGTACGTGTCGAACGTCAGCACCTGGCCGTTCGCCAGCAGGCTCTTCACCTGAGACATCGCTTCCGGCGTGCTCGGCACATCCACCCAGGCGAAGCCCAGCGACTTGTACTTCATCGCGCTCTTCCAGGCCGTGGTCGTGCGCGGCCATTCGCGGTAGTTGATCGGGTTCGAGCCATCGCCGACGTACGGAAACTCGCTCCAGGTGAGCGCGCCGTGCTCCTTCAAGATTTGATGCACGCTGTAGGGCGACGTTCCGCTGTCGGCCCCGCCGTTCACCAGGTTGTAGAGCCACTTGGGCGACACCTTGGTCGTGTTGGTCGTATTCTTGTTGTTCCAGCCCGCGATACGTCCGAGCGAATACGTGTACTGATAGTACCCGACCGCGAACGCCACGCACGAGCCGAGACCCTCTTGGTTTCTGATCTCGGGGAACGCTGGTAGCAAGCTGTTGTCGACCGAGCGCGGGACCGCGGCGAGCGCGCTCGCTGCCGCCACGCGCTGCGTGTCGTCGGGCTGAGCCGTGACGAGATCGGCGCCGAACGGCACCGCCGCCGCGTCGAGCGCCGCTGATTGGGTCGCGGCTGCCGCAGACTTCGAGCCCTGCGAGGCGGCTTCCTCACGGACGCGATCGATCGCGAGCTGTGTCGGCCGCACGCCGACCACCTTTTGAGTGGCCTTGTCGATCTGAGCTTGTTCCTTCGGGTCGAGTTCGCGCCGGCCGGTAGGATGCTTCTTCGCGTTGGGATCTTTGCGCGAGCGGTGGACAACGCTTCCACCTTTGGCGCTGGGACTCGCCTGCGCGGGCGCCGCAGACGAAAGCGCCGAAGCGACCTCCGTAACGCTCTCTGGCTTCTGTTCCGTGGGCCCCGCGCAAGCCGTAACACCCAGGAGTGCGCACGCGCCTCCCCAACTCCAATGTTTTAGTCTCGTCATGTCATCTCCTCGATACACTTCGACCAAAGCGCCCTCGTCGGTTCGGCAGGACCGTTCCAGTGAGGGTGGTCGGAAGTTCAGTGCGCAGGTTTAGAGTCGCCGCCCTGGCGAACCTTCGCCACCTCACGCACTTCGAAGTGATGGCCGAAAATGCGAACTCGGAGCAGGCACCCGGCCCGATTGGCTCCCCGTGATAGGCTTCTCCCATGGTTGCGGCTCACCCTCTCTCGTTCCACTTGCCGAGTTCGAACGATGAGCAACGGATCGTGCTGTCGAACGTCCCGTGGGCCACCTATGTCATTTTGCGCGAGGCCGACCAACACGCCGCGCTGCTTGCGTTCCGGCACGAGCTGCGCGACTCCGTGAAGCCATGAAGAACGCGCGCGCTGTGGTCCTCCTCCTGCTGGTTGCAGCTTGCGATGAGGGCAACTCGAGCGACGTCAGAGCAGACTACGACACCGTGCGAGTGAAGAACCTCGCGCTTTCGGACGCTGAGGGCAAAACCGTCGCCATCGTGAGCGCGAAGCCAGGCCCGAGCGGGACTCCGCAGCTCGTGGTGCGCGATGCGAAGGGTGCAGTGCTGAACACCATCGAGATCGGGCGCAGCAAGTAAGCGAGCACTGTAGAACCCACCTGAGTCTTCGAGTGCTCATCGGGGCGCACTCACGTGCGTCACATCGCGCCTGGTCGAGCTGGCACGCCAGTTGCGTAGTGATTTGCCGTGGCACAGCGTTGCAAGCCTTTCAGATATGGCCGTGGACAGTTCGTCGTCGCCTCGGCGCTCACGTTGCTGGGTGGCGGGTGTCGTGGACTCATCGGAGTCGATGACTTGAACGAAGGGACCTCTCCCGCTGCAGGTGGCGCGTCAGCAGGCAGCTCGGGAGCGGCGGGCCCCCAGGCGCCGACAGGAGGCTCGGGCGACGCTGGTGGCGCTTACGCGGCCGGCGGAGGCACGGGGGCCGCTGGTGGCGTTCACGCAGCGGGCGGAGACGGGGGAAACGCGGTTGGCGTTCTCGTAGCAGGGGGAAGCGCGGGGGAGGGCGGAGTCGAGGGAGTCGTCGAGCCGCCCTGCCTCGATGTCGAATCAGAGTTCTTCGAGTCGTTCGACTCGGTTCCCGATCTCGGATGCTGGGGGTTTTTGAACCCCGACAAGGTGGCGTCGCTCGCCGGGGACCCCGTGCTCGGGGTGTTGCAGGTCGTTCCCGATCAGGAGAGCGCGTGGGCCTCTGGCAAAGCGGGCTCTCTCCTCTATCGCGCGGTCGTGGGTGACTTCATCGCAGAAACGCGGGTTGCGGTGAGAAATTCGGCGGGTGCTCCGCGCGCGGGGGCTAGATGGTCCGGCGGCGGCCTCGTTGTTTTCAATCCGGCGAGCGCGAACCAGCACTTTCCCCACTACTACAAGGTCGATGTCGGCAGCGGCAACTCGCTCTCCGACAATGGCGTCAAAGCCGAGTACTTCAACGTGCTGCCTCCGCGCATCGTTGTCCGCGATGAGCGGCAATCCGAGAGCAGCGCACGTCTTCGGATCTGTCGCGTAGGCGGCGTCGTCACGCTCGCATACGCCGCCTATGACTCTGACGCCTGGGTGGCGTTCCCGGCGTACGATCCGGCGCTTCCGGAGCTGCCCGATGTGCCCGGACGCGTGTTCGTTGGGCTCACGGCCTCCCAGTACGGCACCGCAGATCCCTCGCGTGTCGACTTCGACTACTTTCGGATTCGTCAGGGAGCTTTCGATCCGATCGACTGCACTGCCTCGTATCCCTAACGCAGCAGCCTGCCTCGAGCGCGGAGCCTTGGTACGGAGGTTGCTATGGTAAGGGCATTGGTCGGGAGGTTCGAGGTGGCAAATTCAGCGAGTGTATCGGCGGCGAACGCGAACGTGCTCCGTACCGACAACGAGGTACGCACGACTTCAGTGGTTCGCTCGCTGCGGGGTCCAATCCCAGTATTGGTACGCATTCCGGGGGCTTATGCCGCCCCATCGGTTCAGCGGTTGACCGAAGGCACCTGGGTTCTGGGGGCGAGCTCGGAGGCAGATCTGATCGTCAACGAGCCGACGGTGTCGAGACGCCACCTCGAGCTCGAAGTCGTCGCGGAAGGCGTCTTGGTCCGCGATCTCGGCAGCCGGAACGGCACCTTTTACCTGGGCCAGCGGATCCGGGAGCTCGTGGTCACTCCCGACGCGCGCTTGCTCGTCGGCAACGTCGAGATCTCCCTAGAGCTCGACTCGGAGACGCTGGCAGAAAGCGGAAGCGGCCCCGAGAGCTACGGCGAGCTCGTCGCTGCGTCCGCATCGATGTGCCACCTATTTGCCTTGTTGGAGCGGCTCGAAGGCTCGCTCCTGAACGTACTCATCGAGGGCGAGTCGGGCACCGGCAAGGAGCTAATTGCGCGCGCGATTCACGAACATTCGTCGGTCGCCGCAGGCCCTCTGGTTGCCGTCAACTGCGGAGCCATTCAGCGCGCGCTGGTGCAAAGCGAGCTGTTTGGGCACAAGAAGGGAGCCTTTACGGGCGCGGTCGAGGCGCGGGCAGGTGCTTTCGAGGCGGCTCACGGGGGCACGCTGTTTCTCGACGAAATCGGAGAGCTCCCGCTCGATCTGCAGCCCGTTCTGCTACGCGCTCTGGAAGAGCGAGCGATCGTGCCGGTGGGGGAGACCAAGCCGCGCCCGGTGCGAGTGCGGCTGATTGCTGCGACCAACCGAGCGCTTTCGGAGCGGGTCGCCGCGGGCGAATTCCGCGAAGATCTCTACTATCGGCTGCGCGTGCTGAGCCTCAAGGTGCCGCCACTGCGAGAACGCCCCGAGGACGTGGCGTTGCTCGCCGAGATTTTTGCCAAGCGCGCGGGCGCTGGCGAGCTACCGCCCTCGGTCGTCCGGCAAATCTGCGCCTATTCTTGGCCGGGCAACGTTCGGGAGCTGCGTCACGCGGTCGAGTCGTACGTGGCCATCGGCGCGCTTCCAATCGGAGAATTGCCGTCACGAAACAAGTGGGAGCATGCCTTGTCGTCGTCGCTGGACCTCTCCCGCCCCTATCAGGAGATCAAAGACGCTTTCGTCGAGGCGTTCACGCGCTCGTACGTGTCCCGGCTTCTGGCGCACACCGGCGGCAATGTGTCGGAAGCGTCACGCATGTCGGGTCTCGAGCGAAGCTACCTGAACAAGCTCGCGCATCGTTTCGGCATTCGAGATTGACCTGCGTCAGAGATTGCAGCGCAAGGATAGCGAGCCTGCGCCGAGACCGACCGCCACACGCGCGCCGCCCGCGTCGCTACGGCTGTTGAGCACCAAGATGGTGACGGCGGTTGCGGCGGCCGTGCCCGCTAGAATCAAGCTCACGGTTGCCACGTCGGCGAGACGCCGGGTTCGCTCGAGTTTCAGCTGATCGTCGCCGGTGCATATGCCTCCCGGACAATCGAGCGTATGGACATTCGCGAGCGCCAGCGCACCGCTCACGCCTCCGACCGCGAGGCTCGCCCCAGAAACGCCGACTGCTGTCCAAAACCAGGGATCGCGCGGATCTCGACGCGCGGAGGCACTGGGCTTTTCGCTCGCCTGCGGCGCGGACTGGGGCGTCGATTCGGGCGCGCGGCTCGGTTCGCTGGGAGTGAGCTCCGCGCTATCGAACCTCAATACGAGCGAATGATGAGTGCCGGGCGTGAGCGTGAACGTTGCCGTCTGCGCGCGCTGACCCCGATGAGCCGTGACCTCATGGTGACCCGGATCGAGCAGCAGCTCACTCAGGGGAAGGCGAACGGGCCGATCGTCGAGAATGACGGATACCTCCGACTCTGGCAGTCCGGAGACCGTCAGGCTGAAGCGGGGTAGCTCGCGCTCGAGAGCCTTGAGCTCGAGCACAGCGTCGGCTTTGGCAGCCTGCCAGGGCGGCGGTGCGCCTTCGGGCAACGGCTCCCCGGTCATGCGCGAGAGTCCCTCTCTCGCTTCCGTCCATCGACCCAGCTGCTTGAGGCAACGCGCCATGTGCAACGTAAACACGGGGCTGTGCGCGCTCCGCTCCGCTGCCCGGAAGCGCTCGAGCGCCGCTGGATACTCGGCGAGCTCGAAGAGCTGCCGGCCTTCGTGCCCTAGCCGAACGGCCTCGCTCGCTTTTTCAGATGAATCGAGCGATTCCGACGCATTCTCCGCCCAGGCCGAGCGGGGGTTCAATACCGCCCAGACGAGCAGCAATCCCGCCGTGGTTCGGCCCCAATAGGCGCTCATCTAGGTTCCTGGGTGGTGTCGGCTGCGAGTGTTAGTCCGCTGAACGGATCGTACGCGGGTGCTGGTGTCGCTGGCCGCGCGCTCGACCGCTCGGGCGCTGACCGCGGGCGCTTGGATGCGCGCGGCGCGCGCTGGCTCGTTCGCAGATCCGAGCGTGCGGGAAGCGCGACCGAACTGGGGATGTCGAGGCTCGGCTCCGCAATCGCGGGCGTCGAAGCAGCTCGATCCGCACGGATGGAATCTTGGCTGGGCACCTTCGCTTCCGCGCCGCTGCTGTTCGCGAGTGCCGGCCTGTGCGCCGAGGTGGTGGACCACAAGATCTGCGTGACAGGCCACGTGGCTGCCAGCGCCATCCCGGTTGCGATGAGTGACGCGGGAACGAGCGCCCAAGGACGGCGCGTGCCGCGGCTGCCGTGGCTAGGCAAGGAGAGCTCGAGGGCACCGCTTCCCGTGATCGACTCCGAGCTCTCGATAGGCTGCGTGGGCCCGTCCCGTCCGCGGGTAGCGGCGCCCGGCATTTCGCGAGAAACCAGCGCCCCACTCTGGCAGGCGAGGCGGAAGGCGGCGATTAGCTCAGCGATGTCCTGAAAGCGGCAAGACGCCGTCCTGGCCAGCCCTCGAGCGAAGAAGGCTTCGAAGGTCGGGTCGAGTGGCCCGAGCTCCGACAGAGTCGGGATTGCTTCCGTCCAGGCGGGCGCGCCGGCCGCCCGGAGATGCTGCGCGAAGAGCGAGCGGCCGCTCAACAGCTCGAACGCGATGACCGCCACCGACCAGAGATCGCTGCGCACGTCGACCGGTCGTCCCCGCGCTTGTTCGGGACTCATGTAACCGGGGGACCCCAGCACGCGCTCGCTGCTGAGGGCTTCGCCTCGCTCGCTGGACTTGGCGATGCCGAAGTCGAGCAGTTTGAGGCAGCGGTCGCTCCCTTCTCGCGCCACGAACACGTTGCTCGGCTTGATGTCGCGGTGGACGATGCCAGCGGAGTGAACCAACTGCAGACCCTTGGCTAATTGTTCGAGCCAGAACAGCGCGTCGCGGGGCTCGAGCGCGCCCTCGCGCAGCATCAGTGAGCCCAGGGTTTCTCCCTGCAAGAGCTCCATCACGAGGTAGGGACGCTCGCCGTGGAAGCCAAAATCGTAGGTGTGCACGACGTGGCGCCCGCGAACCTTTGCTGCCGCCCGCGCCTCGAGCTCGAAGCGCTTCACGGCCTCCGGGGTGCAATCGAGCTCCGTGATGAACTTCACGCCGACTTCGCAATCGAGCCCGCTGTGACGCGCCGCCCACAACGTCCCCATGCCTCCGCTGGCCAGCTTGCGCAGCAGAACATATCGATCGGCCACCACGTCTCCGATCAGGGGTTCCATACACTGAGCATACTGCACGCTTGCGTCAGCGAACGCTGCGGGCGCGCCAGAATCGAGCCCGCAATCCGATCCCAAGACTCGACTCGGTCCGACCCGAGGTTGGCGATCCCAAGCTAGCGTCATCAATACCCTCCTCAGGTCGACGAGCAAACGGCATACCATCGGTGCGCGCGAATCAGCGCCTCCGCGGGGGGCCTTCTGGGCCGTCATCACCGAAAAAAGCGTGGCACGTGCCGGGCACGCGTGTCGCACCTGTGCCACTCGCAGCCGCCTCCGATGAGCCGGATTTGGCGCAAAGCGTGAAGTCGGATAGGCTCGGAGCCTCGGTGGGGGGACTTCCAGCATGCTGATCGAGTCGAATGACGCGCGGAGCTTTCGCCATCGCACGCTCGCCGTCATCGTGGTGAGCGACGCGCTGTTGATGCTGGGGATCAGCCTGCGCTGGGCCAACAGCTTCGATTTCGTGCGCTGGTCTTGGCTTTTGGACGCGGGATTCGTCTTCGGCGTGCTCGTCCTCGTGAGTTGGGCCACCACGCGACGACCATTCGCCGGCATGCTGGTGGCGCCGCTCGTGTTCGGGTTCTGGATCGTCGCTTTCATGGTGGTGGGCGCAAGCCAGGGGTTCCACACCTCATGGGGTCCCTTTGGCTGGTTCGAGCAGCTGTGGGATCGCGGCGGTTTTATCTCCGCTTTCCTCGGTGCCGCATCGCACGGCATTGCGCACGCGGCTCGCTGCGCCGCGTCCTTGTCGAAGGAGCGAGCCCCCGCCGTGGGCCTGTTTTTCGGGCTCGGCGGAGCGCTTGCCATCGTGAGCCTCGACCGACTTTCACCGTCGGGACCGAACGACGTAATCTACGCAACGCCCGTCGACGCGGCTCGTACGTTCCTGGCGCTCGTTGCTTTGGTGGGCGGCGGATGGCTGATCCGGCACGCTTTCGCTCTGCGCGGCCGCGCGTTTCTGGGGTCGTGAGCACTAGCCGAGCGAGCGCAACAACAGCGCGCGCACGGGTTCGATGCTGACGAGCAGAGTACTCAGCACCGCTGTCAATGCGAACGAGATCCCCGAAAGCGCAGCCGCAACGGGGTTGTCTCGCGCCAGCGCGGCGGTACCGATTCCGTGACTCGAGGCCCCGGTGGCGACACCCAGCACGAACGGCGCGTCGAG
>Ga0315912_10006018_pt1 | contig 10971 bp, 10 predicted proteins | sample VfabasoilMG_FD_204469 | JGI IMG/M metagenome (GOLD analysis project Ga0315912, IMG submission 204469) | Garden soil microbial communities collected in Santa Monica, California, United States - V. faba soil | ecosystem: Environmental > Terrestrial > Soil > Garden | place: USA: California...
ATCAGGATCGTTATACTGAAGGGAAGCTGAGAACGTAAAGGCCAGTTGAATTTCTGGGTCGAGACCAGAACTCGAATCGTCAACCCATATCGGCGAATTATTTATCCAGAATATCAGACCCAGAGCGAGGATGACAGCTATCAATAGCAATAAGAGAATTTTTATATTCTTCTTCATTTTTGACCTTCAATGAATTTTTGCCATGTATACAGTCTGCTTGGAATCCGAATTACGATTTACTAATTACTGTTTCGTAAAACCTTTCTGCCTTCAACATATTCTGTGAATATTCTGCTCGCGCGGAGATCATTTCTTGATTTAAGCCTGCGGCTTTGCTCCGCAGGTTTTTATTTTCGATAGCGCTAACCAGTGCGTCAGCAATCGATTGCGGATTCGTTGAGTCGAATAGCAAACCGTTTTCGTGTGGTGTGATCCATTCACGGATCGATTCCAAGTCGCCGGCGACTGGGAAACAGCCACAGGCGATGCCTTCGAGCAGGGTGTTGGGTGTGCCGTCATGGACGCTGGGCGAGATCACAATTTGCGCACGGCGGAAAATATTTGCCATTTCAAAATGCGGCATGGGCGCAAGCAACTCCACGGCATGAGCGATATTCAATTCACGAATCCATGCCTGTGCTTGTGTATCACCAGCCATCAAAGCGCAAACAAATTTTGCATTGGGATATTTCGCCAGCACCAACGGAATAGCTTTGAAAAACAAATCATTGCGCACATACGGACGGAATCCGCGTGGGTTGATGATGACTGGTTCTTCGACAGGTTTTTCAGCGGGATAAAAAACGTCGCTTCGAATCCCGCCGTTACCGGGTGACACTAAAGTTGGCTTTTCTTGGCTGAGACCCCATTTGTGTGCGAGTCGAATATCGCGATGGCAATCAGCATGTAGCGCATCAGCTACTTGCATCGTCCAACGCGTGTAGTGGCTCATCAGTGCAGTGGACGGCGCATGTAGGGTAAAGTCATTGCCCCAGATGGAGACGATCAATGGGATGCCAGAATATGCATCTGCAGACATCATGCCTTCGTAGGGAATCCGCATAGCGTGGATGAGATCAGGTTTAATGCGTTGAATGTACTCGCGCAGACGTTGCGACGCGCGGCGAATTGTCAGCGGGCCGAACCATTGTCGGATGGCCGTACGCAGGCCCACGGTCCGTGCGGAAGCGGTGCCCGGGCGTTGTGAAGCTTTTTTAACCGCGCTAAAAGCGACGGGCGTAATCTCAAGGCTCTTAATGGGGAAATCCAAAGAACATTGAAATGTGGAAGCGATATGAATCTCATTACCGTGATTAACAAAGTGACGAATCCAATTGGTAGCAATGGGGGAGCGGGCATCAACGACGTAGAGAATTTTCATAGCTTAGGAATTATAAGTCATTGCCCGAACTGCTGAGACGCGGTATATTTAATCGATGAGCAAGGGAAGTATCTTGGTCGTCGAAGACAACATGGATAATTATGAGCTTGTACGCTTCGTATTAGAGCGTGCTGGTTATGAAGTTTTTCTGGCAGTGAATGGCAGGGATGGTGTGGATGCAGCGCGTTATCAAAAACCCGATCTGATTTTGATGGACTTGGGCATGCCTGAGATGGATGGGTGGATGGCGGCTGAAAAAATTAAATTAGACCCGATCACAAAATCAATACCACTATATGCAATTACAGCTCATACATTGCCAAGAGATCGTTATCGTGCTTTGCAGGCTGGGTATGATGGATATATTTCGAAACCGATTCATGTGCAGAGTTTTTTAGATATGATCAATGGCGCCTTTGAAAAAATCAATGGAAAATCAAAATAACTTTTTTCTGTAGCGAGGTGTCGGGTACAATTGCCCGACACTTTTATTATGAATAAACAAAATACTCCTCCTGTTTGTAATTACGAAGGCTCCGATTATCAAAGTTCTTTTTGGGATAAGGGTGGGCGCCAGTATGAAGACCGCACAGAAGCCATTGCCCTGAAACGACTGCTCCCGGAAAAAGGGCGTATCATGCTTGAACTTGGGGCTGGTGCTGGACGAAACACCCCGCGCTACCGTGGCTTTGATAGTGTGGTGCTACTCGATTATTCACGCACTCAACTCGAACAGGCGCAACAACGGCTCGGAACCTCTGACAAATATTTCTTTGTTGCGGCGGATGTATATCGCCTCCCATTCATCGATGGGCTATTTGATGGGGCGACAATGATTCGCGTTCTGCATCATATGGCTGACGCGCCAAAGGCATTGGAACAGGTAAAAAATGTGATGCGCCCTGGCGGAACGTTCATCCTTGAATTTGCGAACAAATTGAATCTCAAGGCAATGTTCCGTTATTGGCTAGGCAGACAAACTTGGAGTCCTTTCACGCTGGAGCCGGTGGAATTTGTGAAGCTCAACTTTGATTTTCACCCGCAAGCCATCCGCAATTGGTTGGATCAATTGGACTTTACCATTGAAAAAACTTTGACGCTTTCACACTTCCGGGTAGGCTGGTTGAAGCGTATTATCCCAACGGGTATTTTGGTGTTCTTCGATTCGCTCCTCCAGTGGACTGGGGCTTTGTGGCAGATGACGCCGTCTGTGTTTGTCAAAGCGTTGCGCGGGAAGCCAAATAGTATTCACGGCGAAGAGACCTTTCCAAGGGTGACCGATCTTGAAGCATTTTTTAAATGCCCTGATTGTGGATTTTTACCACTTGAGAATCGCAAGACCTATTTGGAATGTTATGGTTGCAGGAAGAAGTGGGAAGTCAAAGATGGGATCTATGATTTCAGAGAATCGATGAAGTGAAAAGCTGGATCCAAACTTAATTTTGGATATAAACATGACTCACCCCGAATTTAATCTTCAGGATGAGTTTATTTTTTTAAGAGCTTTTATCAGCGTGTGTGAACTGTGACTTCTATTTGATGGAATCAGATTGTTCAATATTAGCTTGAGATAATTTCAAGCTCATCGCATAACGTGCGGGCAGAATAGGTTCGCCGATGGCAGAAGCATATACCAGCGCGAATTTTGCCCCAAAGAAAACAATCTGTGCAGAATATGCCATCCATATCATGATGACGACCAAGGAGCCTGCTGCACCTAGCAGAGACTGTCCATAATAGCCAAGATATAAGCCGATCAAGAATGCGCCGATATTGAATAGGATGGATGTCACCAGTGCCCCGACCCAAACCACGCGCCAGGCAATTTGAACATCGGGCAACAGCTTATAAGCGAGGGCAAATAAAAGGGTTGTTAAACCAACACCTGTTAAAAGATTGCCGCCTTCCAATAAAAATGAGGTACTGGGTGTGGTAATGATGGTTCTCAACCAAGCGTTTAGAACGGTCAGGCTTGCACTGAGTGCAAGGGTTGCTAATAAGATGACACTTAATATGATCACCATTACAGCAGAGATAAATCGATCCCAGGCGATCTCTAAGAGTCCGCCGAAGATATTGGGACGTGGCTTGGGGCGAACATTCCACAAGGTATTCAAAGCATCCCTGAGTTGACTGAAAAGATTGGTTGCGCCGTAGATCAAAATGACAGCACTAATGACCGTGGTGAATAAATTGGAACCTGTTTCATAAATGCCCGCCAGTAATTGTTCGACGCCTAAAGCCGCTTCAGGACCGATCTGGTCTGATATAACATGGACAACTTGCCCCTTTGCCGCTGATTCTCCATATACAGACCCGGCAATGGTGATCATAATCACCAACAGCGGCGCAATCGAGAAGAGCGCGTAATATGCCAGCGCAGCGCCCAGTCTCGCTGCGCGATCGTGCGACCATTCAATGTAAGTATCATAGATCAACTGTAAGATAAATTTGAAGGTGGTCATGTTTATAATTTTACGGTTGAATACCAGTTTTCTCTACAACCCAAAAATGCGACAAGCCAAATATTTTCAAAGGTGTCTTCTCAAGAAATTGCAAGACTCCGCGCAGGATTTTGCCCAGTGACCCGAAGCGTGCAATAATATTGTCGTAAGCGCCAAAGACAATCGTTCGTTCGATTAGTTTCACCGGTAGACCATTAAAGAGTTTATACATATCACTTGTAGAATACACACGCACGTGTGGAGCCAATTTGTCGCGCAGGTTGCGTGGAAGATAGTTCACAAACAATTTATTACCGAAGTAATATTTATCTTTCCAATAGATGCCATGTGTTTCAAAAGGGTAGCCACGGTTCGGGCAAAAGATAACAGCTCGTCCACCCGGCTTTAGGGCACGGACCATCTCGCAAATCGCGGAGCGGTCATTTTCTACGTGTTCGATCACTTCATGACTCAGGATCAGGTCGAACGTCACAGAAGGAAGCGGGAGTGATTCACCAGCGGCGTTGAGAATATGCGGAGAGTTGATCCGCGCTTCGACTGCACGCTCAAAGTCGTATTCCAATCCCAGAACTGTTCCGCCAAAAGGCGTCATGTGCTCTACGTACATACCCACGCCACAGCCATTTTCCAGAATAATTCCTTTCATACGTTCCCCGGCGGCGTGGATGATCATTTCAAGGCGGCGTTGTTGCCCTGCTCGCCAAACATACGATGGTTCCCCGCGTAAGGCGGCTTTATCAAGATTTCTCTCAGACATGGCAGTTATTATACTTGCATCTTTTTTTGCCCCATGCTAAAATGATGTCTGCACGACGAACTGATTACCGCACGCATCGAGAAGTGGGCAACCCCCACTTTTCTGCTTGTAATAGACTTTGCGCGTAAGGGCGACCCTTCAAGACTGGTCAAGGAATCCTGATGGGCGAACCGCCCTTACAAAATATAATTGGTAATATAAAACACACGGAGCAATAAAAGCATGTCAAAGAACGAATTCTCCCTGGCTTTCAATGAAGTGCTGGAAGAAAAACAACTCTCCAAAGAAGTAATCATTGGAGCGATTGAGTCCGCGATGGTTTCTGCCTATCGACGGGCTGTCAACGCATCCACTGCCCAACATGTGGAAGCCAAAATAGATCCCGATACGGGCAGGGTTTTCGTCTACGCCGAGAAGGAAGTAGTCGAAGATGTAATGGAACCCAAGACCGAAGTGCTCTTGGATGAGGCTCGCAAGGTGAACCCCGAAGCTCAACTGGGCGATATGGTGGTTGTTGAGACTACACCCGGTGACTTTGGTCGTGTGGCGGCGCAGACTGCCCGTCAGGTGATTCAACAGCGCATCCGTGAAGCAGAACGTTCGAATCAGATGCAATATTTTGAACGCCAGGTTGGCGAGATTATCAGTGGTATTGTGCAAGCTACGAACGCACAAGGCACTACGGTTGGCTTGGATATGAAAGCTGAAGGTTCTCTGCCAGCCAATCAACGCATTATGGGTGAGCGTTTCAAAGTTCATGACCGTGTGCGTGCAGTCGTGTTGGAAGTCAAAGACGGACCGCGTGGCCCACAAATTATTTTGTCACGTGCCCATCGCAACTTCTTGCGCCGCTTGCTAGAGAATGAAGTTCCAGAAATTTATCATGGTGTAGTTGAGATTCGCGCAATTGCGCGCGAACCCGGTGCGCGTGCCAAAGTCGCTGTTTCTGCGACGCAAGCCGGCGTTGACCCCGTAGGCGCTTGTGTGGGTATTAAGGGTGTCCGTATTCAAGCGATCGTCAAAGAACTGCACGATGAAAAGATCGATATTATTCAATGGGATCAAGATCCCGTTGTGTATATTTCAAAAGCCATTAGCCCCGCACGCGTGAGTGGCGTGTATGTCTCTGAATCAGATGGCAGCCGCACAGCAACTGTAGTTGTAAATGAAGACCAATTGAGTCTCGCTATCGGACGTGATGGACAGAATGCCCGCCTCGCAGCGAAGTTGACAGGTTGGCGCATTGATATTAAGTCTCTTACTGAAGCTGCTGGCGATGCGATTGTGAAGTTAAATAATGACCCAGCTTTGGCAGCATTGTTGCCGAATGTAGTTGAGTCAATTCCGTCGATCGAAGAAATCCTTACCAAGAAGGCTGAGAATCGCCCGGTTACACCTGAGGAGTTTGCCTCACTCGGTCAGTTCGTGGATCGGGTTGAACGCCGTACGATTCAGATCAAAGAAGATGCCGTGCGTGCTGAAGAGGAAAAGGTCTCTGGTGCTCGGGCAGAAGTTCCCACCGCTGCATTTGCCATGTCGCTCGATCAAGCGGGTCTCAAAGAACACGTCTTCAATATTTTGGTGGAAGCTGGTGTTGATAATGTCGGTGCATTGATGATGACGCTCAAAATGGACCCGAACAAGGTACTTGGGCTTCCTGGCATTGGACCGAAAGCCATGCAGAACATTGAAGAAGTCCTCGCGGCGCTTTCCTTCCCTGAGCCTACGCCTCCTGCCGAGCCGGAAGTTGCTCCTGTTGCTGAAGCAGTAGTTGCGCCTGAAGCGACTGTGACCGCACCCGTTGTGGAAACGGCTCCAGTGGTGGATGTGCCTGTTGCTGAGAAACCAGTTTCAGGTAAGAAAGAGTCGAAGAAAGTCGCCGAGAAAGAGGAAGATGATGAGCATGCCAAGGATGGTGTCTCTCTCGACGATCTGTTCTCGATGAAGCCCGAGATTTTCCAGGGTGGCCCTGTTGCTGATGATGCTGATGATAAGAAGAAGGGCAAGAAGGGTAAGAAGAAGAGCGTGGCATTGGAATTCGACGAAGAACGCGGTGAAGTGGTCGCACGCAAGGTTCACAAACGTGGCGGCGAAACTTGGGAAGAAGAGTAGTCTTACCTCACCCTGCCCTCTCCCAATAGGAGAGGGGATTAAGGAGCATGTCTAAGAAACCTGTTCAACGTGTAAAGCATGTGCCCCAGCGGACTTGTGTAGGTTGCCGAGAGGTGCTACCCAAGCGCAGGATGATTCGAATCGTCCGTACAGCTGAGGGAGTGCAAGTGGACCCAACCAGCAAGATGGCTGGAAGAGGTGCCTACCTGCATGACCGTCATGAGTGCTGGGAGCGAGGGCTGAAAGGTGCTCTCGCCAATGCTTTGAAGGCGACTTTGACAGTAGATGAACGTGCAAAACTGGAAGAATTTATGAGCGCCCTGCCAGAAGAGACAGAGCGCGCGGGGGTGGGCGAGTAGCCATGTGAAGTTTGAACCTCACAGGTGCCTCGCTCACAAACTGAGCAGAAAACCACAATGCAACTTGCTAATGAGTTTGCGATTTGTGGAGGAGGTCCTATGAGTAGTAATGGAAACAAGATCGAATTACCCGCCAGCATTGTGATTCGTGACCTGGCACAAATTGTCGGAAAAAGCCCCATTGACCTGATCAAAAAGTTAATGACCAACGGCGTGATGGCTACCATTAATCAGTCGGTGGATTTTGATACTGCCGCGATCGTGATGGCAGAATATGGTTTCGAGGCAGTTCCTGAAGTTGTTGAAGAAGTTAAAGTTGAAACGGGTGAAGTACCACTTTGGCGTCAGTTAATCTCAGGGGAGGATGAAGCAAAGTTAAAGCCCCGCCCACCGGTGGTGACAATTCTAGGCCATGTAGATCATGGCAAGACCAGCTTGCTCGATGCCATTCGTCAGACAGATGTAGCAGCGGGCGAAGCAGGCGGTATTACCCAACACATTGGTGCCTATCAAGTTGAAAAGAAAGGGCGACTAATTACCTTTCTCGATACGCCGGGTCATGCGGCATTCACGCAAATGCGTGCGCGTGGTGCCCAAGGCGCAGACGTAGTCATCCTTGTTGTTGCGGCGGATGATGGCGTAATGCCTCAAACTAGAGAAGCGATCGCACATGCCAAAGCTGCGCGGGTACCGATCATTGTCGCACTTAACAAAGTAGACAAAGCCAATGCCAATCCAGAGCTTGTCAAAAAACAACTTGCCGAGCAGGAACTCGTTCCTGATGAATGGGGTGGCAATACTATGGTGATTCCGGTTTCTGCCAAACAAAAGCAGGGCATTGATGATTTGCTCGAAGGTGTTTTGCTGGTGGCAGATAATACCGATATCCGTGCAAATCCACAGGGTAAGGTGACTGGCACCGTGATCGAAGCCGAGTTGGATAAATCCAAAGGTGTGCTGGCTACCTTACTCGTTCAAAATGGCACACTTGAATCAGGCAGTATTGTTGTGGCAGGAACCTCGCATGGCAAATTGCGTGCGCTGAATGATTACAAGGGCAAACCGGTTAAGAAGGCAGGTCCTTCCACACCTGTAGCTGTGATGGGATTAAGTGATGTCCCTTCGGCTGGCGATGTGTTCCAGGTTGTAGAAACAGAAAGAGAAGCAAGATCGATTGTGTCTGAAAGACTTGAAGCCGCAAAGACGCAGGCACAAGCCAAGAAGAAAGTCTCGCTCGAAGATTTGTTTGCCAATGTTCAATCAGGCGAAGCGAAGGAATTAAATCTCATTGTCAAAGCCGATGTGCAGGGTTCACTTGACCCGATTGTCACTGAGTTGAATAAACTAGGTGAAGGCGAGATTGGCATCAAAATCCTATATTCTGAAACCGGCAATATCGGCGATAACGATATCATGCTGGCTTCAGCTTCGCATGCCATCATGATCGGATTCAATGTGCAGGCGGATGTTTCTGCTCGTCGTTTGGCTGAAAAAGAAGGCGTGGATATTCGGTTGTACGAGATCATTTATCGCATGACCGAAGATATTGAGAAAGCCCTTAAGGGTATGCTCGAACCCGTTGTGAAAGAAAAGATTCTCGGACGTGCTCAGGTGCTGGCTGTTTTCACTGCCTCCAAGTTTGGCAGAGTGGCTGGTTGTAAAGTGACTGAAGGCGAGTTGCGCCGCAACGCCAAAGCCCGTCTGTATCGCGGCACCGATATCGTCTATGAAGGCGATATGGGCTCCCTGCGTCATGAGAAGGAAGATGTGAAAGAGATCAAGCAGGGTTATGAATGCGGTGTTGGTTTCAAAAGCTTCAACGATATTCAAGTTGGCGACCAGCTAGTTTGCTACATCCTTGAAAAGTCGTAATAAAATAAGTCATGCCATCTGGAACCCGTCTACAACGTATTGCGGATCGTATCCGTCAGGAACTCTCGGAGATGTTAATCCGTGAGATTAGCGATCCGCGCCTGAAACAAATTTATGTGACTGATGTGAAAATAGACAAGGAACTGGCATATGCAGATGTGTACGTCTCGGCTGTTGAAGGTGTCTCACGCTCCAAAGACGTTCTTGCGGGACTTGAGTCTGCTTCTGATTTCATCAAGCGGACTCTAGCCTCGCGCATTGAACTGCGCGCCTTTCCGCGTGTCCGCTTTCATTGGGATATGACCCCTGAGAACGCCGATCATATTGAGAAATTACTGGCTGACTTACGCAACAAAAAATAAATGCATAAGGTTGTAAGAATAAACATAATTTCTTCACAAAGAATTATATTTTGTGTGATAGAAATAATGGAGAGATAAAAAGGCATGGATAACGAAATCATAGGGGCAATCAAATCACGCCTGGAGGATGCCGAAAATATTGTCGTCGCGTCACACGTTCGACCTGATGGTGATGCGATTGGGTCCCTGCTTGGCTTGGGACTGGCTCTTATAAACGCGGGCAAAGCGGTGCAGATGGTTTTAGTGGATGGCGTAACTTCATCCTATAAACATCTGGAAGGTAGTGAATTGATCGTCAAAGAGCCTAAAGGCGAACATGATACATTTATTACCGTAGATTGTGCAGATTTTAAACGGGTGGGCAAGCTCTTTGAGAATTTTGGTCAGCCTGATATTAATATTGACCATCATAAAACCAATGAGAAATTTGGAAAACTGAACTTGATCGAAGCTGAGGAGGTTGCCACCGCTGCAATTCTGACCAATTATTTACCTGTATGGGGATATGAGATCACTAAGCCAGTTGCCGCCGCGTTACTAACTGGCATTATTACTGATACACTGGGTTTTCGCACCTCGAATACCAATCAATCTGCTTTGCGTTTGTGTGCAAAATTAATGGAGACCGGCGCTGATATGCCCGATCTCTATATGCGTTCCCTTGTGAAGAAGTCTTTTGTAGCAGCACGCTATTGGGGAGCAGGACTTTCCAACTTGGAGCAGAAGGATGGGCTCGTCTGGAGCACTCTGACCTTGGTGGACCGCAAAAAAACGGGCTATGGCGGCAACGATGATGCGGACCTGATTAACTTAATCTCTGCAATTGATGGTAACAAAGTAGGTATGATTTTCGTCGAACAGAGCGACAGTAATGTGAAAATTTCATGGCGTGCATTGGAGGCTGGCATCGATGTTTCAAAAGTAGCAAAGCACTTTAAAGGTGGCGGTCATGCCGCAGCAGCTGGAGCAGATATCCCGGGCACATTGAGCGAAATCCAGCCCTTAGTACTTAAGACCACGCGCGACCTATTGGGTCTCTAATAAAATAATCATCCAAATGTGTGATAATTAAGTTTGTATAACTCTGAGGAGGAATAAATGAATAGCCAAGATCTAAAGAACGCTATCTCAGGGGTGTTAGTTGTAGATAAACCTGTTGGAATGACTTCGCATGATGTAGTGCAAGCCATTCGTAACGGAACCGGACTTCGCCGCGCAGGACATACGGGTACCTTGGATCCTCGTGCATCTGGTGTGCTCGTTATATTGGTGGGACCAGCAGTTCGTTTGAGCGAATATGTCTCTGCATCTGATAAAAGATATCAAGCCATTATTCGTATGGGCGGTAAGACCGATACCTTTGATGCTGATGGCAAGATGACGCAGTCAAATCAACCCGTCAATGTGACCGAACAGCAATTTGAAGATGCTCTCAAAACCTTTATCGGTGAGATCGAACAAACTCCGCCGCCGTATTCAGCAGTCAAAGTGCAGGGTCGCAAAGCTTATGAAATGGCACGCAAAGGTGAGGAAGTCGAATTGGAACCACGCAAGATCACGGTTCATCATCTGGAAGTTTTGGAATGGGCGCCACCTGAGGTGGTGATTGATGTTCACTGCTCGTCAGGTACATACGTTCGTTCACTGGCGAATGATCTCGGTG
>Ga0315912_10006019_pt1 | contig 10970 bp, 7 predicted proteins | sample VfabasoilMG_FD_204469 | JGI IMG/M metagenome (GOLD analysis project Ga0315912, IMG submission 204469) | Garden soil microbial communities collected in Santa Monica, California, United States - V. faba soil | ecosystem: Environmental > Terrestrial > Soil > Garden | place: USA: California...
ATCCTCAAGCACTGCTCGCGGGCAAATGCCGAGCGCCTGGAGCACGACGAGCCCGGCGGCGTCGGCCAGCGTTTCCTGCGCGGCCAGCAGCCTTCGCTCGAGGCGCAACTGGTCAACCTGGCCGACGAAATGGCCTACAACGCCCACGACATCGACGACGGCGTGCGCTCCGGGCTGCTCGGCGTGCCGCAGCTGATGGAAGTACCGCTGTACCGGCGCTTCCACGACGAGGCATTGGCTGCGCACCCGGCGCTGGAGCGCAGCGGTGGGCGGCGCCTGCTGTTCGAGAGCATCCGCCGCATGCGCGATGCCCAGGCGGCCGACCTGGTGGCGACCACGCAGGCGCTGCTGCGCCGACACGCGCCACCGGACGCCGAGGCGGTACGTCCCGCGCCGCCGCTGGTGGCCTTCAGCCCGGGCCTGCGCAAGGCCAGCAGCGAGCTCAAGCGCTTCCTGTTCCAGGCGCTGTACCGCCATGCCCGGGTGCGGCACAGCACCGAGCGTGCACAGCAGGTGGTGCGCGAGCTCTTCGCCGCCTATCTGCAGCGGCCGCAGGAGATGCCGGCCGAACACGCTGCGCAGCCGCAGCGCGAACGCGCCATCGCCGACTACATCGCCGGCATGACCGACCGCTTTGCGCTGCGCGAGCACCAGCGGCTCACCGGCCAGGTGCTGTTCGCGGAGGCCTAGACATGGCACGACTGCCCCGGCTCGTCGTGCCCGGCCAAGCCCATCACCTGGTGCAGCGCGGACACAACGCGCAGCCGGTCTTCGTCGACGACGAGGACCGGCGCCAGTACCTGGCGGCGCTGCGCGATGCGCTGCGCGCGCATGCGGTGCTGCTGCATGCCTACGCACTGCTCGACGACGCGGTGCAACTGCTGCTGCGGCCACCCTCCGAGCCGGCGCTGAGCCGCATGGTGCAGGCGGTCGGCCGCCGCTACGTGGCCGGCTTCAACCGCCGCCACGCTCGCAGCGGCACGATCTGGGAGGGGCGCTTCCGCGCCGGCGTGGTGCAGCAAGGCCAGCCCACGCTGCAGTCGCTGCTGCTGATCGATGCGCTGCCGTCGCCGCAGACTCGCCGCTGGTCGAGCGCGCCGCACCGGCTGGGCCTCAGCCGCGACCCGCTGCTCAGCGACCCACCCGAGTACTGGCAGCTGGGCAACACCCCCTTCGAGCGCGAGGCCGCCTACGCTGCGCTGCTGGATCGGGGCCTCGACGAGGCGGTGGTGCGCCGCATCGAGCATGCCGCCGCCAACGGCTGGGCACTGGGGTCGCCGCAGTTCCTGGCCGAGATGGCGCGGCAGTCGGGCCGGCCGGTGCGGCCGCGCGCCCGAGGGCGACCACCACGTTCGACGCCGGGCATCTGAGTGGCTTGGCACGCATCATGCTCATACGCGCAGGGTGCGGCGGTTGCTCCAACGATTGATATGTCCCTAATTTTTTCATCAATGAAAATGGCACACAATTAATGGAGCCTGACCCCATTTAATCGAACTTGCCTCGTATTGCTGCGCTGCGATAATCTGCGCCCCGGAAAACGGAACATGCAAAGGACTGCGCCATGAGCACTGCCGAAGACTCCACCTCGCACATCGGCACCGCCAGCCTCGCCGAGCAATCGGCGCTGCAGCAGCATGGCCTGTACGACCGCACGCGCGAGCGCGATGCCTGCGGCCTGGGTTTCGTCGCCCAGATCAAGGGCATCAAGTCGCACAGCATCATCCAGCAGGGCTTGAAGATCCTGGAGAACCTGGACCACCGCGGTGCGGTCGGTGCCGACAAGCTGATGGGCGACGGCTCGGGCATCATGATCCAGATCCCGGACGAGTACTACCGCGCCGAGATGGCGACGCTGGGCGTGCACCTGCCGCCGCCTGGCGAGTACGGTGTCGGCATGGTCTTCATGCCCAAGGAACACGCCTCGCGCCTGGCCTGCGTCAACGAACTGGAGCGCGCCATCCGCGCCGAAGGCCAGGTGCTGCTGGGCTGGCGCGACGTGCCGGTGGACCGCGAGATGCCGATGTCCCCGACGGTGCGCGCCAAGGAGCCGGTGATCCGGCAGGTGTTCATCGGCCGCGGCCCGGACGTGATCGTGCCCGACGCGCTGGAGCGCAAGCTCTACGTCATCCGCAAGACGGCGAGCAGCGCGATCCAGGCGCTGCAGCTGACGCACAGCCGCGAGTACTACGTGCCCAGCATGAGCTGCCGCACCGTCATCTACAAGGGGCTGCTGCTCGCCGACCAGGTGGGCAAGTACTACCTGGACCTGGCGGACCCGCGCGCCGTGTCGGCCTTCGCGCTGGTGCACCAGCGCTTTTCCACCAACACCTTCCCCGAGTGGCCGCTGGCCCACCCCTACCGCATGGTGGCGCACAACGGCGAGATCAACACCGTCAAGGGCAACTTCAAGTGGATGCGCGCGCGCGAGGGCGTGATGAAGTCGCCGGTGCTGGGCGATGACCTGGCCAAGCTGTACCCGATCAGCTTCGAGGGCCAGTCCGACACGGCCACCTTCGACAACGCGCTGGAACTGCTGACGATGGCCGGCTACCCGCTGGCGCATGCGGCGATGATGATGATCCCCGAGGCCTGGGAGCAACATGAGCTGATGGATCCGCGGCGCCGCGCCTTCTACGAATACCACGCGGCGATGATCGAGCCCTGGGACGGACCGGCGGCCATCGCCTTCACCGACGGCAAGCAGATCGGCGCCACGCTCGACCGCAACGGCCTGCGTCCGGCGCGCTACATCGTCACCGACGACGACCTGGTGGTGATGGCCTCGGAATCGGGCGTGCTGCCCATTCCCGAGAACCGCATCGTGCGCAAGTGGCGGCTGCAGCCGGGCAAGATGTTCCTCATCGATTTCGAGCAGGGCCGCATCGTCGACGACGAGGAACTGAAGAACCAGTTCGCCTTCGCCAAGCCCTACCGGCAGTGGATCGAGACGGTGCGCGTGCGCCTCGACACGATCGCCGCCAAGGGCGAGGTCGGCTCCTTCGGCGAATCGCTGCTCGACCGCCAGCAGGCCTTCGGCTACACGCAGGAAGACATCAAGTTCCTGATGAGCCCGATGGCGGCGATGGGCGAAGAAGGCACCGGCTCGATGGGCAACGATTCGCCGCTGGCGGTGCTGTCCGACAAGAACAAGCCGCTGTACCACTACTTCAAGCAACTGTTCGCGCAGGTCACGAACCCGCCGATCGACCCGATCCGCGAAGCCATCGTGATGAGCCTGAACAGCTTCATCGGGCCGAAGCCGAACCTGCTGGACATCAACGCCGTCAACCCGCCGATGCGCCTGGAGGTGGACCAGCCGGTGCTCGACTTCGACGACATGGCGCGGCTGCGCGACATCGGCGAACACAGCTCGGGCAAGTTCCGCAGCCATGCGCTGGACATCTGCTACCCGCTGGCCTGGGGTGCGGCCGGCATCGAGGCCAAGCTGGCCTCGCTGTGTGCCGAGAGCGTGGACGCCATCCGCGGCGGCCACAACATCCTGATCATCACCGACCGACGCATGGATCGCGAGCATGTCGCGATTCCTGCGCTGCTGGCGCTGTCGGCGGTGCACCACCATCTGGTGCGCGAAGGCCTGCGCACCACCGCCGGCCTGGTGGTCGAGACCGCCAGCGCGCGCGAGGTGCATCACTTCGCGGTGCTCGCCGGCTACGGCGCCGAGGCAGTGCATCCGTACCTGGCGCTGGAGACGCTGGTCGCGCTGCACAAGGACCTGCCGGGTGCGCTGTCGGCCGACAAGGCCATCTACAACTACGTCAAGGCCATCGGCAAGGGCCTGTCGAAGATCATGTCGAAGATGGGCGTGTCGACCTACATGTCCTACTGCGGCGCGCAGCTCTTCGAGGCCATCGGCCTGGACAAGCCGCTGGTCGACAAGTATTTCCGCGGCACCGCCTCGCAGATCGGCGGCATCGGCGTGTTCCAGGTGGCCGAAGAAGCGCTGCGCATGCACCGCGCCGCCTTCGGCAACGACCCGGTGCTGGCCGACATGCTCGACAGCGGCGGCGAATACGCCTGGCGCGTGCGCGGCGAAGAGCACATGTGGACGCCAGACGCCATCGCCAAGCTGCAGCACAGTGCGCGCTCGGGCAAGTTCGAGACCTACAAGGAATACGCGCAGATCATCAACGACCAGAGCAAGCGCCACATGACGCTGCGCGGCCTGTTCGAGTTCAAGGTCGACCCGGCCAAGGCCATCCCGCTGGACGAGGTGGAAGCGGCGGCCGCGATCGTCAAGCGCTTCGCCACCGGCGCGATGTCGCTGGGCTCGATCAGCACCGAGGCGCACAGCACGCTGGCCGTGGCCATGAACCGCATCGGCGGCAAGAGCAACACCGGCGAGGGCGGCGAGGACCCGGCGCGCTACCGCGACGAGATGAAGGGCGTCAAGATCAGCGCCGGCACGCTGGTCAGCGACGTCATCGGCAAGAAGGTGGTCGCGGCCGACTATGCGCTCGAAGCCGGCGACAGCCTGCGCAGCAAGATCAAGCAGGTGGCCTCGGGCCGCTTCGGCGTGACCACCGAATACCTGGTCAGCGCCGACCAGCTGCAGATCAAGATGGCGCAGGGCGCCAAGCCCGGCGAGGGCGGCCAGCTGCCCGGCGGCAAGGTGAGCGAATACATCGGCTTCCTGCGCTACAGCGTGCCCGGCGTCGGCCTGATCTCACCGCCGCCGCATCACGACATCTATTCGATCGAGGACCTGGCGCAGCTGATCCACGACCTGAAGAACGCCAACCCGCGCGCCGACGTCAGCGTCAAGCTGGTGTCCGAGGTCGGCGTGGGCACCATCGCCGCGGGCGTGGCCAAGTGCAAGGCCGACCATGTGGTGATCGCCGGGCACGACGGCGGCACCGGCGCATCGCCGTGGTCGAGCATCAAGCATGCCGGCACGCCCTGGGAACTGGGCCTAGCCGAAACCCAGCAGACACTGGTGCTGAACCGGCTGCGCAGCCGCATCCGCGTGCAGGCCGACGGCCAGATGAAGACCGGGCGCGACGTCGTCATCGGTGCGCTGCTCGGCGCCGACGAGTTCGGCTTCGCCACCGCGCCGCTGGTGGCCGAGGGCTGCATCATGATGCGCAAGTGCCACCTCAACACCTGCCCGGTGGGCGTGGCCACGCAGGACCCGGTGCTGCGCGCCAAGTTCACCGGCCGGCCCGAGCATGTCGTCAACTACTTCTTCTTCGTCGCCGAAGAGGCGCGCCAGATCATGGCGCAGCTGGGCATCCGCAAGTTCGACGACCTGATCGGCCGCGCCGACCTGCTGGACACCAAGAAGGGCATCGAACACTGGAAGGCCAAGGGCCTGGATTTCGGCCGCATCTTCCACCTGCCCGAGGTGCCGGCCGAGGTGTCGCGCCGCCAGGTCGAGACGCAGGACCACGGCCTGAACAGGGCGCTAGACATGCGCCTCATCGAGCGCTGCAAGCCCGCCATCGAGCGCGGCGAAAAGGTGCAGTTCATGGACGAGGTGCGCAACGTCAACCGCAGCGTCGGCGCGATGCTGTCGGGCGAGCTGATCCGCCAGCGCCCGCAGGGCCTGCCCGACCACACCATCTTCATGCAGGTCGAAGGCACCGGCGGGCAGAGCTTCGGCGCCTTCCTGGCCAGCGGCATCACGCTGTACCTGATCGGCGACGCCAACGACTACACCGGCAAGGGCCTGTCGGGCGGGCGCGTGGTGGTGCGCCCGAGCATCGAGTTCCGCGGCGAATCGACGCGCAACCTGATCGTCGGCAACACCGTGCTCTATGGCGCCACCAGCGGCGAAGCCTTCTTCCGCGGCGTGGCCGGCGAGCGGTTTGCGGTGCGCCTGTCGGGCGCTAGCGCGGTGGTCGAAGGCACCGGCGACCATGGCTGCGAATACATGACCGGCGGCACCGTGGTCGTGCTCGGCACCACCGGGCGCAACTTCGCAGCCGGCATGTCCGGCGGCGTGGCCTTCGTCTACGACGAGGACGGCAAGTTCGCCGCGCGCTGCAACACCTCGATGGTGGCGCTGGAGCCGGTGCTGCCGCAGACCGAGCAGCAGGCCGGCGGCGATGCCGAAGGCTGGCACAAGGGTCAGACCGACGAAGCACTGCTCAAGGCGCTGATCGCGGACCACCACCGCTGGACCGGCTCGCTGCGCGCGCGCGACATCCTCGACCGCTGGGCCGAGCTGCGCGGCCGCTTCGTCAAGGTCTTCCCGCACGAATACAAGCGTGCGCTGGAAGAGCGCGCCGCCAAGCGGCAGTCCGAAGTCACCATCAGCAAGGCGCGCGACAGCAAGGCCAGCGCGGTCGGCGCCAAGTAGCCGGTGCGACGAGCAAAATAGGGAAGAATCAGATGGGCAAGGTCACCGGTTTCCTCGAATACGCGCGCCTCGACGAAGGCTACGAACCCGTTCCGCAGCGGCTGAAGACCTGGAAGGAATTCGTCATCGGCCTGAACGACGAGCAGGCCAAGATCCAGGGTGCGCGCTGCATGGACTGCGGCACGCCCTTCTGCAACAACGGCTGCCCGGTCAACAACATCATCCCGGACTTCAACGACCTGGTCTATCGCGGCGACTGGAAGCGTGCCATCGACGTGCTGCATTCGACCAACAACTTCCCCGAGTTCACCGGCCGCGTCTGCCCCGCGCCCTGCGAGGCGGCCTGCACGCTGAACGTCAACGACGACCCGGTGGGCATCAAGTCCATCGAACACGCGATTATCGACCGCGCCTGGGCCGAGGGCTGGGTCAAGCCGTTGCCCGCCGTCGTGAAGACCGGCAAGAAGGTCGCCGTGGTCGGCAGCGGCCCCGCGGGGCTGGCTTCGGCCCAGCAGCTGGCGCGCGCCGGCCACGAGGTCACGGTGTTCGAGAAGAACAGCCGCATCGGTGGCCTGCTGCGCTACGGCATCCCCGACTTCAAGATGGAAAAGAGCCACATCGACCGGCGCATCGAGCAGATGCGCGCCGAAGGCGTGGTCTTCCGCAGCGGCGTGCTGGTGGGTGCGCTGCCCGACGGCAGCAAGGTCACCAACGACGCCAAGGAAGTCATCAGCGCCGAGCAGCTGAAGGCCGAGTTCGACGCGGTGCTGCTGACCGGCGGCGCCGAGAACAGCCGCGACCTGCCGGTGCCGGGCCGCGAGCTCGACGGCGTGCACTTCGCGATGGAGTTCCTGCCGATGCAGAACAAGGTCGTCGCCGGCGACAAACTCAAGGGCCAGATCAAGGCCACCGGCAAACACGTGGTGGTGATCGGCGGCGGTGACACCGGCAGCGACTGCGTCGGCACCAGCAACCGCCACGGCGCGGCCAGCGTCACGCAGTTCGAGCTGATGCCGATGCCGCCGCAGGAAGAGAACCGTGCGCTGACCTGGCCCTACTGGCCCTACAAGCTGCGCAGCAGTTCCAGCCACGAGGAGGGCTGCGAGCGGGAATTTGCCATCGCCACCAAGGAGTTCATCGGCGCCAAGGGCAAGCTGACGGCGCTGCGCACGGTGCGTGTCGAGTGGAAGGACGGCAGGATGGTCGAGGTGCCGGGCAGCGAGCAGGACGTGAAGTGCGAGCTGGTGCTGCTGGCAATGGGCTTCGTCAGCCCGGTGGCCACGGTGCTGGAGGCCTTCGGCGTCGAGCGCGATGCGCGCGGCAATGCGCGCGCACCCACCGATGCGGCCGGCGCCTACAAGACCAACGTCGACAAGGTCTTCGCGGCCGGCGACATGCGGCGCGGCCAGTCGCTGATCGTCTGGGCGATCCGCGAGGGCCGCCAGGCCGCGCGTGCGGTCGATCAATACCTGATGGGTCGAAGCGACCTGCCGAATTGAGCACTGTGGCGCGCGCCACCGGGTGCGTGCCACGTGGGGTGCATGGGACAATCGGCGGCCCCATGCCCGAAGCCCAGCCCCTGATCGAGATTCACCGTGTCAGCTTTGGCTATGACGCGTCGCGCACGATCCTCAACGACGTGTCGCTGCGCTTTGCGCGCGGCAAGGTCACGGCCATTCTCGGCGGCTCGGGCTGCGGCAAGACGACGCTGCTGCGCCTGATCGCCGGCGTGCATGCGGTCGCGCAGGGCCGCGTGCTGTTCGACGGCGAGCCGGTGAATGCCGCCGACCGCGCGCAGATATACAGGCTGCGGCGCCGCCTGGGCATGCTGTTCCAGTTCGGCGCGCTGTTCACCGACCTGAGCGTGTTCGACAACGTCGCCTTCCCGCTGCGCGAGCATTGCCAGCTGCCCGAAAGCATGATCCGCGACATCGTGCTGATGAAGCTCAATGCGGTGGGCTTGCGCGGCGCGGCGCCGCTGCGCATCAGCCAAGTCTCGGGCGGCATGGCGCGGCGCATCGCGCTGGCGCGGGCCATCGCGCTGGACCCCGAACTGATCATGTACGACGAGCCCTTCACCGGGCTGGACCCGATCGCCACGGGTGTCACCGCCAACCTGATCCGCAAGCTCAACGACACCACCGGGGCGACCTCGCTGATCGTCTCGCACGACGTGCCCGAATGTTTTGCCATCTGCGACCGGGCCTACCTGCTGTCCGGCGGTGGCCGCGTGGTGGCGCATGGCACGCCCGAAGAGTTGCGCCGGTCCACCGATCCCGAGGTGCGGCAGTTCATCGGCGGCGAGCCCGACGGGCCGGTACGTTTCCACTATCCCGCGCCGCCGCTGGCCGCCGATCTGGGTCTGGCGACATGAGCGACGCCGTCGCTTGGCTAGGCCGCATCACGCTCGAATGGCTGCGCGCGCTCGGCCATTCGGCCTTCTTCTTCGTCGACCTGCTGCGTTTTTCACCGGGCGCGCTGCGCCGTTGGCCGCTGGTACTGGCGCAGCTGCACTTCATCGGCAACCTGTCCTTGCTGATCATCGCCGCCTCGGGCCTGGCGGTGGGCTTCGTGCTGGCGCTGCAGATGTACTACGCGCTGGTCACCTACGGCGCTGCCGAGAACCTGGGTCTGGTGGTCAACCTCGCGCTGGTGCGCGAGCTCGGCCCGGTGGTCGCCGCGCTGCTCTTTGCCGGCCGTGCCGGCACCTCGCTGACGGCCGAGATCGGGCTGATGAAGGCCGGCGAACAGCTCGCCGCGATGGAGCTGATGGCCATCGACCCGCGCGGCCGCGTGCTCGCGCCGCGTTTCATCGGCGGCATCGTCGCCATGCCTGTGCTGGCATTGATCTTCTCCACCGTGGGCATACTCGGCGCCTATGTGGTGGCGGTGCTGCTGATCGGCGTCGACGGCGGCAACTTTTGGTCGCTGATGCAGGACCGCGTCGACGTCTGGCGCGATCTGGGCAACGGCATCGTCAAGAGCGTGGTGTTCGGCGTCATCTGTACCTTCGTCGCGCTGTACCAGGGCTACGAGGCGCAGCCCACGCCGGCGGGCGTGTCCGCCGCCACCACCCGTTCGGTCGTCGTCGCCTCGCTGGCCGTGCTGAGCATGGACTTCATCCTTACCGCACTGATGTTCTCAACCCCATGAACTTGAACCACCCCCGCAGCGCCTTCGGCGCTCCCCCTCAAGGAGGCGCCGCTGGCGGCCCGGCAAAGCCGGATCCGCGGCGGCCGCTTGGCGGAGCTGGTCGTGTGATTGATCCTCTGGCTCAAACGAATGTCGAACAAATCCACTGAAGTCCTGGTCGGCGTGTTCGTGCTGCTGGGCATGGCGGCGCTGCTGTTCCTGGCGCTGAAGGCCGCCAATCTGACCAGCTTCAGCACCGAGGCCACCTACCCGCTGAGCGCGCGCTTCGACAACATCGGCGGGCTCAAGGCGCGCGCGCCGGTGCGCAGTGCCGGTGTCACCGTCGGCCGTGTCACTGCCATCACGCTGGATCCGAAGACTTTCCAGGGCGTGGTCAGCATGGACATCCGCCGCGGCTTCCAGTTCCCGAAGGACAGCTCGGCCAAGATCCTCACCTCGGGCCTGCTCGGCGACCAGTACGTGGGCCTGGAGCCCGGCGCAGCCGACGTCGACTTCGCGCCCGGTGCCACCATCACGCAAACGCAGTCGGCGCTGGTGCTGGAGAACCTGATCGGCCAGATGCTGTTCAACAAGGCCGCCGAGGCCGGCGACGCGGGGGCGAAGAAGTGAAGCTGCTGCGCTGGATGCGCGTCTCGCTGTTCGGGCTGGCGCTGGCGGCGCTGTGCACGCTGGCCGCCGCGCAGGCCCAGCCTGGCGTCGCGGACGATGAGGTGGACCCGCCTGCGGCTCAGCCGCTGGCGCCCGACCCGTGGGAGCCCTTCAACCGCGCGGTCTTCCAGTTCAACCAGGACCTGGACGCCGGGCTGCTGTACCCCTGGGCCGATGCCTATGTGACGCTGGTGCCGAAGCTGGCGCGCACCGGCATACACAACTTCTTCAACAACTTCCAGGACCTGTGGTCGGGGGTCAACAACCTGCTGCAAGGCAAGATCGAGCAGTCGATCGCGATGAGCTTCCGCTTCGTCTGGAACACGGTGTTCGGCTGGGGCGGGCTGCTCGACATGGCCACCGAACTCGGCATCGAGCGCACGCCCGAGGATTTCGGCCAGACGCTGGCCGTGTGGGGTGTGCCGCCGGGCAACTTCCTGATGCTGCCGCTGTTCGGCCCGTCCACGGTGCGCGATGCCGTGGCACTGCCGCTGGACATCGCCGCCACGCCGTCCTATGCCATCAACCAGGGCTCGTTCCGCCCAGTGGTCGCCGTGGTGGAGATCATCGATGCCCGTTCGCAGCTGCTGGGTGCGAGCCAGCTGCTGGACACGATCGCGCTGGATAAGTACAGCTTCGTGCGCGATGCCTTCCTGACGCGGCGCCTGAATCTGGTCTACGACGGTAATCCGCCGCCGGAACCGGCGGTGCCGGCCAAAGCCCCCAAGGATTGAGCCGTACACGCCGGGCGGCCCGGCCGCGTTATCGTGTCGGCCCGACACCGGAGAAACCGACGATGCTGACCCGCTGGATACTGCTGCTTGCGCTGGCCTTCGCCGCCGCCGCG